>WBZV01000169.1_pt1 | contig 44812 bp, 40 predicted proteins | sample 5204221 | NCBI WGS metagenome assembly WBZV01 (sample SAMN12344360, study PRJNA552823) | activated sludge metagenome | biome: Activated sludge suspended growth; feature: Nitrification reactor; material: Wastewater; isolation source: activated sludge from nitrification reactor of wastewater...
CTCATCGGCCAATCCATTTCTATATTCAGACCCTCCAGCCAGGGACGCTTGTCGCAGGCGACATGCACAAGGCACAGGCCGACCGAAACAGATGACGGCGCTTCCAGCGTGACGACCATGCCGAGCACGCAGCGGGTAAACACGTCGATGGCGATGGTCAGATACGGACGGCCAATCGGTTGCCGGTCGCGCTCGTCCACCACGATCAGGTCGATGACCGTGTGATCAATCTGCACTTGTTCCAGTGGCGCGGTCACGGCGGGAGGCTCACCACCGACACCTTGCAGGCTGCGGGACGCATCCTGACCTTCCCGGCGGCGAGTGGCCTTGAGCGGATCGAGGCCGGCGATCCGCAGAGCCACGGTGTTGCGCGCCGGCGCCCGCAGCTTTTGCGCTTTGCAAGCCTGCGCGACCTCGCGGTGGAACGCTGCCAGGCTACGCTTCTGCTTGGTCAGGAAGCGCTTTTGCAGCAACTCGCGGATGATGCGCTCAACTGATTCCGGCAAGCGTCCCTTGCCTTTTCCGCCGCCGGATCGGCTGCGAGCCAGGTCCGTCACAAGCCCAGCACCTTGCCGGGCACGGCGGATTAGGACATACACCTGCCGCCTGGACAGGCCAAGCGCGTGAGCAGCGGCATCGGCGGCTTCATGCCCGACCACATCAAGCGCTGCCAGCGGCCCGATGATTTCCGCCCGTTGCCGGGCCTGCGCCCAAGCCGCATCGGGCAGGGTGGCCACGCCTTGCTCGGCAATCAATGATGTGTCTGACGCCATGCTCACACCTCGCTTTGGTGCACACGAGTATTGAGCATAGTCGAGATTGGTGCAGATGACTTCTGATATTGCGTTGTCAGGAGTCGCCTGCACATCTGGCGTTACGCCCCGTCAATTGGTGCAGTCGTCTTCTGAAAATGACATCATGCCGGTTGCCTTGGCGGGCTTGTCACAAACGAACGTTTTTGAGAAGAAGGAAATCGCATGCCCCGCCGCTCGACCCTCTCCGCCGCAGAGCGCGACAGCCTCTTGGCGTTACCCGATACCCAAGACGAACTCATCCGGCACTACACGTTCAGCGAACCCGACCTGTCACTGATCCGACAGCGGCGCGGTGACGCCAACCGCCTGGGCGTCGCTGTGCAGTTGTGCTTACTGCGCTTCCCGGGTCAGGGCTTGCTGTCCGACGCTACGGTGCCGATGCCCCTGCTGCAATGGATCGGACGGCAACTGCGGCTCGACCCGGCCTGTTGGCCACAGTATGCCGAGCGGGAGGAAACCAGACGCGAACACCTGCTTGAGCTGCGCACGTATCTGGGCATGGAACCGTTCGGCCTGGCGCACTATCGGCAAGCTGTTCATGCCACGACCGAGCTGGCCTTGCAGACCGACAAGGGCATCGTGCTGGCCAGCAGCGTCCTCGACTCGCTTCGCCACCGGCACATCATCTTGCCGACGCTGGATGTTGTCGAGCGCGTCTGCGCCGAGGCGATCACCCGCGCCAACCGGCGCATCTACGATGCCCTTGCCGAACCTCTGTCGGACACGCATCGCCGTGGCCTTGATGACCTGCTCAAGCGCCGCGACAACGGTAAAACAACCTGGCTGGCCTGGCTGCGCCAGTCGCCAGTCAAGCCGAACTCGCGGCACATGCTCGAACACATAGAACGCCTCAAGTCGTGGCAGGCGCTCGACCTGCCTTCTGGCATCGAGCGCCTGGTTCACCAGAACCGCTTGCTCAAGATCGCCCGCGAGGGTGGCCAGATGACGCCCGCCGACCTGGCCAAGTTCGAGCCGCAGCGCCGTTATGCGACCCTGGTGGCGCTCGCCATCGAGGGCATGGCCACCGTTACCGACGAAATCATCGACCTGCACGACCGCATCCTGGGCAAGCTGTTCAACGCCGCCAAGAACAAGCATCAGCAGCAGTTCCAGGCGTCCGGCAAGGCGATCAACGCCAAGGTGCGGCTTTTCGGGCGCATCGGCCAGGCGCTGATCGAGGCCAAGCAATCGGGCCACGATCCGTTCGCTGCCATCGAGGCCGTCATGTCCTGGGATGCCTTCGCCGAAAGCGTCACCGAGGCGCAGAAACTTGCGCAGCCCGAGGACTTCGATTTCCTGCACCGCATCGGCGAGAGCTACGCTACCCTGCGCCGCTACGCGCCGGAATTTCTCGCTGTGCTCAAGCTGCGAGCCGCGCCCGCTGCCAAGGATGTGCTCGACGCCATCGAGGTGCTGCGCGGCATGAACAGCGACAACGCCCGCAAGGTGCCCGCCGATGCGCCGACCGACTTCATCAAGCCGCGCTGGCAGAAGCTGGTGATGACCGACACCGGCATCGACCGGCGCTATTACGAGCTGTGCGCACTGTCGGAAATGAAGAACGCACTGCGCTCTGGCGACATCTGGGTGCAAGGCTCCCGCCAGTTCAAGGATTTTGAGGACTACCTGGTGCCGCCCGCGAAATTCGCCAGCCTCAAGCTGGCCAGCGAATTGCCGCTGGCCGTGGCCACCGACTGCGACCAGTACCTGCATGAGCGACTGACGCTGCTGGAAACGCAGCTCGCCACCGTCAACCGCATGGCGACGGCCAACGAGCTGCCAGACGCCATTATCACGGAGTCGGGCCTGAAGATCACGCCGCTCGATGCGGCGGTACCCGACTCCGCGCAGGCCCTGATCGACCAGACCGCGATGATCCTGCCGCACGTCAAGATCACCGAACTGCTGCTGGAGGTGGACGAGTGGACGGGCTTCACCCGGCACTTCGCGCACCTGAAATCGGGCGACCAGGCCAAGGACAAGAACCTGCTGCTGACCACGATCCTCGCCGACGCGATCAACCTGGGCCTGACCAAGATGGCGGAGTCCTGCCCCGGCACGACCTACGCCAAGCTGGCATGGCTGCAAGCCTGGCACATCCGTGATGAAACCTATGGGGCGGCGCTGGCCGATCTGGTCAACGCGCAGTTCCGCCACCCATTCGCCGAGCATTGGGGCGACGGCACCACATCGTCGTCGGATGGCCAGAACTTCCGCACCGGGAGCAAGGCCGAGAGCACCGGCCACATCAACCCGAAATACGGTAGCAGCCCAGGCCGGACGTTCTACACCCACATCTCAGACCAGTACGCGCCGTTCCACACCAAGGTCGTGAACGTCGGGGTGCGCGACTCGACCTACGTGCTCGACGGCCTGCTGTACCACGAATCCGACTTGCGCATCGAGGAGCACTACACCGACACGGCGGGCTTCACCGATCACGTCTTCGCCCTGATGCACCTCCTGGGCTTCCGCTTCGCGCCGCGCATCCGCGACCTGGGCGACACCAAGCTCTACATCCCGCAGGGCGATGCCACGTATGACGCACTCAAGCCGATGATTGGCGGCACGCTCAACATCAAGCACGTCCGCGCCCATTGGGATGAAATTCTGCGGCTGGCCACCTCGATCAAGCAGGGCACGGTGACGGCATCCCTGATGCTCAGGAAACTCAGCAGCTACCCGCGTCAGAACGGCCTGGCCGTCGCCCTGCGCGAGCTGGGCCGCATCGAACGAACACTGTTCATCCTGGATTGGCTGCAAAGCGTTGAGCTGCGCCGCCGCGTGCATGCTGGACTGAACAAGGGCGAAGCCCGCAACGCCCTGGCCCGCGCCGTGTTCTTCAACCGACTGGGCGAAATCCGCGACCGCAGTTTCGAGCAGCAGCGCTACCGGGCCAGTGGCCTCAACCTGGTGACGGCGGCCATCGTGTTGTGGAACACGGTCTACCTGGAACGGGCCGCGAACGCCTTGCGTGGTCACGGCCAGGCCGTCGATGAGGGCCTGTTGCAGTACCTGTCGCCGCTCGGCTGGGAGCACATCAACTTGACCGGCGATTACCTCTGGCGTAACAGCGCCAAGATCGGCGCGGGCAAGTTCAGGCCGCTACGTCCGCTCTCAGGGTCTTAGCGTACGATTTTTTCCGTTTTCTGAGACGACCCCACGTTCAAGCCAGCCGCTTGCGGCCGCTACGCGCAGCAGCCAGCACTTTCTCGACGGCGGCCCCCCGGCGCTCGGCGTCAGGGCATTGCGCCAGGGCCTCGGCCAGCGCGCCCAGCTCCAGCGCCAGGGCCTCGGGAAGCTCCAGCTCGAAGCGGATAGAGCTTTCGCCGGGCGCCGCGAGCTTGACGTAGGCGCGCTCGATGGCCGCCACGGCCAGATTGACGCGCTGCCGGCTCATGCCGTATTCGGTGGCCACATCCGCCTGCGCCCGTCCATCCACCAACACGGCGCGCGCCATATCGCGCGCCTGCGCACCCAAGCGGGTGTCAGCGGCCACCAAGTCGAAAGTGTGAGGGGCAAGGCGTCTGATTCTCATCACGGCAATCCAATGCAAGAGCGCGCCGATTTCGCGCGCGAAAGTTCAAAAAGGGACGGCCGAAAGGCCGCCCCGTCACGATCAAAACCGCCAGTCGGGGGGCATGTCCGGTGCCCCGCAGCGCCCAGGCCCGATGTCGGGGTGCATTTCTTCCCACAACTGGCGAGGCGTCTTGCCCTTCAGCTCACCTTGCAGCTTCTTGAGGTAGGTCACGGCCCGCTCAGGGCCGATGCCTTCGAGCATCGGTAGCGTCATGGCCAGGAAGCCTTGCCACAAGACCCACTCCGTTTCGTGCATGCCGTGGTCGAGGGTTTCCATGTGCGTCTTCATGCTGAAGAACTGCGCCTGGTTGGCTTCGCCCCACTCGAAGACCTCATCGCGCAACGACAACAGCCGTTCGTTCGCGCGTTCACGCTCGGCGGCCGCCTGCTGCTCGGGCGTCAACTCCATCGACGGCAAGCTTTCCTGACGGGCCGCCTTCTTGGGCGCGGCTTTGGCCGGGCCGCCCTGCTCCTGGTCCGCATCATCCGCGCCGGCAGCGCCCTCCCCTGCCCGTTCGGCCTCGCGCTGGCGTTGATCCTCCGGCCCTTGCGGCGTCTTCGCCGGGGCCTTGTCGGCGGCCTTCTGCGCGTTGGCCAGCTCCAGACGGCGCTGGGCCATGTTGTCTTGCTGCTGCTTCCACGCCTTCATACGCGACAGCGTATTGCGCGCCTCGTCGCGCGACAGCGGCAGGCCCTCGTTCATGCGATGACGCATGCGCTCGAACTCGGTGTGCGAGTCCTCCAGCTCGTAAATCTGGTTCAGGCAGTGCAGTACCTCGAAGTCGCCGCACAGATCGTTTTCCAGCAGCGCGCGCACAGGATCGGCATAGCGGCGCACGGCCATGCGTTTGCTGACCCACGCCTCGCCACGGTTCCAGATCGTCATGGCTTCCTTGGTGCCGTATTGCTCCACGTCCTCGATCACGCCCATGGCTTCCTCGTAGGCGGTCAGGTCGTCGCGGTCGTTGTTCTCCGTGACTTGCAGCCGGCGGATTTGCAGCTCGGTGAGGCCCTTCTTGATGATGACGGGCGCCTTGGTGAGCCCTGCCAGCGGCGCCGCGCGGTAGCGGCGCTCGCCTACGATGATGCGGTAGCGGCCATCGGCGTCTTCGTGCACCACCAGCGGCTCAATGATGCCGTTCAGCTTGAAGCTCTCGGCCAGTTCCTCCAGGTTGCGGAACGTCTTGCGCACCTGTTTGACGCTGTAGAGGCGATCCAGCTCGATTTCGGCATCGGCCGGCGGCACCGCCTTGACGGCGATCTGCGCCACGGCGGACAGCTTGCCCAAGTTCAAGCCAAGCTTCTTGTTGGTTGCGGTTGCGGTCATGTCCCTATCCTCTTAGATCGCGGCTTTGTCGAAGATCTGGCTGCACACCGCTTTCATTTCACGGGCGGCCAGGATTTGGCTTTCGCCGCTTTGCACGCGCCACACCGGCCGATCCTTGGCGTACTGCGTGGCAGCGCGGTCGTAAAGCACCCCCTCCATCACCACGGCGCCCAGCTCGTCGCGCAGTTGCCCCAGGGCGTTGCGGTCGAAGGCGCGGCGGGTGTTGACACGGTTGGCCAGCAAGCCAAGCGTCACGAGGTCGGCATTCCAGTCCAGTTGTTGCACGCGGGCGATGTCTTCAAACAGGTCGCCCAGCCCGTCGATGGCGTCTTGATCCATCGTGCAAGGGCACACCACGAAGTCAGCGGCGATCAGCGCGGCGTACAGTGGATTGCCCAGCGTGGGAGCCGTGTCGATGATGCACAGGTCGTAGTCGCCAGCCAGCTTGGCCAGTGCCGCGCGCGGGCCGTGCAGGTCTTCCAGCGGGCGGCTGGCTACGTCCACCAGCTCGCGGTCAGCAGCCACCAGCGCGGCATTCTCGCTGCACTCCAGCGGCCGCAGCTCGATGGCGTCACCGTCGAACAAGGCGCTGCCCGTCAGCGATTGCAGCTCGTCGCCCTGGTCGCCCAGGGTGCGTTCGCGCAGCGCCCGCAGGGTCTTGCTGAAGTTCTTTTGCGGATCGAGGTCCACGCACAGCACGCGCAAGCCGCGTTCGATGCCGAAGAACGCCAGGTTGCGGGCCACGGTCGTTTTGCCGACTCCACCTTTCTGGTTGGCGATGGCGATGGTTTTCATGATCGTTCGTCCTTTCCAGTAGGAAGATCAGGCGGCCACCGACACGTCGGCAGGCTGAAAGCACAGCTCGAAATTCACCATGACTTGAAGCCAGTTCATGGCGTACATGTTGATTTGCGGCCGGCGCGGATTCACGGCCTTGCCGCCGGCATAGATCACCTGGTAGCCGAAGGCATCTTCCATTTCCAGCACTTCGGCCAGTTTGTTGGCCAGGTCCACGCGCAGCTTGAGCCAGGGCGCCGGCATCACCATGCCGCTCTTGATGTTGTCGTCGGCCAGCTCGATCAGGCGCATGTCGCCATCCACGTCCGCGATGTGGCAGTACACCGCCATGTCGTCAGGGATGCGCGGCGGGGCGCAGAACACCGCGCCAGCCGGCGCGGAATGGAGGGACGGAATCAGGTCGGCCAGTCGGTCGAAGAGTCGGGCATAAACGGTGTTGCGCATGGTCGAAGCTCCCAAAGTCAGTTGATGATGGTCTTGGCGGATCGTCGCTTTCGCACGCGAAAGCTCGGTTAAAGCGCCCCACTGTCTGCTCACAGTCCTGCCGGGGTTCATCGGCCGTCCAGCCGCTGCCGATGACGAGAATTCTATCATGGAACTATTGACGGTCAATAGAAAAACAAAGATTTTTTTACAAGTCGCACAATTCGACTAGCTCGGCGGCCGTGAAGCGGGTATGAAGCGCTAGCGCATCGAGCAGGCGGCGCAGCAATGCCGGCGCACCGATCTGCTGAAGCCCTGGCTTTGCAAGGGCCACCAAGCGCGCACGGCCCTCGGCGTGTTCCAGCGAAGAGCCCTGCATGGCATTGGCCAGGAAGAAGCCTTCGAGCGAAGCCGCCTCCGTCGCCAAGTCATGAAAGGCATCAACACCCTTGGCGCGCACGAAGCTATCCGGATCGTGTTCGCGCGGCAGGAACAGGAAGGAAATCGACACCGCGTCGGTGACATGGGGCAAGCAAACCTCCAGGGCACGCGCCGCAGCCCGCCGTCCTGCATCGTCGCCGTCGAAACAGAAAACCACCTGCCTGGCCAGCGATAGCAGCCGGTCAACGTGTTGGCCCGTCGTGGCGGTCCCCAGGGTGGCCACGGCATTCTGCAAGCCGTGTTGCGCCAGGCTGACGACATCTAGATACCCCTCCACCACAAAGACCGTCGATGTCGCCGCAATCGCATCGACCGCCTGAGTGAGCCCGAACAGCACACGCCCCTTCTGGAAAACCGGGGTTTCGGGTGAATTGAGATACTTCGGCCCATCCCCCGCCAGCACGCGCCCACCAAAACCGATCACGTCGCCGGCATCATCGAGGATGGGAAACATGACGCGATCCCGGAAACGGTCGTAGCGCCGGCCAGCGTCGTTCGTGGCCACCAAGCCGGCCGTCTGCAAGGCGGGTGCGCCGTAGTCCGGGAAAGCGGCCCGCAGCGCCTGAAACCCCGCCGGGGCATACCCCAGCCGGAAACGGGCGGCGGTGTCGCCGCGCACGCCACGAGACTTCAGGTAGGCGATGGCATGAGGCGAGCTAAGAAGCTGGTCGCGGTAAAAGGTGGCCGCGCGCGCCAGGTGGTCAATGAGGGGCTGGGGCATGGTCACTCCTTGGTCAGCGCCGGCACGTCGAGTTGCAAGCGGCCGTGGTCGTACATGTGCAGCATGGAGAGGAAATAGACGGGATCGCCGGGCCAGCAGCAGGCTTGCCAGTAACCCAGCAGGGCCACACGGACGGGTTCAGGGTAGGCACGGATGCGACGGCGCGCCTCACGCCATTTATCAGCCTGCCACTGACGGCTACGCGCCAGGTCGCGCTCCCACTGGCGCCGTCGTGCCTGCATTTCCTCATCGACACCGATCTGCGCGGCCGCCACCTGGTCGGCAAACAACGGCAACGCCTCACGTTCAGCCTTCTGCTTGCGCAGGAAAGCCGCCCGTTTGCGGTCGGTATCGCGGAACTCGAAGTGCCCGTAGCGCTGGAATCGCATCGCATCACCCGGTAGCATCAGTGAGAAAAGTAGCGCGCAGGCAAATACGTTGCATGCAGCTCCGAGACGGCTATCGAGCGAGCAAACGGATTGGAGTGCCACCAACCGCAAGTATCGGCGTTACGCAGCACCGTTTGCGGCAAGCCAAAGTTGTCAGCGGCCCGCTGGGCGGCCTCGACGGCCTCGGCCAACGTATTGGCGCAGTTGTCGAATCGGTATTGACGGTAGCGAGGCATCGAATCACTCCAAGCATTCAAGCAATGCCGTTATTCTACCCATCAAACTATTGACAGTCAATAGTTTCGTGAAGAAAAACCCATCTTTTTTTGCCCTCCAGGTCTTGCGCTTTCCCCCTGCTGACCGGAACCTGGAGCCCTCGGGCCGGGGTTTGGGGGCCGGAACAGGCCCCCAAGGTCTCGCAGTTCGTCGCCCCACAGGGGCGCATACTCCCCCACCCCCTTCGAGTACCCACATGGCCAGCGGAGCGCGGGGCCGGCCTTTGCACTGCACCGTCTACCTATCGCCTCGGCGTCCAGGGGCGCGCAGGACGGGCGCGGTCAAGGGTGAAACCGGAAGCCGCACGCGGAGCGCAGCCGCAGGCGAGCACCGAACGGGTGAGGATTTCAGGGCGTAGCCCGGCCCTTGACCGGAGAAGCCCGGCCGAAGGGCACCATGACGACGAATCAAGGCGAAGGGAGCGGCGCAGCGCGGCCCCGCGCGTAGCGGATTCAGCGCACCAGCGCCGGCACCCTCGGAATCAGATCCACGGCCCCGACTTTCGCGCGCGAAACACCGAAAGATCATCAAATGATTGATGCCCGAACGCTGTTAGTGCATAGTACGGACAGTGCGTTAAAGAGGATGCGGGATGGAACAGACGAATTTCACCTGCCGCGTTGATTCAGACCTGAAGCAAGCCTTTCTACGGGCGGCCAAGGCGAATGACCGGCCGGCCTCGGTGTTGATTCGGGACTTCATGCGTGATTACGTCCAGCGAGCAACGCAGGGCCAGCAAGCCAGCTTGCCCTTTGATCGCCGGGCACACGACCAAAAAGGGGCAACATGTTGAGCGAGATCGAACGAGAGAATGTAGTGAAGGCGGCGCAAGGCGCCGCCTTGCTCGTCAGTGACGTAAAGGCCGTCGCGGCATCAAGCAACCCGCTACTAGCGGAACTTGGACTCGATGTTCTCAAGACAGTCACCGAGCTGGAACAGCGGCTCAAGCGGTTGGAAGCAATCACCACCGCCAACTAAAGAGACGGCAGGAACGCCGGAGGCAACCGGCACTCCTGCCTAACCACAACCAGCCTTTCAAGGAGGCATAGCAATGGCTACGAACACTTTACATGTCTCAAGAACAAGATCCAGACTTGGACAGCAGCGATGCCGAGAGCGGGGAGCAAGAAACCGAGGCGAATGGCGTTGATGATGTTGCGCTGCGCCCTGGTCCCAATGCCGACGCCCCGGCCGACGTTGAGCGGTACATCAGCGCCGAAGTGCGGGCGCTCTATGACGTGTACAGCTACCGGCACGCTGCCGCGATTCTGGCTAACTCCTTCCCGGCCGAACTGGCGGAGATCGAGGCGGCCTTGCTCGCCTTCCGCATCACTACGCGGGACATTGGCACTCCAGGCGGGAACGAATCGGACATGCCGAAAAAGTTTTCCCGCACCCTGCGGCCGGCCGGGTGGGTCGAGTCGCGGATTCAGGGGGATCTGCTGGTGAGGATGCAGGAGTATGACGAACTGTTTCTGCCTAACGGGAAGGTCAAGAAAGTGAAGCGGTCGGAGTGCACACCGCGCATGATCGAGAACTTCATCGACGGCCACAAGATCGACTACGTAAAGGGTCGGGTGGCTTTCGATCTGGAATGGAACTCGAAGGATCAAACCTTCGACCGGGATCTGTACGCCCTTCGGGCCTTTCATGAATGCGGCCTGATAAGTGCCGGAGTCATGGTCACGCGCAGCGAGAAGCTAAACCCTGTCTTTGACGTGGTGCCTCAACTAAACAAGGCGGGCGAAGAAGTGGGCAAGACCGTAAGAGCGAAATACGGTGCCAGCACGACATGGATGGGCAAGCTCCTATACCGGCTCAACGCCGGCAGGCATGGCGGCTGCCCCGTCCTGGTGTTCGGCATCACACCGAAACTTATTGAGGACTGGAACCCATAATCATGACGAAGAAAAAGGCCGACACAGCACCAGACGCGGCGCGGGATCTGCTGGCCCGGCACGGTGGCCAGCGCTTTCATACCATCCTGGCCGATCCGCCGTGGCAGTTCCAGAACCGCACCGGCAAGATGGCGCCGGAACACAAGCGCCTGTCGCGCTACGGCACGATGAACCTTGATGAAATCATGGCGCTGCCGGTTGAACAACTGACGGCCGACACGGCACACCTCTATCTGTGGGTGCCTAATGCCCTGCTGCCCGAAGGTATCAAGGTGCTGGAAGCCTGGGGCTTCTCCTACAAAAGCAACATCGTTTGGCACAAGGTCCGCAAGGACGGCGGGCCGGACGGGCGCGGCGTCGGTTTCTACTTCCGCAACGTCACAGAGTTGGTGCTGTTCGGCGTCCGAGGCAAGAACGCCCGGACGCTCGCCCCTGGGCGCCGGCAAGTGAATTTTCTGGCGACACAGAAGCGCGAGCACTCGCGCAAGCCTGACGAGTTCTATGACATTGTGGAATCGTGCAGCCCCGGCCCTTACCTGGAACTGTTCGCACGCGGTCCGCGTGATGGATGGGACGTGTGGGGCAATCAGGCGGACGACTATTATCCCACTTGGGCCACCTACTCAAATCACTCTCAAGCAGCACGAGAACACGCGGCGGAGCGTGACTGGAACAAATAAAGTCAGTCGGGAACAGTACGCGTAAGCTTTTGATTTATATAAACTTGACCGACGCAAAAAAGTCCGTCGGAGGTCCTCAATGGAACCGCGGCGCTTGAACAACCACAAAAATAGTCCGTCGGACGCTTGGAGACGAGACCCGATCACAAATCCCTGGCCAAGCCGTATGCTGCTTCGGTCCCGAGATCTGTAGCTTCGCCGCGTGTAATTGTGACTCAGCGGAATCGGCTGAGCAGAAACCGCAAGTCGATAGCCCTGACGCTGATCTTGGAGCCCCACCGCCGCCGACCCTGGTTCCAGTCACCGTCACCGTGCCCGAGGTCGAGCCGACGGGTGATATCAAGATCGAAATTCACCGCCCCCAAGCCGTGTTTGAAATCACTTGGCCAACCTCTCAGGCCACCAGCACGCGGGCGCGACGTCATGACCTGGCACATGCAATGCGGAAAGTCGATTCGCGGACCTAGGGCTCGTTCGCGGACCTTGCGATTCGGAGCGCATGGATGCGCGTCAGTTCGAGTGCCTGTCGCTGGGCCGCGGGGAGCGCGGCCAGGTTGCCGCTCCTCACGGAACCGTCGCTTGCTGGCGTGGGCTCGGCCGTCGATGTCGAGACGAGGTGGCAGAACCTGTTGTTGTTGGAGCGCTCAGCCGCACGTTGTGGAATGGGAAGATCCATCAGGCGCGACGCCAACGCAGCCGCAGCGCGCGCATACCGGTCGGAGTCATCGAGGCAACGGAGCAACCGAGTACGTTGCGCAAGTCCGATGTCTCCAATGCTCGCCAGCGCCAGGCAGGCATGCTCGCGGTGAGTCGGCCGGGGATCGGTCAGAAGTCGGCTTATCGCGTGCTCGTCGAGCTTCCGTATCGGGGCACGGCCCTCGAGCAATAGCAATTGCATCTGCGGAGCCAACTGGCCTGCTTGCGTGCCTTGTTCTTCACGAGCGCCCTCCGTCCGGCCTTCCGGCTCTGGCTTCGTGATCGGCAGCATTTCAGCAAACAGCTGCCGCAGCTGCAGGCTCTGAAGAACGAGTTCCGCGGCGATCGACTTGTCCAGGCTGTCGCCGGAAGCGAACGCAGTCGCGATGCTGCACAGCCTAATGCCTTCCATGTCGGGCGGGTTCGTTCAATGAGGATAGAGGTAGGGCCGCGGGGGCACAGCCTCTCGCTGGCCGGCTTCGTTCAGCTCGAGATCCAGCCACGGCTCGAAGCACTCGAACATCTGGAGCAGAACGGCAGGCCCGAGTGAAAGTTCCTCGATGGACAGCACGAATGACATGAGTTCCGACGCGTCGATGTCGGTGCGGTGAACAGGCTCAGCCATGATGTCTCCTCCCTACCGATGTGGAAAGTATGTCTGTCGCGCCGCTTCTCGAATGTTCTTCCAGTCGCTCCTAGCGGAGAGCGCCATCTCGGCGTTCTTGCCTGGAAGGTCCGAAAATAGCGCGCCGAAGGCTTTTGGCACCCGATGCGCCCTCCGGCGTGTCCCGGAAAGCACTGCGGACACGGCGATGTCGTCGCACATATCGGCATAGGGTGGAAGCATGGGCAGCTTCCGCAGCGCGTCCGTGCGAGTGGCCATGCATCGCCCCTTCACGACGTCGACGCGAACATCGCTCTGAGGTCTCACGATGTGCTGAGTTGTCTGGAACGCGCCGTCTGCGCAAGCAATCGCCGTCTTCGCCTTCCTCTCGGGGAAGTAGTGCTGGCCAGGATGGAGAACGACACCTTCGGGACCAACGATCTGGCGGGGATGGTCCAGGTCTTCGAGCGCTCCGAGGATCGATTCCAGCGCGGTGGGCGTCGCAAGGTTGAGGTCGTCATCGAGCGTCATGCAGAACTCGGTTCCGGACTGGGCCAGCAGCAGCCACCGTGGCCAGCAGAACATGTTGGTCGAAGCACGGACGATGAGATCGGCACCCGGAATGTGCTCTTCGCTCCCTGAGTTGTCCCAGACCAGGATCTTGGCCGGCATCGTCTGCTGCCGGAGTGTCTCCACGATAGTTAGCACGTTCGACTGACGCCGGTAGTTCAGGATGGCAACGGAGATGATGGGCTGCGTCACGATACCGATCCCTCGACGAGTCTCTGGACAAAATCTGATCTTCGAAAGGCTATTGCCGAGTCCGAGACCTCCGCAATCATCTTTACGTAGTTCCTGAGACCGTCCTGAACGGAGATGCGCGGAATCCAATCGAGAAGGGCTCCCGCCTTTTCATTGCTCCCGACGAAGCCTTTGCTCATGTACAGGCGAGGCTCCCCCTGCTGCGTGATGATGGGCTTGGGGACGCATTCGGAAACCATGCTGACGATATCCGCAATGCTGACGCCGTGTCCCGCACACAGGTTGACGGTCGTGCATCGGGCTTGGGTGGAGCCCTGAAGATAGGTCGCGAACTTGATCAAACCACGAACGACGTCTTCGACGTGGGTCGGGTCCACCACGATCGACGCCGAATCGACCGTCAACGGTGCGCCGGTGAGTGCGGCGTTGACGCAACTGGGTATCAGGCGGCCCGGATGATCGAGAAGGCCGCCATAGACCGTGGACAGGCGGGCGACTCCGCATCGCAGGCCGTTCGCGGCCGCCTCCTGAACGAGGCGCTCCGCGTCCAACTTGCTCGTGGCATAGATCCCCTTCGGTCTGAGTTCCGCATCCTCGGGGACACGTGCCGATCCGGCATCTCCGTAGACTTCTTTGCTGCTCGCCAGCAGAAACCAGCAATCCGGATTCGACCGTCGTATTTGATCCAGCAGGCTTTCGACACTGCTGCAGTTGAGGTACTTGCAGCGCGCCGGGAAATGCTCACCCCACAGCGCACGGGACATCGCACCGAGGTGTATCACGCCATCTATCGCAGCAATCGCCGAACTTGACAATGAGGTTTCGTCCGCCGCTTCTGGGAGGATGTCAACGGCGACGACTTCGACGCCTTCATTCTGAAGGGTGCGGGAAAGATGTCTGCCAATGAATCCACTGCTCCCGGTAACGGCGATTCGTTTCATAGGGGAAATACTCCGTGGGGTAATCGTCATCATGGAAGTCGAAGCAACGTAGTCGCTCGATGGGAATGCGCCCGTTGCTGGCGTCGATGGCCGATATCGCCGCAGCGCTCTGCGTCCACCACGCACAACGCTCTTTCCAGTCGGGTTCTAGCCGCGCCTGCAGCCTGGGCAGGACGGACGCGTCCCACTTGAAGTGGAAGATCGGCGCGCGGATGGGCGACCAGCTGACGCGCTGGTGTCGAAGCGGATCATGGTTGGCATGCCTCATGCGGACGCGCGCGCGCGCCAGCACGACCTTCTTGGACATGCCCTCGACGATGCTGGACGTCACATCGCAGCCGATCGGGAACTGTGACCAGATCGAACGCTCCGGATCGAAGGGCGGCAGTTCACCGGCTCTCGCTACGCGATCCACGAATTGGCCGCGCACCGCGTCATGCCCTTGCGAATCGCAATCGGCGCAGATCTCTCGCAGGTGTGCTCCAAACCAGTGAAATTCGTCGACGTCGGCCCAGACGATCCAGTCCTGCATCGAACACTCGGACGACTGCAGCACGTCATGATGCGTACGCAGCGCCATGGCGTCGAAGGGAACCCTGAGATCGAGCAGCGGACGGATATCGAGTTTGCGGGCGATATCGTCCGCCTGCGCTCGGGCACGACTCGTCGCACCATGGTCCACCGACGGCTCCAGTTGCAAGGAAAGAATGAAGTCGTCCACGCCCTGCCTGGCGTAGTTGTGAACGAACTGGGGCAGCATGGGCAGCCGCGCGGGCTCGCAGGTCGCGATAAGTCTGATCATCGGGCTCAGCTCGGGTAGATGGAGACGGCATGTGGCCGATGCCGCGCGAACGGGCTGTGCATTCGGCATCCCGGCAGGATCGCGTAGCGCAGGCCTTGCTTGTGTGCCACGTAGTTGAACGACAACTGGTCGCGCCGGCTTCCGCGAATGATCTCGCGCCACCATCCGTTGTTGAAGGCAGCCGCGCGCTGACTGTTGCGACGAACCACGATGGACGTCTCGACGAGGCCGTTGTGCGCGGGGTATCCCTCGGCTAGGTACCTATCCATCTGTCTGCGGATCAGTGCGGGGTCATCCTTGCTTCTCTCCATGCAAGCCTGTGCTTCCTGGTAGATGCAATCTCGATGTCCGTAGGTAGCTGGATAGGCAAAGGTCGCGACATCCGCGGTCTCGACGAAGGTCGCCAGCTCCATGGGATCGACGGTCAGTTCGAGGTTCGCGTCGATCCAGATGCTGATGTCGTGCGAGCCGAGCAACGCGTGAGGATGGGTCTTGATGAAACGGGCCTGGCGAACTCGCCCGTCGACCGTCGCACAAGGCTCGACGGGTCGAGTCGCCCAACCTTCGCTCATGCAGCCGGGTTCGTCCGTGTAGCAGATCGAAGCGATGTTGGGTCCGCGCATGCTGCGGAGCGGCTGCAACTCGTCATAGTTGCCGATGACGGCCGTATACAGCACGACAATAGGATGTTCAGCCATGTGCGAGGTCGACGAAGAAGGAGCCGAGAGCGAGTCCGTCGAGCCCGCAGAGTTGCGCGGTGCGAAGAGCGTCGCGGGGCGAGAGCGCCATCGGCTCGCTGCTGTGGTTGAGGGATGTGTTGAGCACGACCGGATACCCGGTCTGCATACCGAAGCGGCGCACGAGATTATGAAAAATGGGATTGGTCGCTTCATTGACTAGTTGCACTCGTGCGGTGCCGTCTGCATGGGTGACCGCGCGCAATGCCGGGACGTACGGAGCCTTCGTCCTGCCAGTCACCAGCATGAAGCGATCGATCCAACGTCCGTCGAAGTAGCGGTCGGCGCATTCCTCGATCACGGCGGGCGCAAACGGCCGGAAGCTCTCCCGCTGCTTGATTCGAGCGTTCAGGACGTTTCCAATGTCCGGCAGCAGCGGGCTTGCCAGGATGCTGCGGTTGCCGAGCGCTCGGGGGCCGAATTCCGCACGACCCTGAAACCATCCGATGATCCGGCCGCTCGCGAGTTGGGCTGCCGCATGGGCGACTAGGTCTGAATCGCACATTTCAGTCGCGGCGCGCCCTGCCGCCAGGATGGCATCGAGGCATTCCTGGCGCGGGTACGATGGCCCGAGATAGGGATCGAAAGCTCGATGGCGCGGCTCCCATTCGCCGCTTACCAGCGCGGGAAGCAATGCGGCGCCGAGCGCCCCTCCGGCGTCGCCCGACGCGGGTTGCACGAACACCCGCTCGAAGGCACCGATCTCCTGCAGTTCGCCGATCGCCCTGGAGTTGTGAGCTACGCCGCCCGCCAAGCAGAGGTTACGCTCGCCGGGAAGGAGACCATTCGCAGTCTTGCAGAGATGCGCCAGCCAATCAGTTAGCGCCGCCTGCAGCGACGCCGCGATGTCTTTGTGCCTCTGCTCGATCGGTTCGCCGGCATGCCGCCTGGGACCGAATTCGATTTCATCAAGTCCATCAGGATGAGCTTGCCCCGTGAGGACGCTCATGAGCCAGTCTGGTCTGATTCGAGCGTGACCCTGGCTGTCGAAACCGATGATGTGGTTCACTCGCGGCACGTAGCGAGCCTCGCCCCACGCCGCGAGACCCATGACCTTGAATTCGTCGCGCATCGGCTGGAATCCCAAGTATTCGGTCAGATAGGAATAGACGAGGCCGAATGAGTTTGGGTAGAGATCGCGCCAGAGGCAGCGCAACCCGAGGCGGGAGGCGGACCAGATCGACGTGCAGGTATCTTCTCCAACACCGTCCGCCACGAGCACGGCCGCCGTTTCGAAGTCGGATGTCAGAAAGGCCGAGGCCGCGTGGGAAAGGTGGTGGGGAAAATAGTAGACGGGCGTCGTGCCCGCGAGCTCGCGTGCGTGCCGGGAAATTTTTCGGAAGCGGCTCAGCGCAGAAGCAGATTCCGGATCGCGCCCTCTTCCGGGCAGCTCCCGCGCAAGGCAACGCAGCGGCCTTTCATAGAACGCGATGCCGGCAAGCTCCGTCGGAGCGACACCGGCAATAGCCAGACAGGCCTCGATGGAGCCTGCGGGCCAGGCGGCATCGTTCTTTCGTCGCGTGACGCGCTCCTCTTCGATAGCGGCAACCACTTCGCCGCCGATCGCGATCGCTGCTGCCGCGTTGTGGAAGAGTGCCGACACCCCTAGGGTTGGTGCAACCATATTGCCCCCCGCTGAGCCTGCTTGGAAATCTGAATGTCGGTCAGACACTTGCACCAGCGCTTGCCGCAGGTGAGCGATTGCCTCGGAAACACTGGCAACGGGCCGTCGATGACACCGAGCCGCCCACCCTCCTTGCACACCGCCCGGAAGATTTCTCCGCCCAGGAGGATCGCCAGCGACTCCACTCCTGCAGCACAGTCCCATCCCTGAAAGCAGTTCAGCTTCTTGGCGAGCAGCGCCGATGCGCTGCCTGCCGTGATCGTGCCGTCCAGAGTTACGATGTTCAGTACACCGAGATCCCGGTCCGGCGGTGCTGCGCGACGCGTCTGCCCGTTCTGATTGCGGAGCACGTCGAGCTGCTGCTCTGAGTAGTCCGCCATGGATTCGCTGAAGCCCTTCAGAATCGGCTTCAGGGTCGCAGTGGCCCCCGGCACCTCGGCGAGCACATGCTCGAAGAGCCCAAGACACTCTTCGAAACGCTCGGGTGGCGCCGGAACGTTGACGTGCAGGTCTGACATGCCGGACAGAATCCTTGCGGTGGCTTCAAAGCGATCCATGCGCACGTATTCGACATGACAGGACAGCGTGATCGCCTTGAAGAAGTGCCCGACGCGAGTCCACCAGGATAGCGGCCGGGCGCCGTTAGAGACCAGGCTCATCGTCGCGAGACCGCGGGCAGCGATCTCTGCGACGAGCGGCTCGAATTCGTCGTAAATCGTCGGCTCTCCGCCTGAGAAGTGCAGATGCAGATCGAGGTCGCGCTCCTTGGCGCCCGCAGCGACCCATTCGCAGAACTCGAGGGCCTTGTCCAGTTGCGGCCCGGGAGCCGAGCCGTCATGCAAGCGCTTGGGGCAGTAGGAACACGCGTAGTGACATGCGTTGCCGAGGTTCCAGTCGACGAAGAAGACCTGTCGTCCGCTGCGTGGAACTCGGCGGTGCACCGCGAGGAGCTTCCCGCCTTCGATGTTTTCCATGCGCACTCCTAGAAGGGGGTTTTCCAGCGTTCGAGCACGCCATCCGCGTGCACGTCGCTGCCGGCGTCGTGCCGCGACGGTCGCGGCGGCATTCCCAAGGCATCCCTCAGCCGGGCAAACGCCTTGTCGTCGGAGTCAAGCCTCGCGGACAGACGAGCGAAGGTTTTCAGCGCCAGATGAGTGTTCGAGCGGACGCCTGGGTGGAGTTCGTCGACGGCGTAGTCGAGTTTGGGAAACGGCTGACCCAAGTACTCCTCGCCCGGAATCCACTGCTGGATCGACGGAGTCTCGGTCATGCTGGCGTAGGTGTAGAGAAGCACCGCGTCAGCGCACTTGCAGAAAGCAGAACTCGAGCGCACAGCCTGGTAGAGCCTGCGCGAATCCTGTGCCCAGCCCGACATGCGCTCCGCTGCGAGTTGCAGTTCCGAGCGAGCCAGTGACCAGTTCTCCTTTCTGGGGCTGCCCGGCCTGATGGAGTAGGCGTTGCTCGAGCTGCTCCAGTACTCGAGCCGTTCCTTCTGCGCAAATGCTATGAGGACGATGTGTGGCTGGATCGCGTCGACCAGCTCCGTGACCTGACGCACGATGTAGTCGTTGCTGGCTCCGGGCACGCCCAGGTTGAGGCAATGGGAGCTGCAGCCGAAGATCGAGTCGACGAGATCCGCGAACCGCGATAGCCACGTCTCTTCGATATCCAGGCCGTACCCGAAGACGTAGCTGCATCCGATCGCGGCGATGGTGATCTTGCGTGGCTTGTCGTCATGGCGATGCCCCATGTCCCTGAAGCCAAGCTCGTTGAGTTCGTGAACCACGCCATGCGTGCCGACGAATCGGGAGCCGCCTTCCGCGGCGACATATCCGACCGCGAGCTGATTCGGGTGGATGAAGCAGGGCGGAGTCTGGTTGGCCATGAGTCCCTCACTGTCTGCTCGTGGTCGCTGCTCAGTCCGAGCACGCGAGGCAAAAATCTCTGCCATCCAACTCGAAGAGCGTGCGATGGTGGCTGGAATGCCACATCAGATTGCGCGGCGCGATCACGAGGCGGGGGCCGCCGGCGCGGCCGGCCGGCACGAGGTCTGGCGACTCGGAATGCGCACACAAGTCGTGGATGTGCACGGTCAGCCTGTCCTGACGAGGGGTCGTTGCAGCCGAGTCGAGCATTCGAATGGCGCGATGCGCGGACGGGCCGAGCACAGGCTGAGGCACGAAATCCAGGACATAGCTGGGCAGCAACTGAAGCTCGAGGAACCGGCTAATCTCGATGAACCCGAACCGGGTGAACGCGGCGATCTCAACCAGAAGATGCGGCATCCTGCTCGCCGCGATCAGGGCAACAAGAGGATTGAACGCCACATGGAAGCAGGCCGCAGAGGTCGCGCGTTGTCGAAGCACTTGCAGGACTTCCGACGCGATGACACGGTAGGCTGCATAACGCGGCACTCGATAGGTTGCCCCGTTCCATCGAAGTACCAAGTCGGCGGCCGGCCACGCCAGATTGGCGATATCTTGAAAGCGGTCCTTACCCTTCCAACTACGATGCCAGCCGAAGCGGCCGCTTCGATGCATGTTCCATCGGTCGCCCAATCCGCGTAGGGTACTGTTCGATCGCATGAACTTCGAGCGTGCGATCGGCAGATCGGGAAGCACTGTGCAGGCAAGATCCCTTTCGTCAGCTCGCAGAAATGCGACCAGCGAACCTTCTGTCACATCGAGCAGGTCGACCTGTTCCATGCGGGCTTTCTATCATTCAGTGGGCCAGAGCCCGATGGCGGCAAGTCGATGGATCTGTACTGAGAGATGACCGCTGCAATCGGCATGAGCTGCACGAACCTCGTCCCTAAGTTTCTGGAGCATCTCCGGATCGCGACCAATCGCCGACGGGAGGGTTCGCGCGTCGTACCCATATTCAACGGCGTCCATCCCGAGGTCGAGGCAAAGGCGCATAAACGCTCCAACCTCATGCAGATTCTGAGGTACCAGAGTCATGCGGCCAACAAGTCGCGCAGCGCGTGACAGCGTTCTCTTGAGCTTCACCGCGTTGCGGATATTGCCGATGACGCGGTCCCAGGATGAGCCGCGGTTGATCGCCTCATGCGTTGCCCGGGTAGCGGCGTTGATCGAGATCTTGATCCGGGAGCAGCCTCGCACTACCTCGTTGCCCAAAGAACCATCCAGTTGCAATCCATTGGTGATGATGGTGGGAGCCCGACCCATCTTTATGATAGCAGCAAGATATGCTCGACTTTCCTTCAACTGAAGAGGTTCGCCGCCCTGTATTTCGATCGACGTCTCCGCGTCGGGCGTGGCATGGCGTAGCACCAGCTCGGAATCGAGCATCTCTGCGCTACGGTGATCCTGGTTGCACATGACGCAAGCCAGTCTGCATCCTTCCCCGAACAATACGTGAAGCCGTTCGAGGGGCTGGATGTCCGTGCTGTCTAGGCTCGCGGCAGCATCCCTTTCATCGTCGGTCAGGATGGAGCACGAATCGAAGCACGCCGTTCCGAAGGTCAATGCTGCTCGGCGCAATTCCGATGCTGCAGGGCCCTTGCGGATCTGTTCAAGTGGGGCGTAGCGTATGTCGCCCATCGCCTGGGGCAAATAGTGGCAGCACGCATACACCCTCCCATCTTTGTCCAGGAACACGCTGTTCCAGAGACGTGGGCAGGCATTAACGCGTCGACTCTCAACCATCCCGCCCCCCCTTGAAGGCATCATTCATCGCACTACTTTGCCTAGCATCTGCGCGCGCGAGCACCGAGGCGCCTCCACTTTGAGTCTCGCTCGCGTTCAGCAACTGCCACACCCTGTCCAACAACGACAGGAGCGACGATGGCACGTTGGCCAGCTAAAGGCCAAGTCCTTGAGGCACAGCGGTCGCTCAGACCTTGAACGGTCCAGTGACCGGTGTCGTCCAACGGTCGTTGGGCTGCGAAAACGCAGCGATAGCACCCAGTCTGATGCGGTCACTCTTGTACTCGCACGCCGTAACAAACAACGCGCGCTGAGCGCTTGCCAAAGTGTCAGCAGCCATAGTGAGCGCTCCCATGAAAGATAAACCTGCACCGGCTAGGCAAAGCTGCAGCAGCCAGAACCGCGGCAGCCGCAGATGGGCTAAGAATTCGATGGGCACGAAACCCCCAAATGTTGTTGTTTCACCTTTAGAGCTAAATCATCACGGCATGCATCAAATTGAACCATACCCTAACGACCAAAAAATGGAGCTGGACCTACCCTATGGACAAGTAACCGCTTGTAGATATTTATGCATTCACCGTAGTCAATAGTCGTTCAAAATGCAAATGAAGTTACCCCTTTCCGTGATCACCTCACTGGAACTGGTCAGACGCCACCTCGCAGCCGAGCGACCAGCGCTGGGTAGCTGTCACCTAATCACCGAGCGGCTCGATCCCGAACCTCGTTAAGCCACATGTCTCGGCCATACCGATAACCTGGAAAAGCCTCCTCGACCGTCACTTCCCGCTTGGCGAGCCGCCTTGCCAGAGAGGCAAGGCGGCGAACACCCTCCACGCCACATACTTCCAGGGGAGCACACAACTCCATTCCGACTCCCCAGCGGTAACGCCTCATCGTCATGCTCACACCGACGGTGTAGTCGATCCCTTCGAGCCACAATCGCTGCTCAATCGCATTGACCTGGTCGAAGTACGCTCTCAGCGCTTCCGAGGACCATTGGGTTCTGTGCACCACGACCTGCTTTCTCGAACGGCCGACGCGCTTCCACTGTCGTTCTTCATCACGGAACAGCAGCTCATCCGGCATCACCCCTGCCTTTTGCTGTGCCCGCTTGGCGATCTCATCGCTGAACCTTGAACGCGGGTGCTGCCACCAGACCATCACGCGACGTCCGTTCAAGATGAAGCCAACATCGTCCCACCACGACAGAGAACGTGGCTCCGTGTAGGCGTGAGGAATGAACAGCCCGTCGTGCAGTCGCCACGGATGGTGGCGGTGAAAGTCCCGCATCTTTGTGCGCAACAGCTCGAAATGTGGATTCTTCATCAGTCTTCTCCGTTGTTATCTGCTCGATAGCCACCTATGCCGTTCCGCGCCAACGCCAGTCCGCCACGAGACTCACGTTGACGAACCACCATGCATTAATGCATCTTTATGCATATGCCGACATCCGCACCCGACGCCGCCATCGCATTGGCTGCTCTTCGTATCAAGAAGTTCTGCATCACCCAAGAAGAAATATCCAAAGCCATCGGTGCCAGTCAGTCCCAGATCAGCCGGATCTTGTCCGGCAGGACATCCGCCTCATCAAAGCTCGCCCTAGATTTATGCACTTATGTATCACTGGCCGCCGGCGGCGTGTCTCGCGAAGCCGTTGCAGGCAACGATGAGCTGATGGATGCGCTGAAGGATGTCTGGGATGGAACGCCCGCACATGCCCGGGCGCTGGCTACCGTCATTCGAAGCCTTGGTCTGTTCAAATCGCCCCCGCCGCAAGACCGGAGCACGTCGTGATTCAAAATCTGCCGATTCCTCTCGACGACGAACTGGCCATCGGCGTGCTTGGCCGATTTGCACGCCTCAACGCAATCCCGTCCATCACCTGGGCCACCAAGTCGATCAAGTCGGCGTTCCCGAGCGATGACAATGTCCCTGCCCTTTGGCTGGTCGCCCAGGCTTGCGGCGCACGCATAGCTGACTTCACGGCCAAGCACTCGATGATTCCCGTGCTGTACCCGGTGTCCCCTCACGCGGGCTCCGAGCGTGAGGCAAACCATCGACGGCATTTGGCTTATATCTACGGCCTCGGTGCCTCTGCGGGCGGGCGCCGGTGGTGCCCGAGATGCGCCCAGATTGACCATGGCGACCATGGTTTTGCCTACTGGCGGCGGAGACACCAAATCAATGGCGTCGACTGGTGTCCGACCCACCATATCCCCCTTAGCATCCTGGCGGAAGAATCGGTGATATCGGAGCCCAAGCGCCAGCCCGCCCTTAGTCAACTGACCGTATCCGAGATCGACCTTCAGAACGAACTGGCGTCGTCTGCGATTCACCGTCTGCAGGGCATCTTGCTCGGATGGCTTCACCGACCAGAGCCCGTTCACGTGCGGGCCTGGAGCGACGTTGTTCGCGAACGCTGCCACGCCCTCGACTTGCGGATAGGAGAAGTGGGAAAGCGCCCTGTCACCAGCGACCTGATCCTGGAGCACTTCCCGCAAAGCTGGCTGAAGCGGCATATGCCGGAGGTGGCATCCAAGCAGGCACTGACATGCATCAGGAAGATCGACGGTGCCTGCATTGATCGGCACGTCGCTTACCCAGCTCTGGCTTGCGCAGCCATCCTTGCCGTACTGTTCGACAGTGCAGAAGAGGCGTTGACCACCTTGGACCTGGCAAATCGGCGGATTGCCGCCCACGGCAATGCAGTCGATGCCGCCACCCAGGCTCTCGGCGCCTTTCTTGCAGGAGCTGGGCTCCAACAGGCCTGCAGAACGTTCGGTGCCGGCATAGAGAACGTTGAGAGTCTGCTGCGAAACAGGTGTAGCGCAGCCCACGAATTGAGGTCGCCCGACACGCTCACCGCTCGGCTTGCTCATCTGCACCTGCTTGATCCAGAAGCGGATGCGCGGACCTATGACAACGTAAGCTGACCGTCAGCGCCTCAACGGTCAGAGGCCATTGTTCCGGGCTGTGGATGGCCTTGCGTAGTGCAGGAAGTGCCCGTTTCAACTCGTCAAACAACCGTCGCGGTGCTTCCCTGCTGCAGGACAGAGCGACGTTGCGCAGCGCATCGGCCATCCGCGCGTCCGATCGCTCCATCCGCACAGCGGCGTGATTCGCTCTGTGAGCGGTTGCCACACGCTCAAGCGATGCCTTGAGCCAATCGTGATCATTGCGGTAGAGCCACGCGTAAGCAGCCGGCTCAAGCCGCCGGAGCCTCTTGACGCCAAGATGAAGGTTTGGCGCCGCCACCTTCGCCCAGACGGCCCTGGCCGCCATCCGGCGACTTTCATGACGAACGCGATGCCATTCCTCCTGAAGCCCTGGAACCGTGCGCAGAATTCGGGTCACGGTCAGTACCGACACCTTGGCAGCGTCTGCAACCGCCTGCTTCTCGGCGCCATTCCTGAGCATTCCAAGAGCCAGGCTCCACGACGGCGCATCAAGTTTCTTGGGCCGTCTTGGCGGCTCAATCGCGACACGACATGCCCATGCTGCGAGCGTCGCATAGCTGACCCCCAACTGCCGCGCAGCCGCAGTCATACTAAGGCAACCGTCCCGAAGGGCTGTCAGTATCTCCTCCGGAACCTGCCCCTGGGTCGCAGCATCGCAGATCGCCCGACGGGAGACTGCGGTTGCCCATGCTTGGTCTGTGGTCAGCCCGCTGCTCTCGTAGGCTTGTTCGAAATCGTCGATCCCGTCAAACCAAGCGGTGATCCAAGTCAGATACCGCAGAGGATGTGCCAGGGAGCGTGCAGACAGAAGACGAGCGAGTTGTCCTTGAAGCAAGCCCAGGTCGGCATCCTGACGCGCCTCAGGAAGACAAGCCAGGTTCGTTGCCAACTGGAGCAACCGAGGCTCGACCTCGCGCCAGCGGACACGGCCGCTAGCGTGGAGCATTCCGATACCCTCCATGCGAAACCGGAAAGCCTGAGCAATCCGAACGGGGTCTGCAAAGCGCCCCGGGCTCATGCCTACGAGCGCGAGGCCCTGGGCTGCCAGCCGGCGCAACCAGCCGCCTTGGGTAGATTTGTCAGCGGCGCGGTCCAAACACACGACTTCTTGGCCGCACGCAGGTACAGGAAGCGTCCAGGCAAATCGCGCCACCTGATCCAGCTTCAGATGGGATACCCGCAAAGGAATGCCGTGGCTGGGGCACACCCACACACCAGGTAGCTGATGAGCCCGGCGCCAGTATGCCCAACCATGCCCCTCCAGATCGGCCTGCATACATTCAGGGCAGCTCTTCAAGGGATGCGCAGCTCCGAGCCCACTGGTCAGCAGACCTAGCCGGTATTTCAGATGCGCAATGCCATTGCCCCTCATGGCTGCCACGGATTGCCTTGCCAGATCCGAAGGCTTGAAAGGCCAGTAGAAAGGCAACAACGTCCGATCTCGGATAACTTGCTCCGCGCTTCCCAAGGATCCTTTGCTTCGAGCCACCAGCGCATCGATCCGGCCCGGAAAGTCATGAGCCGAGCCAATGCGCGCATGCCCGAAGAGTTGGAGACAAGTCGTGCGATCAAGTCCATTGGCAGCCAGCCGGTGGTAGCGGCTGCACCAGCTGAACAGCGTCTCGTCGGGCAATGGCGCCAGGCCAACCTTCGACTCGAAAATCTCAGCTTGTCTCGACACGATCCCGTCCCGTTGGGGGTTCGCTGGAGGGTGACGACCTCTTGGCCGAGGACGGTTTGGGCTTTGCCAAGGTACCCCGCAACAGCTCTGCACCTTCACGCAAGGTCTGAGCGGATATGGAGGAACGACGGGGCAAGGGCGTCACCTTGGCCGCATCGTTCGGCCGTAGCGGATGGTCGGCTGCCTGACGTAATACCCGGAGGGTCTTCTGTGCGTCGATACTCAGGGTGCTTTCCAGCATCGCCACCGGGGGGATGGTGCCGGTTTCGACATTACCGGCTACTCGGCCATGGAGCATCGGTCGCTGGAGCCCTCTGACCGGTGCAAAGGGGCACACCAGATCGGCACGCTGCTGGGCAATCAAGCCGGACACGGCCAGAGACGCCAAGTCTTCCACATCCTTGCGATGGCTACTGAATGCAGCGCTACGATAGGCCTGCCTGACGTCATCCATGGTGACGGCTCGCGCGCTCCGCCCGACGGCCATCCGATAGGCCTCCAGCAGGAGTTGCCGCAGGATTCTGAAGAGTCCGGCGGTCAGCCGGTGCAGCTCGTGGGCGTGAGCAGACACCTCCAGATAAAAGTGCTCGGGTGCAACAGCAAGGTACTCACCCACCACCGTGCGCCAAATCGCCGAGTCGGCATCCGGTGGCTCAAGCACGATCGGATGCGCGAGAAGGCGATCTTTCTCCTCATGGGGACGTTCGAGCAGCTTCTTGACCAAGGAGTAGTTGGCCGCATAGACAAGCGGAATGCCAGGACTCGCCAGGGTCATGATGAGCTGCGCCGTCTTGGTGCTTGCCTTGCCGCTTTGCGTGTAGAACTGCATCTCATCGACGATGAGCAGCGCAGTACCCGTCGCCTGAAACCAGTCCCGGACATGTGCGAGCAGGACACTCACATCGCCCATCGTGCGGCCGGCGACCGCCACAGGATTCGCGAGGCTCTTGAGCAGCGCCCGCACCGAGAGATGCGCCTGTATGGAAATGCGTCTAGCCGGATGGACCGTCAGCCGCTGCGAGTCCGTAACGAATTGGCTATCTGGGGTGACCTGGCAGATACGGACGAGTGCCTGCATGAGGGAAGACTTGCTGACACCGGCCAGCCCCGTCAGGCAGCGAATCGGGTAGGGCTCCCGAACGGTCTCGATCTCGCCGCTGCGCCGCCGGTTGTAATCCCTCAACGTCGGATACACCGACAAGGAGTATTCCTTCGCTTGGTCCACCAGCATGCGCAAGATTTCGATGTGGCGAGGTCCGGGGACGAAGACTTCACTCCATGCGCTGTCCAAAGCGCTGCAGGCCCTCTCAACGGGCAAGGCCTGTAGATCTTTGACCGGCGTCACCGCGCGGTATGCCGCCTTCCGAATCGCATCGTCGGTATCCAGCCGATCAAACCAATGCAGCCACCCGTTTGCAGTTGAAGCAGCACTCATCGCTTTCCTCCTTCCGCTCGCAGGTATTGCATGATCTGCCTGCGCTCTTCCACTGAGGCGGCCTTCGATCTCTTGTTCCTTCCCCCCTTGACGACACCCTGGTCGAACGGCTGGCCTGCATGCTGCTCGAATGCAGCCTCGTACTCGGCTCGCGCAGCAAGCCGGTGGGATTGGAGCTCCAGTTTCCCGTCGCGCCGCAGGCGCTCAAGCTGCTCCAGCTCCACCACCGAGATGTAGAGTTGTTCCTCCCCATCCCGGATGGCCAGCATCGCATCCACCTCGATCAGATCCGCTCCCACCTCCACCCACAGGTGGCGCACGCAGGTATCCAACATATAGCCACCCAGCCGATACGTTCCGCAGGAGTGTGCCTTCTGCAACGCACCCGACCGCTGTAACGCCGCGGAGTCAAAGCGCATTTCCTTGAAGTAGTCGGCCCTGAACAATCAGGCCGTCCCTTTCCCCACGCGGGCTGAGGGCCTCTGAGGGCTTGCCGAATCCTCCAGTTTCCAGTGCAATCACATTCACTTTCTGGAAGATTGGGAGTGCAGGTTCGCGATGACGACTCCGGACTTTTTCCGCGCCCGGCTCGATGCGATGATCGACCTACGTCACCCGCTGGCCGTATTGGCAACCCGCATGCCGTGGGCCGAGATCGAATCGGCACTGGCACCGTGCTTTGCCCGTCAGGATCGCCAAGGGCGTCCTATCGAAGGCCTGGATCTGTTTGGCCCGAGCTTGCAGATGGCCGGAGCGGGTACGAGCCCGGCAGGGCGGCGACGCCTTCCGATCCGGCTGATGGTTGGGCTGCTGTACCTCAAGCACGCCTTCGGCGAGAGCGACGAGAGCGTTGTGCAACGATGGGCGGAGAATCCCTATTGGCAGTTCTTTTGCGGCGGCGAGTACTTCGAGACCCGACTGCCCTGCGACCCGAGTGGCCTGACACGCTTCCGTCGTGCGCTGGGGGACGCGGGGGTGGAGGAACTCCTGGCCAAGACCATCGAGGCCGCCGTCTCGATGAAGGCCATCGCCCCGAAGGACCTGGAGCGGGTCATCGTCGATACCACGGTGCAGGAGAAGGCCATTGCCTTTCCCACCGACAGCCGGCTGCTCGAGGTGGCCCGGCGCAAGCTGGTGCTGATCGCCAAACGGTCTGGCGTGGTGCTGCGCCAGACCTTTGAGAAGGAAGGTCGCAGCCTCAGGCGGCGGGCCGGTGGCTACGCCCACGCCAGACAGTACCGGCGCCTGCGCCGGGTGCTCAAGCGCCAACGCACGGTCCTGGGCCGGGTCATGCGGGACCTGGAGCGTCGCCTGCCGCAGATGGCCGACGGCATCAAGGAGATGGCCACCCTGTGGCTCGAACGAGCCCGGCGCATCCACACCCAGCAGCCCAAGGACAAGAACAAGCTCTACGCCCTGCACGCACCGGAAGTCGAGTGCATCGGCAAGGGCAAAGCCCGTCAGCCCTATGAATTCGGGGTCAAGGTGGGCATTGCCACCACCGAGAGAGGCAACCTGATCGTCGGCGCCCGGGCCTTTCCCGGCAATCCCTACGACGGCCATACTCTCGCCGAGCAGATCGAGCAGGCGACGATCCTGATGCAGGACGTCAAAGGCGCCCCGAAGCCCCGCACCGCCATCGTCGATCTGGGCTATCGGGGTGTTGAAGTGCCGGGGGTCGAGATCATCCACCGCGGCCGGATCAAGAGCCTGAGCATCAAGGCGCGCCGACTACTCAAACGCCGTCAGGCGGTTGAGCCGGTGATCGGGCATCTGAAGGACGACTGCGGACTACGGCGGAACTGGCTGAAGGGATCGGAAGGGGATGTGCTGCACCCGGTGCTGTGTGCTGCCGGGTACAACCTGCGCTGGTTGATGCGGGCTATTGCCCGCTTGGGGCTGAGGGCCCTTTGTTCGCTCTGGCTTCTGCTTGGAATGCTTCGGCGGGTGCTCAGCGACGACCGCTCCTGGCCGGTGGGCCGGCGGCTGGAAGTTGCTAATTGAATATTTCAGGACCGACGAAGTACACCGCATCGTCCCGAACGGTCAGCTCAATCGGTGTCAGGAATGCCTGGACAGCTTCTTCGAAGCGCTTTGAGACGGCGTGGTTGCGTCCCCGGCGATCCAGGTAGTTCCAGAGGGCAACTGGGGTCGGAAACACGCCGGCCTCGACTGCATCGTTGTTAAGCCGATCCGTCACATCGATGCTGTGATTGTCGGCGATCGTCCTGATAATCTCCTGGGCCGCCAATTGGGCAATCGAGAGGCGCGTTTCCACATAGTGGGGTTTGCCTTCGAGCTTGACCGCTTTCGGGTGGGTCGTTTCGATGGAGGCCTTGGATTGCCCCGCGTAACTGGGCGCCGACTCCTTGATGACGGGCCGCAGAGCAGGCTCCGTCGATTCGGCTTTGGCTGTCGCGCCAGGACCTCGGTCATGGATCACATGGGGTGACACGCCGATGCTCGGCCAGTCGCCCTCCTTGACCTGCAAGCCGAACAGACTGCAGAACTTCACCTTGTCGATGGCTTCGCAGAACTTGGCCAAGCGATACGCTGACGCCGCCTCTCCCCCTATGGAGAACCCAATCCCGACAATCATCCCGGATGCGATGCAGCGCGTGCGCACAACCCAGAGTGTCGGCTGGTGGCTGCCTGGCAAGTAACCTCTGGCCACCTGATCACAGCAATAGGCATCCTGCTCGGTCCGTTCCATGAGGTTTCCCACACTCTCGGCAAAGCGACCAAGCGAATGCTGTAACCGGGTCCTGACCCGGGTATGGCCATACTTGTAGACCTGACGCACCTCCAGCGGAAAGGCTTGGCCGACCCGGTAGGCGAACTGACCGAAGGTCGGAAACGCCCTGCCAGCGGGGTGTACGAAGTACTTTCTACCCTGGGGGTCGGTTTGCACCACACAGCCGAACACGGTCCGCAGGGTCCGGCGATAGATCGCGCGCAGGTGCTGCCCTGGGCCGGCATACTTGCGGTACCCCTCCAATATTCGGTCAATCATCTCCTGATCGTTGGAACCGTGGCCGTGATGGACACCCTTCAGCCTTGATGGACGGCCAAACTTCCGCTCGCGTCCCATCCGATCCCAATGGCCAATGTGATGAACCGGATAGTGCAGGGCCCACCGACTGCAACCGAAGCACACGTACGCATAGAACGCCGTCCGAAAGCGCGTCTCATGCTGTGGCGGCTTGCACGCTCTCGCGTGCGCATTGATAAGGGTGTCGGGAGACTCGGCACCCAGAATCTGATCCAGGTTCTGCACCAGCGGCCATAGATGCACCAGAAGCTGGTCGATACGCGCAGCGTGGCTGCGCTTCTGGCCCACACGTAGTTCTGCGTACGCTTGGAGTTCCACAATGGTCAGGCCGGATAGCCAAGGGGGAAGCTCATTCTGGGTTTCGCACGCGAAAATCAGCCCACGCTCCAGGGCCTGCTCGAAACGATGTCGAGACAGGAAGTGGAGAACAGGCCGGTAGCTGGCATATGTTCCACCCGCGCCCTGATCAGAGACGCCCGGATGCCCCCCGGATGCATCCCCTTTGGAGCCGATGTCGCCACTCCTTTGGCCTTCGCCACTGCGTTGGCGTTTCCGCTGGAATTCCACGAGCAAGACGCGCTGTCGGGCCGGATCGCTGCGGAGCAGGTGATACCGTACGCCCTTGCAAAGGGCCTCAAAGCCCTCAGGGGCACATAACTGAGTACCGGTTCGCATGGCCGCTCCTCATGCCTGCTGCCGCGCAAACCAACTCGCGTAGACCTGAAGCGGATCCTTGCGCTCCGGCCGCAATGGGCGGTCAACAAAGATGACCTCCTCCATCAACTCAGGGCGTACGTCGCGACGCCAAAGCGCCCGGAAAAACAGGGCTTTGGCGATCTCCAAGTCCAGGTCGTGTCGATGCATGACGGAGAGCAGGATTTCGAGAGGCGGTTGTTCCGTCTGCAGCGATGCCCGCAAGCGATCGCAGACCTCTTCATAGATCGACGCATCGACGCCCGCGGCGCGGTGTTGCACCAGAATCAGGCTTCGGAGGTTCTGCGCAAACAGCTCGGGGATATCGGAATCCACAATGCGGACGGTGGGGATGCCCGCGTCCAGGTAGTAGCGCTCCTCGATGGCGTGCCGGGCACGCACCGCCGCCTCCTGCACCTCGGCACGGCGGGCCGGGCGACGACCCAGCGGGCGACGCTGAAACTCCTCCTCCGAAGCCTTGACCGTCCAGTTCACGCAATAGGGGCCGTGATCATCTGTCAGGAACAACAGGAAGTCTCCGATAAACGGGGCTGGCACAGGAACCCGCTCGGTACCATCTGGGTGGTCAATGAAAATCCACGGGAGCCGATCGATCATGTCCAGGCGTTCGCACACATCAATCGTGCCGCGGAGCCCCGGTAGTTCAAGACCCGTGGCCAGACTGTGGCCTGCCAGCGGATGTGGCTTTGATTCCGTGGCGAGCATCCGTTGCTCCTGAAGCTCAAACAACTGTGGATTGAACAGCGCCAGTAACAGCACCTTCTGCTCGACCAGGGACAAGGTATGGCAGTAGCGGTCCAAGCGTTCCGACCAGACTTGTGCTGGCCGACTTCTGGAGGGGGCCTCCTCCCGCGTAGCGCGAATCGCGGGGTCGTACTGCTTGCCCCATTGGGGTGGATCCTGACGACGCAGGATTTCCTTCAGACGCGCCAGGGTCAGTTTGATGGCTTTGGGCATGCCAGTTCCTTTCCGACCGGGATGGCCGGCCTGAAATATCGATAGGGAAAGGAAGGCCCTTGACGCGCGCAGGAGGCGCGAGTAAATTTCAACCACCAAGCGAAATCTGAGGGTCTTCCTCAGTACGAAACGCCGCCAGCCTGCCAGCCGGTGGCGTTTTTGTTTTGCGGGGCGTCAAGTCGTCATGAATGCCTCCCGCCGCTTGCCATTGCCGCAACCAACCCCTCCGGCGACCTCGCTGCGGTGTCCGCTCCACTTATCGCCAGCGAGGGAGGTCTTGACGATTTGAGGCCAAGCGCCACGGCAATCCGATGGCTTTCTCCGCGGCTCGCTCGACTGCGCCCCGACAGCACGCTATAGACCAAATGGACGTCAAACCCGCGCTGACGGGCCCAGTCCACGACTGACACTCCCTCCTCGTAGAACTGCCGCTTGACGGCATCCAGCTCAGACTGGCTTGGCGCTATTGACATGGGTTTGATCAAAATTGAATGAAAATAACTATTGACGGTCAATAGTTTCTACAAATATACTATTCTCAGAATATGAGAAACCTCGAAATCCGTCAACAAATCGGGGAGCGGTTGTTTGAGGAACGGCAACGCCTCCGTCTCAGCCAGCAAGCTCTTGCTGACCTGATAGGGGGCGTTCGGCTCAGCATCGTCAAGTACGAAAGCGGACGCAGCTCACCCGCAGCAGAGACCCTGGCAGCAATGGAGGCGATCGGAATCGACGTGCGGTACGTGCTCACAGGCTTTCGAACATCACCCTCCGGCATCGACCGTGAACGCTTCAAGGTCGCATTCGCCGAAGTCCAGCGTCAGGCGCAAGCCAAGCAAGAAAAACTCTCCCTTGAGACAAGCCTTGACTTAGCCTGGCGCTTCTACGATTCCTTCGCCACATTGCAGGCCTCTCGACCTCTCGCGCTCTAGCAGCCTGATGCAAGACCCCGAGAATCCGCTCCCATGCAGCCCCTCGCCATCCGATTTCTCATGATTTCATTCCCGGAATTGGATCCGCAATCCTGTTTTGATGCCCCTCGAATGGGCCGGGGAATGGGTTTTCACCCGATTCCAGGTGCCGCTTCATGCCGCGCTCCCCGCAGCCTGCAATTTCGCAATTCGCAGCAGGTTGTATGCCGCCGCCGACAGGTAGGCGGCGATCTGGGTTCGGACCTGGCCGATGAAGCGGGTCTTTCTCAATCCGCCCACCGTCTTCAGCCAGCCGAAGATCTCCTCGATCCGCTTGCGCTGACTCACCTTGTAGCCCTCGGTGCAGGTGGTGCGCCCATCGAACCCCGGGGTCTTGCGTCCGTCAATGCGCGCGATGTGCGGCTTGATCTTGTGCTCGCGCAGATGCTGGACGAAGTCCTTCACGTGGCAGCCCTTGTCGGCACCCAGGGTCTTGGGGTGGATCTTCCGGCGCCGGGCACGGGTCAGCAGTTGGCGGGCCGCCCGGTGTTCGGCCAGGGTGGCGTCAGTGATGAGCAGATCCACGCACATGCCACTACGGTTCTCCATGAGCGCATGGCCGCCGTAGCTGAGTCGGGCCGGCTGGCCCTTGCCTTTTCTGATGAGCTTCGCTTCGGGATCGGCGCTGCTTTGGTGGGTGGCGTTGGAGCGCTTCTCGCCCTTGATATCCACCATCCCAGTGCCGTCACCACCGGGCTTGGGCGGTTCGCCGTCCCTGGGCTTGAAGCTCTTGAAGGAGGCCCAGGCGTCGATCAGCGTGCCGTCAACGGTGAAGTGATCGGAGGAGAGCAGCTTGTCCTTGCGGGCCAGCCGCACCACCTCATCGAAGAAGCGCTGGGCGATGTCGGTTTCCACCAGGCGTACGCGCAGGCGACTGAAGTTCGATTGATCGAGCCCACCCGATTCCAGGTCCAGATCGAGAAACCAGCGAAAGAGAAGGTTGTAATCGCGCAGTTCACAGAAGAGCCAGTCGGAGCGCACCGAGTGGAAGGCGATGAGCAATTGCGCCTTGAGCAGACGCTCAGGCGAAATCGAAGGGCGGCTGGTCTTGGCGTAAAGGCCATCCAGCTCACCCGAAATAGCCGACAACGCCGTCTCGGCCAGCGTCTTCATGCGGCGCAGCGGGTGATCGGCCGCAATCCGGGATTCGACCGAGAAGTAATGGAACATCGAGGACTGGGGATCGACTTCGCCGCGCATCGTTGCTGTGCCTGGGGTTCGGGGGATACGGCCAGGACAGGTGGGCGGGCGGATCGTTCACTGGGTTTTTGCATCGGCCTGCTAGAGTCAACCGTCGGAGAGCCCGCCTAGGGCTAGTAGATCAAGGTTACGATGTCGAGCCAGCTCAATACCTACGTCACCCGAGCGCCACACCCATGAAAGTATTGTTTGAGACTAAAAAGATCCAGAAAACAGGGCGGATCGCGTTGAACGATCAGCTGCTGAGAAATGCCGGCTTTGCAGAGGGAGATGCCCTTGACGTCTACTTCGACGCATCGACCGAGAACATCATCTTGCAGCACTCCAGTGGTGCAGCCGAGACCGCCGAACCTGCTACTCCAACCCCTGTGAAATCCCGAACGAGAGCCTGATATGACTGGACGCCAAGAGGAGCGGTTTTCTGGCCACGAGTCTTTCGTGTGCAGGTACGGCTGGTTGCCGAAGGTGTACAGGGCGGTCGAGGCGAACCCGACCATCCTGAAACGTGAACTGGATGCGATGCACGCGCTGGGCATCGGCCGGAATATGGTGAAGTCGATTCAGTTCTGGGGCGAATCGACAGGGATCATCGAATCTGACGGCGATGGCGGCCACCGGGCGGGACCAGTGGGTCATCGACTGATGGGTATCGAAGGCTGGGACCCCTACCTCGAATCGAACGAGTCGCTGTGGCTCATCCACTGGTGGCTTGCCTCCTACGCCAAACTTGGCGCATGGTCTGAGGTCTTCGGCGATGGCCGCCTCCACCGCTTTGACCGCAAGACGCTGGCCGAACGGCTAGGTGTGCGTGGCCAGGACAAGGCTCGTCCGCTTGCGCCGTCGACGCTTGAGCAGCACGCGGGCATGCTGATTCAGAGCTACCTAAAGGAGGACAGGAACGGCGATGACACCTCGTGGTGCCCGCTGCAAGACTTGTCCCTCCTGACCAAAACCCTTGGCGATGACGGCCACCTGATGTTCTCGGTATCGAACCGTCTGCCTCAGGGCCTCACGGAGCGGGTCTTTGCCACCTGCCTCCTCGACTTCATTGGTCAACGGAAGCTAGGCCAGACCAACGTCCCGCTCACAGAAATACTTAGAGGTGACTTCGCACCTGGCTCCGTCTTCTGTCTCGACGAGTTGACGGTGCGTCGTTTCCTCGACGACCTGGCGGCCGGCCTGCTGCGGTCCTGTCTACGTTTCAACGACACCGCCGACACCCAGAGCGTGGTCGTCGATTTGAAGAAGATGCCGAACGGCTTGAGCTTGGCCGCTGAAGAAGAGGTTGCAAATGCCTGAGCACATCATCGAAGCCATCAATCTGGGGGCAGGCTCGGTTCGGTCAATCTCACTTGAGCGAGACCTATATGAAGGCAAGGCCCTGCAGGAGTACATGGTCACGCCGGCCGTCGTCACCGCCCTGCAGCAGCTCGGCCGAGCCCTGCTGTCGAACTCGCCACAGCGAGCCTGGAAAGTGGTTGGCCCGTACGGCAGCGGAAAGTCGGCTCTCGGAGTTGCTGCGGGCCAGCTTCTCGCTGGCGGTGACCACTTCCCGTTGATTGCTGAAGCCCTGAAGGCTCAGTCCAAAGAAGTGGGTGAGCTGTTTGCCGCCTCCAAGCGCTACCCAGTAGCACTGGTCGGCTCGCGGCTATCGCTGGGCGTTGCCTTGGGTCGCGCCCTGCACCGCGTGACTGGCTCTTGGCCAAAGGGAACGGCCTGTTCCCGCTTTCGTAGGAAGCTGGAGCTCGAGGCATCGAAGTACGACGGAATCGCGCTCAATGCAGCCGTCGCAGCGATGGTCCACGACTTCGCAGACGCAGCCGTCGAGAGAGGCTACCCGGGCGTCGTCATTCTGGTCGACGAGCTCGGCAAGTTCGTCGAGCATGCAGCGCTCTACCCTGCCGAAGGCGACCTGATGGCCCTTCAGCAGTTGGCGGAGTGTGCGTGCGGAAGCGGCAACACTCGGGTCTCAGTGGTCGCGTTCCTACACCAGCACATGTCTGCCTACGCAGAAGGTGTTGGCAAGGCCCTGTCAGACGACTGGGAGAAGGTCGCCTCTCGCTTTGAGGAAATCCCCTTCGATGAGCCAGTTGAGCGCTACGCCCACTTTGCTGCACATGCACTGAAGGTTTCCTCTAAGGTTCGCAAGTACGAAGGCCTCACCGCCAAGGCCAAAAAGCTGTTCGGCCTTGCCCTTGAGCTGGGACTACTGAAGTCGCACGGACCGGCTGACAAGGTGTTGCTCTCGAAGCCTGAGCAGCTCTACCCGTTACACCCTGCTGTAATCTCTGCGATGGCCATAGTGGCTAAGCGGATGGGCCAGAGCGAGCGCTCATTCCACGCCTTCCTCAACGGAGACGAACCATTTGCCTTGCGAGATTTCGCAAGTCGCCACGAGGTTTCCGACTGCACCTGGTATCGACTTGACCACCTCTGGGACCACCTTGCCAGCTCGCACAGCTTGCGCTTCCGAGAACGCAACGCTGAACGTAGGTGGGCGTTCGGCGCGTCCTGCATTGCGCGCGAGTCCGAGGGGAGTCTCCAGTCGAGGGTTCTGAAGGTAGTGGCCGTGCTCGAGCTGGTCGAAGCCGGCCTGCGTTTGCCAATTTCTGTCGCGCTGCTCCAGTACGCCCTCGATGACGTGCCTGTGGCCGACGTAGCTGCAGCCGTCGAAGCCCTGTCGCAGAAGGAGGTGCTGCTGGTGCGCCGCGAAGGTGAGCAGATATCGACTGCTGTTCCCGAGCTCGCAAATATTGACGCCCTCTTGGAACAAGCAGGCCGCGAGCAGGAGGCCGTACTCGTGACGCGCGCGCTCTCGGTGGCGCTCTCTGCTCGACCTGTCGTTGCCCATCGGCATTACGACAAGACAGGCACCCTCAGAACCCTGTCGGTCCTGGTCGGAACGCTAGATAGCTGGCCCGAGGCGCCAAAGCTCGGTCCGGATGACGCGAAGCCCGATGGCTACCTGAAGCTGCTGATCGTTGGCTCTTCGAACCGCGAGATGAAGCTGGCCACCGAACGTTGCAAGGCTGAGATGGTGCTGCTTGAGATGCATGCATGCCTGCAACCGACTCCCTCGGCCAGGCTTGCGCTGCGACACCATGCGGTCTGGCTCTCCGTCGCCAATCAGCTTCGCCTGCGACAACTGGACCCTTGGGCTACTCAGTACGTCGAGCGGCAGTTGGCCAACTCGCGCGATGAGGTTGACCAAGTCATCTCGTCGCTGCTCGCTGCGAAGTTGGACTCGAACTCCGCGCTCCGCTTTTGGCATTTCGGCGAGGAAGTCCCGAAGGCAGACACGAAGAACCTGAGTCAGCTGGCATCCTGGTTGTTCGACATGCGGTTCCCGCTGGCCCCCCGTGTGGTGAATGAGCTCATCAACAAGGACAAACCGGCGCCCGCCATCGTGTTGGCGCGCCAGCGGATGTTCGATGTGCTCTTCTCCGGAGACACCACGAAGGCAATTTGCGGTCCGAAGGAATACCCGCCTGAGCGTCTGATTCACCACACCCTGCTCGTTGAGAGCGGCATGTGGAAGGTGCAGAGCGAGCGTTGGAAGCTGTCGGCGCCGGAGGTCGGCGCGCCCGTGGACGTCGTGCCGCTGTGGAAAAGAATTGGCGAGCTACTGGCCGATGGAGGCGGGTGCAATTTCGGGGACCTACTGGATACGTTGGCCGCGCCGCCCTTCGGTGTACGTACAGGGCCGGCCGGCATTTGGGTAGCAATGTACTTGCTCGTGCATCGAAGCACGTGCGCTGTCTTCGAGCGTGGCACGCTCGTGATCGAGGTAACTCCTGAGCATCTTCAACGGATGTACAAGTCGCCGAACCAGTACGAGTTGAGGGAGTTGCCGGCGACTGCGGACAACCGGGCGATTCTGGAGGACTACCGAGCCGCCCTAGCGACGGTGGGTTGCCAGGTGGACGGGGAGCTGACGATCCTCGAGGTGGCACGCTCAGCGTACCGGTGGGTTGCCAGGATGCCATCGTACACGTTACAAAGTAGCAAGGTGAGCAAGGACACGGTGTTGTTCCGCACTCACTTCCAACGGTCGCGAGACCATATCGACCTCCTCATCCGCGCTTTGCCGCAGGTCTACGCGGAAAGCAAGTCGAAGAAGACATTTCGGGCCTGGGTAGCGGACGCACTTGGCGAGCTGGGCGCCTGCTACCGGAAGCTCCAAGAAGAGGTGGGGAGCATCCTGAGCTCATCCTTCGAGTTTGCGGGCACCTTGCCCCTGGTCCGTCAGCAGTTGCAGCGTGAATGCAGTGCCGCCACGACGGACCTGGCAGAGGCGAACCTGCGTGCTTTCGTACTGCGATGCGCGGACCCGACGCTCTCCGACGAAAGGTGGCTGGACTCGCTGGCCAGCCTCGTTATTCACAAGCCGCTTGATTCATGGACGGACGCGACCATCACTGAGTTTGAGGTCGCAATCATCGACCTCTTCGCACAGTACAAACGGTGGGTTAGGTTAGTCAGTCATCGTGCTCGGAACCCCGCCCTTGGCGAGCGTTACGTGTCCGTTACCATGACTTTGCCCTCTGGTCATGAGTCTGCGGTATTCGTGGTCGCTGACCCGGCGGCGAAGAAAGTTGCCCGCGAGGTTTTGGAGACCTTAAAGAGCGCGACCAATGGCAGTCGAGAGCAGATGCTCTCCGCCCTTGGTCAAGCGCTCCTTACTCTTCAAGTTTCTGAAGCCTTAAACGGGGAGGAAAAAGATGGCGAACAAGAAGCCGGCTAGGCACATCCTGAGCCTCTCTGGCGGGAAAGACAGCGCCGCCCTGGCGATCTACATGCGCGACCGTGTGCCGGAGATGGAGTACATCTTCAGCGACACTCGCAAGGAACTGCCTGAGACCTACGAGTACTTGGATCGCATCTCCAGCTACCTGGGCAGGCCGGTCACCCGCCTCAACGCGGATCTAGGCTTCGACCACTGGTATCACATGTACGGCGGGATGATTCCCTCCAACCATAGGCGCTGGTGCACCCGAGCGCTGAAGCTCAAGCCGTTCGAGCAACACTGCGGTGACGACGAGGTCATCAATTACGTCGGCCTGCGAGCGGATGAAGAGCGGAGCGGCTACATCAGCCACAAGGGCAACATCACCGCGGTCTACCCGTTCAAGGAAGACGGGCTGGTGCTTCGGGACATCGAGAACATCCTGAAGACCTCGGGTGTAGGCATGCCCCCGTACACGAAGTGGGGCCGCACACGTTCAGGCTGCTACTTCTGCTTTTACCAGCAGAAGATCGAGTGGGTACGCCTGAAGGAGACGTATCCCGAGCTGTACGAGCAGGCCAAGGAGTATGAAAAGCCGTTTGAAAAAACTGGCAACTTCTTTACCTGGAGCCGCGGAGAAAGCTTGGCAGAGCTAGAGCAGCCGGAGCGCGTCGAGCAGATTAAGCGCGAGCACGTCATCCGCATCGAGCGGAAGGCGGCGCGGCGTGAGAACGCCACGCTCATGGAGGTCTTTGCTAGCGCGGAGGCCATCGAAGAGCCTGAAGACGACGATGACCAGGGATGCCTGGTCTGCCAACTCTGAGGGGATACATGTCCTTCGTAATCACTGCGAGAACGATCCTTCACTTGGGGTCGGACCTCATCTCGTCTGATGGCGTTGCCATCTATGAGCTCATCAAGAACTCCATCGACGCAAAGTCAAGAGACGGCGTTGATATTCAGTTTGATGTAGTCATTCGTCAATCGGATTTTGCCACGTGCATGACTCTGATAGACGAAGAGCGAAATGCAAGCCTCGACTATCTAAAGGAAGAGTTCATCTCGCGCGTGAACACGGAGGCCGATGAAGACCTTAAAACGAAATTCATCGAGGCGATCCAATCTTCCACCTCTCGGGCGAGGCTTAAAGAAAACGCACTGGCCTCGTACAAAGAAACCAATATTATTACTTTTTCAGATACTGGCCTCGGCATGTCGAAGGTGGACCTGGAAGAGATATTTCTGACGATTGGAACAACCCATCGAGCCAAGGAAGTTCGTCAGTCGATAAGGACTGGGGAAGAGCGGCCTCCGTATCTCGGAGAGAAAGGTGTCGGACGATTGTCCGTTATGCGTCTGGGTTGGCGCGTAAAAATTGAGACAGCAACGGATGATGACTCTCGAACTTCTATCCTTGAGATTGATTGGAAGAAGTTCGAAGAAGCAGATGATGCCGATGTATCCACAGTTCCCATCAAGACACGTCAAGGACGCCAGAAAGCTGTTGGACCACGTACGTCTGGAACCACAATAACTGTTTCCGATTTGCGCTCAAGCTGGTCGCTGTCCCGACTGCAAGAAATCGCGAAGACCGAAATTGCCAGAATGAATGACCCGTTCTCTTGGGAGGATCGCAGGCGATTTCAGGTTCGAATGTCTATTAATGGCGCATCCGCAAGTTCACCTCGCAGCGTGGCGAGAAGCTTGTTAAAGCACGCCCACGCCAAGTGCACTGGCGAATACACCATCGATTCCGTAAGCGGGAAGCCACAGATGGTCGCGACCATCACCTCCGAACTGTATTCCGGCGAACCCCGTGTATATAACTTCGACCTTACCGACCTGCTGTCTCTTTCAGGACTAAAAGACAATCGACAGCCTTGGACGGTTCTGAAGTCACTAGGCCCGTTTGAATTTGAGCTGTACTGGTTCAATCGACAGAGGCTGAAGGCGCTACCAGATGTGGGCGACCGCAATGAGGTCCGAGCACTGGTTAAGGCATGGACCGGTATATGTCTATATCGGGACGGTTATCGCGTTCTCCCATATGGCGGCGAAGGTGACGACTGGCTTAACCTCGATGTTGAAGCGTTGGCTGCCAGCGGATACAAGCTCAACACCAAGCAAATCATCGGACGGGTCACTATTGGGCGTTTAAAGAACCCTCACTTGATCGACCAAACGAACCGTCAAGGACTTATTGAGTCACCGGAGAAGGAAGCTCTAATTTCAATCCTCCACGAGCTCGTTTCAGCTTGGTGGCACGACTACCTTAACGACGCCATAAGGACCCAGAAGAAGGTCAAAGAGCTGGAGTATGACCCGGTGAGCGAATCGACGGTGGTCGAAACCCTCGAAGAGCGCGCAACTGCATCCATCAAAGAGATTCGGCGCAGCTACAGCGGTGAAGCCCGACTTCTTGCGGAGGTGAAAGATGCGTTCCTTGAAATCAAGGAAGCCCATCAACGCGCTGTCGAACGCATTGGTGCTATGGAAGAGCAAAAGGAGCGCCTTACTCAACTAGCAGGGATTGGCCTGCTCGTCGAAATGATTGCCCATGAGCTCGCTCGTGCTACAGAGCTCACCCAAGCCACGCTTAAAGACTTAGGCCGGAAGAATATTGGCGCTGATGCGAACGCTGCGTTGAAGACGCTAGGGTCGCAGATAAAAGTCATTCAGAAACGACTCGTTGCCCTTGAACCGCTTGCAATTACTGCTCGCTTTAGGCGTAGCAAGCAGCGTCTGCTGCCCATTATTGAGTACATCGCCGAGGGGCACTCCGCTCAATTTGGGCCCGAGCGCCATGGCATTAAGTTCCTAATCGTCCCATCTTCCGACTTTGACGCCGTCGGCTTCATCATAGAAGGTCACTTTGTCCAGATTATTGAGAACTTGATTGCCAATTCAGTCTATTGGCTAGATGTTCAGAAGAAGGAACACTCCAACTTCGAGCCAAAGATTGAGGTTAAATTGCTCTCAAATCCCACGAGGGTTCAATACTCCGACAATGGCCCCGGAATTCCGCAGGGCCGCGCAGAGTCAGTATTTGAACCGTTCTTCTCCACCAAAAAAGGCAACGGTGCACGGCGACAAGGGCTTGGCCTCTACATCGCCCGGCAGAACGCTGAGTCCATGGGGGGCTCTTTAAATCTGATAGACGTCGGAAAGCCGCATCAGAATCGGTACAACAAGTTTGAGTTGGAACTGAGAGAGGGAGCAGATGAAACTTAAAGATGTATTCGCGGCCGGCAGCGTGACTTGCGCCCACGTTGTTGATGACGCCTTTGACGCGGTTCCAACGTGGAAACTGGAGCCTAAGGACATTCAGCAGTTCATAGATGAAGCATCCGACGAGGATTTTGAACATGCTGGTTTTGTTATTGGAAAAGAACCGGTCGAAGATGTGCTCTTTGAGGAATTGAGGTTCAGCGACTCATTTGGAAAGCTCTTTCAGGCAAGAGAAGGCTTCAGCGAGCGGGGCAAATCCGCGCTCTTCGGTGATTTCGAAAAGTACCGCGATGGGAAACTCGCACTGCTGCAGCCGCTTCTCCAACTCCTGGAAGCAGAGGGTGTTGTCTGCAAAAAATTTGGCGCGACCTATGAACCAGGTGAGCAGCAGCCGCAACTTCTATTTGTCGATTTAAAGCTTAAAGAGGATACGACCGCGGTTAGTCATACTGACGCTGTCAACGTAGTCAAAAAGCTTCGGTCTGCGCATCCGAACTGCAAGCCGTTTGTCTTCTTGATGTCCTCACTCGAATTGTATTTACCTCAGATGCGCGAGCCATTTCGCGAGGATGCAGAGTTATTTCAATCCGAGTTTGAAGCCATCGAAAAAGAGAAGTTCAGTAATACAGAGGCTCTGGCGCTCATGCTCGCGGCGAACACCAGAGCGATGCCGCAGACTGGAAAACTACGTGAAAGCGTAGCTCAACTCGAGCTTTCGCTATCGACCGCAGCACGCAACGCGATCAAGGAACTACGAGCCCTCGACCTTGCCGATTATTTTGTTCTCTATCACAACACCACAAGTGTGGAAGGAACAACCGTCGGAAGTTACATCGTCGAGTTGTTGCTTGAATTCATATCGCACGAAATAGAAGGGACAGATGCTATTTGGCAACTCTATCGAGGAATTGAGCGGCTAGATGTTCAAAAACTTCCTCGCGCGCGCTTCGGGATGACGACCCCAGCAACCCACCTCTATTCTTCCACAATGCTGCACTCGCCCAAGCGGCTAGTAGCCGAAGAAGACCTCAAACGCGGGCCCAGGGACGGATATTTCTATCTGGGTGATATTTTTGTTGAAGCACAGTGGTTTAATGCTCCGTCCCCGGCGAAAGCCTACGCAGTGATAACGCCTGCATGTGATATAGCGAGGCCGGAAAGCATGGTAGAAAGCATGCTGCTTTGCGAAGGTGACGTAACTGAGTTTATTCCAGGTCAGATTCCGAATGTTCGGGACGCACTACCAGTCGTGGTCATGAGAAACCCTCGCGGCGCAGGGAACCCGATTCTTATCACTTGGAATAAGGCAAGCATCCGCATCTGGGATGCGAACGAAAGAGCCAGCTTCAGTAAGGATGACTGCAACAAGATAAGAATCGGACGCCTCCGACCGATCTACGCCTTCCAACTGCAGCACGCTGTTACGTCCAATCTGAGCCGCATCGGCACACAGCGCCCCCCCAGTATTCTCGCTCCGCGCCAGCTTCGCTGCTATGTTTCAGATGGAAAATCACGTTGGAAAATTCTGTTCAAAGGCGTAGACAAGGATGATGCAGCGATTGCCGAGCTAGCGGTCAATGATGATATCTATGTGACCTATATCTTATCCGATCCCGCTGTTCACAAGATTCTTGAAAACCTAAAGGCGTGGTTGCAAGAGAATCCGGGTGCAGATAAGTATGAGATTCTGTCGCAATTGACTGGCGATTCGATAGTGGATGCTCTTCAGGGCTTTCGGCATAAGGCGCCCAAGCCGAATGCGGATAGCTATGGAGTTACAGCATTCCCGTTGGAGCCTGGATTCCCCCAGATTGGAAAGGTCGTCTGCTTTGTGCCAAGCAGAGCTGCCCAAACGCCGTTTACAGCACTTCGCAACGCATCAAAGTTTAAGAAGGGGCGCGACACCCGATTGGTTTTCATTTTTGAAGACCAGCCTGATGAAGTCGAACCTCCCGATTTCGCCCCGCCTGTAGCTGACGTCGCCGCTACTCCTTCCGAGGCGGTGGCGGAGGTCGCCGCTGCCGGCATTGCGGGCAAGGTTGAGGGATCGGCCGATCAAGACGCAGGACCCACGATCTAGCTGTCGAGTCCCAGAAGCGATTTCGCGAGAGAAAACGGCTTGTTAGACCATGGTCATTTCGTTTCCGCATCGCGTGGACAGGTTCTTGCTCACGGGCGCCGACGGTGATGCGCTCAATGGCGAGCTCGCCGCAGCGGGTTACAACATCCGTTGGCTGCTGCGGACCAATGGCCGTGGGATCTTCTAGGCGCTTTTGTTGGTCCTGTTCGCGCTGGTGGTGACGACGGTTGGCTGTACGTGTGCGCGGCACGGATCACATCGAATCCATCCGCCATGGCGGATGCCGGCCGTCACGGTCTCTGCGTATCAGTTCAACTGGCCGTCAGATGAAATTCGCTGGATCGACCACTCCGGTGCCACACGCCGCGACTGACAACACTCGCTGAGCGTTTGCCAACGGTTCAAGTCGGCGGGGAAGTGCCAGATTTTTCGATCCGGCGCGTCCCGACCAACTTTATTTTTCACCGACCGACTTTATTTGTTCCAGTCAAGCGCGCGATAGCGGCATTGGTGGCCGAATAGGAAAGCACTTTCGCGCGCGAAAGTCGCCCGACCAGGCCGCCAGGCCCAGCCGGTCAGGGCTCGCCCTGTCCGGCGCCCCAGGGGGACGCCAAGCCCGCGCGGCGG
>WBZV01000170.1_pt1 | contig 44777 bp, 43 predicted proteins | sample 5204221 | NCBI WGS metagenome assembly WBZV01 (sample SAMN12344360, study PRJNA552823) | activated sludge metagenome | biome: Activated sludge suspended growth; feature: Nitrification reactor; material: Wastewater; isolation source: activated sludge from nitrification reactor of wastewater...
GGTCACGTTCGGCTCTTTGATGGCCTACTTCTTCAGCACGATCATGGGCTTACCTTTCATCGTGGCCGCGGCAGCCGCTGTCTTCGCGGGCGGGCTGTTCGGCTTCTTCCAGGACCGGTTCTTCTGGCGGTGGCTGCGCAAACGGGGCACGGGGCTGATCGCCATGCTGGTGATATCGATCGGCCTCGGGATCTTCCTGCGCTACTTCTACCTGTTCATCTTCGGGGGGAACACCCGCCAATACGCTGAGTATTCAGGACAGGCGGGCATCGTGCTCGGCCCGATCGTGGTGACCCCCAAGGCTCTTGTGGGCGCTGGCATCGCCATCCTGTTCCTGGTTCTCACGGTCGCCTGGCTCAAGATGACCCGTATGGGTAAGGCGTCCCGGGCCATCGCGGACAACCCCGCGCTCGCCTCGGCGTCCGGTATCGATGTGAACCGGGTGATTTCGATCATCTGGGCGGCCGGCGCCGGGCTCGCCGCCCTCGCGGGAGTCATCTACAGCCTCTCCAACGGCGTCAGTTGGATCTCCGGGTTCGGGCTGCTGCTGCTGATCTTCGCCGGCGTCACACTCGGTGGGCTCGGCACCGCGATCGGCGCGATCGTCGGTTCCATCATTGTGGGCACCATGATCCAACTCTCGACGTTGTTCATCCCGTCGGAGTTGAAGAACGTGGGGGCGCTGGCCGTGTTGATCGTGATCCTCATGATCAGACCGCAGGGCATCCTCGGACGCAGCGAGAGGGTGGGGTAAGCCATGGACTGGTCGAACGTCTTCAGCCAGGCCCTGACACAGGGCATCGGGATCCAGGCCGTCATCTTCTGTCTCGCGGCAATCGGACTGAACGTGCAGTTCGGGTACACCGGCCTGCTCAACTTCGGACAATCGGGCTTCCTCGCGGTGGCGGCCTACGGTCTGGGGGTATCCATCGCGTACGCCGGATGGAGCCTGTGGGTCGGCATCCTGGTCGGCATCGCCGCGGCGGTGCTGCTCGCACTGTTGCTGGGTATCCCCACCCTGCGGTTGCGGGCGGACTACCTGGCCATCGTCACGATCGCCGCCGCCGAGATCCTGCGCCTGACCTTCCGGTCGGTCACCTTCGATCCCGTCTTCGGCGGCTCGGACGGCATCAACCGCTTCGCGGACGACTTCTACACCTACAACCCGTACTCGGGGCCCGTGAAGATCGGCCCGGCTGAGTTCAGCCAGAACGACATGTGGATCGTGACCATCGGCTGGATCCTCGTCGTGATCCTGTCCATCCTGGTGTTCCTGCTGATGCGGTCCCCCTGGGGACGCGTCATCAAGGCCATCCGGGAGGACGAAGACGCGGTCCGTTCGCTGGGCAAGAGCGTCTACTCATACAAGTTGCAGTCGCTGATCATCGGTGGCGTGATGGGCTGCTTCGGCGGGTTCATCGCGGCGATCGCGCTGCAGTCCATCCAGCCCGACTACTACAGCACCGACCTCACCTTCTTCGCCTACGCGGTGCTCATCCTGGGTGGCGCGGCACGCGTGCTTGGCCCCATCGTGGGATCCGTGGTCTTCTGGTTCATGCTGGTGTTCATCGACGGTGCTCTGGCCAACGCGGTCTCCAGCGGTGCCATCGACTTCATCCGCAGCGACCAGGTGGGGCAGATCCGGTACTGGATCCTGGGCATCGCCCTGATGCTCCTGATGATCTACCGCCCGCAGGGGATCCTGGGCGACAAGAAGGAGTTGAGCCTCGATGCCCGATGACTTGACCCACCTCGTGGAGGCTCTCAAGGACGTGCCTCATGAGGCAGGCGCGCCCAAGCCCGACCCCATCCTCATCGCCGACGGCGTGATGCGTCATTTCGGCGGCCTCGTCGCCGTCGACGTGGACCACGTCGAGATCCAGCGGGGAACCATCACAGCCCTGATCGGTCCCAACGGTGCCGGCAAGACGACCTTCTTCAACCTGCTGACCGGTTTCGACCGCCCCAACGAGGGCAAATGGACCTTCGAGGGCCGCCAACTCGCCGGCGTCCGGCCACACAAGGTCGCGAAGTACGGGATGGTGCGCACGTTCCAGCTCACCAAGGCCTTGAGCCGCCTGACGGTGATGGAGAACATGCGCCTCGGCGCCCAGCACCAGCGTGGCGAGAAGCTCTATGCGTCCTTCCTGCCGTTCCTGTGGAGTGGCCAGGAGAAGGAGATCTCAGAGCGGGCACTGCGGCTTCTGGAGAGTTTCAACCTCGCGCAGAAGCAGGACGATCTCGCGGGCTCCCTGTCCGGTGGGCAGCGCAAACTGCTTGAGATGGCGCGGGCCCTGATGGTCCAGCCGGACATGATCATGCTCGATGAGCCGATGGCAGGCGTGAACCCGGCCCTGACCCAGAGTCTGCTCGACCACATTCGCGAGGTGCGGGCCAGCGGCACCACGGTGCTGTTCGTGGAGCACGACATGGACATGGTCCGGGACATCAGTGACTGGGTCATCGTGATGAGCCAGGGCAAGGTGATCGCCGAAGGTCCGCCACACGACGTCATGCAGAACGAGGCGGTCATCGACGCCTACCTCGGGACCCACCACGACAAGCCGCTGACCGACTCCGGTGAAGCACTCACCGCCCACCCTGAGGAGGTCTGATGGCCGGGACCACGATCGAAGGCCGCGACGAGCACCTGCAGGGCGCTGAGGGGGCGTTGGTCCGCATCGACGACGTGATCGCGGGCTACTTCCCGGGCGTCAACATCCTCAACGGGTGCGACCTGTACGCCCAGTCCGGCGAGTTGGTCGGCATCATCGGCCCGAACGGCGCCGGTAAGTCCACGTTGCTCAAGTCCCTGTTCGGCCTGGTGAAGGTGCGAAGCGGACAGGTCACATTCGATGAGCAAGACATCACGAACAAGCGCGCCGACAAGCTGGTGTCGATGGGCATCGGCTTCGTCCCCCAGAACAACAACGTCTTCCCGTCGTTGACCATCGAAGAGAACCTGCAGATGGGCGCCTTCCAGGAGCCGAAGGCCTTCCACGCGCGCTTCGACGAGGTGGCGGGCCTCTTCCCCGCCCTCGCCCAGCGACGCAAGCAGCGGGCGGGCTCGCTGTCCGGTGGCGAGCGGCAGATGGTCGCCATGGCGCGCGCACTCATGATGGAACCGAAGGTGCTCCTGCTCGACGAGCCCTCCGCCGGACTCTCACCGGCGTTGACCGATGAGGCGTTCGTGCGGGTCAAGGACATCAACAAGACCGGCGTGACGGTGATCATGGTCGAGCAGAACGCACGGCGCTGCCTGCAGATCTGTGACCGTGCATACGTGTTGGACCAAGGCCGCAATGCCTATACCGGCACCGGCCGGGCTCTGGCCAACGACCCGAAGGTCGTCGAACTGTACCTGGGGACGCTGGCCAAGGCCTGAGCTCTCCGCAGACTTCGCTCTTGTTGTGTTGTTGGGATGACACCCCGGCGTGTCGCCCAACAACACAGCAACTTCATCGCTGGCTCGCGTCGCATCTGGGCAGTGCCAACCCTGAGAAACAGTCGCACCGGCGGTGATCGCCCCCCAGACACGACGGTGCCCGCCCCCAACGATGGGGACGGGCACCGTGTGTTGATGCTCCTGGATCAGCCCTGCGAGGCGTCCGGAACGTCACCCTCCTGGGAACCAGTGCGGGTGTAGGTGTTGTCAGCGCCGTAGGTGTACAGACCCATGATCGCCTTGCTGGGGTCGCCCACGTCGTTGAGGTCGATCGGACCGGACTGACCGTCGTAGTCGATGTCCTTGCCGTCCTTCAGCAGGCCGAGGCACTGCTCATAGGTGGTGCACTTCTCGCCCTCGGCCGACACCTGCTTGATGTTGTCGCCGATCGCCAGACCGCTGTCGTTACCTGCTGCCTGAGCGGCCAGCGCGACGAGGATCGCGGCGTCGTACGCCTCGGGGGCGTAGGAGAAGTCCTCGAGCTTGGGGTTGATCTCGAGCAACTTGTCCTGGAACTCCTTGCTGGCCTCGGCACCAGGCAGCGTGCCCTGGGTGCCCTCCATGATGCCCTTGGGCAGGTCGGTGTACAGCGTGTTGGACAGGTTTCCGTCCACCAGGTACAGCGGGACCTTGTTCGGGCCGATGCCCTGCTTGATCATCTCCTGGATGACCTTGCTGGACTCATCGAAGCCGATCAGCACGACGGCCTCGGGGTTGGAGGCCTTGGCCTCCGACACCTCGGCCTCGAAGGAGGTCGCCTTGGGGTCGTAGATCTGCTTGGACGCGATGGTGCCACCAGCAGCGGTGAACGCCTTCTCGACGTTGTCCGCGAGACCGGTGCCGTAGGCGTCATCGAGGGCGAGGATCGCCATCGTGGTGTTGCCGTCGCCGGCGACGAGGTCACCGAGGACCTGTCCCTGGAAGGTGTCCGGCGGAGCGGTGCGGGCGTACAGGCCCTTGTCCGGGTAGGTGGAGAACTCCGGCGAGGTGTTGGCAGGCGACACCTGCTGCACACCGGCGCTGGTGATCTTGTCGATGACGGTCAGCGACACCGCACTGGACGCGGCGCCGATGATGGCGTCCACACCCTGCGAGAGCTGGCGGTCGACGGTCTGGGAGGCGATGTTCGTCGACGTGTCGCCGGAGTCACCCACGATGGACTCGACCTGTGCGTCGTTGACACCACCGGCTGCGTTGATCTCCTCGACTGCGAGGTCAACACCGGCGAACTCGGGCGGTCCGAGGAAGGCGAGCGAACCCGTCTGCGGCAGCAAGGTGCCGATCTTCAGGGTGCCGTCGCCCTGGGCGGCGGAAGACTCTGCGGACGGGCTTGCGGAGGAATCGGACGAGCCGGAGTCGCTGCTGCAACCAGCAAGCGCCAGACTCGCCGCTCCCACGACCACAAGCGACCGCAGAATGATCGGTCGGGACATTTGTACCCCTTTTGTGCGTAGTTTTCCGGTACGACCGTCGCACCGAATGGAGATAACCTTACGGGCGATCATCGTGTGGGCAAACGACACCCCGCTACATGTTGCAAATCCGTGATTCCCGCCCCGCGGAGTTCACACGGACGAAACACATCAGTCCTGCGCCTCGAGCGTCCTTCGGGCGACCTCCACCAACGGCAGCCGCTCGTCCATGGCCGCCTTGCGCAGCCAGCCGTAGGCCTCGTCCTCAGTGATTCCGAGACGGGCCTGGACGACTCCCCTGGCGCGCTCGATCGTCTTGCGGTCGGCAAGACTCTGCTCCAGGTCGATGGCCCGCTGCTGCTGTTCGCGCAGTTGGCTGTAGCGCTCCCACGCAACGGTCAACGCCGCGCGCAGTTCCTCGGGTTTGAACGGCTTTACCAGGTAGCCCATCGCGCCGGCCGCGATGGCACGCTGGATCAGCTCAGGCTGGCTGAAAGCTGTGAGCATCACCACCGCTGTCGACTTGAGCGCAATGATCTGGGAGGCGGCGGCCAGACCGTCCATGTCCGGCATCTTGATATCGAGCAGGGCCACCTGCGGCGCGTTCTGCTCCGCGGCCTCCACCGCGGAGCGACCGTCCCCCACCGACGCCACGACGTCGAATCCGAGCTCATGCAGGGTCTCGACGAGATCCATCCGGATGAGTGCCTCATCCTCGGCCACGAGGACCCGCAATCCACCCCGCTGCATCGCTGTACTCCCGACTCGTCCCGTCGTCATCCACATTACGGGGCGTCGCTACCATGGACACCGCACGCCCTCGTAGACCAACTGGCAGAGTCACAGGCCTCAAAATCCTGGCAGTGTGGGTTCGAATCCCACCGAGGGCACCACACAGCCGTCACACCCCAGGAAGCCCCCGGCTGACCTCCTCGGCCTCCGCCAGGCCCGTACGCACCGACTCCAGGCTCATCGTCAGGTCCGCCAGGATCTGTCCGGCCGGGTCCCCGTCGTAGGCAGACGTGCCGACCGCCACGAGTTCGCCGGTGCGGGCGGCGAGGCCCTCGAGATCCGCCGCCGCCGTCTGTGCCCGGGTCAAGAGCTTCTCCCGCAGTCTGGCCAGGCGCGCCAGCGACTCCGCCTGCGCGGTGACAGAGTCCAGCGCCCGCTGACGCTCAACCCGCATCTGGGCGTCGGTCTCGGCGGCCACCAGGGACTCCAGTCGTAGGCGTTCTTGATGCACTTGCGCCGGATCGGCCGCTTGCAGCGCACTGTCCACCAATGTCACCCGGCCCGCCAATTCGCGCAGCGCGTCTACGACCGTGCCGGCCTCACTGTCCACCTGGGCAATCTCGGCGCGCAGTCCTGGATCCGCGGGGCGATCAGCCAGACCGTGGATCTGCCGTGCCGCGGCTCGCGCGCGCTGCACGAACTGCCCCTGCGGCGAGTTGGGTGAGGCTTCCGGTAAGCGATCGCGCTTCTGTTCGTCGTCCCGCGAGGTCGACCGCATCGCCCCCACCGCCACCTTGCTGCCCAGAACCACCGCTCCGATCGCAAGCCCCACCGGCACGGCCACCGGGCCCAGCGGCGCCGCGAGCACTGCCCAGCCGAGCCCCCCGCTCACGCCGGCGATCAACCAGCCCCAGGGGTCCTTGAACTCATCGGAGACGGACACGCTGCAAGTCTGCCGTAGAGGCAGGCTCAGAAGTTCGATAGGACGCTGGTCATGACCTTCTCGATGCTCGCCGGGTCCGTGGCCTCGTAGTACTTGCCGCGCGAAGCCTCCGCGATCGCGAGCAGAGCCTCGGTGTCCGCGGAATCGCCGTAACCGATGGTGAACACCCGCACCGTGGTGTCCACGCTCTCCCCGTTCAACTGCCGCAGCAGCCCGTCGAGGTCGGTGTCGTCGGGGTATTCGTTCCGACCGTCGCTGAGCAGCACGATGGCGTTGATGCGGTCAGCGGGCAGATCCTTGAGCATGTCCCGCTGGGCCTGCCGAAGGGTGGCGTACAACGCGGTGCCACCATCGGCGATCAAACGGTCGATGTCACGCTGCATCGTCGGAACGGTGTCTTTGGCCGGTCCGATGGGTACCAACTCGGCGAACGGCTCCCCGGAATTCCCCAGACCTGTGGAGAACACCCACAAACCGACCTCGTCGTCCGGGGCAAACTGCTCAAGAGCCGTCGTCGCCGCCTGCTTCGCCAGCGTCAGCTTGTCCGAACCGGCATCGGGTACCGGCTCGGACATGGAGCCGGAGATGTCCATCACCACGAGCACGTGGGCCCGCTTGCGCAGTTCGGCCCAACTGCCCTCGATGGCCGCCAACACGGTCGGCGAGGGTGGGGTGAGAACGTTCGTGGCGCCGGCCGGAAGCATCCCGTTCTGCTCCGAGATGACCGCACCCGGGGTCCCTTCGAACGTGCGGAACCCGGCATCGGTGAAGGCCTGCTGCTGGGAGGGCTCCTGCAGCCACGCCAGGAAGTCCGCCGACGCCTGCTGCTTGGTGCCGTCCACCCACGGGGCATCGAGGGTCATCCACGGGTTGTCGGAGACCAGCGTGCCGTCGTCGGGATAGAACGCGACCAGCGGGATCTGCGGGGGTGGGGACTGCCCGGCTTTGGCAGGGTCACCGGTGGGGTTGCCCTGGTTGTAGTCCAGGACCGACTTCTCCTCAACCGTGACCGCGGACACGTACGTGAGCCCCTTGCCGGCGGCCGCTTCGTTTGCCATGTTCTCGAGGAAGGTCAGCGTCGTGTCGCCGTAGTGCACCACCGACGACTCCAGCTGTTTGACGAACTCACGGGTCTTGGGATCGGCGACGTTCTTGAGCGTGAGGTCGCTGGACAGCCCAGTGGCGGCGAAATACGACGCGATGGTGGCGTTGAGTCCTGACGTCGAGTAGTTGGGGTTGGTCTTTCCCAACTTGAACCGCCCCCATTCAGGGTGGTCGACGGCGCCCCACCCCTTCGGGTCCTTGGCCAGCGTGGCAAGGTCCGCCCAGCCGATCTGCTCATCCGGCCACCCCAACGCCTCGGCCATGGGCTTGGGCATCGCGATCACCAACGGGGTCTGCACCAGCGATGGCAGGTCGTCAGGCACCGGTGAGGTGTTGTCCTGTTCCGCGGCGACCTGGTCGACCAGCACCGCCCACGACGACGAGGCCGGGGTCCACACGTCCGGACGTGGTCCGTCGATCTGGTCGTCCCACCCGCGTGCCAGGGCCTGCGCCGCCCCGCCGGAAGCCTTCGACACCACAGCGACATCCACACACTGATCCCCGACGCGAGGATCGCTGGCGTTGTACTGCTGCGCCAACTGCGACAGCAGAGCGGCCTTCTCGCTGGAGGCCACCACGGTCAGCGACTGGCAGTCCGATCGATCGGACTGGGCGACCGGGGTGGGGTCGCCACTGCCTCCTCCACTGTCGCCCCCACCCAGCAATGCGCGGGCACCGACGATCAGACCGATCCCGATCAGCGCGGCAACGACCAGCGGTATCCATGACCGCCTGGCTGTACTCATGCCCCGACGGTACTCCCAGGCGGCGACAGCAGAGCGGGTTGTGCGCCTCGTTAGTGGTTGAGCACTCCGGTTAGAGGTTTGCAGCCGTTTTCGACTAACGGATGAGCGTGGGACTAACGGATGAGCAAAGCACTCACCGATATGGCTGCGGAACGCGGCCTGTGCGCAGAGGGTCTACTCGCCGAGGCTCAGCCGCGGCTTCACGTCCTTGATCCGGGCCAGCACCCCGTTGATGTACTTGCCCGACTCGTCGGTGGACAGGTCGTTGGCCAGTCCCACCGCCTCCGCCAGAGCCACGCCGTCGGGCACGTCCCCCCACAGCACCTCCCAGGCGCCGACCCGCAGGATCGCCCGGTCCACGGCGGGCATACGGTCCAGCGTCCACCCCTGCGCGTAGGTCGCCAGGGTCTCGTCGATCTGGTCGCGGTGCTGGGAGACGCCACGCACGATGGTTTCGGTGTAGGCATTCACGGGGGTCTGCATCCGGGACGCCAGAGAATCCAGGGCCTCGTCCACCGACTGCGACCGGAGATCGCTTTCGTACAACGCCTCCACGGCCCGCCGGCGGGCCTTACTGCGAGCTGCCACTAACCGGTCACGCGGCCCAGGTACGAACCATCACGGGTGTCCACTTTGACCTTCTCGCCGGTCTCGAGGAACAGCGGCACTTGGATCTCGGCGCCGGTCTCGAGCCGCGCGGGCTTGGTCCCGCCAGTGGAGCGGTCACCCTGCAACCCGGGCTCGGTGTACTCGACCACGAGTTCCACACTCGCGGGCAGCTCCACATACAGCGGCGTGCCGTCGTGCAGGGCCACGATCGCTTCCTGGTTCTCCAGCATGTACTTGACCGCGTCGCCCACAGTGGCCGCCGGCACCGGGATCTGGTCGTAGGTGGTCGCATCCATGAAGATGAAGTCGTTGCCGTCGTTGTACAGGTAACTCATCGAGCGCTTGTCGACGTTGGCGGTCTCGACCTTCACGCCGGCGTTGAAGGTCTTGTCCACGACCTTGCCGGACAGGACGTTCTTGAGCTTCGTCCGCACGAAGGCGCCGCCCTTTCCGGGCTTGACGTGCTGGAACTCCACCACGGCCCACAGTTGGCCGTCGAGGTTGAGCACAAGGCCGTTCTTCAAGTCGTTGGTCGTCGCCATGCTTTCTTTCCTATCCGACCCTCGCGAGGTCGCGAGGGAAATCCGTGAGGATCTCTACGCCGTGATCGAACACCACCAGGGTGTCTTCGATGCGCACCCCGCCCCGATCGGGCAGGTAGATCCCCGGCTCCACCGTCAGGGGAACCCGTGCTTCCACTGTATTGGTGGACGTCGGCCCCAGGAACGGCACCTCATGGATCTGCAGCCCCACCCCGTGGCCGAGACCGTGGCTGTAGAACTCGCCGTAGCCGGCGTCCTGGATCACAGCCCGGGCGGCCGCGTCCACCTGTTGTCCGCTCACACCGGGCGCCAACGCCTCCATCCCTGCCTGCTGCGCAGCCGCCACGACGGCGTGGATCTGCTCCTGCCAGTCGGCCGGGTCCGCCGCCACGATGAACGTACGGGTGCAGTCGGCGTGGTAGCCATCGAACAACGCGCCGAAATCGATCTTCAGCAGATCACCCACGGCGATCGGCCGTTCAGTGGGTTGGTGATGCGGGATGGCGCTGTGCGGACCACCCGCCACGATGCTGTCGAACGACCGGTCAGGGGCGCCTTCGAGGCCCATCAGCAGTTCGAGCCGCCGCGCGATCTCGATCTCCCCCATGCCGACCGCGATCTCGTCCATGAGCCGCGCCAGCGCCCGAACGCTGATCGCGCACGCCTCGCGCACGCTGGCCAGTTCCTCATCGTCCTTGACGGCACGCAGGCCCGAGACGTCCACCTCCGACGGTTCAAGGGCGACGTCGGTCGTTTCCGTGCAAATGCGGCGCCACGTGGCCACACTCATGGCCGCAGGGTCGAACCCCACCTTCCGGATGCCTCGCTCGTACGCAGCGGTGAGCAGATCGGCGACGAGTTGCCTGGTCACGACCAGTGTGGTCCCTGGTGCTTCCACCTGCGCCTGCAGTCGGTACCGGCCGTCAGTCGCCAGCAGGACCTCGTCCGGCAATACCAGCAGGGCGGCGTTCGAGCCGGAGAAGCCGCAGAGATACTGCACGTCGGTGAGCTCTGTGATGAGCAGTGCGCCTGAACCGTCCTCGCCCATCAGGTTCCGCAGGTGGGCGATCCGGCGGGCGTTGGCCGCCCTCATCCTGCATCCAGTGCGACGAGGGCGTCCACCGCCAACAGGTAGGAATTGACCCCGAAACCGGCGATCGTCCCCGTCGCGACCCCCGCGATCACCGACGTGTGCCGGAACTCCTCCCGGGTGGCGGGGTTCGAAATGTGCACCTCGATCAGCGGCGCTGTCAGCTGGGCTGCAGCGTCACGCACCCCGTAGCTGTAGTGCGTGAAGGCGGCTGGGTTCAGGATCACTGGGACAGCCGCGTCGGCAGCCTCGTGCAGCCAACCGATGAGTTCGGCCTCACTGTCGGTCTGTCGCACCTCCGCCTCGAACCCCTTCGACGCCGCGTAGTCCACGACATCCTGCTGCAACTGCTCCCAGGTGGTGCTGCCGTAGACAGACGGTTCCCGTGTGCCCAAACGGGCGATGTTGGGTCCGTTGAGGACCAAGAGGTTCATGCGCTCACCTGCGCGTACGCAGCGGCAACGAGTGCCGGGTCGGGACCGACAAGGATCTCTGGACGTGCCACATCGGACAGTATGACGAACCGCAGCGTGTCACCGCGGGTCTTCTTGTCCCGCTGCATGGCCTCGAGTAGTGCCGGGAACTGCCCGTCGTACGCGATAGGGAGGCCCACCGCACCCAGAAGTTCGCGGTGCAGATCCACAACGTCGTCCGACAGCCGACCGGCCAGCCTCGCCAGTTCCGCGACGTAGACCATGCCGACCGAGATCGCCGGACCGTGGCGCCACCGGTACCTCTCGTTGCGCTCGATGGCGTGCCCGAGTGTGTGACCGTAGTTCAGGACCTCGCGACCGAGTGGAACGTCGAGCGACTCGCGGAAGTCCGCACCCACGACGTCGGCCTTCACCTGGATCGCCCGCAGCACCACCTCGCGCAGCGCGTCCGAGTCGGCCTTGAGGACGGCCTGTGGTGACGATTGCACGACCTCGAGGATGACGGGGTCGGCGATGAGTCCGCACTTGATGACCTCGGCCATCCCCGACACCATCTCGGGGTGGGGCAACTCGGCCAGCGTGTCCAGGTCGCAGATCACAGCGGCCGGTTCGTGGAAGGCCCCCACCAGGTTCTTGCCGGCGGCGGTGTTGATCCCGGTCTTGCCACCGACTGCCGCATCGACCATGCCCAGCAGCGTGGTCGGGACCTGCACGATCGGCACTCCCCGCAGCCAGGTGGCTGCCACGAACCCGGCGAGGTCGGTGGTGGTACCGCCACCGACCGCGACCAGGGCGTCGGAACGCGTGAATCCGTTGTCTCCGAGCACGGTCCAGCAGTAGTTCAAGACCTCGACAGTCTTCGCGTCTTCGGCGTCAGGGATCTCGATTGAGATCGCGCTGAAGAACTCGCTGAGGTCCTCGCGGATGCGGTCGCCTGTGGCACGCAGGGCGCGAGGATGGATCACCGCCACCCGGGAGGCCGATGTCGGGATGTTCGCCACAACTTCGCCGAACAGTCCGTTCCCCACCACGACCGGGTAGCTGTGGGCACCGCGCACCTCGATCGTCTCAGTCACAGTGCCGCCTCCCATTCCATGATCTCCTCGATGATGTCCACGGGGTCCCGGCCGTCCGTGGTGACCTGCAGGTCGGCCAGTCCGCCGTAGACCTGAGCCCACTGTTTCAGCATGTCGTGCAGTTGCCCACGAACATTGCCCAGCGCGACAGGGCGGGCACCTGACAGCCCGGTACGCCGCGCGGCATCGACCAGCCCCACCTCGAGCCACACGTTGGGTACGGCGTCCAAGGCCTCGACCACCGCTTCGGCGCGGACTGCGCCGCCGCCGACCGCGACAACCGCCCCGGTCGTGTGGAGGCAGTCGCGCACGACTTCGGCCTCCCGGGTGCGGAATATCGCCTCGTCGTCGATGACAGCCTCTCCAACGGGGTGCCCGAACCTGGAGAGGTACTCCTCGTCGGTGTCGAGGAACCGACAACCCCATGCCTGCGCCAGACTTCGCCCGATGGTCGACTTACCCGACCCGGGAGCGCCGATCAGCGCCAACCGCGCGGTCAACTCAGGGTGTCCAGGTAAGCGACAAGATTGCGTCGCACCTCGCCCAGGCTGTCCCCGCCGGTCTTCTCCAGAAGCGCGTCGGCCAGTACCAGCGCCACCATCGCTTCCGCAATGACGCCGGCCGCCGGAACGGCACACGCGTCCGAGCGCTGATTGATGGCGGTGGCCGGTTCGCCGGTGGCCACATCCACGGTGCGCAGAGCCCGCGGCACAGTGCTGATGGGCTTCATGGCCGCGCGCACCCGCAGAGGTTGGCCGGTGGACATCCCGCCCTCCGTGCCGCCACTGTGACCGGTCTCGCGGGTCATGTGACCGTCGACGAGCACGATCTCGTCCTGGGCCTGCGAACCGCGCATCGCCGCGAGGTCGAACCCGTCGCCCACCTCGACGCCCTTGATGGCCTGGATCCCCATCAACGCCGCAGCCAGCCGAGCGTCGAGCCGGCGGTCGGAATGTACGTAACTGCCGAGGCCCGGGGGTAGCCCTTCGGCGACCACCTCGACCACCCCGCCGAGGGTGTCGGCATCCGCCTTCGCGGCGTCGATCTCCGCCACCATCGCCTCACCCACCGCCCGATCCGCGCATCGCACCGGATCGGCATCGATGTCGGACAGATCGGCAGAGGTCGGCACCGGGCCGGCTGACGCCACCGAACCGATGCGGACCACATGACTGAAGACCTGTACGCCGGCCGCCTGCTCAAGCAGCGCCTTGGCCACGGCGCCGATCGCTACCCGGGCCGCCGTCTCCCGAGCGCTCGCGCGCTCCAGCACCGGGCGGGCATCCTCGAAGGCATACTTCTGCATCCCGACGAGGTCTGCGTGTCCCGGCCGCGGACGGGTCAATGGGGCGTTGCGTGCCTGCTTGGCCAGAACGGCCTCGTCGACGGGGTCGGCGGCCATGACCTGCTCCCACTTGGGCCACTCGGAGTTGCCCACCTGGATCGCGATCGGTCCGCCTTGGGTCCGACCGTGCCGGATCCCGGCGAGCAGTGTCACCTCATCGGCTTCGAACTTCTGCCGGGCCCCCCGGCCGTAACCGAGACGACGACGCGCCAGAGCAGCCGCCACATCCTCGGTGGTGACCGCCACATCGGCCGGCATACCCTCCAGCACAGCAGTGAGTGCGGGGCCGTGCGACTCCCCGGCCGTCAACCATCTGAGCATGTCCCCCATCGTGTCAGAAGGGCCTACAACTCCCCGTTCTTGCCCTCGCAGATGCTGACCCGGACGTCGGTGTCGGTACGTCCCATCCAGGCACAGTCGCCACCCAGGGGAGCTACGTACACCACGCCCTCGTCACCTGGGATGTTGATGTAGAACTTGCTGCGGTCGCCTTGCACCCGGGCGATGACGTAGTCGCCCGCCACCTCGACGACGGCCACCGTGACCGCATCTTCCGCGTCCTTGCCGTTGTTGATGGGCTCGGGGACAACGTTCTTATCAGCCTCCGGCTTCTCATCGGAGGAGTCGGAGCCACTGACGTCAACAGGCTTGGTGCTCTTCGAAGACCCGTTGTCGACGGTGGTCGATGGGTCGGTGTTGGTGGTGCCGTAGGAACTCGTCTTCTTGGGCGAGGTCTTCTTCGTCGGGGAGGTGGGTTCCGTCCCGGAATCCGAGACGTCGTCCTCCGAGCCGGCCAATGGACCGAAGGGGTTGGCGTTCGTGCCGCGTCCTACCACTGTCGCGACCAGCGGATCGGTGGGTTCTTCGGACTCCAGTGTGGGCGATGGACTGGGCCGCTGGCCCTGCGGCACGGCCCCGGAATCAACGACGTCCCCGCCGCCGGACATCAGCAGGTAGAGGCCTCCCAGCAGTGCGACGGCCAGAGCTATCACGAGCATGATGACCGCTCGCCTGTTCTCGTGCAGGTACTCCGACATGCTCATTCACCTCCTGATTGCAGCTCCGCCGGCAACTGCACGGCATCACCGTTGAGGACGAAGACCCTGGCCTGCATTGTGAACTCGAGTGGCGCCTTCGCCCCGGTATCGGTCTGGCGGTTGACGTCCATGACGGTGATCAGGAATGCGCGCTGTTGCTGCTCCAAACGGGCGATCAGGTTCTGGATGGACTGGTAGCTGCCCTGTCCCGACAGGGTCAGCGGCACGTAGGCGACCCCGGTGTTCTTCGGAGCGACGCCCTGGCCGAGGTTCGACGGCGTCGGCGCGGGAGCAGCCTTCGAGGGCTGGTCCGACGCGGTCGACTCCGGCGCGGTGGACGACGTCGTGGGCTCAGGAGCCACCTTGAACAGCGTGATCTGTCCGGGTTGCAGTGAGTCCAGTTCGACGTTCTCGGCGCGAGCCTCCGCCTGGATGGTGCGCATCAGTCGCGGCACGTTGACGTCCTTGGGGATCTTGGCCCGGATGCGTTCCAGAACCTCGATCTGGCGCTCCAGGTCCGCCATCTGCTCGGCCAGCTGACGGGTCTGCGCCATCACCGACTCCGTCTTACGATCCGTGGCGTCGACCTCCTCGCGGGTCTGGGACACGGCCCCGTAGACAGGGTTGACGACCAGCATCCAGCCGGCGAACCCGACCATGAGCACGAAGAGCATGCCACCGATCAACCAGAAGCGCGGGTTGTTCCTCATTCGTCGGCCTCCACGTAACGGCCGGAGAGGGCCTGGTCGGTCAGTTCAGCGGTGTTGGTGAACAGGTAGACACCGTTGGTGTCGTCACGAGAGACGTCGGTGAGGATCACGTTCTGGTAGTCGGGGTTGTTGCGCAGGGTCTCGATCCACAAGGAGACGTCGTTGAAGGTCGCGGCCTCACCGGAGAAGGTGACGGTGCCGACCAGCGGGGCCACCGCCTCATCGGTGGCCTTTGCGACCGTGTCAGCCTCGTCCTCCGGCCCGATGATCATCGACACCTGGGTCAGCGACACGCTCGGTGGCATGATCGCAGCGAGGTTGGCCACCAGTCGCGCGACCTGTACCTCGTTGCCCATCGCCTGTGCGAGCTCGGCGCGCGCGGCGTCCACTGCGGCATAGACCGCGGGCACCTCGGCGTATTTGGCCTTCTCGGCCTCCGCGTCACGCAGGCGCTGCTGGGCCGTGGCGAGCTCAGCAGTGGCCGATGCGAGTTGCACACGGCCGATGACGAACAATCCGGCCAGCAGTGCCACGACTGCCAGGAGGGCGAAGAGCACCATGCGCTTGGACCGTTGCACCTGGCGACGCAGCAGGATCGCGGGCGGAATCAGGTCGGGTGTCGGGAAGTCGCGGCGGTCGAGCAGAGCATCGAGTCCGCCGGCGGCCACCTGTACGAGCGGTTGTTGATCCGGGCCGCTGGGGGGTTCCTCTGAACCGGTGGGCGGCGTGGCGCTGTAGGAGGTGGTCATGCCGCCCCCAACGCCAGGCTGACGGCTGGAGCCGCCGCGGGGGTCGCTGACAGGGCGCTCTGTTCGGCGGACAGGCCCTTGCCCGGGTGCACGCCGTGCGGCGTGCCGGCCATGACCGGGACTCGCAGGACGGTCCCCAGGATGGGGACGAGCCCGATCGTGGCCCCGCCACCGCCGACCACGTAGGCACGTTCGATGCGGCGGTTCTCGCTGGTCTTGTAGAAGTCGATCGAGGTCCGGATGTCCGTGACCAGGTCGGTGAGTGCCGCACGTACGGCGTTCTCGGTGGCGGAGCGGTCTGCGGCCGACATGCCGGCCCACATCGAGGGAACCGCAAGCTTCCACCGCTCGGCCTCGTCCTCGCTGATCGCCAGTGTCTCCGCGAGCGCGGTGGTGATATCCCGGCCGCCGCGACTGAGGATGCGCACGAAGTGAGGCTGCCCATGCTCCTGGATCGTGACGCTGGTCATCGCGGCACCAACATCGATCACGGCCTCAGCACCGGGTGCGTGGGCGTCGGCAACCGCACCGAGGGTCGCCAGCGGAGTCAACGTCACGGACACGACACTCAGACCCGCGGCCTCGATGGCGTCGACCATCGTGAGCACACCGTCCTCGCCGGCTGCCACCAGCAGGCCACGCAGCATCCGGGACCCGTCGTCGTCGAGCACCTCCTCGTAGGCCAGGAAGTCGAGTACGCAGTCCTCCACCGGCATCGGGAGCAGATCGGCGGCCAGCAACGGCAAAGCCTTCGCGAACTCCTTCTGCGGCACCCACGGCAGATCGACCTGCCGGGCGACCATCCGTTGGCTCACGGCACCCAGGTGGACGTCCTTGCTCGCGGGCTTGGTGCCTTTGATCAGATAGCGGATGGCGTCCGTCAGCGCTGCGGAGTCGACCACCTCACCGTCCACGACGACTCCGGGGGTCAGAGCGACCTGGCCGAATTGCTGCAGCGTCGCGCCGGATCGGCCCCTCGCCACGGTCGCCAAGCGCACGGCGGAGGAACCCACCTCCAGACCTACAGTCATCCTGGCCACGGCTACCTCCATCACGCCTCACCGTGGCATCGGCCGGAACGGCCGGATTGTTGAGCCGGAATTCACTCAGATGAGCGAATCGGTGTACCAATCCGCGATCCGCTGCCCCCACACGACCGCCAGCAACGCGGACGCGATCATGAACGGACCGAACGGCAATGCGCTCTTGCGGCCCGCCATGCCCACCACAATGGCACCCACACCCCACACCGCACCGAGGACGAATGCGCCGAAACCGCCCACCACGAGCGTTCCCCAGCCCACCCAGGCCATCACAGAACCCAGACTCAACGCGAGTTTGGCGTCGCCCCATCCCATGCCACGGGGGAAGAACGCCGCGAGCAGTGCATACACGAGGGCCAGGGCGAGTCCGCCGATCGCAGCCCGCAGCCACGCCGACCAGGTGTCCTCCATCGCCGCCGTAAGGGTGAATCCCCCCAGTACGACGAGGTATGTCGACAGGGTGAGACTGTTGGGCAACCGCTTGACCTCGAGGTCGATGAGGAACAGCGCGATGCACGCGGCCATGAACCACAGCGCGAAGGGAAGCAGTACGGACCAGCCGACCCACCAGGCGGTGAGGCCGAAAAGCAGCCCCGTGGCAAGCTCCACCAACGGGTAGCGAGCGGAGATCCGTGTGCCACAGTCACGGCAACGGCCGCGCAATACAAGCCACGAGACGACCGGAACGTTGTCGTAGGGGCGTATGGGGTGATCGCAGACCGGACAGTGCGACGCCGGATGTGACAACGACTCCCCGCGCGGCAGTCGCCACACGACCACGTTGAGGAAAGACCCGATGAGCAGGCCGAGCAGTCCGGCGATCACCACCACGGGTGAAGCCTAGTGCCGTGAGGGACCTCGCTACCGGAGCCTGTGGACACTGGCGATCAGTACCTCGCCGGCAGCTCGCCGGTGACCTTGGAACCCCACGCCGCGTTGGTCCACTGCGGGAAGTAGGGCGGTGAGGCGAACTGCAGACGGGTGTCATAAGAGTAGTCCTTCGCGAACCCTGTGCCGCCGGACGTTCCCACGGCTCCACGCCACTTCTGGGCGATGGATCCGCGCACGGACAACGTCCCGAGATCGGCGCCCTGGTTGTAGTTCTGCACCCAGAAGCTGCGCTGCAGTGTCTGGATGGAGGCGTAGATCCAGAAGTTCTCGTCGTCGTCGGTCAATCCGGCGTGGCTGATGTTGCTGTAACTCGTGCCGTAGGTCTTCGTCGTCGTCCAGGTACACGTGATCGTGTTGTTGTTGGAACCACCGCTGGTGGGGCTCGAGATGTTCGTCGTGCTGTTGGTAGGACACGTCTTGGTCAGACTCTTCGGACTCTTAACCGTGGAGGTCAGAGTCTCACTGGTACCACTCACCGACCGCGAAACCGGGTGGTACACGACCACCGAGTTGGCCGCGACCAAGCCCACCATGTCCGGGCCGATGGCCGTGTTGCCCGTCGTGGTGCTGTTGATCGTGAGGTCGCCGGTCACGATGACGTTGTTCTGGGCCGCAATGGTCACGCGTCCGTTGACCACCCCCTCGATGTAGACGTTGCCCAGCCCGCAGTCAAAGGTGGTCGGGTGCACATCACCGGACGGGACGACCGTGCCGGTCTGGACTGCAGGCGTGAACGACGGGTCCGCTACCCAGGTGCCGCTGATCTTTTTCCACTTCTTCGTCGTGGTAAAGGTTGAGGAACTCGGGTTGTAGAAACTGATATCGGTCACCTCCTGGAACGTGGTGCCCGTTCCCTTGGGGATCTGATCGGTGGACGTGCTGCCGGAGGTGGTCCCGTTGACGATCTGGCCCGGGACGCATGCAGCTGAGCCGGCGGTGGATGCCTGCACGTAGATCACCAGATCATCCGGGACCGGCACGGTCTGCCCGGCGGCCGGGTACTTCTGGCCCGTGGCGGGTATGAACTGGGACGCGTTACCGCAGTTCAGGCCCGCGTCTGATCCCGGACCCTTTAGGCTCTTGCCCGAACTCGTGGTGTTCCACACCGTCATCGTGCCGTTGCTGTTGAAGCGGATTCTCGTGTCTCCGTAGTAGTTGCACCCTGGGTAGGTGGCGAACTTGTCCGAGTTGTCGGGCAGGTAGAGAGTCAGCGCCGGCCGCGCACCTGCCGTGCCCACGTACGGGTTCACGGACGAGGTGCTGCGCCAGCACTTGCCGTCGCCGGCATTGGTCCCGACCCCACTCGCGTCCGGGGTACCCGCGGCCTCGGTGCAGTTGGGGTCCGCGACCTCGTAGCCCTTGAGGAACCGCGGCCGCGTGCCACCGGAGTTGCTCATCAATGGGGAATCGTTGAAGTGCACATCCCCGTCGAGGACGTCGTTGCCCGCGAACTGAATCTCCTGGCACCAGTTGTTGGTGACACGACCGCCACCTTGCCACCAGTACGTGGCCAAGGTCGGCCCGCTCTTGCCGCAGGCGTCGTATTTGGCGCCGCCCGTGGCCAGGGACTTCGATCCTCCCGGCGGGTAGGCCACCAGGTTCTGTGGATCGGCGTCCTCGAAGTCGGTGTAGTACAGGAAGTCGGTCGACCCGCCGCGCGCGACGCGCACCTGAATGGTGCGCGAAACCCCACGCACCTTCCCGGTCGACTCAACCCAGACCGAGCCGTCTTTCCAGAAGTTCGCGGTGTTCACGTCGTAGTGGAACTTGCCTGCCGTGGGCTTGCCCGCTTGGACGTTCACCCATCCCGGCTCCGTGCCGCTGTTCCAACCGCAACTGTTCGTCTCAGCCTTGGGGCCCTTGAGGGCCACGTTGCTGCAGTCCACCGTGAGGGCGTACGCATCGGTGCGGTTGAGTTTGGCGAGGTAGTCGTCGACCCCGGCTTGGGCCGCCGCCAGGGCCGCCTGCCAGTTCTCGTCGCGGCTGACCTGGGGAGCGACACCCGTCGCGTATGCGAGGGCCGCGGCCACCACAACGGTCATGATGGACATCATCCCCAGCACCATGATCATGGCGGCACCACGATCCTCGTGCTGCGGTTGAACGAGCGTCATCATGATCACCTCCTCATGGTGTCGGCGTGGGTTGGATGAGCGAATCAGCGTTCGGCAGCGTGACCCGCGCGGTGACGGTGGCCGACTCGGCACGCGTTGAGGGGCGCACCCGCATGACTAGGTCGATGCTGTCCACTGCCTTGAGTTTGGACGTTGCCGACTGCAACGGGGGGACGATCTTGGCTCCGGTGCGGTCGTAGTACGTGAAGATGGCACCCGACTCCACGTCACGGGCCAGGACACGGGTACGGACCGGGCAGCTTGGCCCCGGCGTGCAGTACTGGTAGTTGAAGTCGTTCACCGCGTGCACGTTCGGCTTCTGCACGGTCTCGGTGAGTACGCCGTCATTGCTTACGGCGTATGTCACGCGGCGCGGTCCCAGGTCGGTGGTCCCTGTCGCAGGGAGGATCCCGTCGTTGTCCACGTTGGCGTAGAACTGCACCGACCGATCGTCACCGGCGATGAACGCCGCCACGTCGCACCCACTGCATGTCGCCTGCACTTGTGACGGCAAGATCGCCGTGCGCAGGACCCGGGTCATGCCCTCCACCGCCACGTTCGTCTGCGACAGGCCATCCAACCGCGATGCGTTGTCGGTCATGGTCCGCTGAGCGACGATGAGCCCTTCAGTGACGATCGTCAGCACGATGCCAAGGATGGAGATCACCACGAGCATCTCCACGACGGTCACACCGTCGTCGCGCTTTGCCGGCAGGATCCTCATCCGATACCCCCGAGCGGCAGTTCGAGCGGGTAGGTCACGGAACCGTCGGCTGGCATGTCCGCAGCGATCTGGTAACTGTCTGCGGTCAGCGTCCACTGACCGTACGGCAGGGCGGCCCGCAGAACCCCGTTCTCGTCAGTCGTACCGAGATCTAACTCCGTCTCCGCACACCCCTCGGTGTCAACGATCGTGGCCTCAACGGCGGTGTTGGCAAGGGGCAGGTCGTCGTCGTCGAGGAAGGTCACGATGAGTGGCTTCAACTCGACCTCCGCAGTGACGGTCTCCCCTGGCTCCGGTGTGACCGGGTTGGCGCGCGCGCCGCCGGTGGTGGCGGGATCGTTGAGAACGCAGGTGCCGGCCCACACCGAGTAGCCGTCCGGGAAGGGCCACAGTCCGGCCACCGTAGTGGTTCCGCTGTCGACCTCCTTCTTGCCCATGGTCGGAAGGCTCGCGTTGAACAACGTGACCGATGCCGGCGGTGCGGGCTCCTGGAACTCCTCGCCGGCCTCGTCGGAGATCACGTACTCAAGATTCAGTGTTGCCGAGGCGTCATAACTGAACGGCACGATCTGGATGGATCCCGCGGACACTGTGGCCGGCTTCGAGGTGGAGGGCTGGCCGTCGAAGCTCACATAGCCTGGCTCGTCGAGGATGACGGTGTAGTTGCCTACGGTGGACAGTGCGAAAACGGCGCAGCCATCGCCTGCGGTCACCCGAGTCTGGCCGCCGCCAGGGCCGGTGATGTCCACCGGCAGCGAGGCGACGCCGGTGCCGTCCGCCCCGATGACTTTGGCCGCGATGAATCCTTGGATAGTGGCCAAGGTGCCTTTCGGTGGAGTGAGGACGGTGTTCGACTCGACGTCACGCTCGCTATCGTTTTCGACCCACGACACCCGGACATTCACGCCCAGCGAAGGGTACGTGACTGCTGAGCCGCCGTCGCAAGGGCTTGTGCCGGTTCCGGCCGGCAGCCACTCGACAGTGCGGACGACGGTGAAGTCTGTGCCGTCCAGGTTCAGGGGTTGACCGCTCGTGCCTCCGGGCAGCGGATGGGGGTTCGTGACCTCGGATGTTGCGCCCAGGGTGGTCGGTGCACTCTTTGAGGAGCCGAACTCGTTTCGCACGATCTCGAGCTCGCGGGCGGCGAGGTTGGTCGCCTGCACCCGGGCCCGGTCCTCGCGGGTGACCGACATGGCCAGTTCCAGACCGTAGGCGAACGATGCCGAGACCAGCGCGAGGATGGTCATGGAGACCATCAGCTCAATCATCGTGAATCCGGCGTCGCGCACACCTTCGCCGCTGCGGCGCCATGGCCGCAGACCGGGGCGGGCATTCCGGGCTGTCACGCTCTATCCATCGACTCGATCGGGTGACATCTTGAACACGGAAGGACCCCGGCTGAGCCGGGGTCCTTCGCATTAGGGGTCAGGGGATCACGGGCATGCCGTCGTTGACAGTCCGGTTGGGCTGGAGTAACTGAACGTCGTACCGGACGCGGAAACAGCTTCCAGGCAGTAGCTCGTGTTGCTGGTCGCATCCACGACGATGGCAGCGCCACCGGTGTAGTTGGTGGCCGGTGAGTACTTGAAACCAACGCTAGTCAGTTCCGCGCCGGCCGGAGTCTGCGCCGAGTACACGCCGTTGTCCGTCAACCAGGTCTCTTGCGCCGTGGCGGCATTGCGCAGGTCAGCCTTGACCGCACTGTCCCAGCCCTTCTTCCGCTGGTTCAGGAACACGGGGATGGCGATTGCGGCCAGGATGCCGATGATGATGATCACGACGAGGAGCTCAATGAGGGTGAAGCCCTCTTCCTTCTCCCGCGCCGCTGCGATACGTGCGAACATTTCGTACTCCTTCGAATGCGGGGTCGTCACACCCCGATGGCAATGACAGTTCCTTCATCGGACGCCGCGTACCCATTACCCAAGGTCGATTCCTCCATTTGCCGCAGAGTTGCTCCAAACGGGTGACCTCCCGCGCAATGATTGAGGTCCCGCAATGTGCGGAACCCTCAATCTGTGAAGAGATCAGCTGCACGCCCCCGTCCCGAGTCCACTCGCACTGGAGTAGTGCCAGACAGTCGTGGATGCGGAGGTGGCGGTCAGGCAGAAGGTGGAGTTGCCGGTCGCTGCGACTGTGATCGACGGAGTACCAGCGCTGTAGTTGGTTCTGGGTGAGTACTTGAATCCGACCGCGGTCAACTCAGCGCCTGCAGGGGTCTCAACCGAGTAGACGCCGTTATCCGTGAGATACGTCTTCTGGGCTGTTGCGGCGTTGCGGAAGTCGGCCTTGACCGCGCTGCCCTTCTTGCGCTGCTTCAGGAACACGGGGATGGCGATAGCTGCCAGAATTCCGATGATGACGATCACGACGAGGAACTCGATGAGAGTGAAGCCCTCTCCCGCGCTGCCGCGATGCGTGCCAACATAAGCACTCGTTGGTATCTGGGATGTCACCCCCGATTTCAATGACATGCAAGACTCCGGACGAGAAGTTGCGATTCCGGACACGCCATTCCCCGTTCGGGCTAACCGAGGGTGATCGTTCACCCAACGGAGTGAACGATCACCCCCATTGACGCACTAGCCTTCCATGGCATGCGAGACTCCCCGACCTCTCGGGCCTCGACGTGCCCCGACATGCCAACGCGCTCTAGAGTGCAACCTGATGCGTGAGATGACCACATTCGCCAAACGACACGGATGGGTTGGTCTGGCGGTTCTCTTCGCCTTATTGACGGCCCGCCGGGTCCTCTCGGCGATGGGGGAAACAACCCCTATCGGGGTGGACCAACTGCTGCGCGCGATCCCCGATGTCGCGACGTTCGCGCAACTCGGGGAGTCGGTTCTCAGAGGCGATCTCACCGCCGCCTACTCGAGCCCCTTCAATCAGGCCGGCCCCCTCCAGATTGTGCTCGATGCAGTCCTGCGGCTACTCGTCTCACCCCTCCCAGCGACCGCAGCGATCGCCGTCTTGTGTGTGGTTGTGGCCTTGGTGCCGCTATTGGTCAGCGGCTACGCCGCCCGACGTCTGGCCGAGTCAACTTCCCCCGGGGACCAGTGGATGTGGCTGGCCGCGTGGGTGGCCGTACTCGTGCTGGGTCTGGTGGGGGCCGATGAGGAGAACGTTCTCTCAGGGCATTGGTGGCAGATTCCCGTGCTGGTGTTGTGGGCCGGCGCTGCTCACGCGACGGTGCTCAGGCGCCCTGTCCTCGCAGGCGCGCTCGTGGGCGTGGCCACTGGATTGGAACCCTGGGGCATCCTGGGCCTCTTGGTGCTGGCGCTATGCGATGGTCTGCGCACAGCGCTCAACGTCGCAGCGACCGCGGTGATTGTGGCGTCGGCACTGTGGATTCCCTTTGTCCTCGGCGGGTCTTTCCAGATGGCGGCGTATCGCTGGAACGTCAGAGCGGACAGCATCTGGAGTCTGATCGTCGGAGGCGAGAGCCCATTCCCGTGGGGCCTGCGCGTACTGCAAGCCATGCTTATCGCCGTAATCGGCGTACTCTGTGTCTTCATCTTCATCCGTCCACTCCGGATGGCGGGGCAACCCCAGTGGCTCACGGCGTGCCTGCTGTTTCCGGTGGTCATCGTGCTACTGCGCGTCGCAAGCGACATCTGGTTCGGCTCGTACTATCTGATGTCGCCCGCAGTCCTGCTCGTCCCGACGGCCGTGGTGTGGCTGCTTGCGCGCCGACCTGCAGGCATCTGGTTCGGGCTCTCATCGTGGGTGGTGCTTGTCGCAGCAAGTGGGATCCAGCCATTCGCGCTCAGCGCGGTAGCTTTCGCTGCTGCTGTTGTGGGCTTGCGAGCGCTGAAGAAGTTCCCGGCGGAAGAAGCCCCCACATGAGCACAAGTAACAGACCTGGGGACATCGCCAGTTCGTTCCGCACGCAATTGAGATCGTCGGCGTTCGCGCGTCGGGGTCTTCTACTCGCTCTGGCGGTCCTCATACTCGGGCAGTGGTACCTGCACATCGATGGATGGGCGAGCATTCCAGCCACCGATGTACGGGTCTACGCACAGGGGGGTCGCTGGGCACTGGAACGCTGGGACCTGTACTCCGAGACTTTCCCGTCGGCGTTCAATGGCTACTTGCCATTCTCATATCCGCCGTTCGGGGCCATCACCATGGTGCCGTTGGGCATCCTGCCAGATGCCTGGATCTTCCCGGTGTGGACGCTGGTCTCAGTCGCCTGCCTCCTGGCGATACTCGTCGTCAGTTTCGGTCCCCTGCTTCAACGCATGCCCTCCACGGGTTCTCGGCTAGCTGCCGTGTGCGTAGGCCTTCTCTTGATCATCCCAACCGGGCCCGTGAGTGAACTGCTTCCTTTCGGACAGATCGGGACGGTGCTCACGCTTGCCTGCTTGCTTGACATGGTGGGCAGGACGTGGCGACTGCCTCAGGGAGTGCTCGTCGGGGTCATGACCGCCGTGAAGCTCACACCTGGGCTCTTCATTGTCCATTGGGCAGTGAATCGGCAGTGGCGTCCTGCGTTGACTTCACTCACAACGCTCGTTCTCTGTTGGGTCGTCGGAGCCCTGTGGTTGCCCACGTCAACCGCGACGTACCTATGGGGCCAAAGGCTGATCGTCAATCCCACCGCCCGCGCGGCCCGTCCGGACATGGTGTTCAACCAGTCCATTGGAGGCCTTCTCGCAAGAATGAACGACGGCCAGATCCCAGCGCTGCCCTTCGCGGTGTTGGCTATCGTTCTGTGCGCGGTTGGGCTCGCCGCGGCCGCAATCGCGGTCAAAGCACAGGCACCCCTCTCTGCAGCGGCGATCGTGGGCCTGACCAGCGTGATCGTTTCCCCGGTGTCCTGGAGTCATCACGCTGTCTGGCTGATCCCAGCACTTGGTGCCATCATCGGGGGCGCCACAGGAAGGCGGCGAGTAGTTCTCGGCGCTCTGCTGCTGGCTGCCCTGTATTACCCAACGAGAGGGTGGATGCCTCTCGAAGTGAGCCTGCATTTTCGGGAGGTGTGGTTCGCCCTGTATTGCCTGACCATCGTCGCCCTAGTAGCGATCGCGTGGAGGAGCCTGAAGGGAAACACACAAGCCTTCTGAGTCCGACATGAAGGCCGCACTTGCGAGGCGAAAGGCTCTACCCGTTCGGAGTACCGGACACGACTGTGGGAGCCGGCCGCAGCCGACTCCCACAGGTCAGGTCGATCAGGCGCAGGCATTCACGCCGTTCACGCCCACCTGGCCGAGGCCACCGGTGTTCGTGTAGACGAAGGTCGCCCCAGAGGCCGAGGTGCCCTGCATGCAGTAGTTGTTACCAGCAGTGGTCGCGGTCAGGCTCGCCACACCACCGGAGTAGTTCTTCGCCGCCGAGTACTTGAAGCCCACGGTTTCCAGGTTAGCCACGTCGTTGGTGTAGCCGGCACCTTCGGTGAGCCAGGTCTCCTGGGCGGTGGCCGAGTTGCGCAGGTCGGAACGCACCGCGCTGTCGAAGCCCTTGTTGCGCTGGTTCAGGAACACCGGGATGGCGATCGCTGCCAGGATTCCGATGATGATGATGACCACGAGGAGCTCGATGAGGGTGAAGCCCTCTTCCTTGTCCCGGGCTTCCATCAGCTGCTTGATCACTATGTTTCCCCTTCGATATGGCAATCCGGGCGCTCGCCCGTATGCCAGTGACGATGGGGGGTCCCGGTATGCGTCAGGTCCGGGGAACCTCAAGGGAGTCTCAAGTTGACCAAGCTTCACTCGATTCGGTGACATTCACCCATTAGAGTGACCGCTGCTCCGATCGGGGACCCGACTGCACCGTCCGGGGGACGTTTCAGGTGCGCATCTCGTCGGTCAGATGGTGCGTGAGGTTGTGGTAGTGCAGCCGCCAGTCCGGGCGGTTGGGCCAGGGATGATGCTCGATGTGTGTGATGCCTGTGTGGTGGGTCTCCACGGCGACCACGCTCCAAGGCCCTTTCTCGAAGATGTATTCGAACATGGCCTCGATGACACCGGCATGGGCCACGATCAGGATCCGACGGGTGTCCTCCTCCTGTGGCCCCCCCAGTCGGTTCCGGCGGGTGGCGGGTACGAGCGTCTCGATGAAGGCCCCGATCCGGGAGCGGAACTGCATCCAGCTCTCCCCCGTCGGTGTCACCGGGGTGTAGGGGTCGAGTGTCCCCCACAGGTCCGGGATGAATGGCTCGAAGTCGGCGCTCGGGATGGGAGTCCCATCGGCGCGGCAGGTTCCGATCTCCCGCAGGCCGTCCTGGAGGATCGGGTGCATGCCGACCACCGTGCCGATGATCTCCGCCGTTTGGACCGTGCGGGCCACGCTGCTCGCGTAGAACTCACTCGCCTGGATGTTCTCCCTGATCCACTCCCCGGCACGTTCGGCCTGTTCGCGGCCGAGATCGGTGAGCGGCTCGTCCCGGTGCTCGACGGTGAGATCGCCGAGATTGACGTGGCTCTGTCCGTGCCGGACGAGATACATGTGCACGCGCCTCACGCTACCGTGCGTGCGGGTCCACACTGCGTGCGTCAGGCACCAGCCGGTACCGGCCGCTGCTCGTGCTGCCGGTAGTCCGGCGTCTCAGGCATATAGGCCCGGTCGTAGAACAGCGGGGACGCGATGGCGAGGTCGGCGGTCGCCCGGTTGATCGCGATCGGGACGTTCCACACCCCTGCCAGCCGCATGAGCGCTTGCACATCCGGCTCATGTGGCTGAGCGGTCAGTGGGTCGCAGAAGAACACCACGAGGTCGATGCGACCGTCGGCGATCATGGCCCCCACCTGCTGATCCCCTCCCAGCGGGCCCGACAGCAGGCATTCGATCGACAGATCGAGGTCCTCGGACAGCAGCCGTCCGGTCGTACCGGTGGCGACGAGCTCGTGACCGGCGAGGATCCCCCTGTTGTATCTGGCCCACGCGAGGATGTCCGCCTTCTTCGCATCGTGGGCGACGAGGGCGATCCGTTTGCGGGTGTCTCGCATCTGGTTCATGTCCCGATGGTCCCGTGCGCGTGTGAACGCACGGTTTGTGCGGTGTTACGGATGGGCCACGCCAGGTGTGAGGTGAATCACTGGACTTCGCAGGCCACACCGTTGCGGTTGGGGTCGAGGGCTGGGGCCACCTGTAGATAGACGCGCTTGCAGACCAACGGCTTGCGGTAACCCTTCTTGACCGCCTTGCGCGCCGCCTTGGCGTTCTTGGCGATGCCCGCGCTGTACTCCGCCCTCAGTTGCTTGCAGGACGTGAAAGCCTTGGTGGGCATGGGCTCCGCGGCAACTGGGCCGGCAAGCACGATCGGAGCCGCGACAACAGCCGCGACGAGTACAGCACGCATCGGTTCCTCCTTGGTCATGACCAGCCTGAGGCGCCACGGTGGGCACGTCCAGCCTCAGAAGGGTTCCGTAAGAAGTCGGTAACACCGCCCGATAGCCAAGCAATCCATGACCGGACACCGCCCCGACCCCGGGGTTGTCCACAGATTTCGTCGGCATTCGTTGTGTGTCGCACCCCGCTCGAAGACTGGACACATGTTCGAAATGGGTGGTGTGACCGGAAGCGGGTCCGGGATGCTCGACCGGCTCACCGCGGCGGTCGACGAGCTTCTCACCGCCGACCACCGCGACGGATCGCTGGTCGATCTGGTAGCCGACATCGCCACGCTGCACACCCAGGAGCAGCGCCTGGCCGCAGTCAAGCTGGCCATGATCCGGGTCTGCGACGCCGATGGCGGGCATCATCTGGCTGGCTTCGCCACCACCGGATCGATGCTCACCGACGAACTGCATCTGGCGCCCGGACATTGGCAGGCGATGCTCAAGACCGCACGCATCCTGGCCACTACCTTCCCGGCCACAGCACAGGCCCTCAAGGATGGGCAGATCAGCTACCCGCACGCGGTCGCCCTCGCCCGCGCGAAGGCCAAACCGCCGGCGGACAGGCTCGCCGAGGCGGAGCCGCTACTCCTGGAGGTGGCCGCCGCCGGCTCCCCCGCGATGGTCCGTGCCGCTGTCGACCGCATGGCAGAACTGCTCGAACCCGAACAGCACGACCAGCAGGACCAGGAAATCCGTCAGCGCCGCTACTTGAACGTGTCGCAGACCCTGGACGGCTGGTGGGCTGTGGACGGGCACCTGCCACAGGAGGTCGGGCAACGGCTCAACGCCGCACTGGAGGAGTTCGCCACCCCGGCCGACCCGGCTGATACGCGCACCGCCCCACAACGACGCGCCGACGCGATTGCGGACATCGCCGATGCGTCACTGGACGGCGAGACCACCGGCGTCACAGCGGTCACCATCACCGCCGACGCCGAACACCTCGACAGGGTCGGCGCCACGTTCGATGACACCGGAATGCCTGTGGGCCTGAGCACCTACGACGTGGCGGTGTGCCAGTCCCGACTGACCTTGGTTATCTCCCAACGAACCGGGATCAGATGGAGCCCCTTGGCCGTGGGCAGACTGAACCGCTTCGCCACGCCCGCCCAACGCGCAGCACTCCATCAGCGCGACCACGGCTGCGTCTACCGCGGCTGCACCCGACCCGCCCGCCGCTGCCACGCCCATCACATCGTCGACTGGCGAGACGGCGGTGTGACCGACCTGTCGAACATGGTCCTGCTGTGCGCGTACCACCACCGGATGATCCACCTCGGACGCGCCGAGTTCACCGACGATCCCGAGACTCCCGGCCGCCGCATCGCAGTGCCCAGCCGGCGACATAGCTGAACCGCCGCCTAACCCGCGGTGGTTCACAACCCAACTCGTGCATCAGCACGCGCGGGCATTCCGCCATGCCAAAGCATGAGAAGCCGGGGAGCGCCACCGGCAGGCCTTACCCCTCGATCAGGTCGAAGACCTTGAAGATCGGCATGTACAGGGCCACGATCATCGCGCCCACGATGGCACCAACGACCGCGATCATGATCGGCTCGATGAGTGAGGTCAGAGCTTCAGTGGTCGCTTCGACCTCTTGGTCGTAGAAGTCGGAGATCTTGTGCAGCATGGCGTCCAGTGAACCGGTGTCCTCGCCGACGGCCATCATCTGGACGACCATGGGCGGGAAGACCGGGTGGTTGACCAGTGGTCCGGCCAGCGACTCACCCTGCCTGACGGACACCTCCACGTCGCGCACGGCCCGTGCGATCACGACGTTGCCGGTGGTGTCTGCGACGATGTCCAGCGACTGCAGGATCGGTACGCCGGAGTGGATCATCGTGCCCAGGTTCCGGCTGAAGCGTGACAGGGCGATCTTCTGGAAGAGCGGACCGAACACGGGAGCTTTGAGCTTCATGGGGTCGACGACGTTGCGTACCTGTGGGGTGTGCTTGTACTTCTTCCAGAGGATCAAGCCAATGATGAGAAGAATCACGATGAAGGGCATGCCGGTCTTGAGGATGTTGGAGATCATCACAAGGACGCGCGTCGGCAGCGGCAGTTCGCCCCCGAGTCCTTCAAACATCGTTGAGAACACGGGCACGATGAACAGCAGCATCGCGGTCATCGAGATGATCGCGAAGGCGAAGACCACCAACGGGTAAGTCATCGCGGACTTGACGGTGGAACGCAACTTCACTTCCGCTTCGAAGTTGTCGGCCAACTGCACAAGGACCTGGTCCAGGAATCCACCGGTCTCACCGGCCCGAGTCATGTTGACCATGATGGGCGGGAAGACTTTGGGGTGCTGACCGAGCGCCTGCGACAACGACGAACCCTGTTCGACGGCCAGCCTTACGGAACCGTACACCTCCGCTAGAGCCTTGTTCTCCGTCTGATCGCTGAGGATAGCCAGTGCACGCAGAAGCGAGAGACCCGAATTGATCATGGTGGCGAACTGACGGGCCGAGACCGCAAGGTCCTTCAGTTTGACCTTGTTCCCCACGCCGGGGATCTTGATCTCCTTGTTGAGGCCGGCGTTGGCCTGGGTGATCGAGATCGGGGCGTATCCCATGCTCTTGAGCTTCGAGGCCACTGCGGTCGGGGACTCTGCGTCGATCCGTCCCCGCACGACCTTGCCCGCGCGGTCGCGCACCTGGTAGTCGAAAGTCGCAAGGCTCATCGGGTCCTCCCCGTCAGTCGCATGAAGTCCTCGAGGTGCTGGCACTTCTCCATGCCTTCGTCGAAGGAGATCGCGTTCGTCCGCACGAGTTCCGCGAGGTGCTGGTCGAGCGTCTGCATGCCGAATTGGGCACCCGCCTGCATCGCGGAGTAGATCTGGTGGGTCTTGCCCTCGCGGATCAGGTTGCGGATGGCCGGCGTCGCGACGAGCACCTCAGCCGCCACCACCCGACCACGTTCGTTCTGCCGCTTGCACAACGTCTGGCACACGATTCCCTGAATGGTGCCGGCCAGCTGCTGGCGGATCTGTTGCTGCTGGTGGGGCGGGAAGACGTCGATCACCCGGTCGATGGTCTGGGCGGCATCCTGCGTGTGCAGCGTCGCGAACACGAGGTGGCCGGTCTCCGCAGCGGTCAGCGCGACCTGGATGGTCTCGAGGTCGCGCATCTCCCCGACCAGAATGATGTCCGGGTCCTGCCGCAGGACGTGTTTGAGGGCCTCGGCGAAGGAGTGGGTGTCGGTGCCCACCTCACGCTGGTTGACCAGGCAGTTGCGGTGCCGGTGGAGGAACTCGATGGGGTCCTCGACGGTCATGATGTGGTCGTGTCGCTGTGTGTTCGCGATGTCGATCAAGGAGGCCAACGTCGTGCTCTTACCGGATCCGGTGGGACCGGTCACAAGTACGAAACCACGAGGCAGATTCGAGAACTGCGCGACAACCGGCGGGATGCCGAGCGCTTCGAGGCTCTTCAGCTCGTACGGAATCATCCGGAAGGCCGCCCCCACGGACTCGCGCTGTTTGTACATGTTGACGCGGAAGCGTGCTCTGCCAGGCAGCGCGTAGGAGAAGTCGAGTTCGAGTTGCTCCTCGAAGACCTCCCGCTGCTGCTGGGTGAGCATCGCGTACAGGACCCGCTGGAGCGAGGGGCCGTCCAACTTGGCCGTTCCGGGCAGCGGACGGAGGTTGCCCGACACGCGGACCGTGGGGGGCGCCCCGACGGTGAGGTGCAGGTCACTGGCCTCGAGCGCCAGCATGGCTTCCAGCGCCTCCACGAGGCTGATGTCGCTGCTGCGGACGGTCTGCTCGGTGGTGGGACGGGATGCGGCCTGCTGGGGCGGCGGGGGTGCATTGCGAACCTGAGCACCGTTGGGTGGAGCCGGCATGGCGGCGGGTGCCCCCGTGGGAGGCCCGGTTGGCGCAGCCTGGGGCCGTGTGGGGGGTGGAGCGTTGTATGCCGACATCCGAGGTCCTTCCCGAACCGTTCATGATCCGTGTCGGCACTCCTCGCGGATTCCTTGAATGGGTGACCCCCCGAACGGCGGTGGCAAACAGGTGGGGTTCAGTGGTGTGCAGTGGCCGCTTCAGCCATCGGGGATCGTCACGGCGCAGCACTCGATAGCGAACAGACACACCGCCGCGACGCTAGGCGACCACCCGGAGGACCTCGTCCAGACTCGTCACACCAGCCAGCACCTTGGCCAGCCCGTCCTGGCGCAGGGTCTGCATCCCCTCTTCGCGAGCGGCCGTGGCGATGACGGCCGACGACGCGCGCTCCACCGCCAACCGCTCGATACGCTCGGTGATCGGCAGCACTTCATGCAGGGCCACGCGGCCCTTGTAGCCGGTACGGGAGCACACCGAACAACCCACCGCACGGTAGATCTTGGGGATCGGCTGTCCCTTCTCCAGTGGCAACCCAGCCGCCTTGAGCGCGGCCGCCGTCGGTTCGTACTGCTCCTTGCACTTGGGGCACAGACGCCGCGCAAGCCGCTGCGCGAGCACGCAGTCCAGCGCCGAGCCCACCAGGAAGGGTTCGATCCCCATCTCGATCAGGCGGGTCACCGCACTCGGGGCGTCGTTGGTGTGCAGGGTGCTCAGCACCAAGTGGCCGGTCAATGCGGATTCCACCGCGATCTGGGCGGTCTCGTGGTCGCGGATCTCACCGATGAGCACGATGTCGGGGTCCGACCGCAGGATGGAGCGCAGCGCCGCTGCGAAGGTCAATCCCGCCTTGGCATGGGTCTGGACCTGGTTCACACCAGCGAGCCGGTACTCGACCGGGTCCTCGACGGTGATGATGTTGACTTCCGGGCGGTTCAGGATGTTGACCGTCGCGTACAGAGTGGTCGACTTCCCGGAACCCGTGGGACCGACCACGAGAATCATTCCGTAGGGCTTCCCGAAACTTGCCGAGAAACGCTCGTAGTTGACATCTCGGAATCCGAGGTCGGCCAGATCGAGCATGGCTGTGGAGTTGTCCAGGATCCGAAGGACGATCTTCTCCCCCCACACTGTGGGGAGCGTTGCGACGCGTAGGTCGATCTTCTGGCCGTTGGCCGTCACACTCAGGCGTCCGTCCTGCGGAATGCGTCGCTCTGCGATGTTGATGTCGGCCATGATCTTCAGCCGGCTGATCACCCCCGACTGGATCGACTTGGGCGAGCGCATGACTTCGTGCAGGACACCGTCGATCCGGAAGCGCACACGCACGTCGTGTTCAGTGGGCTCGAGATGGATGTCGGAGGCCCGGTCCTGGATCCCCTGCGTGATCAACAGGTTCACGAACTTGACGATCGGGGCGTCCTCGACGACCTCCTTGATCGAGGCCAGGTCCTCCTCATCCTCGTCGGTGTCGATGGCGGTGGTCAGCTCGTCGAGTTCACCGTCGGCTCGATAGTGCCGATCGAGCGCAGCCTGGACGTCGGTGCGAGTGGCCACGACCGGCACCACGGTCATCCCACTGGCTGAGCGGATGTCATCCACGGCGAAGACGTTGGCCGGATCACTCATGGCGACGACGAGGCGGCCGTTCTCGAAACCGATCGGGATCGCGCTGTGCCGCCGGCAGACCACACCCGGGACCTTGGACAGGGCGGCACCGTCCAGGGTCACCTCGGTGAGGTCGACGAAGCGCATGCCTATCTGCGTGGCCAGCGCCTGAACCACCTGCGATTCGGTGAGCATGCCGAGGTCGATGAGGACGCGACCCAGCGAGTGCCCGACGTTGCGCTGCTCGAGCAGGGCCTTCTCCAACTGATCGGTGTTGATCAGCCCTTGGGAGACGAGGATGTCGCCGAGTTGCTTCATACTCCGCGCACCCCCTTCAGCAGTGTGGACAGCAGGTCCTCGGTCTGCTCAGGCTCGACCTCCGGTTCCGGCTGGGCGCCGCCCGGGATGACCGACAGCGTGGGTGTGGCCTTGCCGACCGGCTTGTCCGGGTGCTCCATGGCAGCCAGCATGGCCAGACGTTGCTCCAGCGCGCCCATGGAACCGCTCATCGGGGTCGCGCAGCCGGCCTCCACGAGGTCTGCCAGATCCACCACTGTGCCGATGTCACCGTGTCCGGATGCGTCGATGAGTTCGGCCACGGTGCGATGTCCGTCGATCAGGGAATGCAGACCTCGCAGGCGACCCGGTACTTGACCGGGGTACGGGGCGATGACCGTGTTCGGACCTCCGAGCATGTCCGAGGCCGGGCGCCACCTCTTGAGCATGCCGGTGACCTCGGTCCCGAGGCCTGCGACCGGGAACGTCAGATCGATGTCGTCGGGCAGTGCGTCGACCTCGTCGACGGCGAAGGATCCCGAACGCCAGTGGGTCAAGGACGCCAGGGCGCTCACCGCATGTTGACGGACGCAGTCCGGGATCATCGCGGGTTCGACCTTGTCGCCGTCGACGAGTGCACGGACCAGCCCGACCCCACTCTCACCGGCCTGCCGCAGCGCCTCAGCCAGCCCGGTGGTGCCGATCGCCCCCTCGATGACGAGCCGACGCGCGAGATCCTGCCTCGTCGTGTCCGCCGACACCGACACCACGGTCCGGTCCCGCAGACCCACGAACGCGGCCCGCCCCCGAGGACCGCCCTGCAGCGTGATCAGCCACTGACCGGGCTTACGACCGACCAGGCCCAGGATCTCCTGGACCCGGAAGGCCTCGAGCGAACCGGTGAGCAGCATGTGGCATCACTCCGGTGGGGGCAGTTCGAAAGCAGGGCCGGCAGGCGGGGGAAGCTCGATGGCAGGCCCGCTCGGCGGCGCGAGGTCGCTCAGGTCAGCGGTCAGGTCGGCGAACGCGCCCGCGTCGGGAGCCGGCAGGTCGAATGCGGCAGCCGGGGCCTCCATCACCTCGAAGGCGGACACATCCAGTTCGGGCTCCGGTGCGGCCGGCATCTCGTAGCCGGTCGGCGCATCGACGGCCGGGGGCGCGAGATCGAAAATGGAGTCCGTCGGAGTCTGCCCGGGAGTCGTCCAGTCGGAGAAATCGTCCGAGCCGACCGACGGCATCTCCAACTCCTCCACCTCGACGGCGTCGGCCTCACCGAACACGTCGTGCCCGTCCGGACTGTCAGCGAGCGCGACTCCGGCGGGCGTGACGGACGTCGTGGGCTCATCGGCCCAACGAATCTCGGGCTCGCCATCGGGGTCCGTCACATCAGTGTCATCGGCTGTATCGTCGAGATTCTCAAGCGGCTCGTCAACAGCCGGTTCCACCTCGGCTGGATCGTCGAGGTCCGCCACCACGAATCCGGATTGCATGGGGGCCTCGTCCTCATCGGCGAACGACCCGGTCGACACCACGGCCCAGTCCATCGACACGTCGGCCGACTCCTCGTCCTCCAGCGGTGGCGCGGGCAGGGCGCGGCGCGACCCCATCGGGAACGCCTCGGCGATCTCCCGCGCCTCGTAGCGCAAGAGGCCGATCGGCACGCCCGCCGCACCCACCACGATCAGCACCCAGGGGTCCTTGTCGATCACGCAGATGCCGCTCTCGTCGCCCTCCATGAACATCTGGGACGTGCCGCTCTGCCCCAAGGCCTTCGCCATCGACCGCATCTGGATCATCATGCGGACAGCCCCGGCCGCCACTGCATCGTCATCGACCGACACCGCACCGTCCGAGGCGATCGCGAAACCGTCCTCCGAGACCAGTCCCAGCCACTTGACATCCGGGTGCTCGCTCAGAGCGTCACTGAGCATCCGGGCGACGATATCGGAGGCACCAGGGTGGGGGACCTCAATGTCAGCCATCGGTGGGATTCCTTTCAACGGGTCTGCTCCGAGTATGTCCGATGAACCGCCTCAGGAGTGAGTTGTGGGAAGCGCGGCGCGCATGGCGTCCGTGGGCGCCGGCAACCCGGTCATCAGTTCCACTTGACGCTCGGCCTGGGCCAGAAGCATCTCCGCACCGGACACGATGGTGCCGCCTCCCGCCTGCCAGGCATGTGCGAGTTGGGTCGGCCACGGGGAGTACACGACGTCCAGCAACCACCTCGGCGATGCCGGGACCCTGCCGGACAGGCCGTCGGCGACTCCGGGCGGCACGGTCGCGATCACGAGCGGCGAGTCCAGGAAGCGGGTCTGGTCGAACGGGTGTACCTCCAGTGCGATCCCCAGGCGTTCGGCGGTCTCGCGCGCGGGATTCGCCGTCTCCGGACGACGCGCGAGCATGTGGATCGCCCGGGCACCAAGGCGATGGATCGCTGCGACCGCCGAACGCGCCGTCGCCCCCGCGCCCAGCACCGTGGCTTCGAACTCCCCCGAATGCACGAATCCTGCCCGCTGCAAGGCGGTGACCAGGCCGTCCACGTCGGTGTTGTACGCCCGGCGGGATGGCAGCAGCAGGGTGTTCGCGGAAGTGGTGGCCAGGGCCGTTGAACTCACCTCGGTGGCCAGGCCGAGCACGGCTTCCTTCAAGGGCATGGTCAAAGACAGGCCCACCCAGGTGTCGTCGAGGCCCTCCACGAATCCGGGTAGCTGCTCCGCGTCCACCTCGAGAGCCCAATAGACCCAGTCGAGACCCAGCGCAGAATACGCCGCGCGGTGCAACGCCGGCGAGAGGCTGTGCGAGATCGGCGAGCCGATCACTGCTGCGTTGCGGCTCACGGGTTCTTGGCGATGTACTCCTCGAACTCCGCCTTGAATTCGAGGAACTCGTTGTAGTCAGCGGTGAACTTGGTCTCGCCGGTGTCCGGGTTGACCGCCACGAAGTACAGCCAATCGCCCTTGTCCGGCTCGAGTGCGGCGTCCATCGCAGCCTCGCCCGGCTGGTTGATCGGCGTGGGTGGAAGCCCGGTGTTCTGGTAGGTGTTGTACGGCGAGGATGTCGCGATCTCGTCCGGAGACAAGTTGATCTCCGACTTCTTCAGTGCATAGTTGACGGTCGCGTCGAGTTGCAGCGGCATCCCAGCGGCAAGGCGGTTGTAGATCACCCGGGACACCTTGCCGTAGTCGTCGGGGTGCCCTTCGGCCTGCACCAGACTGGCGATCACCATCACTTCGTACGGCGAGTACCCGGTGCGCTTGGACCGTGCCACGAAGTCCAATGACCTCGCCGCTTCGTTGTAGCGGGTGATCATCGCCTCGATCATGTCCCGGGCACCGGCCGTCGGGGGGAACTCGTAGGTGGCGGGGAACAGGAACCCCTCAGCGTTGCCCTTGGCCCACTTGGGCAGACCCAGAGCGGAGGCGTCCTTGATGGCGGCCTCGAACCGCGCGGCGGGGATATCAGAAGCCTCCACCAGCCTGCGGACCACTTGCTCCTCGCGCAAGCCTTCCGGGATCACCGCCCGGATCACAACCTGATTCGCCGGATCGAGCATCGCCTCCAACGCGGCCTGGGCGCTCATCCGCTCTGCCAACCGGTAGTAGCCCGGTCCGATGGTCTGTGCCTGGTCGTTGCTCGCCGCGGCGTCGATGAAGGAGTCCGCACTGGCGACCACACCGTTCTCCTTGAGCGTGGTTCCGATCTCGGAGAGCGTCTGCCCGTCCTGGACCTCGATGATCACCTCGCCGTTGCCAGTCCCGGAGTAGTCCTCACCGCCGCCACCGAGGAACTGCCGGACAAGCAGCACGCCGATGAACCCGATCACACCGATGAACACGAGCACCGCGAGTACGACGGCGCCTCTGCCCTTCTTCTCAGGGTGGGGCTGCTTGGGAGGTTCGACCTCCATGTTCAAGCCGAGTTCACTCATGCGGGTCCGTTCGCCAGCGTGCCCGGGGCCTGACCCGTGGCACGTTCTGCATCCAACGTGTTCTGCAACATGATGACAGCGGCGGCCTGATCGACCAAACCGCGTCCCTTTCGTGTCGAAACCCCCGCTTCCCGGAACTGTGTGTGGGCAGCCGTCGTCGTGAGCCGTTCGTCGACCAGTCGCAAGGGCACATCCGGGCATGCTTCGGCGATCCGTGGCAGGAACGCGCGAACCCGCTCGGCCGCTGCATGTTCTGCTCCGTCCAAGGACACCGGTAGCCCGATGATCACCTCGATCGGCTCCAGGTCGACCACCAGACGCGCGAGGTTTGCGACCCAATCCTTGCGCCCGTCAAGCGTGCACTCGGGTACCGCAAGTGTGCCCGTGGCGTCACTGCGGGCGATCCCGACGCGCACTGAGCCCACGTCGACCGCGAGCCGGACTCCTGGACGCACTAGCCGGGCAGCCCACGCAGGAACGCCTCGGCAGCCTCGAACGCCGCGGGCACCCCCTCCGGCTTCGTCCCACCACCCTGGGCCGCGTCTTTCTTGCCCCCGCCGCGACCCTCGACGCTGGGCAGTGCGCTGCTGAGCAGATCATTGGCGGACAGTCCGCGCTGCTGACCCAGTCCGTTCACGGTGGCGATCAGCGACACCCGGCCGTCGTTGACGGCGGCCGCGAGCACGGCGGCAGGCACATCACCGGGAGCCTTCCGCACCCCGGCAAGGGCGATCTCCCGCAGTTGCTTGCCATCAGTGCCGGCAGGGGCCTGCAGCGTCCACAGCCGGAAAGCGCCTACCTGCCCACCTTCGCCGAGGATGCTGTCGATGTTCGACATCATGGCCTCCTGCTTGAGGCGGGCCAGTTCGCGTTCGGCGTTCTTGAGCTTCTCGACGGTGGCGCCGACCCGCTCCACGAGATCCTCCCGGGGGCTCTTGAGCATCGTGCTCAGTGCCGAGACCAGCAGGTGCTCCCGCGCCAGGTACTGATAGGCATCGGACCCCACGAGCGCCTCCACGCGGCGCACCCCCGAGCCGATGGAACCTTCCGAGATGAAGGACACGACACCGAGTTGCCCGCTGCGGTGTGCGTGCGTCCCCCCACACAACTCGTGCGCCCAGTCCCCCACCGACACCACACGGACGGTGTCGCCGTACTTCTCCCCGAACAGTGCCATCGCCCCCATCTCGAGGGCCTCGGCCTGGCTCATGTACCGGGCGGTGACGGTCATGTCTTCGAGCAGAAGGGAGTTGACCCGCTCCTCGGCGTCACGCAGAACACTGTCCGGGACAGCCTTCGGGAACGGGAAGTCGAACCGGAGCCGGCCGGGTGCATTCTCCGAACCCATCTGGGTGGCCGTCTCCCCCAGCATCTCGCGGAAGGTCTTGTGGATCATGTGGGTCGCGGTGTGCGCCCGGGAGATCGCGCGGCGACGCTCCACGTCGACGATCCCGACCGCGCCCGCACCCACAGCGGCTTCGCCCTCCAAGACATGCGCCCGGTGGACCCACAGCCCCGGCACCGGCGTCTGCACGTCGTCCACCTGCAGCGTCGTGCCGTCGTCAAGACGGATGAGTCCATGGTCGCCGAGCTGGCCACCGGCCTCCGCGTAGAACGGACTGCGATCGAGCACCACTTCCACCATGTCGCCCGCGGCGGCCGAGGTGACCGTCTCTCCGTCCCGCAGCAGGCCCTTGACACGGCTCTCGGACTCCCATTCGTCGTATCCGGTGAACTCGGTCTCGCCAGCGGCCTCCATCACCTCGCGATAGGCCGTCAGAGGTGTCACCCCCGCCTTGCGGGCCACGGCATCGGCCTTCGCCCGCGCGCGCTGCTCCTGCATGAGCTCCGCAAAGCCGTCCCGGTCGACCTCGAGTCCCTGATCAGCGGCGAGTTCGAGGGTCAGATCGATCGGGAAGCCGTAGGTGTCATGCAACGCGAACGCGTCGGCGCCGGACAAGGTGGCAGCACCGCGGGCCTTGGTGTTGGCCACCGCCGTGTCGAAGACGGTCGTGCCCGATCGAAGGGTCTGGCGGAAAGCCTCCTCCTCGGAGACGGCGATCGTCTCGATCCGGCCGGCGTCGGTGAGCAGACTCGGATACTGCGGCGACATCGCAGAGATCACGCTGCCGATCAGCGGAGACATGGTCGGTTCGTGAGCACCGAGCAGTCGCATATTGAAAACCACGCGTCGCAGCAGGCGCCGCAGGACGTACCCGCGGCCCTCGTTGCCCGGCAGTACCCCATCGGAGATGAGGAAGGCGCAGGTGCGCGCGTGGTCGGCCACAACGCGAAGGGCCACGTCGTCGGCGTGATTGCGACCGTACGGGCGCCCCGTGATCTCCACAGCGGTGTCGATCGTCGCGCGCGTGGTGTCGATCTCGTAGATGTTGTCGACCCCCTGCAGAATGGCCGCCATGCGCTCGAGTCCGAGTCCGGTGTCGATGTTCTTGGCGGGCAGTTCGCCAAGGATCGGGAAGCCCTCCTTGCCGGGTCCCTCACCGCGTTCGAACTGCATGAACACGAGGTTCCACACCTCGAGATAGCGGTCTTCATCTGCCACCGGACCGCCCTCACGGCCGTATTCCGGCCCGCGGTCGTAATAGATCTCGCTGCACGGCCCACACGGTCCCGGCACACCCATGGACCAGAAGTTGTCCACCATGCCCCGGCGCTGGATCCGTTCAGCGGGCAGACCGACCAGTTCCTGCCAGAGCCTGGACGCCTCGTCGTCGTCCTCATACACCGTGACCCAGAGCTTCTCCTCCGGGAATCCGTAGCCGTCCTCTGAAACAGGCTTCGTGAGCAGATCCCAGGCGAACGGGATCGCGCCCTCTTTGAAGTAGTCGCCGAACGAGAAGTTGCCGCACATCTGGAAGAAGGACGCATGCCGGGTGGTCTTGCCGACCTCCTCGATGTCCAAGGTACGGACCACCTTCTGCACGCTGGTCGCCCGCTTGTACGGAGGTACCGCCTCACCGAGGAAGTAGGGCTTGAACGGGACCATCCCGGCATTCACGAACAGCAACGTCGGGTCGTTCAGCAGCAACGACGCACTCGGGACGACAGTGTGTCCACGCTCTTCGAAGAAGGCGAGGAAGCGTCGTCGGATTTCGGCAGACTCCATGGGAGTCAGCCTAGTTGCCGGGAGTCCCTCCCGCGGGGGGCAGGCACAGGGCGGATGTCCACGACGTCCGCATCCTTGTCCTCAGCGGTCAGTGCGGCGAGATACCGGGCGGAGGCCGCCACGTTCGACGCCGTGCGGGCGACTTTGGTGAGGTTCTCGCGAAGGGTGCGTTCGCGCACGCCATTGATCGTCTCATTGGCCTTGCGGTAGGCGACGATGCCGCCTGCGGCTCCGACCCCGATCCAGAAGATTCGGCTCACCTGAGTCAGTGTACGCACGGATGGCCGTGGCGCCCGGGCATTCACAGGTCACCGTCTCGTGGGCCCCCTGGGATCCGGGCCACACCCGCGACTACGTGTCGTCGCCGTCGAAGGCGTCGCGCAGGCGCTCCACGGCCGCCGCTGCCCTCGCCTCCGCCCCCCGATCCGTCGGACGGTAGTACCGACGGTCGATGATCGGTTCTCCCACATACCTGACGGGGACGAATCCTCCCTCGTCGTGTGGGTAGCGATACCCCTTGCCGGCGCCGGTCGCGCGCGACGACTTCAGGCTCGCATCGCGCAGCATCGCAGGAACCGGGCTCACCCGGCCTGCCTCCACATCGGCGAGGGCCTCGTTGATCGCCACATACGCCGCGTTGCTCTTCGGGCTCAGGCACAGATGGATGACAACATGCCCGAGCGTGATGCGCGCCTCCGGCCAGCCCACGAACTGCACGGCCTGCAGACCCGCGATCGCCAGGGGCAACGCGCTCGGGTCCGCCAGTCCGATGTCCTCGCTTGCCAGGATCACGAGCCTGCGGGCGATGAACCTGGGATCCTCACCGCTGGCCACCAACCGCGCGAGGTAGTGCAGGGCGGCATCCACATCGCTGCCGCGCACGCTCTTGATCAATGCGCTGGTCACGTCGTAATGCAGGTCCCCGTCACGGTCGTACCTGTTGGCGACCTGCGGGATGATCTCCCGCACCACCTCAGCCGTGATGACGGTGCCGGCACCGGACGCCGTCTCGAGTGCGGTGAGGGCTCGCCGGGCGTCGCCACCCGCGAAACGCACCAACAGGTCGGTGGCTTCCGGGGAGATGGTGACCCCGGGCAGGCCATCGGGATGGGCCAGCGCCCGTGCGATCACCCGCTCGACCTCCTCATCGGTCAGGGCCTGCAGGACCAGCAGCATCGATCGCGACAGCAGCGGACTGACCATGCTGATGCTCGGGTTCTCGGTGGTCGCTGCGATCAGGGTGACCCAGCCGTGCTCCACCGCCGGCAGCAGGACGTCCTGCTGGGTCTTGGAAAAGCGGTGGACCTCATCGATGAACAGGATGGTCCGCTCCCCATGGGTGCGGCCTCGCTCGCGCGCCTCCTCGATGGCGGCGCGGACGTCCTTCACCCCGGCGCTGACGGCAGCCAATGCCACGAAACGTCGCCCGCTGACTTCAGCCGCGAGACGGGCGAGTGTGGTCTTGCCCGTTCCCGGCGGCCCCCACAAGATCACGCTGGTGGCCGCGTCCGGGTCACTGAGCAGGGCGCGCAACGGCGAGTTCGGCCCGAGCAAGTGGGACTGCCCGATGACCTCGTCCACTCCCACGGGACGCACCCGGGCGGCCAGTGGTGCCACCGGCGCGCTGTCGTCGAACAGGTCCGCCACTACTCGGCGGCCTCCTCGGGGACGAAGTCCACGCCGGCCTCGTCACGCTGCTCGGCCGTGATGGTCGACGGTGCGCCGGTCAGCGGATCGTGTCCGGCACCGGTCTTCGGGAAGGCGATGACGTCGCGCAGCGAGCTGGCTCCGGCCAACAGCATGCAGATACGGTCCCACCCGAAGGCGATCCCGCCGTGGGGCGGCGGGCCGTACTTGAAGGCCTCCAGCAGGAACCCGAACTTCTGGTCGGCCTCCTGCTCCCCGATCCCCAGGACCTCGAACGCCCGGCGCTGGACGTCCTGCTGATGGATACGGATGGACCCACCGCCGATCTCGTTGCCGTTGCACACAAGGTCGTAGGCCCACGCGAGCGCTGACCCCGGGTCGGTATCGAAACTGGCCAGAGACTCCGCATTGGGTGAGGTGAACGGGTGGTGCACCGCCGTCCAGGCCATGGTGCCGTCGTCGAGTTCGATCTCCTCGAACATCGGCGCGTCCACGATCCACACGAACGACCACTGCGACTCGTCGATCAGCCCGAGCCTGGTGGCGATCTCGTCGCGGGTCGCGGCCAGCAGGCCCCGGGCGTCCCCGGCCTTCCCGGCGGCGAAGAAGATGCAGTCGCCGGGGCTCGCGCCGACCACAGCCGCCAATCCGTCCCGCTCGGCATCAGAGATGTTCTTGGCGACCGGACCGCCGAGAGTGCCGTCCTCGGCGATGGTCACGTAGGCCAGACCCCTCGCACCACGCTGCTTGGCCCACTCCTGCCACGCGTCGAACGCCCGGCGCGGTTGGTCGGCGCCGCCCGGCATCACGATCGCCCCGACGTACGGCGCCTGGAACACCCGGAACGGTGTGTTCGCGAAGTAGTCGGTGAGTTCTGTGAGTTCGAGGTCGAACCGGAGGTCCGGCTTGTCGGATCCGTACCTGCGCATGGCCTCCTCATAGGTCATGTGCGGGATCTCGCCGATCTCGTAGCCGAGGATGCCGGCCCACAATGCGCGCACGACCGCCTCGCCGACGTCGATCACGTCCTGTTGCTCCACGAAGGACATCTCGATGTCCAACTGCGTGAATTCCGGCTGCCGGTCGGCGCGGAAGTCCTCGTCGCGGTAGCACCGGGCGATCTGGAAATACCGCTCGAGGCCGGCCACCATCAAGAGTTGCTTGAACAACTGCGGCGACTGCGGCAATGCGTACCAGTGGCCCGGCTGCAACCGTACAGGCACGAGGAAGTCCCGAGCACCTTCCGGCGTGGAGCGGGTGAGCGTGGGGGTCTCCACCTCCACGAAGTCCCGCTCGAGCAGCACATCACGTGCGAGCTGGTTGACCTTCGAACGCATCCGTAACGCATTGGCCTGCGACGTGCGCCGTAGATCCAGGTACCGGTGGCGCAGCCTGGTGTCCTCGCTGACATCCACGTAGTCGTCGATGGGGAACGGGAGCGGGGCCGCGGCCGACAGGATCTCCACCTCGTCGGCCATCACCTCGATCTCGCCGGTCGGCAGGTCGGGGTTCTCGTTTCCCTCGGGCCGGGCTCTGACTTCACCGCGCACCCGGATGCAGTACTCCGCACGCAGGCCGTGCGCGGCCTCGTCGTGAACGACCACCTGCACCACACCAGACGCGTCGCGCAGATCGAGGAACGCCACCCCGCCGTGGTCACGGCGCCTGGCCACCCACCCGGACAGAATCACCTCACGTCCGGCATCTGCGGCCCGCAGGGTCCCAGCCCCGGTTCTGCTCACGTCACATTCCTTCCGTCATCAACTGTCCGACCACGTCCTCGACAGGGATGCTGCGTTGCTCCCCGTCGACCATGTCCTTGATCTGGACCCGCCCATCGGCGAGCTCCTTCTCCCCCACGATGATGGCCCATCGCGCCCCCGACCTGTCGGCCGCTTTCATCGCACCCTTCAGCCCACGACTGCCGTAGGCCATGTCCACGGGCACACCATCGGCCCGGAACCGTCCCGCGAGCTTCGAGGCGGCGTCCCGGGCCGCTTCCCCGAGCGGGACGATGAACACCTCAACGCGACGTCCCGCCCCGGGCTGCAGGCCCTCAGCGCGGCATGCCAACAGTGTCCGGTCGGTACCGAGACCGAAGCCGATACCCGTCATGTCGGGCCCGCCGAGCGATGCCATCAGACCGTCGTAGCGACCCCCACCGCCGATACCGGACTGGGCACCGAGTGCCGGGTGGTCGAACTCGAACGTCGTGCGGGTGTAGTAGTCCAGGCCGCGCACGAGCCGCGGGTTGAGCG
>WBZV01000171.1_pt1 | contig 44682 bp, 48 predicted proteins | sample 5204221 | NCBI WGS metagenome assembly WBZV01 (sample SAMN12344360, study PRJNA552823) | activated sludge metagenome | biome: Activated sludge suspended growth; feature: Nitrification reactor; material: Wastewater; isolation source: activated sludge from nitrification reactor of wastewater...
CCCCATGTCGAGCTGGCAGCCATGCTCGTCGATGAGCTTGTAGTTCATCGCGAAGTGGTCGGGCAGGGCGTCAGGCCGGAAGGCGTCCGGCGTCACTGCCCAGCCCCGGGCGTTCAGCCCGCGGGCTTCCAGGATGTAGTCGATCAACGGCCCGATCATGCCCTGGCCCATCTTCTTCTCGTCGCTGCCGACAGCGGCGATGAATTCCTCGACGAATTCCGGCACCGGCACCAGCTTGGCGCGAATCTTCTGGGGCAGCGTCTTGATGAGCTGAACGAGCTTTTCCTTCAACAGCCCCGGCACCAGCCATTCCATCCGGGGTGCCGGAATCTGATTGAGCTGCGCCAAGGGGAGGGTCAGCGTCACGCCGTCCCGGGGCGACCCCGGCTCGAAGTGGTAGGTGAGCCCATACTCCGCGCCGCCCACTCGCAGGTGGTGGGGGAAGGCCTCCGTCGTCACTCCGGCGGCGGAGTGGCGCATGAGGTCGTCCTTGGCCAGGAAGAGGAGCTTGGGGTTGTCCCGCTCGGCTTCCTTCCGCCAGTGGTCGAAGGTGGCGCCGTTGTGGATGCCTTCCGGGATCAGGTGGTCGTAGAAGGCGTAGATCAGTTCGTCGTCCACCAGCACGTCCTGGCGGCGCTGCTTGTGTTCCAGGTGCTCGATCTCGCGGATGAGCCTCTGGTTGTGCTGGAAGAAGGGCCAGCGTTTGGCAAAACCGTCGTCGATCTCCTCCCCCACCAGGCCCTGGCGGATGAAGATTTCCCGCCCCTCGGCCGGGGCCAGAGGGCCGTAGTGGATGCGTCGCTTGGGGTTGATGACCACACCGTAGAGGGTGGTGCGCTCCCAGCCCGAGACCTGCATCGACTTCTTTTCCCAGTGGGGGTCGAAAAAGCTGCGCTTGATCAGGTGAGCGCCCACTTTCTCCAGCCAGTCCGCTTCGATGCGGGCGACGCAGCGGCCGAAGAGCTTGGTGGTCTCGGTAATCTCGGCGGCCATGATCCACTTGCCGGCCTTCTTGGTCAGCGGCGACGACGGGTGGATGAGGTAGCGGATGCCCCGCGCCCCCAGATAGTAGCCAGATTCGTCGGACTTGCAGCCGATGTTGCCGAGGAGCCCGGTGAGCAGGGCCTGGTGGATGGCCTCGTAACTGCCCGGCAGCTGGTTCTCCTTCCAGCCCAGCTCGGTGACCAGGGCGTGGAGCTGGGTGTGCACCTCCCGCCATTCCCGCAGGCGCAGGTAGGAGAGGAAGTGGGCGTGGCAGTTGTCCACCAGTTGCTTGTTCGACTTCTTGTGCTCGACGGCCCGCTGGAACCACTGCCACAGCTTCCACCAGGCGAGGAATTCGGATTTCTCGTCGGCGAACTGCTTGTGCTTCTCGTCCGCCGCCTGCTGGCGTTCCTGGGGCCGCTCCCGGGGGTCCTGCACCGAAAGGCCGGCGGCGATGGCCAGCACCTCATTGAGGCAGCCGAGGTCGCGGGCGGCCACCAGCATGCGACCGATGCGCGGGTCCAGGGGCAGCTTGGCGAGGGACTGACCGACGGCGGTCAGCGCGTTGCCCTCGTCGAGCGCCCCCAGCTCCTGCAAGAGGGCATAGCCGTCGGCGATGGCCTTGGGCGGCGGCGGTTCGATGAAGGGAAAGCTCTCGACGTCGGTGAGCTTGAGGGACTTCATGCGCAGGATGACGCCGGCCAGGCTGGAGCGCAGGATTTCCGGGTCGGTGAAGGGCGGCCGGGCGTTGAAGTCGGCCTCGTCGTAGAGGCGGACGCAGACCCCCGCTGCCACCCGTCCGCAGCGCCCCGCCCGCTGCCGGGCCGCCGCCTGGGAGACCTTCTCCACCTGCAACTGCTCGACCTTGTTGCGGTAGGAATAGCGCTTGACCCGGGCCAGGCCGGTATCGACCACGTAGCGGATGCCCGGCACGGTGAGCGAAGTCTCGGCGACGTTGGTGGCGAGCACGATGCGCCGGCCGCCCCCGGGCTTGAAGATGCGGTCCTGCTCCTGGGCCGAGAGGCGGGAGAAGAGCGGCAGAATCTCGGCATGGGCGGGATGGCGCTTGCGGAGTGCCTCGGCAGCCTCGCGGATCTCCCGCTCGCCGGGGAGGAAGACCAGGGTGTCGCCGGGGCCGAGGCGGGCGAGTTCGTCCACGGCGTCCACGATGGCGTCGTAGAGGTCGCGCTCGTCGTCCTGCTTCTCCAGGTCTTCCACCGGCCGGTAGCGCACCTCCACCGGGTAGAGGCGGCCGGAAACCTCGATCACCGGCGCGCCGCTGAAATGCTGCGAGAAGCGCTCGGCGTCGATGGTGGCCGAGGTGATGATGAGCTTCAAGTCTGGCCGCCGGGGCAGGAGCTGCTTCAGGTAGCCGAGGAGGAAATCGATGTTGAGGCTGCGCTCGTGGGCCTCGTCGATGATGATCGTGTCGTAGGCCGAGAGATAAGGGTCGCCCTGGCTCTCGGCGAGCAGGATGCCGTCGGTCATCAGCTTGACCCAGGAATCCGGCGTCGTGCGATCGTGGAAGCGGATCTTCACCCCCACCCCGGCGCCCACCTGGGTCTGCAGCTCCTGGGCCAGGCGGGTGGCCACCGAGCGGGCGGCGAGGCGCCGCGGCTGGGTGTGGCCGATGAGGCCGCGGGCGCCGCGGCCCAGCTCCAGGCAGATCTTGGGCAACTGGGTGGTCTTGCCAGAACCCGTCTCGCCGCAGACGATGACGACCTGGTGCTTGCCGATCAGCTCGGCGATCTCCGCCCGGCGCTCATTGACCGGCAGGTCGGCCTGAAACTGGGGTTTGGGCAGGCGAGCGCGGCGTGCGGCGGCAGCGGCCCGCGACACTTCCAATAGCTCCAGGAAATCAGCCTCGCCGCGAGGCTCACGGAGGTGCCCGCCGCCCCCCATTCTCCCGAAATCGCGGGCCAAGGAGCGCAGTCGGCGCTGATCAGCGGTCAGACAATCGGAAAAGTCAGGGAGCGCTTCGGCGGAACGTCCCCGCGAGGGCTTGCTGGGCTTCATGCGCAATGGCGTGCAGGACTTTGAGAGGATTTTCGTGCAAGCGAGGAATAATCCGCCGCGGGCGGCATTTTCGCCTTGTCCACCGGCAGGGGGAGAATTATCTTTGAATCCATCCTCCTTGCCTTGTGTATCGCGCCATGGATCCCTATGCCGAGTTTCTCGTCGGCCTCGAAGTTGTTCTCGCTCTGGCCGGAATTCCGCTCTTCCTCTTCTCGAAGCGCACGTCCCGACGCGACTATCGAACCCACGAAACCTACCAGGCGATCGCCGTGTTCATCCTGCTGCTGGCCGGAATCGCTGCGGTCATGGCCATGTACGGCGCAGGAATGACCGAAGAGACCCTCTATTTGCAGGCGCTGCTCCCGCCGCTCCTGACCACGGTGCTGTGCAGCACAGTCGTCGCCCGTTCCGGCAAGGCCCGGCTGTTCAGCCGACGTCGCTACAAGCGGCACTGATCCCGGGAGGCACGGGCGCTCAACCCCAGATGCGCTGGGCGCCAACGGTCACCAGTCCGAGATAGGTGGCTGCAAGGGAACCCGCCAGATGCAAAGAGGCAAGCCCCACCGCCCAAGCCAGTTGCCCGGCCAGCAGACGCTCCACCACCTCGGCCGAGTAGGTCGAGAAGGTGGTCATTCCGCCGAGAAATCCGGTGATCGCAAAGAGCTTCAAGGCCAGCGGGTAATGGGTGTTGAGATGAAATATCCCGACCGCCAGGCCGATCAGGTATCCCCCCAGGAGATTGGCGACCAGGGTCCCGAGGGGTAGCGCCACGAAGAGGGGATTGAGCAGCAGACCCAACAGCCAGCGACACCACGCTCCCGCCGCTGCACCGACGCCGACGGCAAGAAAGTTCAGGACGCTGAGATGGTGCAGGGTATTCATGAGGGCGAATTGTAACGGCTGACCTCCGACCCACGGGTAAAATACACCCAACCATCCCTGAGGTTTCCATCGTGAGCAGTCCCCACCCGACCGCCGGCGCCGTCGCCCCTGCCGCCAATTTCATCAAGAACATCGTCGAGGCCGACCTCGTCGCCGGCAAGCATGCCCAACGCCGCTGGGCCGGCCACCCCGGCAGCGCGGCCGACCACGCCACCGCACCCCTCGACCCGGCGAGGATTCGCACTCGTTTCCCGCCGGAACCCAACGGCTACCTACACTTCGGCCACGCCAAGTCCATTCTGCTGAACTTCGGCTTGGCCGAAACCTTCGACGGCCGCTGCCACCTGCGTTTCGACGACACCAACCCTGAAAAGGAAGAGCAGGAGTACGTCGATTCCATCGTCGACGCCGTCCGTTGGCTTGGCTGCTCCTGGGAAAAGGCGGGCGAGAACAATCTCTACTACGCCTCCAACTACTTCGACTGGATGGTGGCTTTTGCCGAATACCTCATTTCCGCAGGCCATGCCTACGTGGACAGCCAGAGCGCCGAGGAAATGCGCTTGAACCGCGGCACCCTCACCGAGGCCGGCAAGGACAGCCCCTACCGCAGCCGTGGCGCCGATGAGAACCTCGACCTCTTCCGCCGCATGCAGGCCGGCGAATTCCCGGATGGCGCCCACATCCTGCGCGCCAAGATCGACATGGCTTCGCCCAATATCAACCTGCGCGACCCGGCCATCTACCGCATCCGCCACGCCAGCCACCACAACACCGGCGACAAGTGGTGCGTGTACCCGATGTACACCTACGCCCACCCGATCGAGGACGCGCTGGAAAACATCACCCATTCCATCTGCACCCTGGAGTTCGAGGATCAGCGCCCCTTCTACGACTGGCTCCTCGAGCGGCTCGCCGAGGGTAACTTGCTGCAGCGCCCGCTGCCGCAGCAGATCGAATTCTCCCGCCTCAACCTGACCTACGTGGTGCTATCGAAGCGCAAACTCATCCAGCTGGTCGAGGAAAAGCACGTCGAAGGCTGGGACGACCCGCGCATGCCCACCCTGGTCGGCGCCCGGCGCCGCGGCTACACGCCCGAGGGCTTCCGCCTTTTCGCCGAGCGCATCGGCGTATCCAAGTCCGATTCCCTCATCGACTACGGCCTCTTCGAAGACGCGCAGCGGGAGGTGTTGAACGAGGCCGCCGAACGCCGTATCGCCGTCCTCGACCCGCTCAAGCTCGTCATCACCAACTACCCGGAGACTCAGTCGGAGCTGTGCCAGGCCCCCAACCACCCGTTGCATCCGGAACTGGGCAAGCGGGACATCCCCTTCGGCCGCGAGCTATGGATCGAGGCGGAAGACTTCATGGAAGAGCCGGTCAAGGGCTACCACCGCCTCTACCCCGGTAACATGGCGCGGCTGCGCTACGGCTACGTGGTCAAGTGCACCGGCTGCGAGAAAGATGCTGCCGGCCGCGTCACCTCCGTCCTCTGCGAATACCTGCCGGAAACCCGATCCGGCACCCCCGGCGCCGACAGTGTCAAGGTCAAGGGCAACCTGCACTGGGTCTCGGCAGCCCACGCGTATGCGGCCGAAGTCCGCCTCTACGACCGGCTCTTCAGGGTGCCGGCCCCCGGCGCCGGCGACCGGGATTTCCTGGATGACATCAACCCGCAGTCCAAAGTGATCATCACCGCCCAGCTGGAACCGGCGCTGAAGGCCGCCCGAGCGGAGGAGCGCTTCCAGTTCGAACGGCACGGCTACTTCGTCGCCGACCGGGTGGATTCAAAGCCCGGCGCCCCCGTGTTCAACCGGGCGGTGACCCTGAAGGATTCCTGGAAGTAGAGGCGCCATCCCCGCGCGCTCAGCCGCGCCGGGGAATTCCCCTCGGCAGGGGAACGCCAAGGCTCGCGACGCGGGCGCATTCAGCCACAACTTGCAACACTCCCTTGCAATTGCCCTGTTGAACGCCCCCGACGGGGATCCTATCTTTGGCCATGCTGCGGCTTCGCCCCGAAAGCCGCAGATCCCCCGATAGCCAAGGAAAGATCATGAGCCCTCTGCGTCTGAAACTAAGCGTCACCGCTCTTGCCATCGCCAGCGCTCTGACCGGCGCCTACTCCGCCAGTCATCTGGTGGCCGTGAGCGAAGCCCAGGCTGCCCCCGCCCCCCAGGCTGCCGCCGCTCCAATGCTTCCCCCCGCCCTCGCGACGCCGCTCCCCGACATGGGCGGTATCGTCGCCACCTACGGCGCTGCGGTGGTCAATATCAGCGTTTCCGGCAACCGTCGTGCCGGGGGTCCGGGAGCCGCTCCCCAACTCGATCCCGACGATCCCTTCTACGAGTTCTTCCGCCACTTCCGCGGCGCGCCTCCGGGTGGGAGGACGCCGCTGCGCGGCCAGGGCTCCGGCTTCATCGTCAGCCCGGACGGCACCGTGCTGACCAACGCCCACGTGGTCGATGGTGCTGACGAAGTCACCGTCAAACTGACCGACAAGAGAGAATTCAAAGCCCGGGTGCTTGGTCTTGACGCGGCAAGCGACGTCGCGGTCCTGAAAATCGAGGCGCGCAACCTGCCGGTCGTAAAGATCGGCAACGCAGGCCAAGCAAGAGTGGGCGACTGGGTATTGGCCATTGGTTCGCCCTTCGGCTTCGAAAACAGCGCCAGTGCCGGCATCGTCTCGGCAAAATCCCGCGCGCTTCCAGACGGAAGCTACGTCCCGTTCATTCAGACCGACGTCGCGGTCAATCCGGGAAATTCCGGTGGTCCCTTGTTCAACATGGCCGGAGAAGTGATCGGCATCAATTCCCAGATCTTTTCCCGTAGCGGCGGTTACCAGGGATTGTCCTTCGCCATTCCCATCGAGCTCGCAATGAATGTCGAAAAGCAGATCGTCGCCCACGGCAAGGTACAGCGTGGCCGACTCGGCATCGCCATTCAGGAGGTCAATCAGTCCCTGGCCGAGTCCTTTGCCCTCCCGAAGCCCACCGGCGCCCTGGTGAGCGGCGTCGATAAGGGTGGCCCCGGCGCCCGCGCGGGACTGGAACCCGGCGACGTGATCCTCGCCTTGAACGGCAAGGAAATCGCCAGTTCGGTGGATCTTCCCGCTGCGGTGGCAGCCCTGCCGCCGGGCGAAAACGCCCGCCTCAGGGTATGGCGCCACGGCAGCACCCGTGAACTCGACGTGCGGGTCGGCAAATTCGAGGACGCCAAACAGGCAACGGCTGAAACCGACACCGTGCCCACTGGCCGCCTGGGTATCGCGGCCCGTGCGCTGACTGCCGAGGAGGCGCGCCGCAGCGAAATCAAGGGAGGCGTCGTGATCGAGGACGCCCGCGGAGCCGCTGCGCGCGCCGGCCTGCGCAGCGGTGACATCATCATTTCCGTCAACGGGGAGGCTGTCTCGGGCGTGGAACAGTTGCGCGACCTGATCGCCAAAGGCGGCAAGCGCGTCGCGCTGCTCGTCGAGCGCGGCGATTCCCGCTTATTCGTTCCCGTAGAACTCGGCTGAACCCACGGTTTTGTGCAAGTGCACATTGGCAATTGATTCAATTAATTCAATGGTCGCACGGATATCGTGAAAAATTTCTGTTGCAATGCAGCATGGTTCGGTTCATACTGAACCCGTCTCCTCCACTCCTTTGGAATGGTTCTCGCCCGCCCCTCCTGGCGGGCGTTTTTTTGCGGCCACCTCCGCGCCATTCCCCGTTCCGCCTCTCGCCCCGGCTCTCACCCCTTCTCCGACTTGCCTCGGGTCGGTATAGTCCTCGTCCGGACCCCGTTACCGGATACGTCATGGACCGGAAAGAATCCTTCCTGAAACTCGTGCGCAGCAACATTTTGGCCATCATCAGCGTGGTGGTGGCCGTCATCAGCCTTTCCTACAACACTTGGCGAAACGACGCCACGGAGGCCAACCGCAATCATCGCGCCGCGGGCTTCGCGACCCTGCAGGAATTGGCCGCCCTGCAGCTCCTGGTCGATCACATCACCTACAGCGAAGACCGCAATAAAGGCGATCCCATCGCAGGCTGGACGCGAGTGACCTTCATCTGCGATCTCTCGCGCCTCACCTCTCCCGCCCTGGAAGCGCAGTCGCAGCACCTGAAGGAAGCCTGGCAAACACACTTCGACGACCTCGCCGATAACGAGAACGCCAACAAGGCGGTATCGCAAAACATCGAGGCCATGCGCGGCGCAACCCTCAAGGCCCTGGCTGATCTGCGCTGACAAGGCCCCTCGCGCGACGGCCCGTTTGCAGGGCCTGGCGCTCTCGCCCGAGGCCGGTGTTGAGCCCGCGCTGCTTGCGGTATATTCGGCGGCGAACTTTCCTTCCCCTCCCGGCCATGACCTTCACCGCCCAGCTCGCTGCCGCCTGGCAGAAGAACGACTCTCTGCTTTGCGTCGGTTTCGACCCCGACCCCGCCCGCCTGCCCGCCCATCTGCGGGGTCGCGAAGACGCCTTGTTCACCTTCTGTAGCGCCATCGCCGACGCCACCGCCGACCTGGTTTGCGCCTTCAAGCCGCAGATCGCCTATTTTGCGGCTCGCCGAGCGGAGGACCAGTTGGAAGCCCTGATCGCCCATATCCACGATAAGCATCCCGGTATTCCCGTGATTCTCGACGCCAAGCGGGGGGATATCGGCTCCACCGCCGAGCAGTACGCCCTTGAGGCCTACGAGCGCTTTGGCGCCGATGCGGTGACGGTCAACCCCTACATGGGGCGCGATTCCGTACAACCCTACCTCGCCTGGCGGGACAAGGGCGTCATCCTTCTGTGCCGCACCTCCAATCCCGGCGGCAGCGACCTCCAGTTTCTGAACGTGGGCGGCTCGGCGGGCCCGGAACCCCTCTACGAGCGGGTCGCCCGGCTGGTCGCCGGGGAATGGAATACGACGGGTCAGTGCGCCCTGGTGGTGGGCGCCACCTTCCCCGCGGAAATCGCCCGGGTACGGGAAATCTGCGGCGACATGCCGCTCCTGGTTCCCGGCATCGGCGCTCAGGGCGGCGATATCGAGGCGACCGTGCGAGCCGGAAGAACCGTGACAGGCACCGGGCTGATGATCAATTCTTCGCGGGCCATTCTCTACGCCAGCGGCGAAGAGGACTTCGCCGTCGCCGCACGGGCCGCCGCGCAGGAAACCCGCGACGCCATCAACCATTACCGCTGAAGGAATCGCCATGCGACTCGAAGACCAACGTTCCAGCGAAAACGTGGAAGACCGCCGCGGCGCAGCAGGCGGCGGCCTGCCGGGCGGGCGCCTCGGTATCGGCGGCATCGTTCTCGCCCTGGTGGTGAGCTACTTTACGGGCATCAACCCCATGACGCTCCTGGGCATGGTGGAGCAGGCTCCCATCGGAGGCCCACCGGCAAGCGAAGCGCGCCGCCCGCCCGCCGACGATGCGATGGCGACCTTCGTCGCCAAGGTGCTCGCCTCCACCGAAGACACCTGGCGCGACATCTTCCGCGCCGCCGGCCGCCAGTACGAAGATCCCAAGCTCGTCCTGTTCACCGGCTCAACCCCCACCGCCTGCGGCACCGGGCAGTCGGCCATGGGCCCCTTCTACTGCCCTGCTGACCACAAGGTCTATATCGATCTTGCGTTCTACCGCGATCTCAAGGAACGTTTCGAGGCGCCGGGCGAGTTCGCGCAGGCCTATGTGATCGCCCACGAGGTGGGTCACCATGTCCAGAATCTCCTCGGCATTTCGCAAAAGGTGCAGACGGCACGTCAAAGAGCCTCGGAAGTCGAGGGCAACGCCCTTTCGGTACGCCTCGAATTGCAGGCGGATTGCCTCGCCGGTGTGTGGGGCAAGCGCACGGATACCATGAAGCAGGTGATGGAACCCGGCGAACTGGAACAGGCTCTCACCGCGGCTGCCGCCATCGGCGACGACCGGCTTCAACGGCAGGCACGCGGTCAGGTGGTTCCGGAATCCTTCACCCACGGGACCTCCGCGCAGCGGGTGCGCTGGTTCCGTCGTGGCTTCGAAAGCGGCGACATGAATCAGTGCAATACCTTTGCCAGCCGCGATCTCTGAGCCACCAAGGGACGACGCGGCAAGACGCATGCCCGTCTGGACGCTTCTTCTTGCGCTCACCTTGACCTGGGTGCCCGCCCTCGCCGCCCTGCCCAGACACTCGCCGGTACCCGGCGGCGTCGCGCTGATCGACCTCGGCGTGGGCGACGATGCGCCAAGTGCCCGTCTGGGCGAACGCCGACTTGCAGTCGTCGAGGTTGACGGCCGCTGGGTGGCCCTCGTCGGCATCTCTCTGACAACCCCCCCGGGACCACTCGCGGTGGAGATCAGCACGCGCGGCGGCGTCAGACAGGAGACCGTCGCCGTGGCGGAAAAATCCTATCCCGCCCAGCGCCTGCACGTCACCGACACGCGGCGGGTGGTCCCCGGCCCCGAGGATATCTCCCGCATCGCGGCGGAGAGCGCCCATACCGACGCCGTCAAATCGCTTTTTTCGCCCACCCCGCCCGCCACCCATTTCGTCCTGCCGGCCAAGGGAACGCTCTCCTCACGCTTCGGCCTGCGCCGCTACTTCAACGGCGAGGCGCGCAATCCCCATGGCGGGCTCGATCTGGCCATCGGCGCTGGAACCCCGGTGCACGCCGCGGCGAGCGGCACGGTGGCCGATACCGGCGATTACTTCTTCAACGGCCAGACCGTGTTCATCGATCACGGCCAGGGACTGCTCTCGGCCTATATGCACCTCTCCCGCATCGACGTGCGCCCAGGCCAACCCGTGCGTACCGGCGAAACCCTCGGCCTGTCCGGCGCCAGTGGCCGGGTGACCGGTGCTCACCTGCATTGGGCGGTAATTCTGAACGGCTGCGTCGTCGATCCCGAGCTGTTCGTCGAAGCTCCCACGCACTCCTCGGCCCGACCGCGGCAGCCCAGGCGCGCGCCCTGACGCCGAGGCGGCGCGTTTCCGGGCTAGAATCCCGCCATGCTGCGACCACAGGGGGCGTCCCAGTGAATCTAACGAGCCTGAATTTGCGCGATCGCCGGGGAGGTTGGCGCGTCGGGGCAGCCGTTTCCGTCCTTGCCGTGCTCCAGGCGCTGGCGGTGGTCTCCATCCTGGCGCTCGTGCTTTACGGCCGCGTCACCAGCGACTATCTGATCCTCTGCGTGATCACTGCGGCGATCGTCACTCCCACCTGGGTGACCCTCCTGGTGAGCGCGCTGCACCGGCTTTCCGAGAGAAGCAGTGCCTTGATGACGCAGCGCGCCGAGCAGGCGGAAAGCCGCCTGCGCATCGCCCTGGAGGCTGCCGACGAAGGCGTCCTGATGGTCGCCGCCGACGGTTCCATCCTGGCCATGAACGGCCGCTTTCTCGATCTCTGGCGGGTACCCCCCAGCCTGGGAGCCAACGGCCAGGACGAACTCCTCCTCGCCCATGTCCTCGACCAGCTCAGCGATCCCGATGCTTTCCTGGCGCAGGTTCGCGCGCTGTACGGCAGCGACGCCGAATCCCAGGACACCCTCCACTTCAAGGACGGCCGCGTCTTCGCCCGCTACACGCGCGCCCTCGCGGTAGGCGGCGAGAAGGGCCGTATCTGGTGCTTCCGCGACGTCACGGAGCAGGCGCGCACCCAGGCGGCCCTCGCCGAGCAGGAAGAAATCTTCCGCGCCATCGTCACCCAGGCCAATGACGCCATCGCCCTGGTCGACGCGGAGACGTTCGCCTTTGTCGAGTTCAACGCCGCCGCCAGCGAGGGGCTGGGCCATGACCGCGACAGTTTTTCCGCGCTGCGCCTCACCGACATCCTGGCGCCGGAAGAGAACCCAGTCGGCGAGCTTGCCGGGCAGGAGGGGGGCGCCTTGCGCCACCGCGAGTGCCGCTTTCGTCACCGCGATGGCTCCTTGCGGGACGTATCCCTGAGTCTGCGGGCCATAGAACTGCGCGGTGTGCGCCGCATCGTCGCAACCTGGTCGGACATCACGGTCAGAAAACGGAGCGAGGAAGCATTGCGGGAAGGCGAGCAAAAGCTGCTGACCATCCTCGACAACGTCGACGCCTACATCTACCTCAAGGACACCGCAGGGCGTTACCTATTCGCCAATCGGCCGGTGCGTGAACTCTGGCAGGCGGAGATGTCCGCCATCGTCGGCTGCGGCGACGAAAAGTTCTTCGACGGCCCGACCAGCGAGGTGATCCGTCGCAACGACCGCCGCGTCATCGACGACGGTGAGTTCCTGCGCGCCGAGGAGGTCAATACGGTGCCGGCCACCGGCTGCACCCGTGTCTTCCAGTCGACAAAACTGCCCTTGCGCAGGGAGGACGGCCACATCTACGCGCTCTGCGGCATCTCCATCGACATCACCGAGCGGCGGGAGAGCGAGGAAGCGCTGCGGCGCGCGGAAGAGCAATCCCGCAATTTGGCCACCCTGCTGCGCCTGATGTGCGACAACGTTCCCGACATGATCTGGGCCAAGGACCGCGAAAAGCGCTACCTTTTTGCCAACAAAGCCCTTTGTGACCAACTCCTCTGCGCGGAAAGCACCGACGAACCCATCGGCCTGACCGATCTTCACTTCGCGCTGCGCCAGCGGGATCGCTATCCGGACGATCCGAAGTGGCACACCTTCGGCGAACTCTGCCAGGACTCCGACGCCATCACCCTGGAACGTGGCACGCCATCCGTCTTTGAGGAATTCGGCCACGTGCGGGGAAAGAATCTCATCCTGGAAGTCCACAAAGCCCCCTTCATCGACTCGGACGGCCAGACCATCGGCACCGTAGGCTCCGCCCGCGACATCACCGACCGCAAGCGCGTCGACGCCGAACTGGAACGTCACCGTCACCACCTCGAATCCCTGGTCGCGGAACGCACCAACGATCTGTCGGTCGCCAAGGACGCCGCGGAGACAGCCAACCGCGCCAAGAGCACCTTCCTCGCCAACATGAGCCACGAGCTGCGCACCCCGATGAACGCCATCATCGGCCTCACCCACTTGCTATCACGTACGAGCACCGATAATGCCCAACGCGACAAGCTCGCCTCGATTTCGGCTTCTGCCAACCATCTCCTGCAGCTTCTGAACGACATTCTCGATCTTTCCAAGATCGACGCCGAAAGGATGGCTCTGGACGACACGCCGTTCACCTTCCCCGAGCTTGTGGAAAATCTCCGCTCTCTCCTGGGGCACAAGGCGTCCGCCAAGGGACTGCTTCTCGCCATCGAGGTTGCGCCGGAACTTGGGAATCGCCCCCTGCAGGGCGATGCACTGCGTCTTCAGCAGGTTCTGATCAATCTGGTCAACAACGCGATCAAGTTCACCGACAGCGGGCAAATTACGGTCGGTGCCCAATTGCTGGCTGCGGATGCAACGCACGCGCGGGTCGGGTTCAGCGTCCGCGACACCGGGATCGGCATGCCCGCGGAGGTCCTGCAGCGCATCTTCGATCCCTTCGAGCAGGCTGACGGCTCCACGACGCGCAAGTACGGCGGAACCGGCCTGGGCCTCAGCATCTGCCAGAAGCTGGTCCGCCTGATGGGCGGAGAAATCGTCGCCCAGAGCTCCCCCGGCCAGGGCAGCCAGTTTCTCTTCGAGCTTGAATTCAGCACCCCAGCTAGCGCCCCGCTTCCGACCGGTGCGACTTCGGACAGCGAAATCCGACTTCGAACAGGCCACGCCAACACCCGCATCCTCGTCGTCGAGGACGACTGGATGAATCGCGAGGTCATCCGCGAACTCCTGGGCGAAATCGTCGGATTTGAGGTGGATATCGCGCCCGACGGCGAACAGGCCGTGGAACTCGCCACCCGCAATCGTTACGCCCTGATTCTGATGGACGTCCAGATGCCCGTCCTCGACGGGCTCGAGGCCACTCGCCGCATCCGGCGCCTAGCCCTCGCCCAACCCCCCATCGTCGCCCTCACCGCCAATGCCTTCTCGGAGGACCGGGCCCGGTGCATGGGCGCCGGCATGGACGATTTCGTCACCAAGCCGGTGGACCCTGACATACTTTTCGCGACCGTCCTGCGCTGGCTGGAAAATCCGCCCGCCCGCGCTCCCCTCGACCCGCCCGCGTAAACGGGAGCGGGGCGCCCCCTTGGCGCCCCGCCCGTGAATCGTTCGAATGCCGTCAGGCCTTGGGCTTGGACGGCGTACTCATCTGCTTCTCGTCCTTGGCCTTATCGCCGGGGCACGCGACCGCGGAAAGGCTGGAAAGGGCGAACAGGGCGGCCAACAGGCCGGCAACGCACTTCTTCATACGCGACTCCTTGTAAACGGGACAGGGGTTCGATTACTCTAGCCAAGCGAAGTTCATCCGACAAGGCCAACCTCTTCGAACCCCATGCCCTACCAGACGATACGGCTGGTCAGTGCGGCGCCGGCCAAGCCGCCGCCGGGCGAAGCCTGCAATGGCTGCGGCGTCTGCTGTGCAGCCGAACCCTGCCCCCTCGGGCGCCTCGTCTTTCGGCAACGCAGCGGCCCCTGTCCCGCCCTGCACTGGGATGCGGAACGCGCCCTCTACCGCTGCGAGCTCACGCTGAGGCCGGAACGCCATCTACCCCGACTGCTCGCGCCCCTCGCCGGCCCGTTCCGGCTTCTGGCGTTGCGCTGGATCGCCGCCGGTGGCGGCTGCGACAGCGACGCCCAATCACTGCCCCCCTGACGTCGCGCGACCCGCCCAGAGCGCCCGCTTCGCCTTCATTCCGCAGCCGCGAGGCGACGGCGAAAGAACTCAGCGTACTTGCGATCTTCGACGTCGATGTGGTGAGCCAGCCAGCCATGCAGGAGCGCCGAGGTCTGCACGGCAATGTTTTCGACCAAGGCGCGCTCCCGGAACATGTTGAGGGTGGCGGCAAACTCGTGGTGACACTGAACATGGCGGGTCGCCTCGGGGTAAGCCATGATTTCCATGAGCGCCTCCTCGACGGCGAAATGCACCTCGGCCCAACGCTGGAGGTCTTCCAGCAACTGATGCACCGCCAGCCAACCCTCGCCCGTACGCAGAAAGCGGTCGAGTCCGCCCAGGTAGTCGAACAGGCGGCGATGCTGCCCGTCAATGGCCTCGATTCCGAAAGCAAAGCGATCCGACCAGGGAACGACCTGCGGTTTCATAACTGTTTTCTCCTCCTGCCGGCCCCGCCAGTGACCGAGATTTGTTATTGGCGTTATGGTTAATGCATTGCACCCGAAATCGTATTCGCGAATCCGGGCTTGAGCAGTGATCTATTTCACATCAACGACCGTGGGAGCGGCACCTCCCGCGGGAGGTGCGAAACAGGCGGCCTGTCCGTACAGCACCCCGTGGGGGTCAATGAGATTCCAGACCGTCGCACCGGCGATGCGAAATCGCCGCCCGTCTGCGGCGATGCGCACCCCCGCGTAGTCGTCGATGAACCCGTCGAGGCGAACCCGCTCCAGCAATCGAGCCCGCTCAGCGCGGGCCAGGGGTTCGGCCGACAAGCGTGAGGGCAGCCGGCTAAACGCCTCAAAATCGAGGGCGAACAATTCGAGAGCCAGGCGATTGCCGTAGAAAAACACTGGATCGTCCTCGGTACCATGGGCAACGATGACCCGCGGGGCCTCCCACAGCGCCCGGAAAATATCCGGCCCGGGCGCCACCAGCCGGCGCCCGGTGAGGCGTCGATAGCTGTCGGCCAGGAGAGGCAGGCGGGGATCGTCCGGGGGATTCACGGTTTAGGATCATACCCGCGCGCCGGCCGCTTGCCCCTTGTGCACCGCAGCCGCCGGCAGTCGGTCACGCGGGTTCGCGTGGATGCCGAGGCGAGCGGGGGTGCTGGGCGTGCCGAACACGCCGGAATCTGCGTAACCGACTGCCAGACGGGCGTCGGGTACCCGGCGCGCGCCGAACAGGCCGCGTAACCCGCAAGCCGGCTCCCATTGTTGGCTCCCGTTTGGGAAGCCGGCCTTTTCCACTATCCTCGACCCATGCGCAACCCGGTTCCCGTCATCGTCCTCGCCCAGCTTTTCGGAACCTCCCTGTGGTTCTCGGCCAACAGTGCGGCGGACGACCTGGTCCGGGCCTGGGGCATGGCCCCGGCGGCCATCGGCACGCTCACCAACGCCGTGCAGTTGGGCTTCATCCTGGGCACCCTTGCCTTCGCGGTAACCGGACTTGCGGACCGTTTCGCGGCCAGTCGAATCTTCGCCGTCTGCGCCCTGCTGGGCGCCCTGTTCAACAGCGCCTTCGCCTTGTTCGCCGATGGCCTGGGGAGTGGCGTGCCACTTCGCTTCGCCGTGGGCGTATGTCTCGCCGGCGTGTACCCCCTGGGCATGAAGCTGGTGGTGAGCTGGGTACCGCAACGGGCAGGAGCCGCCCTGGCCCATCTGGTCGGCATGCTGACCCTGGGCACCTCCCTCCCCCACGGCGTGCGCTTTCTTGGCGCCGGCGCCTCCTGGCAGGCGACGCTCCTGGTCTCCAGCGGCCTCGCCCTGGCGGCGGCGGCCCTCATCCTGCGCCTGGGTGACGGCCCCCATCTGAAACGCCGCCACGACGCGCCACCGCTCAGGCTGGGCCGGGTATTCCATGCCTTCTCGGTGCGGGAATTCCGTGCTTCCGCCTTCGGCTACTTCGGCCACCAGTGGGAGTTGTACGCCTTCTGGACCCTGGTGCCGACCCTGCTTGGCCTGGCCGGGCTGGCCGCGCCAGCCAGCCGCGAACTCTCGGCCTGGTCCTTTGCCGTCATCGCAATCGGCGCCCTGGGCTGCATAGCCGGTGGCCTCTGGAGCCAGCGCATCGGCAGCGCCCGGGTCGCCGCGGCGGCCCTCGCGGTCTCCGCCCTTTGCTGCGCGCTTTTCCCGCTGACCGCCCCCTGGCCGGAGTGGGCCAAGGCCACGCTTTTTTTCGCGTGGGGCGCCGCTGTGGTGGCCGATTCGCCTCATTTCTCGGCCCTTTCGGCGCGCGCCTGCGCACCGGAGATCGTCGGCAGCGCGCTGGCGTTCCAGAACTCACTGGGCTTCGCCATTACCCTTTTCTCCATCCAGCTCGGTACCCGCTGGGTGGGCGACTGGGGAACGAACATCGCCTGGCTGCTGCTCCCCGGGCCTTTGCTCGGCCTTCTTGGGCTCTACCCGCTGTGGCGCGCGGGTTTGGTCAAAAACTCCTGATGGGTGAAAATGGCGCTAATGCCTACCGCCCGCCGCCCATGGACAACCTGATCAAGGACACCGCGACGCTCGAGCTCGCCGCCTGGCTTGATCCCGGTGCCGATCTTCCGGGCTGGGACATCTTGAAGGGCAGCCCCTTTGGCGCCACCCTGGCCTCGCCGGAGGGTGGTGAACCCACTCCGGGAAGCCAGTTGGTCACGGTGCAAAATTACTTCGCCGAATACCACCTGGAGTACTTCCGCCAGCGGCGCTACAACCACTTTCCGAGCCGCCTGCACGCGCTCATCCTCTTTGCCACGCGCACCGACGCCATGACTTTCCGCACCAAGCATCCGGACCGGGTGTTCGGCAAGGATCTGGTCGGCGCCCGCACCAAGGGGCCGTACATCTGCTCCTTCCACGACGCCAGCTGGCTCGACTATCTGCGCCTGCCCCACAGCCTGTCGCTCGCCGCCCTGGACGAGGTGGCCGAACACTACTGGTCCGGCCGTACCGTGGAGGAGATCGGCCTCACTTTCATGGACGAACCCTGGCCGGAACCACCGGTCATCGAAGCGCTCTTCCAGGGTTCCCTGGAACCCATCTGGGGCTATCCCCGCACCGGCTTCCTCCCGGGTTTCGCCTGACATGTCGACACGCCTGCGCCGCCTTGCCGTGTCCGCCGCCATCGTCGCGGGGCTCGCCGCCCTCGTCTGGTGGAGCACCCGGCCCAAGCCCGTCCCCGTCGTGCTGAAGGAGGTGGCGACGGGCAAGGTGGAATCGACCATCGCCAACACCCGCGCCGGCACCGTGGATGCCTGCCAGCGCACCAAGCTGTCCACCATCCAGGGCGGGCGCATCGAATACCTGGGGGTGAAGGAAGGCGATCGGGTCAAGAAGGGCCAGCTTCTCATGAAGCTCTGGAACGACGATCAGCAGGCCCAGGCCGCTCTCGCCCAAAGCCAGATCGCGCTGGCGGAAAGGCGAGTCGCCGAGGCCTGCGTGGTGGCCGCCAACGCCGAGCGCGAAGCGGAGCGCCAGGCAAAACTGCGCGCCCAGGGTTTCGTTTCCATCGGCAAGGAAGAGGCCGCCCGCACCGAGGCCGAAGCCCGCCGGGCGTCCTGCAACACTGCCAAGGCCGACGTCGCCTCCGCCCAGGCCAAGTTCCAGGCCACCCGCGTCGAGCAGGGCCGCACCGCCCTCTACGCCCCCTTCGACGGCATCGTGGCCAAGATCGTCGGCGAACTGGGCGAATATTCCACCCCCTCGCCCCCCGGCGTTCCGACGCCGCCGGCCATCGATCTCATCGACGACACCTGCCTCTACGTCACTGCCCCCATGGACGAGGTGGATGCCCCCAAAATATCCCCCGGCCAACCGGTACGCATCAGCCTCGACGCCCTGCCCAAGCAGGTGATTCCAGGTACCGTACGGCGCGTGGCGCCCTACGTCTCCGCCGTTGAAAAGCAGGCCCGCACCGTGGATATCGAAGTGGATTTCGACAAGCCGGAAGGCCCGGAGAAGCTCCTGGTCGGCTACAGTGCCGACGTGGAAATCCTGCTCGCCACGCGGAATGGCGTGCTGCGCATTCCCACCGCCGCCATCCTCGAAGGCAACCGGGTGCTGGTCTACAACCCGGAAACCGAGAAACTCGACGAACGCACCATCAAGCCCGGCCTCGCCAACTGGGAATACACCGAGGTCGCCGAAGGCCTTAAGGCCGGCGAGCGCATCGTCACCTCCCTGGAAAAGGAAGGCGTCAAGGCGGGCGCCCGCGTGGTCCCGGACGACAAGGCCAAGGCCTCCAAATAGGTCATGCCTCTCATCGAACTGGCCGGCATCGAGCGCGTCTTCCGGTTGGGAGACAGCGAGGTCCATGCCCTCGCCCAGCTCGATCTCTGCATCGACGCCGGAGAATACGTGGCGGTGATGGGCCCCTCCGGCTCCGGCAAGTCGACGCTCCTCAACCTGCTGGGCCTCCTCGACCGCCCCAACGCCGGCATCTACCGCCTGGAGGGTCGGGACATCACCACCCTGTCGCCGGAGGAGCAGGCGCAGGTGCGCAGCCGGCGCATCGGATTCGTTTTCCAGAGTTTTCACCTGGTGCCGCGCCTCAGCGCCGCCGAGAACATCGCCCTGCCCATGACGCTCGCCGGCACCCCGGCCAAGGAACGGGCCGGGCGTGTGGCCCGGGCCTTGAAGGATTTCGGCCTGGAAAACCGGGCCGACCACCGGCCGGACCAGCTTTCCGGCGGCCAGCGCCAGCGCGTGGCCATCGCCCGCGCCACCATCATGGAACCGGCTCTGCTGCTGGCCGACGAACCCACCGGCAACCTTGACCGCCACACCGGCGACGAAGTGGTTCACCTCCTGGAAGAACTCAACAGCCGCGGCGTCACCCTGGTGGTGGTGACCCACGACCCCACCCTCGGCGCCCGGGCCCGGCGGCAGTTGGTGATGGAGGACGGGCGCCTGAAGCACGACAGCGCCGCGGCCTGACATGCGCACCGCCGACATTCTGCGCTTTGCCCGCGACGCCGCCGTCGGCACCCCCCTGCGCACCGGTCTCTCGGTGTTGGCCATGTCCATCGGCGTCGCCGCCGTGGTGATACTCACGGCCCTGGGGGATGGGGCGCGGCGCTACGTGGTGGGACAGTTCTCGTCCCTGGGTACCAATCTGGTCATCGTTCTGCCTGGCAAAACCGGTACCGGCGGTTTCAACCCGGCAACCGCCATTACCAGCACACCGCGTGATCTGACCGTCGACGATGCCGCCGCCCTCCTGCGCGCCCCGGCCGTGAAGCGTCTGGCGCCGCTGGCGGTGGGCAGCTCGGAAATCAGCGCCGGCGGCAAGCTGCGGGAAGGCATGGTGGCCGGCTCCACAGCCGAGTTCCTGGCTGTGCGCAATTTCGAGATGGCCCAGGGGCGCTTCCTGCCCGAGGAAGACTGGAATCGTGGCTCCGCAGTGGCCGTCATCGGCGCCAAGATCCGCGAGGAGATCTTCGGAGCCAACCCCGCCGTCGGGCAGTTAGTGCGCATCGGCGACCGCCGCGTGCGCATCGTCGGCGTCCTCAAATCCACCGGCACCGGCCTGGGGATGAACACCGACGAGCTGATCATCGTCCCCGTGGCCCTGGCCCAGGCCATGTTCAACTCGAACACCCTGTTCCGCATTCTGGTGGAAGCCAGGAGCCGGGAGGCCATCCCCGCTGCCAAGGACCAGGTGCTGGCCATTCTCAAGGCACGCCACCAGGGGGAAGAGGACGTCACCGTCATCACCCAGGACGCCGTGCTGGCCACCTTCGACAAGCTCCTCGGCGCACTCACCCTGGGCGTCGCCGGCATCGCCGCCATCAGCCTTGCCGTGGCCGGCATCCTGGTGATGAACGTGATGCTGGTGGCGGTCACTCAGCGCACCGCAGAGATCGGGCTGCTCAAAGCCCTGGGCGCCCCTGGAGGCACCATCCGCAATGTGTTTCTGGTCGAGGCGGCGATGCTCTCGGCGGTCGGGGCGGGCGTCGGCTACGGCCTGGGCCAGATCGGTGCCTTGGGCATCCGCCTGGCCTTTCCCGTATTTCCTGCCTATCCGCCAGACTGGGCAGTCATTGCCGGCCTCGGTACGGCGCTCGCCACCGGCCTCATCTTCGGCGTCATGCCCGCCCGCCGGGCGGCCCGCCTGGACCCGGTTCAAGCCCTGATGAAACGCTGATGCTATTTCAGGACGCCCTCCGCCTCGCCCTACGGGCCGTCACCGCCCAGCGCCTGCGCAGTTTCCTCACGCTCCTGGGCATCGCAGTGGGCATCGCAGCGGTGATCCTTCTGACCTCCATAGGCGAAGGCATCCATCGCTTCGTCCTGGGCGAATTCACGCAGTTCGGCACCAACAACATCACCATCGTGCCGGGCAAGACCAAGACCGGCGGCACTCCCTCCGGCCTGCCTTCCAGCGCCCGCCCGCTCACCCTGGACGACGCCCGCGCCCTGGAAAGGCTGCCCCACATTGTGGCCGTCACCCCCAATGCGCGGGGCAACGCCGAGGTGGAGGGGAATGGCCGCGCCCGGCGCACCCTGATCTACGGGGTCAACGCCCAGATGCCGGCGGTATTCCAGGGCAGGGTAAACACCGGCCAGTTCCTGCCCCCCGAGGACAGCGATGCCGGCGCCCGCGCCTTCGTGGTCCTCGGCGCGAAGCTCAAGGACGAACTGTTCGGCGGCGAAAATCCTCTCGGCCAACGCCTGCGCATCGGCGGCCTGCACTTCCGCATCATCGGCGTCATGGCGTCCAAGGGGCAATTTCTCGGCATCGACCTCGACGACACCGCCTTCATCCCCGCCGGCCGCGCCCAGGAGCTGTTCAACCGGGAAGGCGTTGATGAGATCAACGTCTCCGCCGAGGAGGGCGTTCCCTCGGCCATCGTCGCCGACGCCATCAAGACCCGCTTGATCGCCCGCCATGGCCGCGAGGATTTCACCATCGTCACCCAGGAGGAGATGCTGAAGACCCTCTCCAACATTCTTGACGTGCTGACTCTGGCGGTCGGCGCCCTGGGCGGCATATCTCTGCTGGTGGGAGGGGTCGGCATCGTTACTATCATGACCATCGCCGTATCCGAGCGGACGGGGGAAATCGGCCTGCTGGTCGCGCTGGGAGCGCCGCGACGGACCATCCTCGGCCTCTTTCTCGGGGAGGCGGTGGCCCTCTCGGCCTTGGGAGGCGTCCTGGGGCTGCTTCTGGGTCTCGGCCTGGCTCAGGGCATCGCCCTTCTTGTTCCCGGATTGCCGGTCCACACGCCCCTTGCCTTCGTCGTCATCGCCGAAAGCGTGGCCGCCGCCATCGGGCTGGCCGCCGGCATCGCTCCCGCGCGTCGGGCTGCCCTCATGAATCCCGTACAGGCCCTGCGCGCCGACTGACTTCCCCGGGAGCGCTTCTCCGGGCTACAGTCGCACCCGTTGCTCATTTTTTCGGAGTTCCCATGACCTACACCATCGCCGATCTGGCCCCCGGCATGAGCGCCAGCCTCTCCAAGACCCTCACCGAGGCCGACATCATCCTCTACGCGGGGATCTCCACCGACGTCAATCCAGCCCACCTGGACGAGGAATACGGCAAGGCAACCATGTTCGGCGGGCGCATCGCCCACGGCATGCTGACCGCCAGCCTCATCTCGGCGGTCCTCGGCACCCGGCTGCCGGGCCCCGGCTGCATCTACGTTGCCCAGAGCCTGCGCTTCAAGGCGCCGGTCAAGCCCGGTGACACGGTGCGGGCGACGGCAACCGTGCGCGAGGTCCACGTCGAGCGCAATCGGGTCGTTCTGGAAACGGTTTGCACCGTTGGCGAGCGCGTCGTCATCGAGGGCGAGGCGACGATGATGCCGGCCAAGGCGCCGCGGGCATGAGCCTTTCGGCGTCTGCCCGGCACGATCTCGCCGCCTGGATCTTCGCCGCCGCGGCGCTTGTCGCGGCGCTGGTACTGCACCTGCTACCCGCCCTTCTGACGGGTCTCCTGGTCTATGAACTGGTCCACCGTCTGGCGGCCCGGCTCCCCGACGGCCTGGGAAAGGGACGCAAGACCCTGGCCCTGCTGCTTTTCGCGGTCGTCGTGGTGGTCACCGTGGCGGCTGCCCTGGTCGGCGCCGTGGCCTTCTTCCGCTCGGACCAGGGCAGTCTCACCGTCCTGCTGGCGAAGATGGCGGAAATCATCGAGGGTGCCCGGGAGCGTCTTCCCGAATGGCTGGCGGACAAGTTGCCCGGCAGCACCGACGAAATGCGGGAAGCCATCGGCCACTGGCTCCGCGACCACGCTGCGGAACTGCAGACTTTGGGCAAGGAGGCGGGCCACGCCTTCGCCCACATTCTCATCGGCATGGTGATCGGCGCCATGGCCGCCTTGCGCGAGGCGTGCGCGGCGAACCACAGCGCCCCCCTGGCTGCGGCCCTCTCCGAACGCATTCGCCGCTTCGCGGCCGCATTTCGTCAGATTGTCTTCGCCCAGGTGAAGATTTCCGCGATCAACACCCTGTTTACGGCCATCTATCTCGCACTGGCGCTGCCGCTCCTGGGGATACAGTTGCCGCTGACCAAGACCCTCATCGCCGTCACCTTCGTCGCCGGACTCATTCCTGTCCTTGGCAACCTGATTTCCAACGTGGTGATCGTGGTAGTGAGCCTCGCGGTCTCGCTGGAGGCGGCGCTCGCCTCCCTCGCCTTCCTGGTGATCATCCACAAGCTGGAATATTTCCTCAACGCGCGCATCGTGGGCGCTGGGGTCGGCGCGACGGCCTGGGAGCTGCTGGTGGCCATGCTGCTCATGGAATCGATCTTCGGCGTTCCCGGTGTAGTGGCGGCCCCCATCTACTACGCCTACCTCAAGAGCGAACTGGCGGCGCGCGGCCTGGTCTGAGGGGCCGGCGGGCCGGGACTAGTGTAGTGTCTCGCTCTTGATGCAACTTATCGTCGGCGCGGCGATCGCTATCGCGACAAGCCCCTCCCCCTTCAAGGGGGAGGCTGGGAGGGGGATGGGGGAAGTATTCGCGGCTTTTGGATACCCCATCCCCAGCCCCGCCCTCCCCTTGAAGGGGAGGGAGCGAGGTTTCCGTTTGTCGATTTAAGTTCCGGTCAGCGTGCAGCACGACACTAGGATCAGAAGCGCTCGCCCTCGCGCAGGAAACGCCATTGACCGGGGGGCAGGTCGCCCAGTTTGACGCGGCCGATGCGTACCCGTTTCAAGCCGATCACCTTGAGCCCGACCAGTTCGCACATGCGGCGAATCTGCCGCTTTCTGCCTTCCTGCAGGATGAAGTGCAGCTGGTCTTCGTTCAATTGCCGCACCCGGGCTGGCTTCAAGGGCTTGCCGTCGAGTTCCAGTCCGTGCCCGAGCAGGGCCAGCCCCCTGTCGATCAGACTGCCGCTGACCCGCACCAGATACTCTTTTTCCACGCTGCTGTCGTCGCCGATGAGCTGGCGAGCGACGCGTCCATCCTGGGTGAGCACCAGCAGCCCGCTGGAATCGGAATCCAGCCGCCCGGCCGGCGCGAGATTCTTCAGCATCCAGGGCTTGAAGGCTGGATCGCCCGCGGCCAGTTGCTGGTTTTCGGCGATCACCAGGCTCACGGCCGGCGTGCAGCCGGGCTCCGGCTGACCGGAAACGTAGCCCACCGGCTTGTTGAGCAGGATGGTCACCTGGCGCGCCTGATCCCGGGCGGCTTCCCGCGATACGGTGATTTCCGCGGCCGGATCGATGCGGCTGCCCAGCTCGCTCACGCAAAGGCCGTCGACGAAGACCCAGCCCCGTTCGATCCAGGCGTCGGCCTCCCGGCGGGAACACATGCCCCGCTCGGACATCACCTTGGAGAGTCGCACACCTTCCTGGGGCTTCTGGGGCGCCGCAGCCGCGGACGCCTGCTTCTCCGACGGAGGCCCCCAGGGTTGCGGCAGTCGCCGCCCCGGGTCGCCGGAACGTTCGGTCTTTGGTCGACCTTCAGCCGACGGCGTGGACGGCTGCCCCGCGCGCCAGCGCGCCCAGGGATCCTCGGCGGGTTTGACGATCCGCCGGGGTTTCTTCGGCTGGCCGCCGGAATCGCTCATCGCACGTCGAGCAGTTCGACTTCGAACACGAGGGTTGCGTTGGGGGGAATGACGCCGCCCGCCCCCGCCGCGCCATAGCCCAGGTGAGCCGGGATGGTCAGCTTGCGGCTACCGCCGACCTTCATACCCTGGACGCCCTCGTCCCAACCTGAAATGACCTGGCCACGGCCCAGCAGAAAGGAGAAAGGCTGGCGGCGGTCGCGGCTGGAATCGAATTTCGAACCGTCGGTCAGCCAGCCGGTGTAATGGACGAAGACATATTTTCCAGCGCTCGCTTCGAGTCCCGATCCGACACTCTGTTCGTCGATGATGAGGCCGGAAGCCGTGGTGATCTCAGCCATGGAGGGCTCCTCTGCAAAAGCCCGCAAGTCTAGCACAAGGCTTTGACTCCCCTGGGAAATTGTGTAGAATGCGCGGTTCTTTGCAACACGTTTCGGAGTCCAACATGTATGCGGTCGTAAAAACCGGGGGCAAGCAGTATCGCGTGTCCGCCGGCCAAAAACTCAAAGTAGAACAGATACCGGCAGAAGTTGGCGCAGAAGTCACCCTCGATCAGGTCCTCATGGTAGGCGAAGGCGAGAGCGTGAAGGTCGGCGCCCCCCTCGTCGCTGGGGCCACCGTCAAGGCCACCGTGGTTTCCCACGGCCGCCACGACAAGGTCAAGATCTTCAAGATGCGCCGTCGCAAGCACTACCAGAAGCACCAGGGGCATCGCCAGAACTACACCGAGCTGCGCATCGAAACGATCGCCGCCTAAGTAGAGAGCAAGGAGCACTCAAATGGCACACAAAAAGGCAGGCGGCAGTTCCCGTAACGGCCGCGACTCAGAATCCAAACGCCTGGGCGTCAAGCGCTACGGCGGTCAGTTCGTGCTCGCCGGCAACATCATTGTTCGCCAGCGCGGTACCGAGTTCCACCCCGGCGAGAACGTCGGCTGCGGCAAGGACCACACCCTTTTCGCCCTCAAGGACGGCACCGTCCTGTTCACCGTCAAGGGCGAGAAGAAGCGTCGTACCGTGACCATCGTCCCGGCCGCCGAATAAACGGTCAGGCGGGAGTCAGAAAGCCCTATCCGCCGGATAGGGCTTTTTAGTTTCTAGAGGCGGAAATGAAGTTCATCGACGAGGCCAAGATTTACGTCAAGGCCGGTGACGGCGGCAACGGCGTGGCGACCTTTCGCCGCGAGAAATACATCCCCATGGGTGGCCCGGATGGGGGTGACGGCGGCCGGGGCGGCAGCATCTACGTCATCGCCGACCGCAACATCAACACTCTGGTGGATTACCGCTACACCCGAAAATTTCTCGCCCAGCGCGGCGAGAACGGCCGCGGTTCGGACTGCTACGGCGCCGGCGGCGACGACATCACCCTGCGCATGCCGGTAGGCACGGTGATCAAGGATTTGAACAGCGACGAAATCCTCGCCGACCTCGATCACCACGACAAGAAGGTGATGATCGCCAAGGGCGGCAAGGGCGGCCTCGGCAATATCCATTTCAAGTCGAGCACCAATCGCTCCCCCCGCCAGTGCACCAAAGGCGAGGCGGGCGAAGAGTTCGAACTGGCCCTGGAACTGCGGGTGCTCGCCGACGTCGGTCTCCTGGGCCTGCCCAACGCGGGGAAGAGCACGCTCATCCGCGCCATCTCCGCCGCCCGCCCCAAGGTGGCGGACTACCCCTTCACCACTCTTCACCCCAACCTCGGGGTCGTGCGAGTGGACGCCAACAAGAGCTTCGTCGTCGCCGACGTGCCGGGCCTGATCGAAGGTGCCGCCGACGGCGCCGGCCTCGGCATCCGCTTTCTGAAGCACCTCCAACGCACCCGCCTGCTCCTGCATCTCGTGGATCTTGCGCCCATGGACCCGGACGCCAACCCGGTTCATGAAGCCGTCGCCATCGTCGGCGAACTCGCCAAACACGACCCGGCACTGGCAGCCAAGCCCCGCTGGCTGGTACTCAACAAGCTCGATCTTATTCCCGACGGTGAGCGCGAGCAGCGGATCAAGGACTTTCTCAAAGCCTACAAGAAAGCCGCCAAATACGACGGGCCCGTGTTTCCCATCACCGCCATCAGCGGCGACGGCACCAAACCGCTGATCTATGCGGTGCAGGAACTGCTGGAGAGGATCGCGCCGCCGCCGATGGCTGAGCTAGAATCCGGCGAACATGGCGATTTCGAAGCAGACACTGAATGATCACCCTGGAAACCCTGCGCGCCCGACGTGCCGAACTGCTGGCCCTGGCAGATACCTACAAGGCCGAGAACGTCAGGGTTTTCGGCTCGGTGGCCCGCGGCGAGGCGACCGAGGCAAGTGATGTCGATCTTCTGGTGCATTTCCGGCCCGGGGCGTCGCTTTTTGACCTCATGGATCTGCAGGAAGAAACTGCCAATTTGTTGAATACCCGCGTCGACGTCGTTTCGGACAAGGGGCTCTCCCCGTTTCTCAAGGATCGCATTCTCAGCGAAGCCACGCCGGTATGAGCAAGGGTCCAGTCGTTTTCCTTTGCCACGCCCTGGAGCGTATAGACCACATCGGGGAGTACACCGAAGGCAAACCAGAGAATTTCTTTGGCGACCGCAAGACCCGCGACGCTGTCTTGCGCAACCTGGAGATTATCGGCCAATGCCTGAAGGACTACGGCCTCGAGACGCTTGAAGCCGCTCGCCCGGATATCCGCTGGCGCCGGGTCAGCGGGATTCGCAACGTGCTCGCCCATGAGTATATGGCACTGGATCTGGACCTGGTCTGGGAGATCATCACCTCGCACCTGCCGGTACTGCGGGCAGCCATCGCCGAACAACTCGAAAAGAAGGCATCATGACCCGCCTCGCCACCGCCCGCCGCCTCGTCGTCAAGGTCGGTTCCGCCCTGGTCACCAACAACGGGGCCGGCCTCGATTTGACCGCCATCGACGACTGGGCGCGCCAGATCGCGGCCCTGCGCGGGCAGGGCAAGGAAGTCGTGCTGGTTTCCTCGGGCGCCATCGCCTGCGGCATGCAGCGCCTGGGTTGGGCGAAGCGGCCAAAGTCGGTCCATGAATTGCAGGCCGCGGCAGCCGTCGGCCAAATGGGGCTGGCCCAGGTCTATGAGGGGGCCTTCACCCGTTACGGCCTGGCCACCGCGCAGATCCTCCTGACCCACGACGACCTCGCCGACCGCAAGCGCTACCTGAACGCCCGCTCCACCCTCACCACCCTGCTCGATCTGGGCGTCGTGCCCATCATCAACGAGAACGACACGGTGGTCACCGACGAGATCAAGTTCGGCGACAACGACACGCTGGGCGCCCTGGTCGCCAACCTGATCGAGGCCGAGGCGCTCATCATCCTCACCGATCAGGCGGGTCTCTACACCGCCGATCCCCGCAGGGATCCCGCTGCCACGCTGATCGCCGAGGCTACCGCCGGTGACGCGAGATTGGAAGGAATGGCCGGCGGCGCGGGAACATCGATCGGCAAGGGCGGCATGATCACCAAGGTGCTCGCTGCCAAGCGCGCCGCGCGGAGCGGGGCCCATACGGCGATAGCCAGCGGCCGCGAAACCGACGCGGTGATCCGGCTTGCCAGCGGGGAATCCGTGGGAACCCTGCTCGTTTCCACCACGGCGCCCCTGGCCGCCAGGAAACAATGGCTGGCCGACCACCTGCAGACCGCCGGTCGGCTCAGACTGGACGCCGGAGCTGTCGCCGCGCTGCAAGCGGGCCGAAGTCTTCTACCCATCGGAGTCGTCGCCTGCGAAGGCGATTTCGAGCGCGGCGCCGCCGTTTCCTGCGTCAGCCCGGAAGGACGCGAGGTCGCCCGCGGCCTCTGCAATTACGGCAGCGGCGAAGCCCGCCGCATCGCCAGACGGGCCAGCCAGGAGATCGAGGAAATCCTCGGTTACGTGGACGAGCCGGAAATCATCCACCGCGACAATCTGATCGTTCTCTGAAGGACAGGGCACCACCGCTGCGCGGCGTCCGTACCTGTCGAGGTGCCGACGAATGCAACCCGCGCCTGTTCCAGCTACGTCAGAAAATTTTACAGGGCAAACGACAGGCAACAAAAAAGGGGCCGAGGCCCCTTTTTTGCGATTCCCGAAGGAAGCTTACTGCTGCTTGGCACGACGGCGGGAAGCCGCGACACCGACCAGGCCCAGGCCCAGGAGCGCCAGGGCACCGGGTTCCGGAACGGAGGCGAAGGAGGTGGAGCCGTCGGACTGGAAGTGGAAGTCGCAACGGCCAACCGCGACGCCGGCTTCGGTCAGGCCGCCAACGGTACAATCGCCGCCGTTGATGGCCACACCGCCGACGTTGCTATACACCGGGACCACGCCGACGACGGAGTCGGAGGGGTTGGTCTGGGCGAACGGGTCGGCCAGGTTGGTGGTGTCGTTGAGGCCGATGGTCAGGCTCTGCAGGTTGCTCTTGAAGAAGGCGAAGTCCTGGTAAACCACTTCACCGGTGACGGTGGAAGAACCGTTACCGACGTGGGCCAGCACACCGCTCTGGTTATCCGTGGAGAACTGGTCAAGCAGCACATTGGAGCAGCCCGCGAGGCCCGGGAAAATCCCGCAAATCCCGCTCGCCGCCAGAACGCGGTTCATGTCGGTGAAGGTGCCGGAACCGCCCAGGATATTGGCCGTGAGGACGACGATACCGTCACCGTAGCCGGCACCGGTGATGGTGTTGGAATCCGGGGTGGTATCGTAGAAGACGTTGATCACGCCACCCAGGACGGTCAGGTTGGCGCTTCCGGTACCGATACCGACCGCAGTCTCAAAAATGGTGGCCTGAACCGTGAATTCGGTGCCGGCCAGAGGCGCGTAGCTGACCTGACCGCCGCCGCCGAGGTTACGAGTGCCCGAACCAAGCTGAGCCTGATACACGGTGGTGAAGGGCCCGGTCGTGCTCAGGGCACCGATGGACAGGGCGTTGCCGGGCAGCCAGTCAAGGATGCTGATGGTCTGCTGACCACCGGCGGCGGCGCCGTTGAAGTCGAACACGATGTCGTTGAAGGCGCTGGCCTGGCCGGAAGCGAGACCACCGGCGATCAGGGAAGCCAGAAGAAGCTTTTTCATTTTCATCTCCGATTGAAGGGTTCGTTACGTTTGAATTGCCTTCCAACTTACCTGGAGAGCACGCCGGGATATAAGCACGCTGCGTGCCAGGATTGAAATGTTATTTAAAAACAGTAAGTTGTGGTTTTTGTCGGATCGGGCCGCGGCGGCAGTGTAAAAATTTCCGACGCCCTGTTCGCCTCCGCCCCACAGATCCGTGAGCTGCCGCCGGGACGGTCGCGGCGCCCCGCACCCTGACGACATCCCGAGCGCTCAGGCCGGGCAGCCCGAGCAAGCCGGCAGCGGGGCTTCAGAAGGTGTAACGGACTTCGGTATAGACGCGATCGTGGTCGTCGAACTGCCCGAAGAGGCCCACCGGTTTTCCCCCGAAGACGTCGGCGCCGACGAGCAGGCGCCAGTTCTTCTGGAAGTTCCACAGCACCCGCGGACGGGCCAGCCAGCTCGAGCGGTTCAGGCTGGCGATGTAGGTGATCTGGGATTCGATGGCGGGAATGATCCTGGTGTTGAGGTAGAGGCTGTAGCCGTTCTCTTCCCGGTCGGACAGGATGCCGTCGTCGTGGTTGGTATAGATGCGCTGGAAGAACTGGACGTTGAAGCGAGTATCCGCCGGCAGGGTGAAATCGAGCCCGGCGGCCCAATCGACGGTATTCTGGCCAACGAGGCCGTCGGCGTCGGTGAGACTAAAGGGAACGGCGTACTTACGCCCGCCGGTATACACCGCCTCCATCTTGAACACGACGCCCTCGATATCCTTGGCCAAGGTACCGCCAAACTGGCGGATGCGGTCGTGACGGGCCTGATAGACCACCGTCGGCAGCGGCACACCGGGAACGATGCTGCGGTAGAAAGTGGGCTGGATGTCCATGCTGCTGTAAGCAAAAGCGGAGAGGTCCCAGCCCCGGGTGAGGGTCGAGAGCCGCAGACCGTAATTCATGTGATCCCAGTCCGCGCTGGGCTTCTTCTCGTGCAGGTAGGCGATGCGGCCGGTCAGGTTGGGCTGATTGGGGAAGAACTCCGCCCCCGGCTTGCCGATGTTGTCGTAGCTGGCGACCGGAATCCAGAGGAATTCCGCATGGAAGTCGTTCTTGTAGTATTCGGCCCGCGCCGCCCACTGGGGCGTACGCATGGATTCGAACTCCGGCAGGATGAATTCGCGCAGGTCGCGCGCAGAAACGACATCGGCGAAAAAGAGGCCAACCATCTCGCCCCACACGACGTGCTGACGGCCCAGGCGGAAATCCCAGTCGCCGCGGCTGATGTCGAGGTAATTTTCGCGCAGGGCGAAATCGAAGCGCTGGTCGTGGCGCACCTTTTCCGGATAGAAATCGTGGGCGTCGTACACGGCATCGTAATCGGCACGGGCGCTCAACTTGTAGCGGATGCCGTTGCCCAGATCGCCCCGCGAGGCGAGTTCTCCGCGCAGCCGGTGCTTGGACCAATGGTCGGGATCGCTCACAGTGCGCGCCACTTCGAGTTGGATGTAGCCCGTCACGCCACTACCGCCCGCCTTGCCCGTCTGGGCCTTGGGGGCCGGCATGTCGTCATCGAACAAGGCATCCCGGGATTCGGCGGCCACGGCGAGCGGACAGCCCAGTCCGGCCGCCGCCAGCATGACCACGGCTTTGCGCAGCGCACCGCCACGGATAAATCCAGCCCCGCGGCGAGGCGTCCCGATTCCTTTGCTTTTCATGCCTAACTTTCTCCTGCTGCCATTTCCGAGAGGTTGCGAACCCGCACCAGCTTCCACTGATTGGCGTCGTCCCGCACACCCAATGCCTTGATCGTTCCATCCTCCATCTTGACCAGGCGGTCCGAGACGTCGACGACCTTCTGGTCGTGGGTCGAAAAGATGAAGGTTGTGCCCAAGTGCTGATTGATGAGCTTCATCAAGCGCAGAATTTCCTTCCCCGTCGCCTTGTCGAGATTGGCCGTCGGCTCGTCGGCCAGGACGATCGCGGGCTGGATGGCGAGCGCGCGGGCGATGGCGACCCGCTGCCGCTGACCGCCGCTCAACTGATTGGGACGGTGATGCACGTATTTCGCCAGGCCGACGATGTCGAGAAAGTAATCGACCCGCTTCTTGCGGTCTGCGGCCGTGAGATCCTTGCGCTGCATGAGGGGATACTCGACGTTTTCAGCGGCGGTAAGCACGGGCAACAGATTGAAGGTCTGAAAGATGAAGCCGATGGAGCGGGCCCGCAGATCGGCGAGTTGATCCGAGCTCTTTTCGGTCACGTCTTCGTCGTTGATGTAGATCTTGCCGCTGGTCGGACGGTCGATGCAGCCGATCAGATTGAGGAGCGATGTCTTGCCGCTCCCCGAGGGCCCCGAGATGGCGAGGAAGACGCCCGGCTCGATGGACAGTGTTATATCATTGACCGCCTGAACGATCTGCTCCCCCAGCAGATAGTCCTTGAAGACGCGCTCGATGCGTACGACACTCATGCTCTGATCCTTGCAGCCTTCGCCCAAGATTCACCGAACCGACACAGGTGAAAAGATGACATTTTCCCGCCCCTGGCTCCGCAACAGCCTCGTTTTGTTGTCCTTGCACACCCTGCTGACCTGCCTTCCGGCCCGGGCGCAGGAGCAGCACCCCGCTGAGGCGGACGACGCCTATGCCCGGAGTATAGTGGAAAAGGCCGATCAGGTGCGCTTCCCCGGCGAAGGATTTCAGGTCGAAATCGGGATCGCCACCACACAGGGCGACAAACCGGCGGAAAACAGGAAGTATCGGGTACTTTCCAAAGGCAATGAAAATACGATCGTCATGATCACGGAGCCGGCTTCGGAGAGAGGCCAGATCCTGCTCATGAAAGGCCGCGATCTGTGGGTCTTCATGCCCGACGTTTCCCAACCGGTGCGCATTTCCCTGGCGCAGCGCCTGACCGGTCAGGTCGCCAACGGCGACTTGGCGCGTGCGAACTTCGCCGGCGATTACAAGGCGAAGATTCTGAAAACGGAAACCGTGGGCGGTGAGGAGTACCACGTCCTCGACCTCACCGCGGTGGATCGCAGCGTGACCTACCAAAAAGTGCTTTATTGGGTCAGCAAGAAGGCGAACTGGCCGCTCAAGGCCGAGTTCTACTCCCTTTCGAACCGGCTCCTGAAGAAGTGCCGCTACGAGAAATTCGAAACCATGCTCGGCAAGGTGCGCCCCACCCGCCTGGTGATGGAGGACGCCCTGCGAGGCAACGAGCAGTCGGTCCTCGACTACAGCTCGATGAAGCTCCGCGACCTGCCGGACAAGATGTTCACGAAGGAATATCTAAGCAAGCTAGGCGGCGACTGAGCGCCGTCCATGACCGATCACGGTTTGTCCGGCGTGCCGGGTATTTCGCCCGACCGGACGACCCGCAGAAGTCCCTCGGCGCCCCGCGCACATAGGTCTGCCACGCGTTCGAAGCCGGCAATGCTGCCATAGTAGGGATCGGGAACCTCCTCCGTCTCCATTCGGGCCAGTTGCAGGAACAGGTGCAACCTCCCCTCGGCCCCGGCGGGGCAGCGTCGCCGCAAGGTCGCAAGGTTTTCCCGATCCATCGCGAGGAGCAGGTCAAAACGGCTGAAATCCGCCTCGACGACTTTTCGCGACCGAAACGGCCGCAGATCGTAGCCCCACTGTTCCGCCACCTGAAACGCCCTGGGATCGGGCTTTTCACCGACGTGAGATCCGCTGGTCCCGGCGGATTCGAACTCCGCCGCGGACGCCATACCAGCCCGCGCAAAGACGGATCGGGCCGCCGCCGCCGCCATGGGGGAGCGACAGATATTACCCATACAGACCATCAGGATTCTGATCATGCGCTCCTCCTGCGCGGGAGGACGCCCAGGGGCATGGGCAAATCGGCGTAACGGATTTTTATCCCACAGCCTCCTGCGGCAAATTCGAGATCAAGTGTTGTTTTCAGGCGATTTCCAATAACTTCGGCAGTCCATCGGGATTGAACCGGCGGCAACCCGAGGCGGCGCGTCGCTCATGCCGAACACCCTTGAGCAAGCCCCCCAGAAACCTCCACGTACGCTTGAATCATCCATCCCGAAGGCATCAACTCCGGAAGAAGCGTTGGGCCGTAGTCTGTCAGAAACACCCCCTGTCCGCAATTTGCAGCGACATGACCCCTGTCATCGGGCGACTTGATCAGCTCTGGCCGATCCCCGCTGCTGCGAAGCAATTTGGCGGGCTTGCCATGGGGTTCAAAAACTCGAAACCGGTCACCCGCTCCAGATTTCCCGGCGCATGCAAAAAAATGCCCCGGAATTGCTTCCGGGGCGAACCGAGGTTGCTGCAGAGAGAGAGGGTTGCGGGCTAGGCGTAGGTGGGCGCGAAGGTTTCCTGCGGGTTTGCCGACGGACCTTTTTCACCCCAGTACGGTGACAACTGGCGCAGTCGTTCGATGACGGGCGGCAGGTTGGCGATCACCCTGTCGATTTCGGCTTCGGTGTTGTAGACCGAGAGGGAAAAGCGGATGGTGCCGTGGGCCGCGGTGTAGGGAATGCCCATGGCCCGCATGACGTGGGACGGCTCCAGGGAACCCGAGGTACAGGCCGAACCCGAACTTGCCGCGATTCCCAGTTTGTTGAGCAGCAACAGGATGGCCTCACCCTCGATGTACTCGAAGGCGATGTTGGAGGTATTGGGTAGCCGGTTGGCCACGTCGCCGGTGGGGAAGCAGTGGGTGATCCGGCTCAGGATGCCGGCCTCCAGCTTGTCCCGGAGCCGCCGGACCTCGGTGTTTTCCTTCTCCAGGTTCAGCAAGGCCAGTTCGCAGGCCTTGCCAAGGGCGACGATGGAGGCCGACGCTTCGGTACCGGCCCGCCGGCCCCGCTCCTGGTGCCCGCCGCGCAGCAGCGGGCGGAAGCGGCACCCGCGACGCAGATACAGCACGCCGATGCCCTTGGGCGCGTGCAGCTTGTGGCCGGAGAGGGACAGCATGTCGATCCTGGTGCTTTTCAGGTCGAGGGGGATCTTGCCCACGGCCTGCACCGCGTCGGTGTGGAACATGATGCCCTTTTCCGAGGCCAGTGCCGCCATTTCTTCCACCGGGAAGAGTGTGCCAGTCTCATTGTTGGCCCACATGACCGAAACGATGGCCACCCGGTCGTTGAGCAGGGACTTGTATTCATCCAGGTCGAGCCTGCCCTTCTTGTCCACCTTCAGCTTGTGGACGATGGTGCCCTCCTTCTCCAGCCAGTCGCAGAGGGTCAGGATGGCCGGGTGCTCGACGGTGGTGGTGATCACCGTGTTGCGCTCCGGCTGCGCCTTCAGCGCCGACAGGATGGCGGTGGAGTCGGACTCCGTGCCGCAGGAAGTGAAGATGATTTCCGAGTCGTGCTCGGCGCCGAGCAGTGCCTGCACCTGCCCCCGCGCCTTTTTGAGCGCCTTGCCCACTTCGCTGCCGAAGGCATGGATGGACGAGGCATTGCCGAAGTGCTCGGTGAAGAAGGGCAGCATGGCTTCCACCACGGCGGGGTCCACCCGCGTCGTGGCGTTGTTGTCCAGGTAGATCGGTTTTGGTTCCATGGCGCGGTCCTCGGGTCTCGTTGGAGTTGGGATTTCGTCCTTGTCGTCGGATCAGGCTTCCACAGGCATGTGACTGGCCGGCAGCACCTGCACCAGTTCGCCCAGGGCCTCGATCATCTTCTGCTGGATGCCGCCCAGGGTAGCCGCTTCCATCATGCAACCGGAGCAGGCCCCTTTCAGGTGAACGTAGATCTTCTTGCCCTGCACGTCGGCCAGTTCCACGTCGCCATGGTCGCGCAGCAGCATGGGGCGCACCGACTCGAGCACTTCCTCGATGAGCTTGATCTTCTCGACGATGGAGAGCTTCTTGGAGGGTGGTTTGGGCGCTTCCGGCGTCGCCGGGCAGGCCGGGGGCGGCGACACCTCGCCGGGACCGGCGCGCTCGGCCTTGACCTTGGCCAGGATTTCCTCGATACCCTCGTGGCAGGCGGCGCAGCCGCCGCCGGCCTTGGTGTAGAAGGTCACTTCCTCGACGGTGTTGAGGTTGTTGGCGGTGACCACGTCCTCGATCATCACCGCGTCGATGGCGAAGCACTTGCAGATGAGCGCGCCTTCCTCATGGTCGTCGGACCACTCCTCGCCGCGGTAGTTGGCCACCGCCGCCTGCAGGGCTTCCCGGCCCATGACGGAGCAATGCATCTTTTCCGGCGGCAGGCCGTCGAGGTAATCGGCGATGTCCTGGTTGGAGACCTTGAGGGCCTCATCCAGGGTCATGCCCTTGATGATCTCGGTCAGGGCCGAGGAGGAGGCAATGGCGGAACCGCAGCCGAAGGTCTGGAAATGGGCATCCTCGATCACTTCGGAGTCCGGATTCACCCTGAGCATCAGGCGCAAGGCATCGCCACACTGGATGGAACCCACGTCACCGATGCCGTTGGCCTCCTCCAGCGGGCCGGAGTTGCGGGGGTTGAAGAAGTGTTCGCGTACTTTGTCGGAGTATTCCCACATGGCGCAGCCTCCTTAGACCGAGAAGGACTGGCCGCAGGAACACTGGGCCGAGGCATTCGGGTTGTCGAACTTGAAACCGGTGTGGGTCAGGGTATCGACAAAATCGATGGTCACGTTGTCGATCATGGGCATGGTCATAGGATCCACCAGCAGCCTCACGCCTTCGACTTCCACTTCCCAGTCGTCGTCAGCCTTTTCGGCTTCCAGCTTCATGCCGTACTGGAGCCCGGAGCAGCCACCGCCGGAAATCATCAGGCGCAGGCCGGCCACCGGCGACTCGGAACCACGGATGAAGCGTTGGACGGCCTTCACGGCAGCGGGTGTGAGGTTGATCATGATCGGTCTCCAGGGGGTTGATGCCCTCATCCTGCAAAGGGTGTGCCACATGCTTGAGTTGCAGGAAAGCGAATGGATTCATGGCCTTGGCGTGAAACCCGCGGAGGACTCACTTTGTCGCAAAGCCGACAAAACCGCCCTCCGCGATTCCCTCCGACGCACAAGGCTCCCCTACACCACCGGGCAATTCACGCTGGGAGACTCGCTGCTCCGTCATCAAGAGATTGTGCTTTGCGCGACCGCCGATATAATCCATAATTCAATCTCTAATTATCACGGGGTTCCGAGATGACTCAGAAAGTGGCTTACGTGACCGGTGGCATGGGCGGCATCGGTACCTCCATCTGCCAGAAACTCGCCCAGGACGGCTTCAAGGTGGTTGCCGGCTGCGGCCCCAATTCTCCCCGCAAGGACCGCTGGTTGGCGGAACAGAGGGACCTGGGTTTCGACTTTGCCGCCTCCGAGGGCAATGTCTCGGATTGGGACAGCACCAAGGCGGCTTTCGACAGGGTTCGTGCAGAATTCGGTACGGTCAGCGTGCTGGTCAATAACGCCGGCATCACAAAGGACGGCGTCTTCCGAAAAATGTCTGTCGACGACTGGATGGCCGTCATCGACACCAACCTCAACTCGCTCTTTTTCGTCACCAAGCAGGTGGTCGATGGCATGCTGGACCAGGGTTGGGGCCGCATCATCAATATTTCCTCGATGAACGGTCAGCGCGGCCAATTCGGACAGACCAACTACTCCACCGCGAAGGCTGGCATGCACGGCTTCACCATGGCCCTTGCCCAGGAAGTCGCCAGCAAGGGGGTGACCGTCAATACGGTTTCTCCCGGCTACATCGGCACCGACATGGTGCGGGCGATTCGCGAGGACGTCCTTGAAAAGATTGTCGCCACCATTCCCGTCAAGCGCCTCGGCACCCCGGAAGAAATCGCCTCGATTTGCGGCTGGCTGGCTTCCGATGGCGCGGGATTCACCACCGGAGCGAACTTTGCCTGCAATGGCGGCAACTACATGACCTGATGGCGTGGTATCGAGCTTCGCGAAGCCAAGCGACCAAATACTCCGTCTTCAGCCCAGGACGTGCTCGTAGGCCCGGCGCAGGAGTTGGCGCTCGACTTCGTTCAGTCGACTGGCCTCGGTCAAGACGATGAAGCGGCCGTTGGTGCGCTCCGCCGCCGAGAAGGGGGGATCGATGGCGGAGAAGACCCCCAGCAAAACCGGCACATCGCCCGCCGGCGTCTCCACCCAGGCGGAAAATTCGGCTTCCGGCTCGATGCCCCCCTCCGGCAGCCCGAGGTGGATTTCTGCCTCCCGCACCACGGCCGCGGGGTGGAACTGGATCTTTGGCGAGTAGCCCTCATCCCGCAGCGCCGAAGAGGCGGGCAGTGGCTTGAAGGCCAGCACGCCCGACGAAAAGCGGAGAAAACGCACGCGGCCGCTGGTCTTCTGCTTGTGCAGAAGGATCAGGCGCGGCAGCGTCACCGGCATCACTTCAGGTATTCAGCGACGACCGCCTCGCCGCGCAATTTTTCCGGACGGCCCCAAACCTGCACCGAGTCGATGAAGCTATCTCCATCCGCCGGATTCGCCTGCAGCACCTGATATTCGGCGAAGATGCGCCCATCGGGAAAGAAGGTCGCCTTGCCGAAGCGCGCCCCGCCCCGCCAATAGGCGACGATGCTCACCTCCAGGGAGTAAGGGTCCACCGCTTCTTCGAAAGTCGCCGCCGCCCACACCGGCTCGTCGCCGATGGACAGGCCCAGCTTCTCGACCTGGCCCCGCAGGGCCGCGCAGACGGCAGACCCAGTGGCGGCATCCGGCCCCTGCGTCATGCCGGCGCGTAGGTGTAGCAGTCCTTCGGGCACACCCGCCCGCAGGAGCCGCAACCGATGCAGTCCATGGCGTTGGCGATGGCCATGACCATCATGTTGTCTTCGTCCTCGTCATCGTCGTCGTCCAGCTCGCGCTCGACCAGATCGAGGACGTTGCGCGGGCAGACCTTGTAGCAGCGGCCGCAGCCGATGCACTTCTGCTGATTGAGGTCGGTGACGAATTGCGGCGTCCATTCGACACCGCCGCGGGTAAGACCGGTAATCATGAGTCAACCTTTCTGAGCCGCCGCCAGGCGGGCATTGGCGTCGGCCCAGGCCTTGCAGGCGTCGTAGGTGGATTGGGAAATGGTCGGGATCTCGTGGTAGGCCGCCGGCAGGCGATCCTCCACCAGATCGTGCAACTGGGAGGCCCATTCGGAAGCAATGCGCTTCAACTTCTTCACTTCCTTGTCCAGGGCATGGACATCAAGCTCGCTCATGGCGCCACCCTACAGGCCGGCGACGGCGGGGTATTCGCCGATGCGCTCCAGGGCGACGCCAAGGATCTTGTCGGCCTCGTCCTTCATCTTTGAAAAGCTGACGAAGCCGAATCGATGCACGTCGCGCAGGGTGCGGTCCACCGCCACCAACTTGCCGACCGTGATCAGCGCGCGGCCGAAGCCCTCATGGGTAAGGTGCACCAGGGGAACGGCCAGCAGCTTGCACTCCTTCTCGATCAGCACGGCGATGGCGTTGTAGAAGGCCTTGACGCGGGAGATGGTCTCGTCGTCCGGATCGCCGATGAGCGGGATTTCCGCCTTGCGCTCCTTGGTCAGCACGTAGGCGGACAGGATCTTCTCCACGCTCCAGCCCTGGTAGGTGCCGTAGGTGTCGAGGGCGCGCATCTGGCGTGCCATCTCCTTGATGAAATCGGTGTCGAGGATGGGGTCTTTGTCGAGGACGGCGTCACTCATGATGGGGCTCCTGGGGAAAAGTCGGTGAAGGTGCGGAAGGCGGAATCAGCTGCGGGGCCGGCATGAGGCCAGGCAGGATGCCGATGACCAGGCGTGCCACGACCAGGGCGCCGAGAAACCCCGCCATGGCGCCAAGGGCTGTGGCGCCATCGCTGCCTTCCAGTGCCGCGCCCAGCCAGGCACCGATCAGCATGGCCAGGGCGGGAAAAAGGTAGCCCAGCAGGGCGGAGAAAGTGAGACGGCTTGCGGGCAGTCCGATGGACACCACATCGCCGGCCTTCACCAGGCCGCTCACCGGGACGGTGAGGAGTACCGCAGGTCGGCTGCCGGCCATCTTGCCCACCCCGCACCCGCTGCTCTGGCCGCAGGAGGCACAGCCGGCAGTTTCCATGGCGACGACGGCCCGGCCGCCCTCCACCCGCTGCACGATGCCGCGATGTTCGATGAGCTTCGCGTCCATCATCCCTCCCAACCTTCGTCTTCCATGGTCTCGAAGCGGTCTTCGCCCCTCGCCTTGGCCTGGGCGGCGACTGCCCGGTCGATCCAGGCGACGCCGCCCTCCTTCATGGCCAGAGAAATGTCGGAGAGCACATCGTCGATGGCGTCCACCTCATTCACCCGGATGGGCTGGATGCCCTTGCTCATCAGCTGCTTGATGGCCGACGCGCCAATGGCCATCACGTACACCGCGTGGCAGCCGGCCAGGAAATCCACCTTGGCGGCGAGCTTGCTTTCGTTGCCGTCCATGGCTTCTTCGGCGAACTCGCCGACGCCCACCAGGGTGGCCTTGTCGGGCGTCACCTCGTAGACCACGAAGCCCTCGGCGGCGCCAAAGTGCTGGTTCACCCGGGCGCGATCGGTGGAGGCGAAGGCGACCTTGAGCATGGCGTCGGGCTCCTGCCTAATGGACCAAACCAGCTGCAGGCGACGGGCTGACATGGGATTCCCGGGGGCCGAGACGATCACGGGTGTCGTCCCAGTAGAGCGATCGATAGGGTTCGAGTTCATGGTGTTGCCTCAACATCAGGTTGGCGAGATCAAAAAGGGCCTGCCGCGTGCCGCGGTAGCCCACCCAGGTGCGGGCGTAGCCGCCCACATGGTCGTACTGCGGGAAGCCGGCGCGCAGGAGCGGCAGGCCAAGGCGCCCGGCCGTCTCGGCGGCGTGGGAATTGGCGATCACCAGCTGCGCGTCGCGGGCGCGGGCGGCCTTTTCCATATCCTCCAGGTCGCCGACGATCACCTGGGCGATCGGCAGGCCAGCGAGGCTCTCGTGTTTGTGGGGCGAAACCGCGCTCACAATCTCGGCGCCCATGCCGGCGAGAAAGCGCACCTGCATGCCGAGCAGATCCGGGTCCGCCGCCAGGGCCAGGCGGGCGAAGCCGAGCATGAAGTGACAATCCACCATGGCGTCCTGCAACTGGGCGCGATGACGGTCGATACGCTCCGGCACCGGCTTGCCCGAAATGCTGGCCAGGGCCTGGGTGAAGGCGTCGCAATCCTCCAGCCCCATGAGGCCCTCGAAGCGCCAATCCGGCACCCCGGTGCGCTCCTTGAGCAGATTCGCCGCCTTGAAGAGCGAAGGCCCGACCACCAGGGTCGCCACCGATTCGCCCATGATCTCGATCTCCGAGCGCGGCGTACCACCGATGGTCAGCGAGGAGAACTCGGCTTCGACCAGATGGCCGTCCAGAGAATCGCCGATGTCCGGCAACACCACCGCCCGCAGGCCGAACGCCTCGATCCATTCGCGGATGGCCTCTATGTCGCCGGGGGTCAGCATGGCCGAGGCCAGCACATTCACCTGCTTGGCCCGCTTGCCCGCATGGCGGCCTTCCGGCACCAGGGTATCGATGATGGCCTCGATGGCCAGGGCATAGCCGCTTTCCAGGCACCCCACGTAATCCGGCGTATTCACCGGCACCACCGCCACGTGGGCGAATTCCGGATGGGCCGCGCGAAAATCCTTCAGCGCCCGTTTGATATCCGTGCCCTGGGTCTCGGAAAGGCCGGTGGTGACCAGACCGATGATGTCCGGCCTGCTCTTGTCGGAAAGCGTACGCAACGCCTCCACCACGTTCTCGTCGGCCCCCATGATGGTGGACACCTGATCCATGGCCGTCGTCTGCAAGGGAATCGGCTCCCGGAAGTGGCGCACGAAAAACACCTTGCCGAAAGCCGTGCACCCCTGGGAGCCATGCATCAGCGGCAGACTGCGGGCCAGCCCCAAGAAGGCCAGGGAAGCGCCCACCGGTTGGCTCACCTTGAGGGGGTTAACCGCCAGCGCCTTCTTGGATTGGATGATCTCGGCCATGGTCGTCGTTGCCGCAATGAAGTTGAGAACTCCATTGCAAGGAACGCGCCAAGGCAAAACGTCGAAATATCAATCCACTACAAAGACTGCGCCCTGTCGCAAACCCGACAATCGGATCGCCAAGCCACTCACCCCGCTCCGCCACCGGAGGAAACCCATCGGTCACCCGACAGCGGGAGGTACAAGCATGTATTGGAATCGACGCATCGCGCCATCTGGCCTGCCGTACGGCAGCCTTGGGCGGGCAGGTCGAAACCTGTGACGGCTGTGGAGCCACCCGGCATGTCTATCACTCCTGCCGCAATCGCCATTGCCCACGCTGCCAGACCCGGGCCAAGGAGGCCTGGCTCGCCGCCCGGCGCCGCGAGGTGCTGCCGGTACCGTATTTCCATTTGGTGTTCACCTTGCCGCATGCGGTGAATGGCTGGGTCGCCGCGGCACCGCGAGGCGTGTATGAATTGCTGTTCCAGACGGTGGCCGCCACGCTGACCGAGTTCGCCCGGAGTCCGCGCCATCTGGGCGGCACCCCGGCCTTCTCGCTGGTGCTGCACACCTGGCAGCAGGATCTGGGTCGGCATGTGCATGTCCATGCCTTGGTCGCCGGTGGGGCGCTAACCGAGAGCGGGGCCTGGATCCCACCCAGGAAGGGCTTCCTCTTCCCGGTCAAGGCGCTCTCCAAGGTCTTTCGCGGCAAGTTCGTGGCCGGACTGGAGGCTTGGCGTGCCAGCAGGCGGGCGCCGGGCGGCGGCGTCGCGGAGGCCGACTGGCAATGCCTCAAGCAGCAGCTGTATGCCCACGACTGGGTGGTCTATGCCAAGCAGCCCCTCGGCGGACCGGAAGCGGTGTTGGAGTATCTGGGTCGCTACACGCACCGGGTCGCCATCTCGAACGAGCGCATCGTCGGCATCGATGGCGAGGTGGTCGCTTTCCGGGTGCGGGCCAAGGCGGGTGGGAAACGGACGATCCGCTTGTCGGGCAGCGCGTTCATCGACCGATTCTTGCTGCACGTGTTGCCCAAGGGGTTCAAGCGCATCCGCCACTACGGCCTCCTGGCGCCGGGTCGCAAGTCGTTTGGCCTGGCGGCGGCGCGTGTCGCGCTCGCGGTGCCGCCGCCCCAGCCCGCCGTCCGTGAGGCGGCGGCGGATTTCCTGCGCCGCGTCGCCGGCATCCAGCAGCAGGCTTGCCCCCATTGCCGGCAGGGGGCCTTTCGGGTCGTCGGGGCGCTCCCTGCCCGGCCCGCCCTTCATGCCCGCGCTCCGCCGCCCTGACATGGGAGGCCTTCTCGATCTTTCTTGCCGAGCGGCCGGCCCCGGCGGCTCCGGGGGGCTGTCGTCCTTCCGCCTGCGCCGCCTTCAAATCGGCCCCATCCCCGTGATTGCACCAGACCACCGGGGCTGCCGAGGCCCTTCCCGCCAGGCGACACTCACCATCGCCAACCATCCGGCGTATGCCAAAGGTTTGCATTCCACGGTGCCCGCCTTACAATCCCCATAGCCACCGCTTTCCCGCCGGTTCAGTCCAACGAGGTTTATCCGCCGAGATGCCGCCCCGCCTTTCTCAACCTCGTCCACGTCGGCGGATAAACGCTATTCGTTATGCGTCATCAACCTAGGCTTCATCTACATGGCTAAGAAGATTCTGACCGTTGGCCTTGAATTGGCATCTGATGACATTGCTCACGAGGAATTCACTTCGAGAGCCTCTTTGCTTGACTGGGATATCGTCCTATTCAAGCCACTCATCGGTGAATTCATCACATACGATGACCAATACAAGGGTAGGCCAAGCCTAAGCGATAGTCGCTCGTTCCAACTAAAGGAAGCATGCGAGCATTGGCGCCGCGAGATTAAGCAAGCTGTGGAGTCTGCAAAAACGGTGATCGTCTTTCTCCCGGCAGTTCAAGAGGTGTACATCGACACAGGCGACCGTCAGTATTCGGGCACCGGAAGAAATCGCGCTACAACGCGGATAGTGGCGCCATATGACAACTATCACAGCATTCCGGTCGACTTAAGCCCAACAAACACTTGTGGCACAGCAGTCCGGCTAGCTTCTAAAGGCGCGGAGGTTCTTGCTCCATATTGGTCAGAGTTCGCTGGGGTCTCTGAGTACAACGTCCTGCTGACGAACACAAACTTTCCAGCGTGCCTGGTAACAAAGAATGGGGAAAAGACCGTCGGTGTACTGATCCGTAGTAAGAGCTCAAGCGGCACGCTTGCTTGCTTGCCGAACATCGAGTTCTATCGAGATGAGTTTCTCGACGAGAAAGGAGAGAACTGGACAGATGAAGCCGTCCAGTTTTCCGCTCGATTTATCAGCGCAGTTATCTCGTTAGACGCTGCACTCCACAGCGCAGGTGAAGTTACTCCGGAACCTGCGTGGGCGTCGGACCCAAAGTACGCCCTTGCTGTAGAGCGCAGTCTTCGCGTTGACCTACTTGAGGCCGAATCTCAACTGGAATTAGCCCAACGAAACAAGGAAGACATCATCGAGAAGCTCCAGTCTACCGGCCTGTTGCGCGGCCTTCTGTATGAAAAAGGTAAGCCCCTTGAAAACGCCATCATTGACGCGCTGCGCCTCCTTGGCTTCAGCGCGAAGCCATATAAGGAGGGAAGCTCCGAGTTTGATGTTGTCTTTGAATCCGCCGAAGGCCGCCTCATTGGCGAAGCCGAAGGAAAGGACAACAAAGCGATCAACGTGGATAAGCTTCGGCAACTAGCTATGAACATCCACGAGGATCTACAGCGTGATGAAGTGACAACGCCTGCCAAGGGTGTGCTATTTGGGAACGGCTATAGGCTTACGCCCCCAGCGGAGCGCGACATCGCGTTCACGGAGAAGTGTGTAACAGCAGCCCAATCATCATCCACTGCTCTAGTTGCAACTCAAGACCTATTTCGCGCAGCGCGCTATCTGGCTGACCAAGAGGATGCTTCCTACGCAACAGAGTGTCGCAAAGCGATACTCAATGCCAATGGTCTTACGTCACTTCCCGAAGCTCCCTTCGCTGGGAATGAAGCGGTTTCAGAGGTGGGGCAATGACGCATAACGATTAAGGTTAGATCGTGCGCAGCCACGATCTGAACCGGTTGTTGAACAAGCCCGGTTCAGGGTTCCCTGCAAATAGCCTTTTGATTCCCTGCCCGAAGGAAAGCGGGTGCCCGATT
>WBZV01000172.1_pt1 | contig 44584 bp, 37 predicted proteins | sample 5204221 | NCBI WGS metagenome assembly WBZV01 (sample SAMN12344360, study PRJNA552823) | activated sludge metagenome | biome: Activated sludge suspended growth; feature: Nitrification reactor; material: Wastewater; isolation source: activated sludge from nitrification reactor of wastewater...
CGGTCCCATGCGCCAGCCCCTGCGCAGCCGTCCTCCCGAGCGTGAGCGACGCAACCCGGCCGATGTACTGCTGCATACCCTGGCCGAGGCCTACGCGCCACCCAGTCTGCTGGTGAATCAGAGTTTCGAGATCCTGCACGTGTTCGGCGAGGTGAATCGGGTCCTGGGCATTCCGTCCGGGCGTCCGGACTTCAACCTCCTCGGGCTCATTCGCAAGGAATTCCGCACCGAGTTGCAGACCCTGTTGCACCAGGTTCGCCAGAAGGGGGGGCCGATCAGCGGCCGCCCGCGTCTCCTCGATGTGCCCGGCGTGGCGCCCCAGCAGCTACGCATGCATCTGTGGCCGGTCAGTGTCGAAACCGACGGGGATGCGGCCATCGTGTCCTTCGAGACGGTGGTCGAGCAGCCTTCCGGCAATGATCTGCCGTCGGGCGAACTCAATCTGGCCTCGCGGGATCTCGAAGAGGAGCTCATCGCCACCCGCGAGCATCTCCAGACCGTGGTCGAGGAACTGGAAACCTCCAACGAGGAAACCCAGGCGCTCAACGAGGAGCTGCAGGCCTCCAACGAAGAGTTGCAGGCCGCCAACGAGGAACTCCAGGCCGCCAACGAAGAGCTCCAGTCCACCAACGAAGAACTCACCACCGTCAACGAAGAACTCCAGATCAAGTCCGCCGAGCTGGCTGATGCCAATGCGGATCTCGAGAACGTGCAGAACAGCTTTGGCTTCTGCCTGCTGGTGGTCAGTGAGCAGATGCGCGTGCTGCGCTTCAATGAGGTGGCGGCGCGCTACTTTGGCCTCAATGACAGTGCGACGGGTGAGCATGTGCGGATCATCCTCGCCCAGCAGAAGCTCGACGCCCACACCGACCTGATCGAGCAGGTGGTGCGTGATGGGCGTCCGCTGGAGCGTCAGGTCAGCGATGCCCTGCGCCATTATCTGCTGCGGGTGTCGCCGCGGGCCGTTGCCCGCAGCACGGAAAGGGGAGGGGCCGTCATCACCCTCATTGATGAGACCCACCTCCTGGAGACCCAGTGCCAGTTGCGTAACAGCGAGCAGCGCATGACCGCCATCATGGAGAACGCCTTTGCGCTCATCTCCGTCAAGGACACGCTCGGGCGCTACGAGTATGTCAATTCCCGCTTCAAGGAGTATTTCCGCACGACGGCTGAAGATCTGATCGGCCGTACCGATTTTCAGCTCCTGCCTGACGACATGGCCCGCCAGATCCGCGAACGCGATCTCGCCGTGCTGGCCAGCGGCCGGAGTGTCGAGAGCGAGGAGACGATGACGCTGCCGGATGGCGAGCACACCTTCCTCGTGCTGCGCTTCGGACTCCTGTCCCATGACGGCGTGGTGGCCGGCCTGTGCACCAAGAGCACCGACATCACCGACCGCAAGCGCAGGGAGGCCGTGCTGATCCAACGCGAAGCTTTCCTGCGTGAGGCCCTGACCGTCATCCCTGCCGCCCTGCTGCTCGAGTTCGATGCGGCTGAGGCATTGGTGCGCAGCGTGGGCGACCTGGGGCGTGAGCATCTGGATGGCCTTCAGGCCGGTGTGCCCATGGTGTCCGTCTTGGAGCGGCTTGGTCTGAGCTGCGTTGAAGGATGTGGCGGCGAAGGCCTTCCGGTGCCGAGCTCTGGCATGCTGGGGGATCGGCCGGTGTCCCTGCGCGTCTGCCATGCCCACGGGCATTCCACGTTTGTCCTGATCGTCCCCGCCTGACGATGGGTGTTTGCGGAGGGCCAGCATGAAGCGCGAAACGGTCTTGCCGGCGCCCTTGATCTTTCCTCCGCCCACCGAAGCCCGGGGCGCAAGCCCGACGGACGCGCTTGCGGGCTTGCCCGTTCCGGCCGCCTGTTTGACGGCCGATGCCGGTCTGAGCGATGCCAATCGGGAGTGGTTCCAGCTCCTCGAGCCCGCCAGCCGCGAAGGCGCAGGCTGGCTCGCTTGCCTTGATGTCGCAGCCACGAGCCTGCTGCGTGATGCGTTGCGCAAGGCGGAAGGTCAGTTTGATCTGACCCTGACCCAGGGAGGGGAAAACGGGCGCTACTTCCGGGTACGTGGGCGCTTCGATGCGGCGCGTGGCGAATGGCTCTCCGTATGGACCGATGAGTCGGTGTCGATGCGTGCCGATCTGGCCCTGAGCAGGGCGCTCATGGTTGCCCACGAAGCGCGTGAAGAAGTGGAGAACATCTTCGACGCAGCCGCCGAGGCCATGCTCATGGTCGATTGCGGCACCCTCCGCATCCTGCGCACCAATCCTGGTGCGGCGCAACTCTATGGCTATTCCGTGCGCGATCTGGAGGGCCGCCCGGTCGGCGATCTGGTGGCGGGTTCGGCGATCGCAGGCGACTTTCTGCGTCTGCACCGCGACTACGTCCCCCTGCGCTTCCACCGCCGGGCCGACGGAAGCCACATTGCCGTCGAAATACGTATCCGCTATTGCACCCGGAATGGCCGCGAGGTCGCCGTATTGACCGTGCGCGATGCTTCCGAACGGACCCGCAGTGCCGCTGTACAGCTCGAGAGTGACCTGCGCTACCGCACGGTCTTCGACGGCGCGCCCTTTCCCATCCTGTTGCTCAACACCCAGGGCAGCATCGTGGATGCCAACCCTGCCGCAGCCGATCTCTACCGCTTTACCCGCGATGAGATTCTCGGCCAGCGTGCCGCCAGCCTCATCACCAACGACCTCGCCCTGCTCAGGCTCTTCGTCACGCGACCCACCTTCCTGCCGGCGGGTGACCACGTGCGCAAGGACGGCACCCGCTTTGCCGCAGAGACCACGGTGTCCTACGTCAATCATCGAGGTGTGAGTCTGGCGATTCTCATCGTGCGCGACGTGACTGAAGCCCGGGAGACCGTGGCCCGTCTGGAAGAGGCCGAGGAGCGTTGGCGGTTTGCCCTTGAGGGGGCGGGGGACGGCGTGTGGGACTGGAACGTGCGCGACGGCAGTTTCTATCGTTCGCCCCGCTGGGGCGAGATGCTCGGTTACACGCCGGCCGAGTCACGTCGGCTGGCGTGGCACGAACTCATCCATCCGGACGACCGTAGCCGGGTGCTTGGGCAGATGGAGGACTACCTCCATGGTGTGGTGCCGATCTACGAGGCGGAGTTCCGGTTGCGCTGCAAGACCGGGCAGTACCGCTGGATCGCCGCCCGGGGCAAGGCCATGGCCCGGGATGTGGACGGCACGCCGATGCGCATCCTCGGCACGCACCGGGACATCAGTGAAACCCGTTCCCTGATGGAAACCCTGCGGGCCTCGGAAAGACTCTGGCAGTTTGCCCTGGAGGGGCATGGAGATGCCCTGTGGGACTGGGCGGTGGAAACCGGTGAGATCAACGTCAGTGCGTCGTTTGCCACCATCATCGGCTACCCCGAGGACCGCCCCCTGAGCGGCAACGACATCTGGCCGTCGCGTCTCCATCCGGACGATCTGCGAGGAGCGATTGCGGCGTTTTCGGCCCATCTGTCCGGCGCCCGTCCCATCACCGAAGCCGAATTCCGGCTGCGCATGGAGGACGGCTCCTATCGCTGGATTGCCCTGCGCGGCAAGATCATGGAGCGGGATGCCAACGGACGCAGCACGCGCATGATCGGAACCGTGCGCGACGTGCATGACCGGCACCTCAGCGTTGAACGGGAAAAGCAGCAGCAGCGCGAGCTGGCCCATGCGGCGCGCCTGATCCACGTGGGGGAAATGGCATCGGCCCTGGCCCACGAACTCAACCAGCCACTCACTGCCCTGCGCAACTTCAGCGCCGTGGCCCTGCGCCGCCTGGAAGAGCCCGAGAGTGGTGGCGAGGCCATCCGCGGCCCCCTCAAGATGATTGCCGAACAGGCCTTGCGGGCCGGCGAGATCGTGCACCGGGTGCGCGGCTTTGTCCGCAAGGGGGGGCTGGTGACGGCCCCCGTGGCCCTGAACGAGGTCGTTCGGGACATGGTGCGCTTTGCCGAATTCGACGCCCGTGCCCACTCCGTCCAGTTCGTCCTCGAACTGGCAGAGCCCCTGCACCCCGTCTTGGCCGACCAGGTCCAGCTCGAGCAGGTCATCGGCAATCTGGTGAAGAACGGCATTGAAGCGATGGGTGAGAGTACCGGTGAGCGCGTGCTGACGATCCGCACCCGGCCGCTCGACGACGGCACCGTAGGTGTGTGCGTGATTGACCGGGGCGGCGGGCTTGCCGACGTCGTCCGTGCCGACCCCTTTGCACCCTTTGTCACCACCAAGCCCGATGGCGTCGGTCTCGGCCTCGCCATCTGCCGTACCATCGTCGAGAACCATGGCGGGCGAATGTGGGTCGAATCCAGCACATCGTCGGGTACCACCTTCAGCTTCTGCCTTCCGGTCGTTGCAGTGTGAGCGCATCCCGTAGCCGGGCAGGAAGACAGGTTGTGCGGCGCGAGCGAACAAAAACAACAGGAGGCAGACATGGACACCCCGCTGGTTTGTGTTGTGGATGATGATGATGCAGTCCGGTTATCCATCAGCTTGCTCGTCGAGACGCTCGGGCTCCCGGTGCGCAACTTTCCCAGTGCTGTTGACATGCTTGCGGACCCCCAGGCACTTGAGCAGGCCCATTGTCTGGTCCTGGACGTGCGCATGCCGGGTCTCAGCGGGGTGGGGTTGCAGGAGCGCCTGATGCGTATGGGCAATGCCATCCCCATCATATTCGTCTCCGCCCACGGGGATGTGCCCATGGTGGCCCGGGCCATGCGGAACGGAGCCTTTGATTTCCTCCAGAAGCCCTTCAATGAGCAACACCTCCTTGATCGCGTCCAGGAGGCCGTCCAGGTGGCGGCCCGGCGGCGCAACGAGAAGGTCTGGCTGGCGGACGTCCAGGGCCGTCTCGACTGCCTGACCGCCCGGGAGCGCGATGTCATGGAAGGGATGGTCGCCGGGCGCCTCAACAAGCAGATCGCTGATGACCTTGGCATTAGCATGAAAACCGTCGAGCAGCACCGCTCGCGGGTCATGGAAAAACTGCGTGTCGACTCCCTCGCCGAACTTGTGCGCATGGTCGTCCTGGCCGGGGATCAGTCCGACTGAAGTCCCTTCCGGTATCCGGGTTTTCCCGGGGAAGGGGAGGGGAAAGGCCGGATTTGTGCCGTGCAGCATCCTTGGCATCATTCGTCCTATGGCGTTGCGGCAAACCAGTAGCTCTCCGTTGCGCCAGCTGGGGGCGTCAAACAAAAGCACAAGGGAAGGGGGGAGGAGACACCTTCAACTATGTGATGCCTGTGACCGAATGAATCGAGGAGTGAATCAGATGGCGGAAAAGAATTTGTTTCAGTGGGGCCCGTATCAGGAAGCAGCCATGGAAAGCGGTCTTGCCCTTTTCGGGAATCTGACTACTCAGGTTGAAAAGATCACCCGTCTGCAGCTCGAAGCTGGCGCAGAGGCGACCCGCGAGGCGCTTGCAGCGGCCCAGGCCCTCATTGAGATCAAGGATCCGGCCGAGCTCGGCAACTGGCAGACTACCTATTGGCAGCCCGGTCTTGAGCGCGTCGCGGATACCGTTCGCAAGCAGTACGACCATCTCGCCGAGAGCCGCAGCGTGGTGCTCGACGCAATCAAGGAGGCTTCCGCCGAAGCCACCCAGCAGGTCCAGGCCGGCATCGACCGTCTGGCCGAGCAGGCGCCCGAAGGCTTTGGTCCGGTATTTGAAGCCATTCGCAATGGCCTGGCTGCGCAAATCACCGCCCTCGAAAGCGTGTCTCTGGTCAGCGACCAGATCAATGGCATCGCCGAAGCCAATGTGGTGGCCCTCAAGAATGCCGTCAAGCCGGTCATCGCCAAGCCCGCTGCCACGAGCAAGCGCAAGGCTGCCTGACCTTAGCCTGCACGCAAAGAAAAGCCATTCTCGGGCCGCGATCTCCGGATTGCGGCCTTTTTTTGTCTGTTTCCGGCGGGCGGGTGGGCCTGATACCATCCGGCCCCATGCAGGACTTTTCCCACGTGAATCTCCAGGTCCGGGCGCTGGAGGCACTCATGAGTTGCAGCCCGGCGCTGAAGGCCGCGCAGGTGGATGCGCTCCTTGCTGACTGGCAAGCCGGACATCTCGTCCTGCCCGAAGCCGGCGCCTTGCCGCCCCCCGTGCTCAATCCCGGGCGACCGGAACGGCCCGAGCTGGTCCCCCACACCGAGTTGCCCCGGCGACGCCCCGGGTCCCCGGGCGGGCATGCGGCTTTGTTGCACGCCATTGCGCACATCGAGTTCAATGCCATCAATCTTGCCCTTGATTGTGCCTACCGGTTCTCCGGTCTGCCTGCCGATTACTACGGGGCCTGGCTTGGGGTGGCTGCCGAGGAGGCCTACCATTTTTCCCTGATTGAGGCTCGCCTGAGGGATCTTGGCCATGCCTACGGTGACTTTCAGGCCCACAACGGCTTGTGGGAGATGGCGATCAAGACCGCTGACGATCCGCTGGCCCGCATGGCGCTGGTGCCCCGGGTGCTCGAAGCCCGCGGGCTGGATGCAACACCGCCCATCATCAGCGCCCTGAAGCGTATCGGTGATGCTGAAACCATCGCGGTGCTCGACATCATCCTGCGGGATGAAATCGGTCATGTGGCCCTGGGTGACCGATGGTTCCGGTATTTCTGCGCCGAGCGTGGGCTGGCGCCCGAGGCCACCTACCTTGTTCTCATGGCCCGGTTTGATGCGCCCTGGCCCCCGCGTCCTCTCAACGCTGAAGCCCGCCGGAAGGCGGGCTTCAGTGATGCCGAGATCGCCTGCCTGGAGGCGGGCAAGGCCGCATCCACGGTGCGCTAGCAGTTGTCCGGTGTCGGGCAGGGGCTAGAGCGAGCCGTAGGAATGCAGGCCTGACAGGAACATATTGACCCCGACAAAGGCAAAGGCCGTCACCACAAGGCCTGCGATGGCCCACCAGGCCAACATGGGTCCGCGCAAACCCTTGGTCAGGCGGATATGCAGCCAGGTGGCATAGTTGAGCCACACGATGAAGGCCCATGTTTCCTTCGGATCCCACTGCCAGTAGGTGCCCCAGGCCTCGGCCGCCCACAAGGCGCCCAGGATGGTGGCGATGGTGAAGAAGGCGAAGCCGATGGCAATGGCCTTGTACATCACATCATCCAGCACCTCGGCCGGGGGCAGGCGATTGGCCAGGATGCCCTTGCGCACCAGCAGATCGGCTACGCCAACCATCGCCGCCAGGGCAAAGGCGCCATAGCCGATGAAGTTGGCCGGCACATGCACCTTCATCCAGTAGCTCTGCAGCGCCGGGATCAGGGGCTGGATCTCCTGCGCCTCGCGGCTGAAGGTGTACCACAGCAGGAAGGCCACGGCCGCCGAGATCACCAGCAGCACGAAGGCCCCCATGCGGCGGGTGGCGTAGCGACCTTCGTAATACAGGTAGAGCAGGCCGGTCATCAGGGCGAAGAGCACGAAGACTTCGTAAAGGTTGCTCAGGGGGATGTGGCCCACATCGGCCCCGATCAGATAGCTCTCGTACCAGCGCACCATCAGGCCCGTGGTGCCCATGGTCACCGCGCACCAGGTGAGCGCCGAGCCGGTGGCGTCGGCAAAGTCGGAGCGCGCCGCCAGGCCCAGGCAGAAGGCCCCGGTGGCGATGAAGAACAGGGCGCTCATCCACATGATCGCCGTCTGGCTGGAGATCAGATACTTCAGGAAGAACACCTGCTCGGCCCGCGCCAGATCTCCTTGGTACAAGGTGATGCTGACCAGGGCAAGGGCCGCGGACGCCGCCAGGAAGGCCCGGAAGGGCTTCCAGGCAAAGCCCATGGCAGCAAGGCCCGGCATGGTGAACAGCAGGATTGCCTTGTCATAGACATCCATGAAGCCCCCATACTGGCGCAGGGCAAACAGGGCGCCACCCGCGAGGGCAAGGGCATAGAGCCAGTCGCCGGGGCTGAGGCGGCGCAGGAGCGGACTACTTTCCTTCTGGGCGATTTCCATGGCGATAACTCAGGTCAGGAGCAGGGGGAGGGATTGAGCAGGGTGGTGAGGTCATCCCGGTGGCGTCTGAAGCGCTCTTCCACATCCATCGACTTGCGGTTTGAGCTGAGGGCCACCAAGGCCTCTCCGGTGTCTTTGATCAATACAAAGAGGCGACGTTCGCGAACGTACAGCATGGCGAAGACGCCCAGCACGAGGAGCAGTGAGCCCAGATAGACGATGGGCTTGCCGGGCGAGCGGGTGACCTGCAGCACGGTCGCCCGTACTTCGTCGAAGCCAACCGGCTGGAAGTACACCGGGGCGCCATAGTGGAGGCTGTCGTTGGTGGCATTGAGCGTGTCGCGCAGCAGCCGCGAATGCTGCGCCCCCGGCACCAGGGCTGGCAGGCCTGCATCCGCGCGGGCCATCTTCCAGGCCTCCCAGGCCGAACCTTCGAGAATCTTGATGAAGACGTCGGCGGCCTTGTCCCGCTCGGTTTCGGGAATGGTGTTTTCGATGAACTTGCCCAGACTCCCGAAGCCACCCCGGGCAAACAGTTCGAGGGTGCTCGCGGTGGTTTCCTGCATGCGGGCCCGGACCTCGGGGCTGGTGTCGGCGCTCAGGGCCGTGGCCGCAAAGCGCCTCGCGATCTCGGGGTGGCGCGTCGCATCCAGCATCACCCGGCGTATGGCGAACCAGCTATCGGGCCGGCCGTCATCATCCATGGGGATGCGCATGAAACGGAAAGGTGCCGAAGGGCTGTCGCGCATTCCCGTCAGCAGGTACCAGGCGCCGTCCTGCAGGATGGGCTGCATGAAGTTCTGGTACTCCCGTGCCTGACCGGCCGAATCACGCAGCTTGAACTGGATGCTCGGACCGACGTTCTGCATGTCCTTGGCGGTCGGCGATCGGGCGCCGCTGCCCAGGTGCTTCTCGAGGCGGGCAAAGTTGCCTGTGTCGGCCTCCGGCTTGTCGGCAGCCATGTTCTCGATGTTGAAGGCACGGAAACTGCCGAGCTCCAGGGTGTGGTCGAGCCCTGTGTCTTTCAGTGCCACCGCCTCGCCAACCACCGCCTCGGTCGCAAAGGGGCGTGGCGCGCCACCGGCGCGCAGATCATGGCCCCGCAGGTGCAGGCGCGATCCCCCATCTTCGAAGCTGGCCTGATACATCATCACCCCCGCAAACTCGAAGGGCTTGTTCACCTCGATGGTCTTCTCCACCGACTTGCCGGTGGCGTTCTCGGTGATGATGATGTCGCTGGCGAAACGCTTGGGCATGCCGCTTTCGTAGTGCTCCAGGTGGAACTTGCGCAGGGAGACCGTGAAAGGCAGATCCTGCAGCAGGATGCCATCCTGCACGTTGAGTACGGCGGTATTGGCGCTCTTTCCTTCGGGAATGAAGACGTTGCCGCGGAAACTCCAGTTATCGACGCTCAGCCGACTTGTATCGGGGATCCGGGAAATCAGCTGGTTGCCGGTGGTGACCTGCTTGCCACCCAGGGCCATCTGGATCTTGAGGGGAAGGTTGCCGTCGAGGAGTCCGCCCAGGCAGATCAGCACGATGGCCCCGTGCGCCAGGAAGTAGCCGATTCTGGTCCAGCTCCCCTGCTTGGCTGCCAGCAGGATGCCGTCCTCGCGCCCATTGATGCGGGTCGAGAACCCGTTGTTGCGGAGATAGGCCTCTACGGCTTCCTTTGCCTGTGCGACCGGCAGGCTGTGAGCAAAGCGCGCATGGTGGGCAAAGCTCGACAGGGAGGCTTCCCGGGCATGCTCCCGAAAACCTCGCATGTCCCGCAGCATCGGCCGGGTCTGACGCAGGATGCAGGCGCTTGTGGACAGCACCAGGAAGCCCAGTATGGTGAGGAACCAGAACGAGTTATAGACCGAGTAAAGGCCCAGCTTCTCGAAAACCGGAAACCAGAACGGGCCGAACTGGTTGAGATAGTTGTTGTAAGGTTCGTTCTGCTTGACCACCGTCCCGATGATGGAGGCGACGCCAAGAAGGGTCAGCAGGCTGATGGCAAAGCGCATCGAGCTGAGCAGCTCGTAAACGGCGCGGAGGGTGCTGCGGTGTCGCATGGCGTTGCGGCGGAGGAGGTGGTTGGATGCGATGGAGCAGGGGGCTTGCCAATGAAAAAGGGGTGGTCTGACCACCCCTTCTTATAGCTGGCTGGCGCCCGGAGGCGCCTTGACTCAGCGCAAGCCGGCCGCGTAGTCGGCGACGGCCTTGATTTCCGGGTCGGTCATCTTGACTGCGATGGTCTGCATCATCTTGGCCGGGTCGTTGGCGCGCTCGCCGGCACGGAAGGCCCGCAACTGGGCTTCGGTGTAATCGGCAAACTGGCCGGACAAGCGCGGGTACTGGGCGGGCATGCCGGCACCGGCAGGACCGTGACAGGCTGCACAGGCAGGGATGCCGCGCTTCAGGTCGCCGGCGCGCCACAGCTTCTGGCCGAGCTCGATGGAGGCCTTGTTCTTGGCAGACTCGGGCTTCAGGGTCTGACCGGCAAAGTAACCGGCAAGACCCTTCATGTCGGCGTCGGAGAGGCCCGCAACCATGCCGCCCATGATGGGGTTGGCACGCTCGGCAGGGGCACCGCCCTCACTCTTGAAGTTCTTGAGCTGCTTGTAAAGGTATTCCGCATGCTGGCCCGCGAGTTTCGGGTTGACCGGAATCTGACTGTTGCCGTCGGCGCTGTGGCAGGCGCCGCAAACCTGTTCTGCAGTCTGTTTCGCCTTGGCCAGATCGGGCTGGGCGGCGGCTTTGTCTTGAGCCTGGACCGCGCCGGTGGCCAGAAGCAGCGAAAGCAGCAGGGAACGCTTGATCATGATGTCCTCGGAAGCCAAGAATGTGGATGTCTCAAACCTGTTATTCTATAGCAACTTCAGTCTTTTGCGCGATGCAATAGCGTGTGTTGCGCATGCCAACGCTCCCCCATGTCCCTGTTCCGTAACGCCCAGTTCGAGATTTCCGTTGCCAAACCTAATGGTTTGCCGCCGCCTGCGGGCCCCGAGGTCGCCTTTGCCGGCCGTTCCAATGCGGGCAAATCCAGTGCCATCAACACCTTGTGCGACCACGTCCGGCTGGCCTTCGTCTCGAAAACCCCGGGGCGCACCCAGCTGATCAACTTCTTCCGCCTGCGCAACGGGGCCGTTCTGGTGGATCTGCCCGGCTACGGCTACGCCGAGGTACCGGAGGCCATCCGTCTTCAGTGGCAGCGTCTGCTTGAGGACTACCTCACCCGCCGCCCCAATCTCGTCGGCCTGGTCCTGATCATGGATTCCCGTCACCCCCTCAAGGACCGTGACCGGGTCATGATCGGCTGGTTTGCGCCCAGTGGCCGTCCCATCCATGTGCTGCTCACCAAGAGTGACAAGCTCACCCGCTCGGAGCAGGCCGCGACACTGGCGGCGGTGCGCAAGGAACTGGCACCCCTGGGCGAACAGGTCACCGTGCAGTTGTTCTCAAGTCTCAAGAAGACAGGGATTGAAGAAGCCGAGCGTGTCGTTGGATCATGGCTGTCCGTGCTGGATGGCGAACGCCCCGGTGAAGCTGCGTCCACATGACGCCGGTTTGAGGGGCCGGGGTTTGTGGTAAAAAGCGAACTCATTGTGCACTGCACGCACCAGCCGATTTTTTACTTTCCCGACCCGACCGATCATGGAACTTCAACCCGTCATCCTTTCCGGCGGCTCCGGCACGCGCCTGTGGCCTTTGTCCCGCGAACAGTACCCCAAGCAGCTCCTCGCCCTGGTGGGTGAAGAAACCATGCTGCAGGCCACGGCCGGCCGGCTGGCCGGTTTCGGCGGCCGCCTGGCGGTGGCGCAGGCGCCCATCGTCGTGTGCAATGAAGAATATCGCTTCGTCACCGCCGAGCAGCTCCGTGCCGTCGGTCGCGCCAGCCGCGACATTGTCCTGGAGCCCATCGGCCGCAACACTGCGCCGGCCCTGACCTTGGCGGCACTGGCCGCACAGGAGGCCGACCCGGTGCTGCTGGTGATGCCGGCCGACCACGTCATCCGTGACCTGGCCGGCTTCCAGAAGGCCATCGACGACGGCATCCCCGCGGCCCTTGATGGCGCCATCGTCACCTTCGGCATCGTGCCGACCCACGCCGAAACCGGCTACGGCTACATTCGCTGTGGCGCCGACCGGGCCGATGGTAGCAAGGCCATTGCCGCCTTTGTCGAAAAGCCCGATGCGGCCACCGCCCAGCGCTACCTCGACAGCGGCGAATACCTCTGGAACAGCGGCCTGTTCATGGTCAAGGCCAGCGTCTGGCTGAAGGCCATGGCCCAGCTCCAGCCGGCCATGTCCCAGGCCTGCCTGGCCGCCTGGGCGGGCGGCTCGCGGGATGCCGACTTCGTGCGGGTCGACAAGGCCCTCTTCCAGGCCTGCCCGTCCGACTCCATCGACTACGCGGTCATGGAGAAGCTGTCTGCGGCCGAAGGGCTCGGCATCGCTGGCTGCGTCGTGCCCATGTCGGCCGGCTGGTCGGATGTGGGGGCGTGGGACGCCCTGTGGCAGATCGCCGACAAGGACGCCAGCGGCAACGTGGCCCGGGGTGATGTGCTCTTCGAGGACAGCCGCAACACCCTTGTCTATGCCCAGGACCGCATGGTGGCCTGCGTGGGCCTCGACGACGCGGTGATCGTCGAAACCCCCGACGCCGTGCTGGTGGCCCGCAAGGACAAGACCCAGAACGTCAAGCAGATCGTCGCCGCCCTCAAGGCCGGCAACCGCAGCCAGGCCTCCGCCCACCGCAAGATCCATCGCCCCTGGGGCTGGTACGACTCCATCGACAACGGCGAGCGCTTCCAGGTCAAGCGTATCGTGGTCAACCCCGGTGCCCGGCTGAGCCTGCAGATGCACCACCACCGGGCCGAGCACTGGATCGTCGTGAAGGGCACGGCCGAAGTCACCAACGGCGAAAAGACCTTCCTGCTGGGTGAAAACGAATCGACCTACATCCCGCTGGGCCACGTCCACCGCCTCGCCAACCCGGGCAAGCTGCCCCTCGAGATCATCGAGGTGCAGTCGGGTAGCTATCTGGGCGAGGATGACATCGTGCGCTTCGAGGACAAGTACGGGCGCGGGTGAGCTCCGAAGGGCCGGCTGTTTCTGCCGGCCCAGTCATGCCGGGCTTGCGAGGCCCGGCTCCTGGATGAAACCAAAACGGGCCGCCACGCCGGCCTGAGCAATCCGCCCCACCGTCAGCAGCCCGCCCGCCCAGTTCAGGCTCAGGGCAGCGTTTGGCGCTTCCAGGTCGCCTTCCAGTCTGGTGCACATGGCCGCCAGATCCCGATCATCCAGCAATGCCACGCCATGCTCGCAGCCCAGCAGCAGGCTGCCGTCCTCATCGAGCCAGGCCTCCGTCACGTGGGTGACGGGCTGGCCGGTATGGGTCTCAAGCTGCTCGGCGCTGCTCAGGCGCAGGATCAGGGGGGTGTAGTCGAGGCTGACGAACACCTGCTGCGGGCCGTTCTGGAAATACCAGCGCCCGTCGGCCGTGGGTTGATAGTTGCGTCCAATGAAGGCGTTCAGGCCGGCATGGCGGATCGGCCCTTCGGGCACTCGCCACTCACCCCTGCGGCTCAGGCGCAGCCAGCCGGTGCAGGAAGGCACATTCGGCCACTTGGCCAGGGCCGCCCGGACCACTTCATCCATGAGGGTGTGATCCCCTGCTTACCAGAGCTTCCACCAGGCACCCTTGCGGTCGGCTGGGGCCTCGGCGGTCAGATAGGCGCTCTTCGGGAAATTGGTGCGAAGCACCCGCTGGGCATCGTCCCGCAGCTCGGTGAGCTTCAGCGCGTCGTAGCTCTTCGCCATCAGGAACAGGGCTTCCTCGGTGGCGGGGGACTGGGGAAAGTCCTTGACGGCCGTCTGCGCCCGGTTGGCCGATGCGAGGTAGGCGCCGCGACGATAGTAGTAACGGGCCACGTGCACCTCGTGGGACGCCAGGGCATTCACCAGGTAACGCATGCGCAGCATCGAGTCGGGGGCGTACTTGCTCTCCGGGAAGCGCTGCACCAGCTCCTTGAAGGTGTTGAACGACGCGCGGGCCGCCTTGGTATCCCGTTCCGACAGATCCTGGTTGGCCAGGGCGCCGAGCAGGCCCAAATCTTCATTGAAGTTGGCCAGACCCTTCAAGTAGTAGGCGTAATCCACGTTCGGGTGGTTCGGGTGCAGCTTGACGAAGCGCTCGCAGGCCGCGATGGCCGACGCCGGCTCGTTGGACTTGTAGTATGCGTAAGCCACTTCAAGCTGGGATTGCTGGGCGTAGCGGCCATAGGGGTAGCGCGCCTCCAGCTTCTCGAACATCTTGATGGCCCTGTCCCAGGCGCCATCGGACATGGACTCCTTGGCCTCCGAGTAGAGCTTCTGGGCGCTCCAGCCGTTGGTTTCGTCGATCTGGTCGGGCAGGCCGCTACAGCCAGCAAGCAGAAGGAAGCCGGCAAGCGTTAAACTACGCAGGGTGAAATGCGCCATTGAAAACTCTTTGGAAGAAGATTGGGCCGATTATAGCCCAGCCATCCCTTCCCCCTCGCCGCTGCGCGAGTCTATTCCTGACGACTGTGCCGGCCTTCGGGCTGACCAGGCGCTCGCTCGCCTGTTTCCGGAACATTCCCGCAGCCGTCTTCAATCCTGGCTCAAGTCCGGGCGAATCCTCATCGACGGGGCCTCGCCGGATTCAAAATCCAAGGTGTGGGGGGGCGAAACCGTGCTGGTCAGCCCCGAGCCCACCGAGGCGATGCTGGCCGAGCAGGCCGAGGACATCCCGCTCCGGGTGCTCCACGAGGACGACACACTGCTCATCATCGACAAGCCTGTGGGCCTCGTCGTGCATCCCGGCAGTGGTAACTGGTCCGGCACCTTGCTCAATGCCCTGCTGCATCACGGTGTGCGCTTCCGCGAGCTGCCCCGCGCCGGCATCGTGCATCGCCTCGACAAGGACACCAGCGGCCTGCTGGTGGTTGCCAAGACCCTCGAAGCCCAGACCGACCTGGTCCGCCAACTCCAGGCGCGTACCGTCAAGCGCCACTACCAGGCGCTGGTGCATGGTCACCCCGGGGAGAGCGGCGAAGTCAACGCCCCCATCGGCCGTCACCCGGTCCAGCGAACCCGCATGGCCGTGGTGCCGGGCGGCCGCGAGGCCCTGACCCGCTACCGGGTCATCGAGCGCTTTGCCCGTGCCACCCTGGTCGAATGCGAGCTGGCCACCGGCCGCACCCATCAGATCCGCGTACACATGGCGCACATCGGTCATCCACTGGTTGGCGACGCCACGTATGGCAAGGCCCGCAGCGCCGACCCGCGTCTCGACGCCTTTTCCCGCCAGGCGCTGCATGCCTGGCAGCTCGGCCTCATCCACCCCCGCACCGGCGAACCCTGTCGCTGGGAAACCCCTTTGCCCGCCGATTTCGAGGGCCTGCTGGCCCTGTTGCGCAGCACCACGCCATGAACGACACCTGGATCCAACCCGACTGGCCGGCTCCGGCCCGCGTCAAGGCCCTGACCACCACCCGCACTGGCGGCGTCAGCAAGGCCCCCTACGACACCCTCAACCTCGGCACCCATGTCGGTGACGACCCCTCCCGGGTGGCCGACAACCGCGGCATCCTCCGCCAGGCGCTGCCCGGCGAACCGCGCTGGCTCAACCAGGTACACGGGACCACCGTCGTGGATGCCGCCGTCGGCGACGGTGTGCCCGATGCCGATGCCGCCTTCACCCGCGAGTCGTGTCGTGTCTGCGTGGTCATGACCGCCGACTGCCTGCCGGTCCTGCTCTGCGACAGGGCAGGTACCGTCGTTGCCGCCGCCCATGCCGGCTGGCGCGGACTCTTTGACGGCGTGATCGAAGCGACCGTGGCGGCGATGGGCGTACCGCCGGGCCAGCTACTGGCCTGGCTCGGCCCGGCCATCGGCCCCGATGCCTTCGAGGTGGGCGGAGAGGTCCGGGCGGCCTTCATGGGCCACGACCCCGCATCCGGGGCCGCATTCCGGCCATCCCCCAATCAACACAAGTGGCTGGCCGACATCTACCTTCTGGCCCGCCAGCGCCTCATCCGTGCAGGCGTGACCGGCATCCATGGTGGTGACGCCTGCACGGTCAGCGATCCGGCTCGTTTCTTCTCCTATCGTCGCGACGGCGCCACCGGCCGCATGGCCTCCCTCATCTGGCTGGCGTGAGCCATGGTTTTGGGGCGCTGGCGCTATACTGCGCGGCCCATTTGATCTGCGGATGACCATGACCCCCCTTGCCTGGATTGTAGTGATGAGTATCTCCGGGGGGCTGTTGAGCGTGCTCGTGGCGGCGGCGCTCTCCTGGGCTGCCCGCCCCACCTGGGTGCCGACCCTCATCAGCTACGCCATTGGCGCCCTGCTCGGGGCTGCCTTCCTCGAGGTGCTGCCCCACGCCATCGAGGCTGCCGAAAGCCCCGAACGTGCCGCCATGAACATCCTGGCCGGCATCCTGATTTTCTTTGTTCTGGAAAAGCTCGTTCTATGGCGTCACTGCCACGACGAAGGTTGCCACGGGCACGGGCATGATCACCACGGGCACGGGCAGGCTGCGGCCCAGGAGCACGATCATGGGCGCAGCGGCCTGCTGATCCTCATCGGTGACACCTTTCACAATTTTGTCGACGGCGTACTCATTGCCGCCGCCTTCGTCGAGAGCACCCCGCTGGGCATCGTCACGGCCATGGCCATCATTGCCCACGAGATCCCCCAGGAGGCTGGTGACTTCCTGATTCTCCTGCATTCCGGCTACAGCCGGGGCAAGGCGCTGGCCTTCAATCTCCTGTCGAGCCTCGCGACCCTGGTGGGAGGCATCCTGGCGTACTTTGCCCTCTCTCACATGGAGACGCTGGTGCCGGTGTTTCTTGCCCTCGCCGCCGCGAGTATGATTTACGTCGCCGTGGCCGATCTCATTCCGGGTTTGCATAAACGGACTGAATTGCGCGCCACCGCCCAACAGGTATTATTGATCGCCGCCGGCATTGCCTCCATCGTCCTGGCCCACCCCCTCGCGGAGCGAGCGTTGGGCTGAGCGACGGCGGCGGGCCGGGGTGCCGAAAAGCCACAAAAACAGGGAGAGCGGCGCAAGGCCATACAACAAGAAAGTCAGAATCCCGCCGATCACGGTCGTTTCGGTTACCGTGGCGAGCAGGGCGACATAAATCCAAGCGATAGCAACGATATACATCCCCGGATTCTACAAGGCCGCAATGCGGGTCGGGGGCAGGTGTTGGTCAGATTCGCCCGCACCATAACGTCGTGCAAAAGGCAAACAACAAGGAGAGGTGGATGTCTGTAACACCGGAGCAGTCTGCAGAGGCACTACAGGGCATGTTCAAGTTCGGTCAGTCACTGGCCGAAGGCTTTTTCGATTTCCTCGGCAAGCAGAATGCCGCGCTCCAGCAGGTCGCACCTGCTGCTGCGCCGCAGATCCCCCTGCCTGAGACCCAGGAGCTTGCCCGGCTCCAGAAGGAGCTTGCCGAAGCCCACACCCGCCTATGGACCAGCATGGCCCAGGCGCGCCCCGGCGAACCCGCCGAGCCTATGGTTCAGCCCCAGCCCGGCGATCGCCGTTTCGCCGCGCCCGAGTGGTCGTCGAGCCCCGTCTATGACTACATTCGCCAAGCCTATCTGCTCAACGCAGACTACCTCGCCAAGGTTTCCGACGCCCTGCCCATCGCCGATGGTCGCAGCAAGGCCCGCATGCAGTTCCTGACCCGCCAGTACATCGACGCCCTGGCCCCCTCCAACTTCGCGGCCACCAACCCGGAGTTCATCCAGACCGCTCTCGCCACCAAGGGCGAAAGCATCACCCAGGGCATCAAGAACCTCATCGGCGACATGGAGAAGGGCCGCATCTCCATGACCGACGACTCTGCCTTCGAGATCGGCCGCAACCTGGCCACCACGCCCGGTTCCGTCATCTACGAAAACGAGCTCATCCAGCTGATCCAGTACGCGCCGCTCACCGAAAAGGTCTACAAGACCCCGCTGCTGATCGTCCCGCCCTGCATCAACAAGTTCTACATCATGGACCTGCAGCCCGCCAACTCACTGGTGCGCTTCATCGTCGAACAGGGCTTCACCGTCTTCCTTGTTTCCTGGAAGAACGCCAAGGCCGAAGAAGCCCACTTCGGCTGGGACGACTATCTCGAAAAAGGCCCCATCACCGCCCTCCAGGTGGTGCGTGAAGTCACCAAGGTGGACAAGCCCAACGTCCTCGGTTTCTGCGTGGGCGGCACCATCCTGTCGTCCTCCCTCGCCGTGTTGCGCGCCAAGGGCGAAGACCCGGCCGAAAGCCTCACCCTCATGACCACCCTCCTTGATTTTGCCGATGCCGGCGAAATCGGCTGTCTGGTGGACGAAGCCTCCGTCGCCGCCCGCGAAGCCGCCATCGGCAAGGGCGGCCTGCTGATGGGCCGTGAGCTCGCGCAAGTCTTCTCCAGCCTGCGGGCCAACGACCTCATCTGGCAATACGTGGTCGGCAACTACCTCAAGGGCAAGCAGCCCGAAGCCTTCGATCTGCTGTACTGGAACTCCGACAGCACCAACCTTTCCGGCCCCTTCCTCGCCTGGTATCTGCGCAACATGTACCTCGAGAACAACCTGCGGGTGCCCGGCAAGCTCGAGATGCTCGGTGTCAAGGTGGACATGGGCAAGGTCGATCTGCCCGCCTACCTCCTCGCCACCCGCGAAGACCACATCGTGCCCTGGACCAGCGCCTACCTGGTGCGCCAGATCCTCGGCGGCGAAACCACCTTCGTGCTGGGCGCCAGCGGGCACATCGCCGGCGCCATCAACCCGGCCTCCAAGAACCGCCGCAGCTACTGGACCAGCGACTCCGCGGCCTCCGTGCCCGAGGAGTGGCTCGAGACCGCCGCCGAGCAAAAGGGGAGCTGGTGGCTGCACTGGATCGAATGGCTCAAGACCCGCAGCGGCACCCAGATCGCTGCCCGCAACAAGCCTGGTAGCACCAAATACAAGGTCATCGAAGCGGCCCCCGGCCGTTACGTGAAGGAAAAGGCCTGAGTTTCAACTCCGGCGCGGCCTTTGCCCGTGCCGGAGCGCACATCATAAAAATAGAAAAGCGCTGGCGGCGAGACAACAACGGGGGCGCTGCCGGCGTTCAAGTCACCCCCGCATAAATCATGAAAAAGGAGGGAGAATCATGGCACGTGTAGCACTGGTAACCGGAGGTATGGGCGGTCTCGGCGAGTCCATCTGCATCAAGCTGGCGGCGCTCGGCTACAAGGTCGTCACCACCCACTCGCCCGGCAATCAAAAAGCCGCCGAATGGCTGCAGACCATGAACAACATGGGTTATGGCTTCAAGGCCTACCCCTGCGATGTGGGTGATTTTGACTCCGCCAAAGCCTGCGTCGAGCAGGTCACCGCCGAGATCGGCCCCGTCGACGTTCTGGTCAACAACGCTGGCATCACCCGCGACATGACCTTCAAGCGCATGACCAAGGCCGACTGGGACGCCGTCATCCATACCAACCTCGACAGCGTCTTCAACATGACCAAGCAGGTCATGGACGGCATGGTCGAGCGCAAATGGGGGCGCGTCATCAACGTGTCCTCCCTCAACGGCATCAAGGGTGCCTTTGGTCAGACCAACTATGCCGCCGCCAAGGCGGGCATGCACGGTTTCACCAAGTCCCTGGCCCTCGAAGTCGCCAAGTCCGGAGTGACGGTCAACACCATCTCCCCGGGTTACATCGGCACCAAGATGGTCCTCGCCATTCCGCAGGAAGTGCTTGAAAGCAAGATCCTGCCCCAGATTCCGATGAGCCGCCTCGGCAAGCCGGAAGAAATCGCCGGTCTGATCGCCTACCTCTCCTCCGACGAGGCGGCCTTCGTGACCGGCGCCAACATCTCTATCAACGGCGGTCAGCATATGTTCTAATCGCCACTCTCTCTGGCACTGCAACAAAAGGAAAGTGAAATGACTCAACGCATCGCTCTTGTTACTGGCGCAGTCGGTGGTCTCGGCACTGCGATCTGCAAATCCCTCGCTGCCGCAGGTGTCCGCGTGGTGGGCAACTTCTTCCCGGGCGATCCCGCCAAGGACGCATGGGTTGAAGCCCGCAAGGCGGAAGGCCTCGACATCCCGCTGTACGGGTTCGACGTCTCCGACTACGAGCAGTGCAAGGCGGCCGTTGAGGCCATCGCCACCGAAGTCGGCCCCATCGACATCCTGGTGAACAACGCCGGCATCACCCGCGACAAGTTCTTCCCGAAGATGGAAAAGGGCCAGTGGGACGCGGTCATTGCGACCAACCTCACCAGCCTGTTCAACGTCACCCACTCCATCTCCCCCAAGATGGCAGAGCGTGGCTTTGGCCGCATCATCAACATCTCCTCGGTGAACGGCGTCAAGGGCCAGGCCGGCCAGACCAACTACTCCGCCGCCAAGGCTGGTGTCATCGGCTTCACCAAGGCCCTGGCTGCCGAGCTGGCCACCAAGGGCGTTACCTGTAACGCCATTGCCCCGGGCTACATCGGCACCGACATGGTCATGGCCATCAAGGAAGAAGTCCGCAACGCCATCATCGACACCGTGCCCGTCAAGCGCCTTGGCAAGCCGGAAGAAATCGGTGCTGCCGTGGTCTACCTGTCTTCCGATCTGGCTGGCTACGTCACCGGCGCCACCCTGAACGTGAACGGCGGTCTGTACTACCAGTAATACGCTGTCGCAGTATGCATCGCGCAAAACCCCGCCTCGGCGGGGTTTTGTTTTTTGCGCGGGCAGGCGCGGCATGTGACCCGGGCCGTGTCCGGACGGGCTCAATCGTCCTACCGAATCAGTGCCCGCGCCACCTGCATCATCGTGCAACACCTATCACGGTAAACCCGCAGCGGGGCAGGGTTTTTTTTTGCGCACCGCAGTATAATCGGCAATGGCGAATTTCATCGCCGAGGAGAAGACACGAATGGCCGATCAGATTCGCCTGATAAAAAAGTACCCGAACCGCCGCCTTTACGACACCCAGACCAGCTCCTACATCACGCTCGCAGACGTGAAGGAACTCGTCCTTGAACACGGTATCTTCCAGGTTGTTGACGCCAAGAGCGGCGAAGACCTGACCCGCAACATCCTGCTGCAGATCATCCTCGAAGAGGAGGCGGGTGGCGCCCCCATGTTCACCAGCGACCTTCTTTCCCAGATGATCCGCTTCTATGGCAATGCCATGCAGGGCATGATGGGCAAGTATCTGGAGAACAACATCAAGGCCTTCACCGACATGCAGGGCAAGCTCCAGGAGCAAGTCCGCTCGGTGTATGGCGAAAACGCCACCGTCAATCAAGACCTGTGGGCCCAGTTCCTGAACTTCCAGGGGCCGGCCATGCAGAGCATGATGGGGGCCTACATGGAGCAGAGCAAGAAGATGTATGCCCAGATGCAGGAGCAACTGGACAGCCAGACCCGCAATCTCTTCTCCGGCTTCCCCTTCCCCGGCTTCCCCTCCGGCCTTGCCGGAGACAAGAGTGCCGCGCAGGCACCCGACGCCGCTCCGCCAGCCACTCCCAAGAAATAAAAAACGGGGCCGCGCAATCGACGCGGCCCTTGCACTTCATCCCCACAGGTTTTTACGCATGACCCAATCCAAGCTCGCCGCCCCCAAGGTGGGGTTCGTTTCGCTCGGGTGCCCCAAGGCATTGGTGGACTCCGAGCACATCCTTACCCGCCTGCGGGCCGAAGGCTACGAGATATCCCCCTCCTATGAAGGCTCCGACCTGGTGGTGATCAACACCTGCGGCTTCATCGATTCCGCGGTGGAAGAGTCCCTCGACGCCATCGGCGAAGCCCTCGCCGAGAACGGCAAGGTCATCGTCACGGGCTGCCTGGGTGCCAAGGACGACGTCGTGCTGGCGGCCCACCCGCAAGTGCTCGCCGTCACCGGCCCCCATGCCACCGAAGCGGTCATGCACGAGGTGCACAAGCACCTGCCCAAGCCCCACGACCCCTTCATCGACCTGATCCCGCCCCAGGGCATCAAGCTCACACCGGATCACTACGCCTACCTCAAGATTTCCGAAGGCTGCAACCACCGCTGCACCTTCTGCATCATCCCGTCCCTGCGCGGCGACCTGGTCAGCCGGCCCATCGGCGAGGTCATGCGCGAGGCCGAAAACCTCGTCAATGCCGGCGTCAAGGAGCTCCTCGTCGTCTCCCAGGACACCTCCGCCTACGGCGTTGACACCAAGTACCGCACCGGCTTCTGGGGCGGCAAGCCCATGCGCACCAAGCTCTACGACCTGTGTAACGCCCTTGGCGAGCTGGGTGTATGGGTGCGCCTGCACTACGTCTACCCCTACCCCAGCGTGGACGACATCATCCCGCTGATGGCCGAAGGCAAGATCCTGCCCTACCTCGACGTGCCCTTCCAGCACGCCAGCCCGCGCATCCTCAAGGCCATGAAGCGTCCGGCCAGCGCCGAGAACAACCTCGAACGCGTGCGTCGCTGGCGCGAGATCTGCCCCGACCTCACCATCCGCTCCACCTTCATCACCGGCTTCCCCGGCGAGACCGACGCCGAGTTCGAAGAACTTCTCCAGTTCCTCGAAGAGGCCAAGCTTGACCGCGTGGGCGCCTTTGCCTACTCGCCGGTTGAAGGCGCCGCCGCCAATGAACTGCCCGGTGCCGTTCCCGACGAAATCCGCGAAGAGCGCCGCCAGCAGCTCATGGAATTCCAGGAAGACATCTCCACCGAACGTCTCGAACGCTTCATCGGCCGCGAGATGACCGTGCTGGTGGACGAGATCGACGACGAGGGCGCCCTGGCCCGCTCGCCCGGCGACGCCCCCGACATCGATGGCCTCGTCATCATCCCGGCTGGTGAACACCTCGAGCCCGGCGAATTCGCCCGCGTCCGCATCACCGACTGCGATGTGCACGACCTTTACGCCGAGCCGCTTTAAGCGCGGAGGGATGAAACAGGTGCAAACCCCATGTCGGCCGGGGTTTGCGTGAGCTCGATGGGGCACGCCGACGACGGATCGTGTCCACATGCCTGACGCGAACATCGCCAATGAAATCCACCCCACGGTAAGGCCATGACCCGCCGCAAACGCCCCCCTCGCATCGGTATCGCCCTCGGCAGCGGTTCCGCCCGCGGGTGGGCGCATATCGGTGTGCTGCGGGCACTGGCGCGGGAGGGGATCGAGCCACAGATCATCAGCGGTTGCTCCATCGGCGCCTTCGTCGGCGCCGTCGCCGCAGCCGGCGACACCGAAAAGCTCGGCGCCTGGGTCGAAACCCTGGGCTGGCAGGACGTGGTCGGCCTGATGGACATGGGCCTGCGCGGTGGCCTGCTCAAGGGCGACAAGCTCATGGCCTTCTTCGAACGCCAGTTCGTCGACCGCGACTTCACCGCCTTGCCCCACACCTTCGGCTGCGTCGCCACCGATCTCCACAGCGGCCACGAAGTCTGGCTGCGGGACGGCAGCGTCTCCAGCGCCGTGCGCGCCTCCATCGCCCTGCCCGGCCTCATGGCCCCAACGTGGCAGGATGGGCGCCTCCTCGTGGATGGTGGCCTGGTCAACCCGGTACCCGTCTCCCTGGCCCGTGCCATGGGTGCCGATGTCGTCATTGCCGTCGAGCTCAACTCGGATGCCGTCGGTTGGGCCTGGCGCAACCGCCACCCGGTCGAAGCCGCCGCCGAAGCCCCCAGCGGCTGGTCGCGCAAGCTGCTCTCCCGCTTCGGCATCAATGGCAAACAGGCCGCCGATGCGGAGGAGGGCGCCGACGAAAGCCTGCCCTCCATGCTCAGCGTCATGCAAAGCAGCATCGCCATCATGTCCGTCCGCATCGCCCGCAGCCGCCTGGCGGGTGAGCCCGCCGATGTTCTCATCTCCCCGCGCCTCGCCCAGCTCGGGCTCATGGACTTCCACCGCGGCGCCGAAGCCATCGCCGAAGGCGAAGCCGCCGTCGAGCTTGCCCTACCCGCCATCGCCCGGGCGCTCGGGCGCTAGCAAGGCGTTGGCTTACCCTGACTCACAGGCAGAGCGAGGGTTTCGGGGCAGGTACAAGTCCAAGGGTACTGGCGAGCCAACAACAGTCCGATGCGCGCCACCGATCGCAAACGGAGCCCCTTGTTCAGTGGTATCAATATCGAGGCCCGCATTCCGGCCAAGGGTACGGAAGCCTATGCAGTCAGCCGGTGTCGTCGCAAAATGATTGAAGAGGCGTTTGGCTGGCGAAGCGCATCAACACCTTGCGCCGTCTGATGGCGCGAGGCGTGGATTCTCAACTGGGGCATTTTTTCCAGGTGGCGGGAAGGCCGGAGGTGAGGCGAAGAACTTCAACACCCTGCCAATTATTGCATCTACAAATATTCTTGACCGACGTAAATAACGCATCTACAGTAAATCCATGGGATCGCGCTACCGCCTGGACGTCCCGGTGGTGCGCGCTGGGGAGTAGCGGATTCAGTCGCTGTCGTATGTTCTAAACCGGCTGGCTGTCTTGACCGTGGTCCATCTAGAGCGAGACAGCACGACGCGCATCATCAGCTTTCGCTACGCCAGCGAGAAAGAATCGGAGGCCTACTATGACTGGATCAGTCAAGAAGATGACTGAAAGGGAACAAATCCTGAAGGCGATGCAGAGCCTGCCCGCGGGCGGGCATTTCGTTTGGGACGGCAAGGATGAGGACGACCGCCCTGCGACAGAGGAAGAGCTGCGCGCGGGCGTTGAAGCGTCCCGCCGGGGTCGTGGACGGCCCTCTGGAACGGGTTCCAAAGAGCAGGTTGCCATTCGGATTGACCGTGATGTTCTTGCCGCCTTCCGTGCTGGCGGTGCCGGGTGGCAAACCCGAATGAATGACGCATTGCGCGAATGGCTCAAGGACCACTCTGTGCCCTGACCTGGCATCACCGCCGGGCTTGGCAGGGCGAAGCGCATCAGCACATTGCGCCGTCTGATGGCATGCGGCCCGGGTTCTTCTCCGGGGGCATTCATCAGCATGCCAATGCATCACCGTGCTCCGCTCGGACGATCTCGATCCCGGCCCACCAACCCGAACCTGTCCTTCTTCCATCGCAGCCCGCCATGACCCTGCTCGATACCCTGCGCACCCTCGTCGGCGCAGCCCACTGCCTCACCGACTCAACCGCCACCGCGCCCTACCTCACCGACTGGCGGGGCCGCTATACGGGCACCGCGCTGGCTGTCGTCCTGCCCGCCGACACTGCACAGGTCGCTGCCGTGGTGCAGGCCTGCGTGGCTGTCGGCGTGCCCATCGTGCCCCAGGGGGGTAACACCGGCCTGTGCGGCGGCGCCACGCCCCTGGCGGACGGCAACGCGGTCGTTGTCAATCTCTCCCGCCTGCGCCAGATCCGCAGCGTCGACCCCGCCAACAACGCCATCACCGTCGACGCCGGCGCCACCCTGGCCGACGTCCAGGCCGCCGCCGACGGGGCAGGGCGCCTGTTCCCCCTGTCCCTCGCCAGCGAAGGCAGCTGCGAGGTCGGCGGCGTCATCTCCACCAATGCGGGCGGCGTGCAGGTGCTGCGCTACGGCAACACCCGCGAGCTGGTCCTCGGCCTTGAAGTCGTCCTGCCCGATGGCCAGATCTGGAACGGCCTGCGCGCCCTGCGCAAGGACAACACCGGCTACGACCTCAAACACCTCTTCATCGGCGCCGAAGGCACCCTCGGCATCATCACCGCCGCCACCCTCAAGCTCTTCGCCAAACCGCGTCAGACAGTCACCGCCTGGCTCGCCGTGGCCAGCCCCGCCGCCGCGGTCGAACTGCTCTCCCGCCTGCTCAGCGTGGCGGGCGACCGGGTCACCGCCTTCGAACTCATCAGCCGCCCGTCCCTCGATCTCGTCCTGCAGCACATCCCCGGCGCCCGCGATCCGCTGCCCCAGGCCCACCCCTGGTATGTGCTCGTCGAACTCACCGACACCCTCATCAGTGTCGACCTTGCCGCCGTCCTTGAGGCCGAACTCGCCACCGCCATCACAGACGGCGCCGTTCTCGATGGCACCGTCGCCGCCAGCCAGGCCCAGGCCACCGCCCTGTGGAACCTGCGCGAGAACATCTCCGAAGCCCAGAAGCGCGAAGGCGTCAGCATCAAGCACGACATCGCCGTGCCCGTCAGTGCCATCCCCGAATTCCTGGACCGGGCCGGCGCGGCCCTGGAAGCCTGCTACCCCGGCCTGCGCATCGTCGCCTTCGGGCACGTGGGCGACGGCAACCTCCACTACAACCAGTCCCGCCCCCACCGCGACGAGAACGCCGCCTTCATCGCCCGCACCGAAGAGGTGGGGCGCGTGGTGCATGATCTGGTGCATGAACTGGGCGGTTCCATCTCCGCCGAGCACGGCATCGGCCAGCTCAAACGGGCGCTGCTTCCCGCCTACAAACCCGCCGTCGAGCTGGATCTCATGCACCGCATCAAGTACGTGCTCGACCCCCGGGGCCTGATGAACCCGGGCAAGGTTCTGCAGGGCAGAAGGGCAGCAGACTGAGCCCATTTTGGGCTCGATGTCGGTAGTCCGCGGATCTGTGTCGGCAAATTTTACAATCACACTTTCCGGGGTTTCGTCAGAAACAATAAACCCATGAATTATTGTGATATTTGGCTTTCGGCACGTTTATTGCTCGATTCTCGGCACGTCGCCTTAAAGGGCCAGCCCAAAAAATCAGCGAGTCATCTGATCAGGGTCGGCACGTAAGATCTGAAATCCGTTTGACCAGTATTGGAGAGACCTCATGAAGAAATTCGCTGTAGCCGCTACCGTCGCGGCGCTCGCAACCGCCAGCTCGGCCTCTTTCGCTGCCGGCTACGCCACCACCTTCGCCGGCCTGACCGGTGATTTCGTTATCTCCGACTTCGGCACCAACACCGCCGGCCCCACGATCCCGGATGCCGACAAGCAGTTCAAGGTCACCCTGACCAACGTTGATGGCAAGGTCACCATCCAGGTGCCGCCCGCCGGCAACTACAACATCTACGCCCTTGCCGGCACCTCCTCCCTGATCGACTACGACGGCATCGTCGGCCCTGATCTGGGTGCCGTGTACCCCACCACCACCAAGGTTGGCAGCGGCAACGTGGCTGTCACCAACACCTCCAGCAGCCTGGTTGAGTTCGACTTCAACGGCGTCAACTCCACCTCCCTGAAGCTGGATGGCGTTCTGCAGTCCATTCCCTACACCACCGGCGCGATCACCATCAGCGGCGCGGGCGCCACGTCCTTGTTTGGCACCCTGCTGGGCCTGGGCTCCTTCCTCGTCAATCCGGTTTCCGGCACGGTTGATGTGTCCTACAAGCTGTTCCAGGACTCCATCGAAATCCTGATCGACGAAACCAACCTCGTTGGTGGCAGCTTCGAAGACGCCCTGCTGGCCCTCGACAACCTGCCGGCGGTCAATCCGTTCAGCCTGCCTGCTGGCAACCGCAACGCCATCATCGACGGCACCTTCGCCGCCAATGGTGTTCTCTTCACCGTTCCGGAACCCGCCACCCTTGGCATGCTCGGCCTCGGCCTGGCTGGCCTGGCGGCTGCCCGTCGTCGCAAGGCTGCCTGATCGCAGTTTGCTTCGTGCAGGTCAAAACGGCGGCGCAAGCCGCCGTTTTCAATTCTGCCGGGCGATCGCACCAAACGTCAGCGGGCGTGGCTTCCGTTGCCCCTGGGTTGCGGCTGCCATCAGTTGTTTTAGCCGGCAGCGCCTTGCTGTAAAAACCCCACGCGATTCCATCTATAGTGAAGATCACAAGCGCGCATCTTCAAGGCGTTCGGCGCAAAAAGTGGTTTACAAACCCCGGTTCGACACCTATAATGCGGTCTTCGTTGGACGGGGGTATAGCTCAGCTGGGAGAGCGCTTGCATGGCATGCAAGAGGTCAGCGGTTCGATCCCGCTTACCTCCACCAACAAAAGCAATACCGGGTCCCCATCGTCTAGAGGCCTAGGACACCGCCCTTTCACGGCGATAACCGGGGTTCGAATCCCCGTGGGGACGCCAAAATTCAAGTCCTGCGGCAGCATAGCAGGCGCATTTAGCTGAAGCAGGCTGAATGGCTGGGTAAATGGAGTGGTAGTTCAGTTGGTTAGAATACCGGCCTGTCACGCCGGGGGTCGCGGGTTCGAGTCCCGTCCACTCCGCCAACGTTTTGCAAAAGGGGCCTTGGCCCCTTTATTGTCGGTCAGCAGGTCCCCATCGTCTAGAGGCCTAGGACACCGCCCTTTCACGGCGATAACCGGGGTTCGAATCCCCGTGGGGACGCCAGGAAAGGCAGGTTCCAGGGTAGGGGCCTGAGAGGGTGTGAAGAAATCGTAGCGAGCGGTTCGAGTTCGCCTCGAGAAGCGCAGCCGTACAAGGGTACGGTGAGCATCGCAGGGGCGAAATCGGGTCGCGCAGCAGATTTATTCACGCACTCTGAGCAGTTAGCAGTATCGTGGGGGTATAGCTCAGCTGGGAGAGCGCTTGCATGGCATGCAAGAGGTCATCGGTTCGATCCCGTTTACCTCCACCACAAAATTCAGTGTCAAGTCCCCATCGTCTAGAGGCCTAGGACACCGCCCTTTCACGGCGATAACCGGGGTTCGAATCCCCGTGGGGACGCCAGGATGCAAAGTCCTGCAGCAGTAGTGCAGGCGCTTCAGTCAAAGACTGAAGGCAAGTCAAATGGAGTGGTAGTTCAGTTGGTTAGAATACCGGCCTGTCACGCCGGGGGTCGCGGGTTCGAGTCCCGTCCACTCCGCCAACGTTCTTCGGGTCAGGTTGATCCGATAAAACAAAAGCTGCCCAAGGGCAGCTTTTGCTTTTTATACGCCCGCCGTATTCAAGCGCAGCATCAAGGTCATGGAATGCTGCGGTGAAACCTGGAAGCCATAGTGTTCGTAAAACTGCCTGGCTCGCTCGTGCAAGGTGTGGACGAGCAATGCCCGAACCCCGGCACTCTCAGAAATGAAAGCAGCCCGTTTGACAGCATCCTGCAGCAGGGCGGCGCCAAGCTTGGTGCCTTGGGCGCGCTGATCGACCGCCAGCCGCGCAAGTACCATCATCGGCACAGGGTCGGGCATGTTGCGCCGTACGCTGCCTGTTGCGGTGCGGTGCGCGACCGCGCCGGCAGCCAAGGCGTAATAAGCAAAAACGCACCCCTCTTCGTCTGTGACAACAAAGGTTCGGCTGGCGCCGCTTTGGTGGTTGACGAGTGCCCGGCGCCTGAGCCAATCGTCGAGGCTGGCTTCCCCACATGCAAAATCATCAAGCTGATGGGTGGCTGCAAGCGGTTGAGGTGCCGTCAGTCGCAGGCTCATTCCGCGTCCGTGCTCCATGGGGGCTTCACAGCCATCAGTCGCTCAAGCCCCGGATTGGGTGCAGCAGGGGGGGTATCCAGCGAGGCGGTGAATTGCTTGAACTTGTCCGGGTCCAGGTTGAAAAAAACCTGGTCCAGCACAACGGCTTGGGCGCGCTCGCAGGCGACTTCCAGCATGAAGTCCGAACGGTTCTTGCCCAGTAGGCGGGCAGCGTGATCGATCAGATCGCGCTGTTCGGGCAGTGCGCGCAGATTGATGGCGGCGTCGCGCATGTACGTTCCTTGTGTTTGTGGCGAGTGAGCGGATTGTGTGACTGTGTGTAGCTGTTGTCAATACGTGACGCCTTGGGGTTGCATCAGCGTAAATCGGTGTTCTCCATTCCTGAAACCTCGCATCGATGTGTCGTTTGACGGTCGGTGCGGGCTCTCGATCGCCGACCAATGCCCGTCTCGGGCACGCAAACCCAACGGCTTTGGGTTGGCTGTCGGTGGAAATGACAAATCCATCAATAACGGCTTGAGTGGTCCGATTTTGGGGCTTTACGCCGACATGCTGGAGCCAATTTGGGCGCCGAGAGGGGGGCAGATCTCAGCGAATTTCTTGGTTGCAGCGGGCCTGAAATGGTGGGCGGGGGTAAGAGCTAACGCCGGAATCATGCAGCCAAGTCGGCTTGGACATTATTTCGTGCGGGAATGCAATGTGTTTTTTTGTGTCGAAAATCTTTACAAATCGTAGCTAACCCTAATCGGTTGGCGGCACAACTTTTTGATAGAAAAAAGAAAATATAAGAGGCGTGGTTCTTGCTTGTAGCTTACATGGATAGCTCTGTAACAGAGAACGCGATGCATGCGTGTATCAATCAACGGGCGAGAGTGTCAGCCGGTGCGTCCGGGTGTCGCCCTCAAGGCAACGGGGTTTGATCTCGCCATGCTTGCTGAGAGAATGTAACATTCTGCAATATCTTGAGTTCATGATTGCCGACGGCACTGCATACAATGCGCGCAGTATGTTTTTTGGTGCCAAACGGGTGAATGTCATGAACGACGAGGCCGGCGTGTTCCTTGCTGTATCGGGGTGCTGCTCCAGGCCGTTTGCCGAGTCCAGGATGGGCGGGGCTCGCGTAAGTCGATAAGGGGCAAGAAAAAATGCTGTCTGCTGCACTATTCCTGTTGGGTGTGATCGTCTCAGTCGTCGCAATACGGTACGGCATCGTTGCGTCGCACAAACTCGGCATTGTTGACCAACCCGGGGGGCATAAGGCCCATGACACGGTAACGCCGTTTGTGGGTGGCGTGGGTGTGCTCGTGGCCACCTTGAGCGCGGTCTTCATTGTCAGCCAGTTCTTCCCACAGTTCACCGTTCGTGCCTTGCCCTTTGTGTTTGGCGTGGTCGCCATGTTCATCACCGGCTTCGCTGATGACATCCTCCATCTGGGCTACAAGATCCGTTTTCTTGTCCAGGCATGCGTGGGTGCTGTCATGGTCTTCTGGGGTGGCGTCGTCATCGCCGATCTTGGTGATCTCGGCATGGGGCTGGTCCAGCTAGGGGGTTTCGGTGTCGTCCTTACCCTCGTTGCCACCATTGGCGCCATCAATGCCCTCAACATGATCGATGGTATCGACGGGCTCTCCGGCTCCCTGTCGACGGTGTGCCTGCTGCTCATCGCGTTTGCGGCCTACCGGGCGGGCGACATGGCCTACTTTGCTTTGATCGTGATGATCGTCGGCGGCCTCGTTGGTTTTCTGTATTTCAACCTGCGCTACTTTCACCAGCGTCGTGCCCGGTGCTTCCTGGGTGACAACGGCAGCATGCAGGTCGGCTTCATCTTTGCATGGCTGCTGGCCGACTTCTCCCAGGCCTCGCCTGGCCAGCGCATCATCACGCCGGTCACCACCCTGTGGCTGTTTGCGGTGCCGCTCATCGACACACTCAGTGTCATGCTGCGCCGCCTGTGGATGAAGCGCTCCCCCTTCCGGCCGGACAGGCATCACCTCCACCACCTCTTTCTGCGCGCAGGCTTTCGTGTTCAAGACACCGTGCTAGTGCTCGCCTTTGTGCAATTGGTGTTTGGCGTGATCGGCCTGGGGGGGCTGTATGCCGGCGTTGCCGAGCTCGACATGCTCATCGCCTTTGTCGCGGCCTTTGCCCTGTGCTTCTACTTGTTGCTCCGTCCGTGGCGCTTTGTGCCCTTGCTGCGGCGCATTCATAGGCTGATTGGCTTTACCTCGGCTCACGCAATCGGGGTGCATGTCTCAGGTCTGAACACCGAGGGTCTCGGCAAGTTCTCGAATAAGCTCAATGCCAGCATCGGCCCTCGCTACGATTTCCGCTTCACCGCCTTCAAGCGCGACGCCAACGCGGGCGGCTGCTACGGTGTTATCGAACTCTTGTGCGACGATCAGGCGCTCACCCAGACCGAAGTGCGCGACGTCCTGGCTACAATCCGGCGCGAGTTTCGTAGTGACCGCGCCCTGCGCATCCGGCAGTTTGTCGAGCGCAAGGAGGCCAACGACCGCCGCGTGGGCTATAAGCCTCGCAACGCCAACCGGCGTGTTGTCGACCGCCGCGCCCCGCACAAAGGGCTGGTGATCTACCGTGTCCTCAGTGCCGCTGGCGAATCCAGCGTTCTGTTGCAGTGCAAGGCCTGACCAGGGGGGATGCACATTGTATGAACGTATCCTGGTTGTCTGCACGGGCAACATATGCCGCAGCCCCATTGGCGAGTATCTGCTCCGCAGCAGGCTGACTGATGCGGGCCGAAATGCCAGCATCCGGTCTGCCGGGGTGGGCGCGCTGATTGACGAGCCCGCCCACGATACCGCCATCGCCATGATGGCCGCACGCGGAATCGATATGGGGCCTCACCGCGCCCAGCAAGCCACCCAGGCTCTGTGCCGCTGGGCCGAACTGGTGCTTGTCATGGAGTCTCACCACCGCGAGGCGCTCTCCGACATCGACCCCGCCGTACGCGGCAAGACCTTTCTGCTCGGCCACTGGAGCAAACAAGAGATCCCCGACCCCTACAAGCGTGACAAGCGCGTCTGGGACGAAGCCGTTGCCCTCGTGGATGCCGGCGTCAGTGCGTGGATCAAACGGCTATGACGGAGATACGCTTCCCCCACGCGTCGTTCAGGGGCGAATTCCTTCAGTCATCCCCGGCCCGGGCTTACCTCATGGTCAAATCATTTTTCTGAGTCGGTGCAAATGCAACGCAACAGCCGATATGATCAAGCGTACATGTGGCCCTGGAAAGCTCAGAGGGTGTGAAGAAATCGTAGCGAGCGGTTCGAGTTCGCCCGGAGAAGCGCAGCCGTACAAGAGTACGGTGAGCATCGCAGGGGCGAAATCGGGCCGCGCAGTAGATATATTCACACCCTCTCAGTTAAAGGCGTCGTCGGGCTGTTGGTGCAGTGGCGCCCCGGTCGCGTCATCCATCTGGTGATCGGGCCCGCATCACGCAAACGGCCGTCGGCAAGGGTTTGGCGCTGGGTGCAGCGAGAGCAAGCAAGGTTGGGTGATTTTATCCAACCGTGTCTTGTTTCCGGAACGTGCGCGGCAGTGTCATTTAACATTCAGGGTATCGTCTACCTATCCGGAACCTGGGAATCATGAAGACCTATCTTGATGGCGCAATCATTGCCCCGCAGCAACGGCGGGCGGCGCTCAAATCCTTCCGTCACGCAGGGGGCTTCCCCTTGCGCAGCCTCGTGCTTGTCGCGTTGTGTGCCTCCCTCGGTGCCTGTGCCCTGGTGCCGGGCGACCGGGCCTACGGCCTCCGTGATCAACAGTCCGCCGTCAAGCTGCCGGTCAAGCAAAGCGACACTGCCGAGCCCGTGCCCGACAACATCGCCATCAAGCCCATCACCGCCGAGCTGATCATCGAACAGATCAAATCAGCCCAGCCGCTGCGCCCCACCGCCACCAACGACAACCTCTCCGCCAACACGGGCAAGGGCGCGCGCGACAACCTTGCCGCCCCCGATTACAAAATCGGCCCGGGCGACGTGCTCACCATCATCGTCTGGGACCACCCCGAGCTCACGACCCCGGCCGGCCAGTACCGCTCTGCCGACCAGGCCGGCACCGTGGTCAATGAAGACGGCACCATCTTCTATCCCTACGTGGGCACCCTCAACGTAGCGGGCAAGACCACCCGCCAGGTGCGCGACATGCTTGCCAAGGGCCTCGCCAAGTACATCGAAAAAGTACAGCTCGACGTGCGCATGGCCGCCTTCCGCAGCAAGCGCGTGTACGTGGTGGGCGAAGTTGTCAAGCCCGGCCTGCTCGAAGTCACCGACATCCCCCTCACCGTACTCGAAGCGGTAAACCGTGCCGGCGGCTTTGCCCCCGAGGCCGACCACAGCCGCGTGCTGCTCACCCGCAAGGGCACCACCTACCGGGTGGACATCCAGGCCATGTACGAAGCCGGTGCCACCGAGCAAAACGCCCTGCTCGAGCCGGGTGACATCCTCAACGTGCAAGACCGCAGCTTCAACAAGATCTTTGTGCTGGGCGAAGTCACCAAGCCCGGCTCCCTGGTCATGACCAAGAAGCGCTCCACCCTGGCCGAAGCCCTGGCCGACGCCGGCTACATCACCCAGGACCGCTCCAATCCCAAGTGGATCTACGTGATGCGCGGGGATGGCGACGTGCCCGAGCTCTTCCACCTGGACGGCAGCTCCCCTGACGCCATGCTGCTGGCCGACCGCTTCAACCTCAAGCCGCGCGACATCGTGTACGTGGATGCCGCCGACGTCGTCCGCTGGAACCGCGTGATCAGCAACATCCTGCCTACTGCGCAGACCCTGTTCCAAGTGAGCAGAACGCAGTACCCATTGTTTGGGGGGCGCCAAGCTGCTATTCCTTAGTGGATAGTTGTTCTTGTTATCTCTTTTGTACTGGTGTTCGTGGTTAATCTAATGAGATCTTTTTGTATTGTTGAGTGCTATGAAAATGACAAGCCCGCTAGATAAATCGTCTGTTAGATCTCTCGGTGACGCACGAATGCAATTTGACGAATCAGACCGAGACTTCATCTCCCTTAGGGGGATTTACGCGGAAGTTATGGATCGTCGGTCGTTGGTCGTTTTCTGGTGCCTTTTGGCGCTGGCTCTTGCCGGAGCTTGGGTTGTGCTGAGTAAGCCTTCATACCGAGCTGACGCTTCTGTTCACGTTGATGAGAAGTCCCTTGGCATCACTTCCGCTTTTAAAGACCTTCAGCCGCTTCTCTCGGAAAGCACTACTGTTTCTACCCAGCAAGAAATTCTGATTTCAAGGTCGATTCTTGGGATGGCTATACAGAAGTTAAAACTCGATATTGTAGTTGAACCCAAGTATTTTCCAGTTGTGGGTTCTGCTATAGCTAGTCGCTACTCCGGTGTTGGGGTGGCTTCGCCTCTATTGGGATTTACTTCCTTTGCTTGGGGGGGCGAGATTGCACGAGTAGATGCACTAGTTGTTCCGTTCCAGCTTGCAGATAAGGATCTTGTGCTAAAGGTGCTAGAAGATCGCAAGTTTCAACTCGAAGATGATGATGGAAATGTGTTGAGTGTTGGCTCCGCCGGGACTAGAGCCGAGTTTGAGAAGGGTGCTATTTTTGTATCGGAACTTAAGGCGAGGCCAGGCACTAGTTTTAAGTTGAGAAAAAAATGGATCGGGACTTCTGTAGAGGATCTTAAGAAGGTATTTGTTGTAAAGGAAAAGACAAAAGGTTCCGGCGTTCTTGAAATCTCCTACGTGGCAGATAGCGTTGATGCCGCTACTAATACGCTGCAAGAAATTTTGGATGCGTATGTCAGACAAAGTGTTGAAGCGCGTTCTGTAGAGGCGGAAAAGACGCTTGCTTTTTTGGATCAGCAACTCCCTCGGCTTAAGTCCGACTTGGACAAGGCTGAATATGCGTACAATAGCTACAGGAAAACAAGGGGTTCTTTGGATCTTGCTTTGGAAACTCAGACCGTTTTGCAGTCTGTAGTAGAATTCGACGGTCAAATTCTAGCGCTCAGGCAAGAAAAAGATGAGCTGCGCCAAAGCTTTACTGCCGAGCACCCTCGCGTGATTGCTGTTGACAATCGGATCGCAAGGCTCGTTGAGAAAAGGGCAAGCCTAGAAAAGGATGTGTCGGGTTTGCCGGAAACCCAGCAGCGGTTGTTGCAGTTGGCTCGAGATGTTGAAGTAACTACTGCGCTGTACACTAATATTTTGAATACGTCTCAGCAGCTACGTGTTTCCAAAGCAGGTGCTGTGGGTGACGTTAGAGTTCTCGATGTTGCAATCGCATCTATACAGCCTATTGGCCCAAAACCTATCGTTGTACTCCTTGGAGCGGGAGTTCTTGGACTCGTTCTGGCGTTGATTAATATTTGGGGTTTGACCGCGCTAAAGGTTACGGTGCGCGATCCTGAGACTATCGAAAGGGAGACAGGTTTGCCAGTTTATGCAACGGTTCCTTTTAGTAGCGTAGAGCAACGTATTAGTTCAGGAAAAAATAAGGCCCCCTCAATTCTAGCGATACTTCATCCTGACGATGAATCTATCGAGAGTCTCAGGGGGCTTCAGGCGTCCATACATTTCGCGCTATTTGATGCAGAAAACAATTCCATCTTGATTACCGGCCCCAGTCCAGGTGTTGGTAAGAGTTTTGTGTCTAAAAATCTCGCGGTCATTCTTGCTCAGGTAGGAAAGCGCGTCGTTCTTGTCGATGCGGACTTAAGGCGCGGCCACATTAACAAAGAGTTTGGTTTGGGGCGCGAAAATGGTGTTAGTGAATTTGTATCGTCTGCTGCTGAGCTTTCTAGTATTACGAAGTCAACCATTGTCCCGAACTTGGATGTTGTAACCACAGGTGCTATTCCTCCGAATCCTTCGGAATTAATTTTGCACGAACGGTTCAAGGTTCTTTTGGATTCCCTCAAGAGTTTGTATGATATTGTTCTTGTCGATGCTCCTCCGGTTTTGGCTGTTGCAGATGCTGCGCTGATATCGAAGTATGTCGGGGCGACCTTTATGCTCTTGCGGGCTGACAAGCACCCCATTGATGAGGTAAGGCAAGCGGTAAAGAAGCTGAATACAGCTGGTGTAGAAGTTAAGGGCTTTATCTTTAATGGTCTAGATCTTGAACTCCAAAGGCACCGCTATGGATACAAAGGTCACGTCTATTCGTATTCATATAAGTGAGCTCTTCTTGGCAATCCCGATGAGCAATCTGCTCTTCGGGATTTGTTTGTTCCACAGAGTGCCGGCTGTTACATTTGTTGCTGATTGGACAGTTGTGGAGAGAGTTGTTTGTGACTTTCTTTTTGTTTTTTCAACAGAGAAAACGAGTGGCGCTCTTGAATATTTCATCTGAAATGCTCATTTACAATTCTATTTCTTTGTTTGAAATGAAATTTACGTTTTTTGCAAGCCTGTTTTTCTAAATATATTTGAGCGCATGACTTAATGTACAAAAAGAAAAGAGCTTTTCGAGGGTTCTTGTTCTCTCTCGGGTCGGCACTCACGGCATTGCTCTCCGTTGTCTTGGTTGCAAGATTGTTGGGGCCCCGCGATAGTGGTGTGGCTATTACCGCAATGACTATTTTTGCTACAGTACAGTTGTTTGCTGATGTTGGTCTCTCACCCGCTCTGGTTCAAAAGCTCAGAATCAGGAAAAGTCACATCACAGTCTCTTTCTGGGTTGCTATCGGACTGGGGCTCGCAGCCACCGTTGCATGTTATGTCTCTTCGGCTGACATAGCGGGTTTTTTTAATAGCCCTGACCTCGATCTTCTTTTGATTCTTGGGGCTCCAGTATTTCTAGTGCGAGCTTATTCCTCCACGTTTGAAGCTCTCATGCAGAGGCGCTGTGCGTTCTCTCGCATTGCGTTAGCGGATATAGCCGGCGTCGTAGTCGGAGGCTTGGGGGTCTCTACTGTGTTGGCCTATTATGGATTTGGTCCAGCATCCTTGGTTTTCGGGTTGTTGATTCAAAATCTAGTGCGCGCGATGACCCTTAGAGCTGGAGTTCGCATAGCTATTACTGGCTGGCCACCGCTCCAGGCGCTAAGAGATCTGGCAGGCTTTGGTGTCTTGTTTTCAGCTGCTCGGTTGCTGAACCATGTGGCAACTCAGGCGGACACATTAATAATAAGTAAGCTTTTAGGTCCGCTTGCTGCTGGATTATATGCTCGTTCTTTCCAAGTTCTCGTGGCGCCCGCGAATCTTATGGGTCAGGCTTTGAGCAATGTCTCGTTTCCAATGCTTTCTAAGATTCAGAACGATAGAAGTCGTGTATTGCAATTGCATGAAGTAATGATATCGTGGCTTTGGTTTATGGCATGTCCATTGGCTGCACATTTCTATTTTTTTTCTCAAGAATTTGTCGCGATATTGTTTGGAAGCGATTGGTCTGAAATGGCTGGGTTGGTGTCCGTACTCGGGGTGATCATGCCCTTTCGTATTGCATACAAGAGCTTTGATCCAGTGTACAAGTCTCTTGCTCTTATGAAGCAGCGTGTCGGGTTGCAAGCGCTGTACGCGATCTGTGTGGTGTGTGGCGCGCTTGTCGGTTCTTTTATTGGTTTGACGGAAACTGTATGGCTAGTTTCCCTTGCGGTTGTCATTCATTTTGCTCTATCGTGGGTTGTTCTAGCGAGAGCTTCTGATCACTATCCAGCGCTAAGGCTTCTTGTAGGTATGTTGTTGTTTTACGCATTATGCATGGGCTTTCAGTTTTTGCTATCTGTTTCAATCTCATCCGTCGAGTTGTATTTACGGTACTTTGCTTCGTTGATAATGCTTTCCGTGTTTTTTAGTCTTATTTGGATTGGGCGTTCATACATCTTCTCGACGATCAGAAATTGAGGGAATAAAGTGAAAACAGTTTTGTTGCATGCTTCATATTTCGCGAAGAATTTTGGTGATGTTTTGCTATGGAAAATAGTTGCTGAGAGAGCCGGCGCTGTTGTTGGAGTTGATGGTCTCAGATACTGCAATATGCCTGAGGACATGGAAGATGCTTTTCTTCGAGGGCTAGGCGGCATTGAGAAGCTAGGTTCGAATGAGAACATTGATGCTGCTATTTTTTGTGGTGGAGGCTACCTTATGCCTCCGCATAGTGGGGGCCTCCGTTGGGAGATTCGTAATTTTCTTCGGCACGGCCGAGCATTGCGTGAAGCCTATAGATCCGGGAAGGTCTCTGTGTTTGGCGTTGGTTTGGGGCGAATTAAACTCCCTTTTTTTAGGAATGTAGTTGGTGGCGTTTTGTCGATCGCCAGTCCTTTGCTGGTAAGAGACAAAGAGTCTCAAGAGAGTTTGAGTCACTATGGAGTTAGCACAGGGAACGCTCATGTCGTTCCTGATCTAGCTCTTGCGTATGTATCGGAAGAAAAGGATCGCTATAAATCTAGTCCGAAATTTCTAGGGATTCATGCGGATTTTCAGGGGGTTGATGAAGAGAAGAAGTCACTTTTTCTGTCTGCTTGTCGGGACTTGATACTGAGAACTGGACTTCCCATCAGATTTCTCGTCGACTGCGAGTCAAAGTCTTCCATTTCTTCGGTGGGAGAGACTCGTTCTCAATTGGGTGTAACGGAACGCGATCTGATCGTTTATCAGAATGATTGCGACGAATTCCTTCGTGCGATAGGGGAGTGCGCGTTCGTTTTGACTACAAAGCTTCACGTGGGAATATGTGCCACGGCTTTGGGAATCCCCGTTGCATCTATTGCAAAGCATGCTAAAACGAAGAGATTTTATAATCAAGTTGAGCAGCCATGGCGATGCATCTCCACAGGTGATGAGTTGAGGATGTTGCTATGTCGAGATGATCTGTTGTTTGATGTCGAGTTGCCGCACGATCTAATCGAGACAGGACGTGATGCGCTTGATGCAGTTAGCAAGTTTGCGTTAGAGGTGAATAATGCGCGTGATGCACGTAACTAACGCTTATCCATCCGAAGCAAAGCCGATCAAGGGCATTTTTATCAAAGAGCAGATAGAGCTCTTAGAGCGATCTGGACTTGAAGTCGATGTTTACGTGATCCCGGAGGGAAGGGGATGGAGGAAGTATGCGCGTGCTTGGTGGGATTTGATGCGTCGGGCGAGTTCGTACGATGTAGTGCATGCGCACCATGTTTTTTGTGGGCTTATTTGTATCCTTGCTGGGCAAAGAAATAGACTGGTTGTTTCTTTTTTGAACGATGTTGGCCGAAACATTATCGGCGTAAATACTCGTATCTCATCATTTTTTGAGCAGATCGTACATAGGCTGAGTAAGGCTGCTATTTTTAAGTCTCCTAAGTTCATAAATTGCATGAAAGAAGGAGATCGACTTATACCTAACAGCGTTACGTTAAAGCTTATTTACGATGATGAGTTGAGGGAGAGTGTTAGAGGCAAATTGGGTTTTCGGAAGGAAGATTGTGTTCTCCTTTTTGTATCGGCTAATGATTTGCATAGAAAATCGAAGCGTTACGATCGGTTTGTGGAAGTGCTAGAAGCTGTGCAATCTAGGGCCGTTTCGGCTAAGCAGTTGCTGATGGTCAATGTCCCGCGAGACGATGTCGCTGATTATTTTAATTCCGCTGACTTTCTCGTCGTGGTTTCTGAGTTTGAAGGATCGCCGAATTCCGTGAAGGAAGCACTGGCGAGTGGTTTAAGAGTAATTTCGACAAACGTTGGTGATGTAGATCTGCTGTGCAAGGGCGTTCCGGGTTGCGCTGTTTTCGATAATTTTGATGTGGCAAATTTCGCGGCGAGAATCGTGAGTGAATTTGCCATCTCCCGCAATAGGGAGGATCTGCAGCAAGTGGCGTTGCTAAATCTACCTTCAGATAGTTCTGCGTTGAAGAGCCTTCGCGAAGTTTACGATGGGGTGTGCGGTGATGCGTAAGTCTTATTTGGGACTTACCTGCACTCTTATTTATGTAGGGTTCTTGGGTGCCATTCCTGTGCTTTTGGCGGCCCCCTTATTTGCGGTTGTATGCTATATCGGATTTCTTGGTTATCGTCTTTACTTGAATTCTGCTAGCGGGCTGACTCGGCGACAGTTTTTTTTTCAGCTCATGCTTGTATTGACTTCCGTATTCTCTGCGATCGTTGTTCTCAAGAATGGATTGGATTTTGAGCGAGGAGTTGGACTGGCGTTTAGAACTGTAAGCACAATTCCGTTTTTTTTTGTTGCTTACTACTGTTCAAGAGTTCTTGGCTCTTACTCAGTTTTGGCCGTTGTTGTAGCAGCAGGGAGTATTCATGCTTTTAACGGCCTGTTAAGCGTTGTTTTTGGTTTTGCCCCTGTAATTGGGGGGGTGATCCGTCCTAGCGGATTTCTTTCTCCCAATATTACAGCAAACAGTGTGATGGTCGCTGCGTTGTGTGCTTTTGGTTTGTTTCTAGGGTCAAGAATAAGAAGCAGAGAGTGGTTTTTTACAGGCGCTATATTTTTCTTGCTTGTCTTTTTCCTTGTTTATTCTGCGACGATTAAGAATGTCTTGACAATAGGTGTTGTGGGGTTTTGGCTGTATCTGGTTTTCTTTAAGAGGCAGCGTGTAGCACGCGGTGCTTTTGCGCTTGGAGCGATATTTATATTTGCTCTAATTGTTATTTTTTTTACGCCCACGGGAGCTCGGGTTCTCGAGACATTTAGTGGCGGAACCGTTTCAGAAACAACAGGAAAAGCAACCCCTTCGTCATTTGAGTGGAGGGTTATGCACTGGACGCTTCTGATTGCAGATTGGTGGCAGAACTATCGAATTTTTGGTAGTGGAATCGGACAGGCCGTTAATATGGAAGGTATTCGGGCCGGGTTTGATGAGGAGGGGCCGATTGCGCATAATGACTATGTCGCGCTCTTGGTTGAATTTGGTCCCGTTTTGGGGGCGATCGTCGTCGGTTGTTGGGCAGCAATCTTTAGACAGGCTCTATTTTCTCTTAAGTCTTTGCCGGTTGTCCGCGCAACATGTCTTGGCGTTCTGGCTGCACTTTACATTGCTATGTTCGGTGGTAATGTAATGTTCACTGCAGCGTACTTATATCTGCTTTGGTTTGTTATTGGAGCGAGTTATGGAGAGTATGACAGGTCATTCCAGTTCTAGAGTGGATGGGGTTCGTCGTCTCCCTGTGTTGTCCACTTATGTTGACGAGATCTCCCGCGACAAGATTGACTATCTGGTAAGGGATCTGATAGCAAAAGATTCAGTTTCTGTTGTTGCGGCAGTTAACCCAGAGAAGTGCATAACAGTAGAGGCAGACTCAGAGACTCGGATTTTTCTAGAGTCTGCAAGTCTTTTGTTGCCAGACGGAATAGGGGTGGTTGCGTACTCTAGGTTGTTTGGTTCAAAGCTTATAGAGCGTGTGGCAGGATGTGATTTTGCCTTGGATTTGGTGAAGGGGCTCGCTAATAATAAGGATAAAGTATTTCTGATTGGTGCGTCAGATGATGTGTCTCAAGCTGCGGCTAATTATCTTAATGATTTAATGAGCTATCAAGTTGTTGTTTCTCGAATTAATGGCTACGACCAAAGGCTTAGTGATTTTTCGCTCATGGCAGAGTTGATCGAGAGCTCGGGGGCAAAGGTGGTCCTCGTTGCTCTTGGTAGCCCTAAGCAAGAGCGATGGATCAATCAGATGAGGGCGCGATTGAATAGAGGTGTATTCATGGGTGTCGGAGGTTCATTTGACGTGTGGGCAGGGGCTGTCCCAAGAGCCCCCGCAGTATTTCAGTCCCTTGGGCTGGAATGGCTTTTTCGCCTTTTAAGACAGCCTGCGCGTATTTTTAGGCAGCGTAAGCTGATAGTTTTCTTGGGAAGACTTTTGGTTGCCCTGGTCGGTAGACGAAAGAATGCTTAGGTGTTTTGGCTTTATTTGGTTGCTTTGTATTTTCTCGTTTCCCTGTGTTGCTGAGGTCTCTCGCAGCCAGGGGGCGTTTAACGACTTCGTACTCGTTTATGCTGGAAACGGTTCGCGGCCGAATTGGGATGTTTCCGCGTTCTCAAAGCTATTGCGTTGTGATGGAGTCGAGAGAAGGAATCGAATATTCTTTCGCTCTTTTGTTATCTTGGAGACTAGGACTGACGACAGGAAAGCGTTGGCTCATCCGAGTCCTAAAAGGCCGGCGAATGGTCCTGCGGACGACAGAGATTGGGTTGAGTTGCTGGATCGGTGGTTTCGAGTCAATGGGGTGTTGGATAGCTTAAATTCTGCTGCTCGTAACGCTCGTGAGAAGAGCGTTGATGTGTGGGTCGGATTGCCCGAACCGGTTGTCGGCGGGAGATTTCACCTTCCTTCTGACGGCGCTTTCGTGATTCTTGACGATGACGATAAGTTGAAAGCGGTTAATTGGCTTGTTGAGGTATTTCTCCATAAATGGCTGTCAGCAAAGTATGATCGACTCAATTTTGTGGGTTTTTATTGGGTGGATGAGTCTTTGTCGAATACAAAGGCTATTCTAGCTCCAAGTATGAGTTTCGCTAGGAAGAGGTTTAGAGAGTTAGGTTTTTCGAGTCCACTGAAGTATCTTTGGATCCCATTTTGGAGGTCTCCAGAAAGAGATAGGTGGAAAGAGCTTGGCTTTGATCTGTCGGTCTATCAGCCTAACTACTACGTGAAAAGTGATGTTTCATTAAGTAGGCTTAGTGAGACTCTTAGTCGAGCTTTAGAGTCTGGGGCCGGCTTTGAGATCGAAGTCGATGAAAAAGTGTTTGGTGACGCATTTCGTATGAGAAAGGCTTTGTCTTACCTCGACGCAGCGTCTGCTGCTTTGGGGGTGGGTGTTGTCGGTGTGTATCAAGGAAATGGAGCTTTACTAAGGCTAGGAGACGAAGCATGGCGAGGTGTATATATGCCGAGATTGTGCGATCTGATAGCCAATAGACACTGATTTTTTTCACACTGAAGGGGTATCAGCAAAATGGTAGTCGCAGTAATCGGCCTCGGCTACGTAGGCCTTCCACTCGCCGTCGAGTTCGGCAAGAAGCAAAAGACCGTCGGTTTCGACCTGCACCAGGAGAAGGTGGACGCCTACGCCCGCCACGTCGACCCAACCGGTGAAGTGAGCAGCGATGACCTCAAGGCCGCCGTGCACCTCACCTGCAGCACCGACCCCAAGGTGATCGCCGAAGCCGACTTCATCATCGTCGCAGTGCCGACCCCGGTCGATGAGGCCCACCAGCCCGACTTCACCCCGCTGGTCAAGTCGAGTGAGAGCGTCGGCAAGTACATGAAGAGGGGCGCCATCGTGGTGTACGAATCCACCGTATACCCAGGCGCCACCGAGGAAGTGTGTATTCCCATCCTCGAGAAGTTCTCGGGCCTCAAGTGGAAGCAGGACTTCAATGTGGGCTACTCCCCCGAGCGAATCAACCCGGGCGACAAGGAACGCACCGTCACCAAGATCATGAAGGTCGTCTCCGGCGACACGCCCGAGACACTCAGTTTCGTCGCCGACACCTACTCATCGGTGATCACCGCAGGGGTATATCCGGCCAGCTCCATCAAGGTGGCCGAGGCCGCCAAGGTGATCGAGAACACCCAGCGCGATCTCAACATCGCCCTGATGAACGAACTGTCGGTGATCTTCCACAAGATCGGTATCGACACCCTGGAAGTGCTCAAGGCGGCCGGCACCAAGTGGAACTTCCTGCCCTTCCGTCCGGGTCTGGTCGGCGGCCACTGTATCGGCGTCGACCCCTACTACCTGACCCACAAGGCCGACATGCTGGGCTACCACCCGCAGGTCATCCTGGCTGGCCGCCGCATCAACGACAGCATGGGCAAGTATGTGGCCGAGCAGACCGTCAAGGAGATGATCCAGAACGGCCACAACATCAAGGGCGCCGACGTCATCGTGTTGGGCCTCACCTTCAAGGAAGACTGTCCGGACCTCCGGAACAGCAGGGTGATCGACGTGATCAACGAGCTGAAGAGCTACGGCTGCACAGTGCACGTGCACGACCCGGTTGCCGGGTCCGCCGAAGCCGAGCACGAGTACGGCGTCAGCCTTACCGCCTGGGACAAGCTCCCGCGAGCGGCGGCGATTGTCGGCGCGGTGGCCCATAAGCAGTACAGCCAGATGGGCGTCGCCCAGCTATGTGAGAAGCTCGTCCCGAACGGTGTGTTCGCGGATGTGAAGAGCTTCTATGATCCGGCGGCGCTGGAGGCGGCCGGGGCGAGTGTCTGGCGGCTGTAAGAGATTGGATTGCTTTTGTCGAATCAGGCCCTCGGGTCGGCTCGACCAATGAACATCTGGAGTTTTTATGTCCCCTTCCTTGATTTACCTCGTCGCTGGCGCGCGTCCCAATTTCATGAAGATCGCGCCGATCGTGCGAGCCCTGCAGGCGCGGGCCGATCGATTCGACTTTCGCATCATCCATACCGGCCAGCAC
>WBZV01000173.1_pt1 | contig 44443 bp, 37 predicted proteins | sample 5204221 | NCBI WGS metagenome assembly WBZV01 (sample SAMN12344360, study PRJNA552823) | activated sludge metagenome | biome: Activated sludge suspended growth; feature: Nitrification reactor; material: Wastewater; isolation source: activated sludge from nitrification reactor of wastewater...
TCCACTACATTTCGCCTGTCCAAAAACAAGTTTTTGTCCAGACGAAACGTCGCATACTCACGGGCGTTAGGCGAAATACCTATAAATTTCTTTTTTACTTTTAATTTTAAATTTGGGTCTAAAAGCTAATGCATCAATAGTATCAAAATAAATATTAATACCTTTGTAGTAATTCCATATAAAAAAATATAATTTATTTAATAAATAAAAACGGCGACGTTTATTAAAACGAAGTAAATAGCGAAGTATATAAACTAAATCTGTCCTAACTATCTTTTTGCCGGGTTTAAGAATAAACAATCTTTGTTTTCATAAATAAAAATAATCTTGCACCGAATAAACTAATTTATTAATTTCTCTTGTAAATCTTCTTTTTTTTATTCTGGTTAAACAAAAAATAATAGGTCTTTGAATGAAATTACCAATTAAAAAATCAATATTATACGTTTTTGTAACTCTAACTTGTAATGGGAACATAATACGTCATAAATTTAACATTGTCATTCTTTTTAAATACTTTTTAAATTTTTTAGTTATCTTAGGTTTCTTACGTAATGGAAAGACAACACAATAAAATTTATAATAATAAAAACGAAGTTTATTTAAATGGTAACTAATACCTTTTTTTCATAAAATAGAAGAACTAGTATTTTTAAATTTAAAAAAACTAAAACGTTTATAAAGAAATAATCAAACAAAAAAACTAGTTAATTTAAGCTTACTATACCTTAAAAAACGTCTTAAACAAAAACTACGTCCATAACAATTAAGTAATAAAATTTCTAAAGATTTTTTTTTAACTTTGTAAAGTCTACGAGTTAATTTTAACTTAATATGTTTAACCGATTTATTAAATTTCTTTGATTTTACAAAAAACCGAGGTTTTTTATGTTTATATAATTTTATTTCCCGTATTTTATTACGTTTTAGTAATTTTTTTCCTTTAATAAAGGTAGAAAAATATAAAATACCTTTTTTTTTCAAAAATCTATATAGAGTTTTTTTATATATAGATTTTTGAAATCTTGACCTATGTCAGAAAGGTATTTTATATTGATACAATAATGCCAAATTAAATCTATTAACTCGTTTTGAAAATGTTTTTCTAACAAAATATGCATTGCAAATAGCATGCTTTTTATATAAAGAAAATGAATATTTATATAATGTTTTTTTTTTATAAGTATTATTTTTAAATAATATTTTAAAAATACACAATGTATTTATTCAAAAATTACTTTTTTTTTTTAAAGTTTTCGAAAATAATTTATTTAACAAAAAAATAATAAAACGGATTTTTTTAAAAGTATATACAGTATTTTTAAATGAAAACTTATTAATTAAATCGAATTTTTTTAAAAAATTAAAAGACTTCGTCTTGCTTTTAGAAAAAAATGAAAAAAAAAATAAATGTAAAAATTTCGGAAAAAATAAAAACCCAAAATGTTTGAAAATAGCACCAGAACGTTTGAAAAATGAAAAAGATAGACTTTTAAAATTAATATCATGTGAAAATGGAAATACACTTAAATCGTTATTTTTCGTACGAGTAAATAAATTAATATTTTCTTTTAATTTCAAATGTTTAATCTCTCTTAATTTATTATGAATTTTAAAAAACTGTCTATTAAATACATTAAATAAATTAGCAGAATTATTAAAAAAAAAAAAATTTACATTTCTTAAAAAAGGCTCAAAAAAAGATTTTTTATTTGGTAAATCTAAAAAAGACATAAAATGAACCTTTGAAAAAAACGAAATAAAAATTTGCTTTAGTCTATTGAAAAAAACACTTTTATTATTTTTAGGTTTAAACGGGAATCGTTGTAAACAATACAAAAAAGCGAAAATGAAAACACGAATTGTTTTCATTGTTAAAGCAATTTTAAAAGAACGTAATCACCACACCACTTTATTACAAAAAAATAAAGTATAAGCCATAGAAAAACCTAGAGTGCCTAAAAGATATTTAACTTGGCATACAAATATATTTAGCAAAAATGAACCATTAAAACTATTTTTAAATAAAAATAATAAACGTCTTTTAGACAAAGTAACCAAATTTAATACTTTTTTTTTAAAAAGAAAAGTATAAAATAGCTTTGTAATACACTTTTTTTTCAAGAAAAAAACAGAAAAAACCTTGTAAAACCTTAAGGTTTTATTTATAATAATGCCGCACTTTTTATTATAAATTTTTAATAAATTTTTTCTATAAAAAAAAGGACTTTTATTGTTTAAAAGTCTGGGACTAGAAATGACAGAAGTAGAAAAAAATTTTCTATGAATTTTAAACATTGAATAATTTTGATTATTAAACGTACTTTTAACTTTATATATTGAATTGTTTGATAAAGAAAAAAACAACGATTTTGCTAATATGTTAGTAACATGCATAAAACCTTGACTCGACATTAATAATTTATTATTAGGTTTAATATTATTTGTTCAATCTCAAAAAGATAATAATTGTTTATAGTTCATTACAGAGTTTAAATGACTAATGTTAAATAAAATAGGTTTCAACAAAATATTTGTTGGTTTTTCTTCTGATTTAGATCTAATCACTTTAACATTTGTAACTAAAAACAATTTTTTATAAAAAAACTTATAATTTTTATAAGTCCGATTTGTTTTTATAAAAGTGTTAAAATTTAAATTAATTCAATATAGCGAAATTGGAAATAAAAAAGTTAATAGATTTAATTTATCAAATAAAAAAAATCTTAAAGAAGAAATAATTTTAGCTGAACTTATTGTTAATTTATAGTTATTATTATATTTTAAAGTATAATAAAAAAAACTTAAAAAAAGATATTTATTATTTTTTATAAAATTAATAAAATAAACAAAATAAGCTCTATAAAATTTTAAATTAAATTTTGTTTCTTTTATAAAAAGCCATTTAAAAACATTTTTCAAATTAACAACTTTAAACCAAAATAAAGACCCCATAGAAAATAAAAAACGTTTTTGATATAAAAAAAAATGGTAAAGTAATAAAAAAGATAAACTAAAAGAAATAAATGCAAAGTTCGTTTGATCAAAAAAATTCAATTTTGAAAGCAAAGCAGGCACAAAATCTAATTTTATTGTTCGTCAATAAATTTTCATTTTTTTTTCTTCTTCACTTGCTATAGGTTCAGACAATTGATTGGTCATAAAATTCATAATTTTCAGACGCATTACTACAGAATAACTAAACGCGTTAACTAAACTTATTAAATATTTATCAAATTTAATTTTAAAAAGAAAATCCTTTAATAAAACACTTTTTTTACTTTTAAATATACTTTTTTTGTTTAGCAAACGTAATAAATAAGATGTTAGTCATAAATAACGCAAAACATAACGTAATACAGAAAGTTGTAAAGACACACCTGCAAAAAATTGTTTGTAATACAAATACATATCATCTTTAACAAACCCTTTATAAAAAAACCCTTTAGGTAAAAAATCTAAATAATTACATAAAGTGTATTGAAATGTACACGTTATTCAATTTTTAAATGAATGTTGTTTATATGAAAATAATTTTGATACAGTTTTAATCAAAGAACGTATTGAAAGTTTCTTATTAAAATTATGCAGCTTTAAATTTAAGCGTCATTTACATTTAGGTTGAAAACTCACGTTTTTAACTACAACTAAATTGTTAAACTTTGAAATACAAATGTTCTTCAATAGTTTATAACCTAAATAAAAACGTTTTCTTAAACAAAAAGCCAAGCTTGTAATACGCGTTTTATTTTTATAATTTATTCTTTTTCTTTGTAAAAGTAAACCTTTATCTACATTATCCAAATAAAAAGTATCAATTATTTTAAATTCATTAATCAACTCAGGTTTGTTAAAATTCAATAGATAAGAAATACCATAATTATAACGCTCCGTTCTATTTTTTTTTGCAAATACATAACAAAATGTTCATATAAATTGCAAAAAAAAATGACGTAACTTATGTTTCATATAATACTTTATTTTTTTCCCTGACAAATACCTTTTAGAAATATATCACAAAAACCTCCCTTTATAACTCCTTTTCTTTTTTTTATTTAAAAAAAAATTAAAAAGAAAACGATAAACATTAGTATTAAATAAATTTATAATATGTTTGAAAAATAACTTTGACCGTATTGGAATAGTTTTTCCTTTTTTTTTATCTACATCTAAATCCAATTTCTGTTTTAACAATTTAGGGGCGGTTTTCAAATGAAACAAAAACTTATGTAAATAAATACCATTAACACGTGATTGATGTCAATGAAACCCAAAATGCGATATATCATTTATATGATCAAAATTAAGTAAAAAAGAATCAATAAATGAATTTAACGCTAAATTTGTAAAAATAGGCACTTTATTATAAAAAGCTAACAAAAAAAAATTAAACTGAAAATTATAAAACTTCAAAACTGAAAAATGAAAACACAGCTGTTCAATTAATCCTTTATAACTAAAAAAAAAATTGTTGAAGAAAGTATTTTCAACAAAAAATTTAGAATTAACAATCTTAGAACTCAAAGTTTTATTGTTTTTTAAAAAAAAAAAATCTAAATTAAGTTTATTATAAGGATGTACAATAAGACTACGGTCATTAAAATGACGATCTAATTTTAAGAATAAAGCAGTGACTCTTTCAGATGTTTGAACGTTAAAACGATCATTACCATAAAACTCTGCACTATTAAACTGCAAAACACTTTTTAAACCGAAATCGATATAAATATATAATTCATTCTGTTTAGGTCTTAACGCTCTTAAATTAATTTCAGTAAATTTATATTTATATTCAAAATCAACAATATTACCACAGAAAGCAAAATATTTATAACGATAAGGCACACTGTTATAAGCATTTTTTAATATACTATCCAACGTTAAAAACCCTGTGAAATTATGCAACAATAAAGATAAATAATTGCGCTGGCTACAATTTATAGTTAACATTTAACTTATCATAAAATAAAAATTCTTTTAGCATAAAGAAAAATTTTACATTTAAAAACTGTTTTGTTTATAGTAGTAGTTGGTAAAAAAAGACTTATAGTTTAACGGTAAAACGTACCACTCATAATGGTCAAATTATAGGTTCGAATCCTATTAAGTCCATTCCAATTAAACTATAATATGTGGGTAACATAATGGTTAATGTGTAGATCTGCAAAATCTAGTATGACGGTTCAATTCCGTCCCCACACTTAAAATGGTGTATCCCACAGGACTTGAACCTGTAACCCATAGCTTAGAAGGCTATTGCTCTATCCATTTGAGCTAGGGATCCCTTCACACCTATTTTTTAGATTTTATACTCTACGGATTTTTTTTGGACGTACACCACCGACATACCTTATAATTCGTGGCACAAAAGAACTAATAGTCAAACGTTGAACTTTAAATACAGATAATATAGATTTAATACGTTTATCAAATAATTTATTAGTACACAAAACAATAGATAACTTTGTATTATATTTTTTTTTTTTTAAATGATTACAAATCAACAAAGCTATTTTAGAAGCAGCCTGTGTAGATTTTTTCTGTTTTGTTCGTTGACCAAAACCGGCCCTACCAGATGAATAAACCATAAGAGGTTCATTAAAATATGAAGTAATTGTTACAAAAATATTATGTTTTCGAAGTACAATGTAACAATTTGTGATATTCTTCAATTGACTTTCATATAATTGTACTTTTATTTTTCAAATAAAAAACAACTTTTTAATTAATAATAAAAATGTATACCAAGTTAAACCTTTTAATTGTAATTTTTTAAAAAGTACAAATAAACCTAATGACTTTCTTTTTAAAATTAAAGCTGAAATATGTCTTTTGAAAGCAAATACCAAAAAAAAACAATTAAAAATAATTAATTGAAATGAAATAACTAACTTTAAATAAGTTATACTACTTATTTTATTATTAAATAAAAATTTAGCAGTTGGTTTCATAAATGAATGAAAAAAATAGTTGACGAAATCTGAAGAATATAAAAACAAAAAATTACAAAATAACTTTTTTAAATAAATTAAATTAATTCTACTAGCAGAATTAAAAGAGAATCTAAAATACTTAGAAACAACAATGGAATTAAATAATAAAATTTGTTGAAAACCGGTTAGTTTTTTGTAATTAATTATAAAATTACAATATTTATTATACTTAATACTCATTATGTTTTTATTGTGTTTTTTTTAATTCTAATCTTTTTTTATATAACGCTTTTTGTGTTTTAGCATTGGTATGTGTTCTCTGCCCATAAACAGGTAAACCATTTTTATGACAAAACCCTTTATAACAATTTACATCTATTAAACGTTTAATATTATAATATTCTTTACGATATAATTCCATCTCTAAATTTTGAACATCATAATCGAAATATTTTTCTAACCCATTTACTTGTTCTTGTTTTATGTCTTTTAATTTCGTAGAAAAATTAACCCCCAACAAAGCTATTATTTTCTTCGTTTTATAATTACCAATCCCATAAACTTTTTTGAAAGCACTTATAATACTATTATTAGTATCTAACTTAACTTTAAAAAAATACATTTAAAAAAACTGTTTTTTTTTACCAACTTTTAATTTTAATTTAACATGTTTAAATTTAATCCCTCTGAATTTGTAAGATGTCAATGGTCTAAACCATAATATTTTTCATATTAAATTATACAATTCTTGTTTGTCTATACCATAGACAATAATAAATCTACTTCGTTTTTTAGTTTTTATACGCAATGTGTCTACGTTAATAGGACAATAAATATAATGATTATATCCAATATCAACTTTATAAACTTTCTCGTCTAACGAAAAAAAGGTTTTAAATCCTAAACCTTTCATTTCTAATTCAACAAATCAACGGAAACCAACTCCAATAAGCATATCTTTTAATAAACATAGAAATAATCTAAAAAATTGTTTATATATAAAAAAAAAATGATCACTCATAAAAAAAACTGATCGGATTTTTTTTATTAATACGCCATATCGGCCTTTTACATATATTTTATTTAAAGATAATACAACAGAAAAATCACCAAAATAATGTTTATTATAATTTAAAATTAAGGTTTGCATTGTATTTTATGTTATAACATCTACTAATAATTCCCCTCCCTTCTTATGAATTAAATAAGCGTCTGATGTACACATTAAACCATAACTTGTACTTAAAACACCATGTCTTAATTGTTGCCAACGTTTTTTTATTCTTAAATCTTTATAAGAAATAAAAATTCTTTTACTCGGCCTAGAAATTCTAATTATACGTTTTAATAAACAGAAATTATTTATATATTTAAAATAAACAATACATTGTTTATTACTAGAAACAAAAAAAGAATCAATAAATCCTTGTTTTGATAAATGTACTAAAAATAATTCCACCAAACGACTATAAGGAACATTAACTTTTCGCATTCTTTTTGAAATTCCGTTATTAAGAATACAAATTGCTTTAGTAAAATTATCACTCATAATTAATTTTAACTTTTTATCAACTTGATTTACGTATACCAACTAAATTACCATACGAAGCAAACTCCCTTAATGTAATACGTGATAACATGAATTTACGATAAGTTCTACTAAATCCTGTCACTACACATCTTCTTCGAAATTTTATACGCGGATTTTTTAGTTTTTTCAATTTAAATAAAATTTTATATTTATCTTGTTCAGTCTTTACAGCTTTAAACAAATATTTATATTTAAAATATTTCTGCTCTGTTTTTAAAAAAAGATCTCTAAACTTCAAACTTTTGAAAATTAAATATTTCATAATTAAACAGTAATATTATCTTTTAATATTTTATCCTCACTTACAGTAATTTGCTCGTCCTTAATCTGTTTTTTTTTCACAACAAAATCCGTTGTCAAATAAAAAAATTTATAAAAATCATTTATTTCATTAAACATTGTAACTTTATTATAATTTTTTAAAACAATAGTTGTATTTAACAAATATTCCCATTTATAATAAATTTCTGGTAAAGTAGGAATAATATTCATATCTTTAAAGGCAAAAGAATAAGCAAAAGAACGTTTATTAACAAGTAAATTACGTTTTATATAACGTAATTTAAAATTAGGAAGAATAACACATAAAAACAACTGTATATAATTAAATACAAATAAATCATGTAAACAAACTTTAATAACAAAAACTAAACTTTTGGTTTTTGCTCTATAAACACACGAAACATTTTTTAAATGGGATTTTTGACAGCCTAATAATTCTAATAAAAAAAGAGAATGAAGAACTTTCGTATCTTCTTCAATATTATCATTTGAAAAACTAATAGTTAACGTGCATTTTTTAAAGTTCAAAATCGTATTATTGTTTATATAATTATATTTTGTCAACAAACAAGGACGAACAATTAAATCATAATAAGTTTTATAACTCATTTTTTATTATAATTTTTATTTACTTAAAAAACACCTGATGAAAGAGAAACAATTCGCATGAATTTTTTTCGTATTTCACGAGCAACAGGACCAAAAACACGTGTGCACATTAAAGTATCTTCAGATTTTAACATTACTACAGCATTGTCACCAAATGATAAAAATTCACCTGTATTTCGTCTATAATTATTTTTAACACGAACTAAAATAGCTTTGTAAATGTTACCTTTTAAAACCTTTTTTTTCTTATTAATTTTATTTTTTTGTTTAGCTCCAGGTATATGTTTCTGTACAGAAACCAAAACAATATCACCTAAATAACCGAAAACATATTGGCCAAATCCATAAACTTTAATACACTTAACAACTTTAGCACCAGAATTGTCAGTAACATTCAAAAAGCTTTCTATACTAATCATTAATAACAACAATTGATTTTAATGGTAATTTTGTCAAAACGTGATTAAATGTTTTAATAGCTAAGTTTTTACTCATATCTTTTAATTCAAATAACATTTTACCAGCCTTAATTGTAACAACCCATTCATGATGAGAACCTTTACCTTTACCCATACGCACCTCTTTGGGTTTTTTTGTTGTAGAATGAAATGGAAAGACACAAAACCATAATTTTGATCCTTTTGACTTACGAATACTGCGTATTATAATACGACGACACGCTTCTAATTGTTTTGCACTGATATGCCCAGACTGTATAACTTTTAAGCCTACAGACCCATAAATTAAATCTATAGATTTAGTCTCCCTTTCATAAAAATCAGGCAAATAAGAATGATACTTTTTATATTTTGTATTTTTCGGGAATAATAACATAAAATTTAATTAATATAATAAATAAAATTTTTTTTTAAACTCTTCAATAAAAAGTTCAGATTGATATTTATTTCTAAAAGAAAAAGGAATTCCAAATAACTTTTTAAACAAAATATAATATTTAAAATGAAAATTTTTAATAAATTTTTTCAATTTAAATAACTGTTTTTGTTTAAAAAAAAAACTTTTTTTATCCTCAATAGTAGAATATTTTTTATAAATATTTAAGTCTGATAAATATGATCTTAACTTTATAATTTTTTTTAAGATCAATACTTCATGCTTATATTTTGTATTGAAAAATACTTTTCTCAAAGAGAAACAATGTTTCTCTCTATAATGATCTAGATCTTGCTTAACCAACCAAATACGAATCCCACACATTCCATATTTTAAAGGTTCTTCCACATAAGCATAATCAACAACTCCTGTAAAAGTATTTAGTAATAAACGATCTTTATATTTAAGAGAAGATTTAACCATCTTGTGTGAAGCACGTTGACGACGAGTAAACCTCCCATGACAAGTTATCCGATAACCTATTAAACTACTTTGTTTATCTAAATAACTAACAAATTTATTCAAAATTTCGCCCAATGAATACTTTTGAGTTAACCTAATCCTAATAACATATGACAACATACGTGCTGTTAATATTAAAAAAGATGGGAACAAAAAATAAATAAATAAATTTGATGGTTGTTTATTTTTATAACCAAAAAAATACGTTATAAAACTTTTAATATATCACAAGCGTTTGCCATAAAAAGCAACAATATGTTTTCTCAAAAAAATTTTAATTAAAACAAAAATTCATCAGGTATAGCTATGTTTTAAAAGTGATAAAAACAAATTTATTTTATAATTATAAATACTAATTAAATTTTTAATATAAGAAACAAAAAATGAAGAACGTAATGAAATAAAAACAGGCAATTTAAAAGCAAATGTAATACCTTTCTTTTGTTTCATACAAGCTAGCAACGAACGAAATTTTTTACTGTACAAACTAAATCTAAACGGATTGAATAAATTGCCAAACACAATATTATTTAATATAAAGCGGCTATATTTACGTAGAAAAAAAAAACTTCTAATATAATTTTTTAAAATGAAAACACGTTTAAATGAAAAACCATTATGTTGACTAAAAAAATTTTTCCTCATATAAACATAAAGATATTGTTTAATAATTTTAAAAGAAAAATTACTTAAATTTTTACTTAAAAATATTTTATATTTACTAATTTTTGTATATACAAAAATTAGTAAACTAAAAAAAACTATAGTAAACTTTCGATTTTTTAATAAAAATTTATTAAACATAGTATAAGAATTAATATAAATAATGCGCAAAACCAAATAATCTTTCAAAACTTTAAAAAAAAAAAGATAACGATCTCTAATGGACAAATAATTATTTAAACAACGTGAAAATAATAGTAAAATTAATTGTTGTTGTATGGAAATAACCGTTTTTTCTTTAAACTTATTAAAAGAATCTACTACAACACGAGAATAAATACTCACAACATTTTTTAAACCACGTAAATTAGTAGAGGAAATATAAGAATCATGTTGATCATCTGAAAAAAGCTCTTTAAAGTCAAAAACATGCTGACCTTGACCCAACATTTTTAAAAGACGCTCCAACATTCCAAAAAACCGTCAAGAATACAAAACAATAAAAACATAAATACGCTTAGAAGTCCTAAAAATCAAAGCTTTATCAAAAATTATTGATCAAAAATCTGTACTATTAGTTTTATAAAAAAAAATTTCCAAAGACTTTTGTAACTCCAAATCTTTTGCCAACAAATAAGAATAAAACAAACCTTTATTTGAAACCCAAGTAGAATTTCAAACACGAACAATACCTAATCTTGCAGAAATTGGATTAACTAAATGACCCATAACCTACTTTTTATTTTGTATTTTGCCTTTTTTAATATTTTGCTGTTTACCTTTAATTTTGCTTTTACCATTACTATGAATAGAACCTGTCATTAACTTTGATAATGCAAAATCACCAAATGTAAATCCAACCATATTAGGCGTTACACGAATAAGTACAAATTTACGACCGTCATAAACATTAAAAACCTGATCAATAAAATCCGTCAAAATAACAGAATTCCGTGAATACACAATAACGGGCTTATTCAAATCCCTTTTGTTTATATTTTTTTTCAATAAACGTAACAAAGCATTACACACAAAACTAATTGTTTTCATAATAAAATTAAAATTAAATAAATAATTATTTATATATTATATTTTTGTCTCAATTACTAATCGACAAAAAAAACCCGACTGTTTCTTTTAAAAATTAAGAAAAACATTTAGTGTAAAACACCGCAAAAAAAATAACAATATGAATTAAATAACAGCTACATAAAAATGTTTTTCTTAATTTTTAAAATGGGGTTTCAAAATCAATCTATTATAAGGTTTTTTCAACCTCCCACCTTTTGATAAATTGCCTCAACGATCTGTAAATGGCGTCCCGCCTTTAGTACGACCACCATTAGGATGATCAACAGGGTTCATTGCAATACCTCTCACAGTTGGACGAACCCCTAACTGACGCAAAATACCTGCTTTCTTAAATTTTTTTAAATGATTACGTTCATTAGAAAGAACACCTATAGTAGCTTTACAACTATTAATAAACATCCTTTCTTCACCTGATGGTAATTTCAAATGTGTATAATAAACATCTTGCTTTAAAACTTTTGCAAAGCCCCCGGCAGCACGCACGCATTGACCCCCAGACCCTGGATATAACTCAACATTATGTACTAAAGTCCCTATGCTAATAAAACGCAAAGGCAATGCATCCCCTAAACTATAACAAAAATCTAAGGTTGTATTAACAACCTCATCACCTACCTTTAACATTTTAGGGGCTAAAACATGGGATATAAACCCTGTTTTATAACATAACAATGCTATATACGCTGTTCGAAACGAATCATATTTTATAAACTGAACTAAAGCAGGAATTCTCAAAATATTACGTTTTCAATCCAGAATTGTCAGTTTTCTTTTAAATCCCCCACCTTTTCTAAAAGAAACTAAACGCCCTAAATTATTACGACCAGAAGCAGATCTTAATGTTATTGAACAAAATTTCAATTTCATTTTAAATATTTCTTTTCCTTCCAGATTTTATAAATAAAAATTTAGCATAAACACGATTTTTAATTGCAATTGCATAAATATCTTGTTTTTTCTTATAACAAATACCTTTAAAGTTTAACACATCTAAAAACTCTTTATACAAACGCTCAGCAGGATCATTCTCTAATCTCAAATGCATAGCTTCAATAAACCATCTAATCGCTATTAATGTTGAATTGTCTTTATTAACATTCTGAACAAAATACGGAATTTGATAAACTGTACCTGCAATTTTTCGCTCCTTTAAAATAACTATAGGTTTTATAATGTTTATGACTGTTAAAATAATTTCCTGTACACTATATTTAACTGTTGAATTATAGAAATGACGTTTTAAAAAAACTAAAAACCTTAATCATATCTTTACAGCTTTAGATCTTTCCCCTTTCCTAGTTAAATGTCCTATAAATTTACGTTCTACCTGTTTAAAATTCATAGACACACTTATATTTCTTGCCGTTAAATTAACATTAGACTTAATCTCTTTATCTTTAACATTTATATTAATTTGTTCAGAATGTTTAAGATTAGAAAACCCAGATTTAGGTAAATCTATTATATGCTGATACTTCTTTATTTGTTCTTTTTCTAACAAAAATTCAAACAAATCAAAATCAGAATTATCAACTCCATCTTCAATTATTAAAGGCTCAGTTTTGCTTTTAACATCATTAGTTTGTTGATCTTGTTGATTTTTAGAAATATCATTAATATTCATAACAGAATCCACTTTTTTTTCAACTGAAAATAATTTATTTTGATCTTTTATAAAATCTGTCATTGTTTAAAGCTTAAATTTAATATAATTATTACTATTTTTTAGAAACTGCAGTTGCGCGTGGAATACCATACTTTGAACGTGCATTACAACGAACAAAATGTTCTTTTCAATCAAAATCGTATTTACCACGAACTAATTTATAATGTAATCCTGGCAAATCTTTGGTTCTACCTCCTCTTACCAAAACAACAGAATGCTCCTGCAATTTATGACCTTGACCTGGGATATAAGCTGTTACTGTATAACCATTAGTTAATCGCACCCTTGCTATTTTTCTTATAGCGGAATTTGGCTTCTTTGGTTTCATAGTCCTTATTTTAACACATGTCCCTTTTCTAAAAGGAGCACCTTGTAAAGCTAAAAGTTTAGAACGTTTATGTTCCACATAAATATTACGACATCCTTTAATTAGTTGTCTATACGTTGGCATTTGTTAAAATTTTGTTTTAATTACATTTTTTAAATTAAGAATTAGTAAAAAAGACATCAAAATATTATGTAATATTAATAAAAATCCTATAAAAGGCGATATTAAAGTTTGTATTATTTTCACATATTTAAAATAAATAAAATCAGTTAAGGAATTAAACTGATCAATTTCAGTTAAAAGTAAATGAACATTTTCTAAAGAAAGAAACAAGTTTTTAGAAGATCAATAAATAGTTAATAAAACAACATCATTAAATTCACCAGATCGAGACAATTTAAAATAAAAACGGAAAAAATTCAAAAAAAGTAAATCAGAATTAAGAACTATAAAACCTGTTGGTCCTGAAACCAAACTTTTAAAAGTTTGGTTGTTTGATATAATATTATAAAATAATGAATTTTTTATTACATAAGACTTTATTGAATTAGAAAATAAAATTTTAGAATTAAACTCAGTAAATCTTATATTATTATGAAAAAAAACTAAAAACCCTTCTGAATTCAACAAAGAATATAGAGATTTAGCTATCAAATTTTTTTTTGCACGCAAATTAAATGAAGACATTTAAATTAATTAAAAATAGATACACCATATGACTTTAAAGATCCAATTCAATTTTTACAAATGTTAAAAAGGACATGTGGATTTTGATTTTTTATTAAACAACACTTGTAAAAAAGTTGAAAATCAAGTTTATTAATATTAAAATCAAAACACTCTAATAACACCGAAGACAACATAGGCCCTCTTATCTCAAAAAAAAACTCTTTTTTAGGTTTGTTAAAAACTAAATCAATTACTAATGGCAGCCCCTCCGCAATAAATCAAGTCCTTTCATTAAATTGATTACAAAATTCCATGATATTAATACCATATTGACCTAACAAAGGTCCTAATGGAGATGAAACGGATGCCATACCAGCAGGGGCTATTAAACGTAAGAAATAAATTTCTTTTTTTTTCTTTTTTTGAATAATAAACTCCATAAAATATAAAAAATTTTTTTAGTGTTTTTAAATACTTTTTAATTAGTTTTTATAAGAACGGGGCCCTCACGGAGGGAAGGATTTGAACCCACAACTTTCAGTTTTGAAGACTGACACTCTACCATTAAGTTACCCCCAAAAACTAAAATAAAATTAGAAGTTTCAAGGATTTAAAAAATTAAAGTTACGATATTCTTGTGCTAATGTCAATTGTTCATATACCAACAAAGATTTTTGATCATTATACCTTAACTCTAAAAATCCTGTCAACGGGAAATCCTTTCTTAATGGAAACCCTTGAAAACCATAATCAGTCAAAATACGACGTAAATCAGGATGATTAGAAAAAAAAATACCAAACATATCTCAAACTTCTCTTTCATATCAAACAGCAGCCATAAAAAATTTACTGACAGAATCAACAATAGAAAATTCATCTGTATGAATTTTTAAAAAAAGACGTGAGAAAAACACAACACTTCAAAAAGAATAAACTAATTCAAATCTAAAAAGTTTATTATATTTTAACAAATCAATAGCAAAAACATCCAAAAAATTCTTATATTGACTATTAGAATGCTTATATAAAAAAAACACAATTTTTAAAAATGTTTTTTTTTTTGCATAAATTGTTAATTGATTTTTAAAAAAAGTCACGAAATAAATATCAGTTGTGAAAATATCCGACAAATATTTAATATATAAAAGATTTTGCAATTTTATAGTAGAATCAAATTTTACTAACATATATTATATTAATGTCATTCCAATGCCCCTTTAATTCATTCATAAACAAAACCAATCGTCAAAATAAATAAAAAAAAATACATGCTTCAAAAACCAAATTCCGGGATATGCTTAAAACAAATAGCTCATGGTAATAAAAAAGTTACTTCTAAATCAAAAATTATAAATAAAATTGCGACCAAATAAAAACGAATATCAAATGAACTTCGCGCATCAGAAAAAGGCTGAAAACCACACTCATATGCAGAAATTTTTTCGAAATCAAAATACTTTTTAAATAAAAAAATGTCACATAATCAAGAAACAATACATAAAACAAAAGAAAAAAGCAAAGCAACTATAAAAAACACTAAAATGTAAAAATACTCTATGAAAATCATAATGAAAATAAACAAGTTAAATAATAAATAAAAAACCAGTTAAACATCAGCTTAAGTGGATTTGAACCACTGACCCTACGCTTATCAAACGTATGCTCTAACCAACTGAGCTATAAGCTAATGCTTTGAAATGATTCTATAAAAAAATTTTACTTTTCATAAGCAATTAAAACAATAGGCATAAACCCATGATTTATACCGCAAATTTCACTACATTGACCATAATAAACACCTGTACGAGCTATATAAGTTGAAATCATATTTAAACGTCCTGGAATAGCATCCATTTTTATACCTAAAGAAGGAATAGCTCAGCTATGAAGAACATCAACAGATGTAACATAAAAATTAATATGAACATGCGCTGGAACATATAAAATTTTATCACATTCTAATAATCTCAAGTCCCCCACATTTAATTCATCAGTAGGCACCATATAACTTGTAATGTTAACATGTTTAAGAATATAGTCAACTTTGTCGTCAGTAAGCTCTTTAATTATAGACATAATACAATAATCAAAATTTGAAGGCATAATATAATTAAAAACATTATCATCGATTGTTCATTCAGTTGATAATAATCAATCATCAATAAGAATAATAGCAATATGAAAGCCATATTCCCCATAAAGGATGTCATATTTTTCTAAAAACAGTTTAATAAGATCAGAAATTTCAGAAACATTATCGTTAAGTAAACAATTAAGATAAAAATTTTCAAGTAGAATTGGACTAATTTCATCAACTAAATCTTCCAAATTAACACTATCTTCACACATAACTTCATCCTCAAAATGAAACGTTGAAAGGATTTTTTTAATGTCCGTTAATTGTACGAAATCAAGAAGAATATTTTCTTCGCTTACACAAGTGTCTTCCACAAAATCATTAAACAAGACGTAGTTTATAAGAATAGGATCCAAAAATGAATAATACTTTGAAATATACTGATCAATTTCTGATAAAATAAAAAGACGGATTTGAGCCTCCGCTGGACTATCAAAAATCCCATAAAATTCACTATTAGGAATATCAAAATTAATTTTTTCAAAAATATCATCTCAAGTATCATAAAACAAATGAGAAGTAATTAACATTTCAGATATAAATTCATCAAATAAACTCTCCTTTAACCAGTTTAACATTAAAAAATTATCCGCCATCATTCTTACAATCTTAGAAGATTCTTCTATTTTATCATAAACATAAGTATACTCGTAAGTTCAATATCATTGATGGCCAATTACTTTAATACAAATATAAGCATTAGTAACATCTTCCGCTGAATATAATAACTTAAAAGATTGAACTGCAATTATTGCTAAAATAAAACAAGGTGCAATTGTTCATACAAATTCTATTACAGTTCCATGATTAAAACGCAAAGACTGACTTCTATTTTTAATTTTTGCTCAACTTGCTATATCAGAATCGAAATTAAACAATTTTAAAACTATCTTTTTTATAAAATCATTTTTAATATTGAAAAAATTAATAATAATGGTGCTCACTAAAGGACTTTCAAAACTATAATAAGAATTATTACTAATAATACCAGAAAATGAATTTTTATAAAAATGTTTCTCATACAATAAAATTAATTTTTCACTTGTTACAAAATAAAATACACAATTCATTATAATTCAAAAAACAAAAATAAACACCAAAATCATAAAAAAAAATAAATTATGATGTAACTCAATAATACCTTCCATAAAAGGAGTTGCTGCTGTTTGAAAACCTAACTGATTAAACAATGAAAATCCTAATGCGTTTGACAACATTTTTTATTAATTTGTTTTTTTTTGATACATTTTATCAATTTGTTGATATAAATCTTTAATAGCACGTTGCTTATAAAAAAAAAAGCTTTCAATAATATAAGGAATATCATTAATTGCTCTTTCTTTCGCAATAATATTTATTAATAATAAATTAATAAATGTTGGTTCCAACTTAACAACTGTTAAAAAATTAACAGATCATCTTCTATAAATATTAAAAATAGGTAAATAAACTAAATCAGTTGCTTTAATGAACAAAGAAATAAAAACATCGTATATATAACGTATTTTTGAGTTTTCTGCACTTAAAGCTGTATATACCAATGCAAAAAAATAAAATGTAGCTACAATAGAAACAATAGCACCAAAAGTACACAATGTATTAAAAGGACCATAAGCATCTGGATAATCTGGAATTCTACGTGGCATACCTGCCAAACCCAAAAAATGCATTGGGAAAAAAGTTATATTAACACCTATAAATGTTAATCAAAAGTGAATTCTCCCTTTCAATTCATCATAATTTTTACCTGTAATTCTTCAAAATCAATAATAAAACCCAGCGAAAACTGAAAAAACAGCACCCATAGATAACACATAATGAAAATGCGCAACAACATAATATGTATCATGCAATGCAATATCAAGCCCTGCGTTGGCCAACGCAATACCAGTTAAACCCCCAATTGTGAATAAAACTAAAAAACCAATAACAAACAAAGACGGAGTATTAATTTTAATACTACCTCCATATAAAGTTGCTATTCAACTAAAAATTTTAATACCAGTAGGAACTGCTATAACCATTGTTGCGGCCGTAAAATAACCACGTGTATCAATATCCATACCAACAGTATACATATGGTGAGCTCAAACAATAAATCCTAAAAAACCAATAGATAACATTGCATATACCATACCTATATAACCAAAAACAAATTTACTAGATGTAGCTGAAATAATTTGACTGACAATACCAAAAGCAGGAATAATCAAAATATAAACTTCAGGATGTCCGAAAAATCAAAATAAATGTTGATATAAAACAGGATCACCTCCACCGGCAGGATCGAAAAAAGAAGTATTAAAATTACGATCTGTCAACAACATGGTAATAGCACCAGCTAAAACTGGTAAAGATAATAACAACAATCACGCAGTAATAAAAACTGCTCATACAAATAAAGGCATTCTATGAAATTCCATACCAACAACACGCATGTTAAAAACAGTAGTTATAAAATTAATAGCACCCAATAAAGACGAAGCACCAGCTAAATGCAAGCTAAAAATTGCCAAGTCAACTGAACCACCTGAATGTGAAACAATCCCTGATAAAGGTGGATAAACGGTTCATCCAGTACCAGCCCCTCCTTCAACTAAAGAAGAACTCACTAACAAAATCAAAGAAGGAATTAATAATCAAAAACTAATATTGTTTAAACGAGGAAACGCCATATCTGGCGCTCCTATCATCAACGGTACAAATCAATTACCAAAACCCCCAATTAATGCAGGCATAACCATGAAAAAAATCATAATAAAAGCATGCGCAGTAACAACTACATTATAAAACTGAAAATCCCCATTAAAAATTTGATTACCTGGTAATACTAACTCCATTCTAATCAACAAAGAAAAAAGAGTACCGACAATCCCAGAAACGACAGCAAAAATTAAATATAATTTACCAATTTCCCGATGGTTCGTTGAAAAAAATGTTTTATAAAACCGGCTTTTGGCATAAATATTATGACAAGCTGAACGATACGTTAATTTAAACATTACAACAAAAATTTTTTTTTTTAATTTTATAGTTCTCTAGCATTTAATTCCTCAATTGAAACTTCTGATTCCAAATCAATATTGAATGGAATAACAGATTGAAAAATCCTGTCACTACAGGCTCAATAATCACAATCATCTTTTGGTTGATTTTTTAATAAATTAATATCAATATATTGAAAATATTTAATTAACTCATCAACAACTCATAAATGATTAACCCCTTTATCACGATTTTCAGCAACATCGCTTATAGGTAACTTAAATAATTCACTTCAATCAGTAAAATTAAATAAACGTTTTTCGTATTTAACCATAACTGACAAATCATAACGATCTAAATAACCATTTAAAACAGCATGTAAAACTAAAAATAGTTTTTCAACAGCAATTGGTTGGTAACGACCTTGAATGAATAATTGAACAATCCGTTCACCTTTTTTCAGAATTTTCATTATTTCAGGATCAATATCGCCATCAATACTTGTAATACCAGCTAAATCTCTATATTGAGCCAACTCTAGTTTTAATGGACCAGCTAATTTATTCACAATTGCAATTTGAGAAGCAGACCCAACACGACTAACGGAAAGCCCTACGTTAACAGCAGGTATAATACCTTTAATAAAGGCTTGTGTATCTAAAAAAATTTGACCATCTGTAATAGAAATTACATTTGTAGGAATATAAGCAGAAACATCACCTGCTTGTGTTTCTATAATAGGCAATGCAGTTAACGAACCAGCCCCACACTCGAAAGATAATTTTGCTGCTCTTTCCAAAAGTCTTGAATGTAAATAAAAAACATCACCTGGATAAGCTTCACGACCAGAAGGACGTTTTAATAATAAAGACATTTGACGGTATGCTGTTGCTTGTTTACTTAAATCATCATAAATAATTAAAGAATGCATCCCTCTATCACGGAAAAATTCCCCGATTGTACAACCTGCATAAGGCGCTAAAAATTGCAATGAAGCAGAATCAGAAGCTGTAGCTGCAACGATAACAGTATATTTCATTGCATCATGTTTTTTTAAAGTTCTAAGAATTTGAGCTAATGTTGAACGTTTTTGACCTATTGAAACATAAACGCAATAAACATTATCTTCATCTTTTAAAGCATATAAATTATTATTTTTTTGACTGATAATTGCGTCAATAGCAATAGAAGTTTTACCTGTTTGACGATCACCAATAATTAATTCACGTTGACCACGACCAATTGGAATTAAACTATCAACAATTTTTAACCCTGTAATCAAAGGTTCTTTAACAGATTGACGATCAATAATTCCTGGAGCTTTAACTTCAACTTTGCCAAATTCTGATGTTTTAATAGGACCATTATTATCAATGGGTTCACCTAACACATTTATCACACGTCCTAAAACCCCTTCTCCAACAGGCACACTCATTAAACTTCCAGTTCTTTTAACAATGTCACCTTCTTTAATTAAACGTTCTGAACCGAAAATAACAACACCAACTACATCAATATTTAAGTTTAATGCCATTCCTTTCAAATTAGCATTTACAAATTCAACCATTTCTCCTGAACGAACATCATTTAGACCCATAATAGTTGCAACCCCGTCACCAACACTTATAACTTTACCGACAGAATTAAAATTTACTGTAGCATCACCCCCATTCATTAACTCACCGCCTAATTCGAAAATTTCATTATCAGAATGCATTTTAATTATTTAGTAGATAAAATAATATATGAAGTATTTTGTAATAAATAGGCAAAATTTTTAATACAATCAAGAATACTCTTATCAATTAAGAAAAAAAAAGAATAATAAAAACTATTAAAAGATTGCTCTTCATTTTTACAAATTGTTAAAAACCCTGTTAAAAATCTTTGTTTTTTCTTTATCAACTTTAAACTTCGTGTTCTAAATTTTAGAATATTAATCAATTTTGGTAAAAAAACATAAACATTTAAAAGATAAATAATAAGTAAAAAAAAAACAACAGATAAAATCTGATCCAAAAACATAAATTTATCTAATTGTGGCATTTGTTAATTTTTAATTAATGATTTGCTTCATGTAACGAATCATTTAAATAAATACAAGTTAAAACAGTAAAAACATATGCCTGTAAAAAAGCTAAACTTATTTCCAAAAAACAAATACATAAAACGATCAATAATGGAATAATACCGAAAAATAAGCTTTTATTCATCAATTTCACTACAAACGTACTTAAAATATTTAAAAGTGTATGACCTGACATTAAATTAGCAAAAAGACGTATTGCTAAACTAAAAGCACGAGATATATATGAAATAACCTCAATAACTACTAATAAAGGAACCAAAACAATAGAGACATCCTTAGGAATGAAAAGATTTAAAAATTTTATTTTTTGCTCTCTAAAGCCAATTCAAGTTAAACCCACTATAACAGAAAAACTTAAAGTAAAAGTAACAATTATATGACTTGTCAATGTAAACCCAAAAGGTAATAAACCTAATAAATTTGCAAGTAAAATAAAAAAAAATAAACTAAAAATAAACCCATAATACTCTAATCCTTTTTTACCTGCCTGCTCTTTTATCAAGGTCCAAATAAATAAATAAATTTGTTCCAAAAAGTATTGGACTCCATTAGGAACAAAACTTACGGTTTGAAGCCCTACATAAAACAAAAATAAATATAAAAATAATACTAATATAAAATAAAATAAAGAATTAGTAAATAAAATCGATAATTTCGACAAGAAAAAAGGTAAAATAACAACTACTTCAAACTGTTCTAACGGCTGAAAAAAAAACATAAATAAATACTATTAAAAAATTTTTTAAAAAGTGAAGGATGGGATTCGAACCCATGGTATTTTTCAATACTCTAGTTTTCAAGACTAGCGCTTTAAACCGCTCAGCCACCTTTAATCTCATAAAATGACGGAAGAGAGATTCGAACTCTCATTAACAGGTTATGATTCTGCTGTTCTACCATTAAACTATTCCCCTGCTCCACAAAAAAGGTGTCTGGAAGTGGATTTGAACCACTGACCTAAAGTTTTTCAGACTTTCGCTCTAACCAACTGAGCTATCCATATAAACACCTTATAAACAGAAAAATAGCTGACTTTTCGTCCCCAATCTAAGATGAGTATTTAAAGCAATTTTCAATTTAACACAATAGAGCGAAACGTATTATGGTTATTTGAAAACTTATAAACTATTTTTCGATATAATATATAATATATATAATTACCATTAAGGAATATACTAATATAATAAGCTTTTAGGATCTATAAGCTTCATATATTACTATACGTCAACATTAGACCTATTTACGTTATAATCTGTAACAGCAATTATTGAAAATAAATTTAGAACTATTCTTCCTATTTATATGCATTCAACAGTTATAAGTTTTATACGTGGCTACTCGACAATGCAAAAAAAATCTACAACCGATACACCAGAGGTATACCCTTCCCAGTCCTCTCGTACTAAGCAAAGATGTTCGCAATTTTCAAAAATAACACAGTAGATAGGAACCGAACTGTCTCACGACGTTCTAAACCCAGCTCACGTACCACTTTCATCGGCGAACAGCCGAACCCTTGGTACCTTCTTCAGCACCAGGATGTGATGAGCCGACATCGAGGTGCCAAACCATCCCGTCGATAAGGACTCTCAAGAATGATCAGCCTGTTATCCCTTGCGTACCTTTTATCCGTTAAGCAATAACCCTTCCATACAGTATTATTGGATCACTATGACCGACTTTCATCCCTGCTCGATATATCTATCTTACAGTCAAGTAGTTATATACCATTACGCTCATATATAAATAAAACTTTATACGAAACTACCTTTGTACTCCTCCGTTACTTTTTAGGAGGAAACCGCCCCAGTTAAACTATCCAATATACACTGTCATTTGAAAAACTTAGTTTTAGATCTTTAAAAGAATGCTATTTCATTTTTGTCTCAACAATTAACTTGCGTCAAAGCATCATAGACTAACATCTATACTACACATTTAAAACCCAAATACTATATATATCTTTAGTTAAGGTGCACAGGGTCTTCCCGTCTTGCTGCGTCTACACCGCATCTGCACGGCGAATTCAATTTCATTGGAATCATATTGGAGACAGTGAAGAAGTCGTTAAGCCGTTCATGCACGTCGGAATTTACCCGACAAGGAATTTCGCTACCTTAGGACCGTCAGAGTTACAGCCGCCGTTTACTGTGGGTTAAACCAATTGCGTTAACAACCAGTGTTCGCCTTACAGCACCGGGCAGGCCTCAGACCCTATACATCATCTTTTTGACTTTGCAGAGTCCTATGTTTTTAATAAACAGTCGCTCCTCCCTGATATATTACACCTAATTATTACATAGGCACCCCATCTCCCAAAGTTACGGGGTCATTTTGCCGAGTTCCTTCAACATGATTCATCCAACCACCTTAGTATCCTCTACTTATCCACCAGTGTCGGCCTAAGTACGGTCTTTAAAACAGTTATTTCTAGATAACACCAAAATCTTTAAAACCTTTTTTTTATTAGTTTTAAAAAACATAATGTTATTTCACTAATTTAATTTTTAAGTTTTAAAGGTTGTTGAATATTAACATAACATTCCCATTAAATACACCTTTCGGTTTCTTCTTAGGGACCGACTAACTCAACATTGTATATCTATGTGTTGAAAACCTTGGATTTTCGGTGATAATGTTTTTCACATTATTTGTCATTACTCATATCAATATACTTAATTTTGAATCCTCCAATTTACATTACTATAAATCTTCAACAATACAAAACATTCTACTACCATTTTATTAAAAAAATTTGAAGTTTCGGTTTAAATCAAAAATTCATTTATTTTCGGAAAATAAATACATAAACTAGTGAGCTTTTACGCTTTCTTTAAAGGATGGCTGCTTCTAAACCTACCTCCTAGTCATCTTAATATTTAAAATTCCTTTAAATACTTAAATAAAATATTATGAACCTTAACTATCAAGCTGGGCTATTTCCCTTTCGACCCACAATCTTGCACTGCAAGTCCGTTTAATATATATATATAATAACCATTTAAAGTTTAACAGATTTCAGTAAGACTGCTCATCCCCCTACGTCAATTAGAGCTTTACCTGTTATACATACTTTACACCACTCTACTTAAATAGATTTCGTAGAAAACAAGCTACTTCGAAGTTTGATTAGCCTTTCACCCCTAATCACAAATCATCCCAGTATAATGCAACAGACACGGGTTCAGTCCTCCTGTAGATTTATACATCTACATTCAACTTATTCATGATTAGATCACTTCGTTTCGTGTTTAATTTAATTAACTTTATCACTAATTTCAAATTCGTTTTCACTTCGCCTACAAAAAAATATTAAGCTTGCTAATTAAACTAACTCATTGATCCATTATGCAAAAGGTACGTTGAAATATACAAAATATACAACAACTGTTATAACACAACCAATTTCAGAATCTTTTCACTCCTTGTTTAAAGGTTCTTTTCAGATTTCCCTCACGGTACTGTACACTATCGATCAGTAGACCAATATTTAGACTTAGAAAATGGTTTTCCTTTCTTCAAATGAAACAACATTTTTCATTTTACTCATCTGGAAATTAAAAAAATTGTTACAGGGTTTTCACCTTCTTAGACTTATTTTTCCATATAATTCACAATACATTTTTAAATTCCAATGGTCTAAACTCATGTTCGCTCACCACTACTAACGAGATCTCTATTGATTTATTTTCCTTTTGTTACTAAGATGTTTCAATTCACAAAGTATATTATATTTTATAATACGGTTTTCCTTAGGAACGTTATAAGTAATAAAGCTGTTAAACTCCTTAAAACATTTCGTAATTTAATACGTCCTTATTATTGTCTACTATCCATCCATCCATTAGTTGTTTACAATTTAATAATATTCCTTATGATAAATATAAATATAATCCAGCGACAGGTTCCCCTACCACTACCATGTTACGACTTCGCCCTGGTTATTGACCTTAGACTCATAGAAACAATTATCATTTTTATTATAATTTTTATTTACTTAAAAACAACAAAATACAATAAATAATAATAAAAATAAACTATTTCATCCAAAGACAACTCCCGTGGCGTGACGGGCGGTGTGTACAAGATCCGTTTGACATTTCACCGTGGCGTTCTGATCCACGATTACTAGCGATTCCAGCTTCATATTCCCATTGCAGAGAATAATCCGGACTGAGATAACTTTTTACAGTTTTGCTCCAAGTCACCTTATTGCATCTCTTTGTAGTTACCATTGTAACACATGTGTAGCCCAGATCATAAAGGTCATACTGACTTGACATAGTCCCCACCTTCCTTCTTCTTTACAAAGACCGTCTATTTAAGAGCTTCTTTTTTTTTTAAAGATTAAGCAATAAATAACGAGGGTTGCGCCCGTTAATGGAGTTAACCAAACACCTTACGGCACGAGCTGACGACAGCCATGCAGCACCTGCACTAAGTATTTTATAACAAACACTCTAATTATAAAACATCCAGTTGATTAAAACGGATCTACCTTAGTAGTCCATTCCTGGTAAGGTTCTGCGCGTTATGTCGCATTAAACCACATGTTCCACCGCTTGTTCAGATCTCCGTCAATTCCTTTGAGTTTTAATCTTGCGATCGTACTCCCCAGGCGGAATGTTTAACGCGTTAGCTTAAACACTGAAAGACTTTTAAGTCTCCCAACATTCAACATTCATCGGTCAGGGCGTGGACTACCAGGGTATCTAATCCTGTTTGCTCCCCACGCTTTTGCACGTCAGCGTCAGTAATAGAATAGATAGCCGCCTTCGCCAGTTGATGACCCTTTTATTATCGTAGCATTCTACCTCTCCTTTAAAAGTATCGCTATCTTCCTCTATACTCTAGTCCAACAGTATTTTTTATATCTTTTACGGTTAAGCCATAAGCTTTTATAAAAAACTTATTAGACAGCCTAGATGCCCTTTACGCCCAGTCACGCTGAATAACACACGCCCTCCCCGTATTACCGCGACTGCTGGCACGAGGTTAGTCAGGGCTAATTCTTCGATTCTGTCATTATCTTACTCGACAAAAGGGCTTTACAATTTATACCTTCATCACCCATGCAACATAGCTGGATCAAGCTTTCGCTCATTGTCCAATATTCCTCACTGCTGCCTCTCGAAAGAGCTTGGGCCTTGTTACAGTCCCAATGTGGTTGATCGTCCTCTCAGACCAACTAAGGATCGTTGGCTTGGTGAGCCGTTACCCCACCAACTACCTAATCCTCGTATAAGTTGTCATATTGGCGATAAAATCTTTTTTTCTATTTGGAATTCACTTCAGAATATTAAAATATTCCTACATTTAACTCACAAACCAATACTAGTTACATTCTTATACCTTTCCTCACCGGTGCGCCACTGGAAATTAATTTTTAATTATTTCCCGTTCGACTTGCATGTGTTAAGCTTGTTGCAAGCATTCATTCAAAGCCAGGATCAAACTTTCCATATTAAGTTAATAAATAATTAAATATTATTTATTATTTTCACTATCCTTAAAAGTACCCCTTATGGGATTTGAACCCATGTTTCTGCCTTGAAAAGGCATAGTCCTAACCACTAGACGAAAGGGTTTTTTACTTAACTTATAGCTCTCTATAAACAGAACAAAATTTTACAATAAAAATTTATAGTAATATTGCTATATAAAATACAAAAACAGAAAAAGATAAAATTAAAACATAAATATAATGATACAAAAAACCGGATTGTAATGCATTTAAACGTGCAACAAAAATAGAACTTCATTTTAAAATACCTAAAGGTCCAAAACATTCAAAAACCCCTCTGTCTAAAAATACAAAAAAAATAGAATATGCTTTTTTAAATAAAAAACTAACAAATGATTTTTTATATACAACGTCAAACAATCACTTATAACTGAAAATAAAATAAAAATCTATAAAACGTTGCCTGAAAGATGACCGGTTTAAGACAACTAAACTTGAAAAACAAAATAAAACAAAATTCAACATAACAACAATAGACAAACAAAATCCAACAATTGAAAAAATAAATGGTAAATTTTTAATAATAACATTTGAGTATTCCGCTTCCAAAATAAAAACATCAGTTTGTAAAAACCCAAAACCATACCCTAAAACATCATTCCCCAACCCACTATAGATATCTTTAGCAAAAAACCCGAAGAAAATACTTCCAATACATAAAATGAAAAGAGCAATAAACATGAAAAATGAAGCTTCATGTAAATAACCCATAATAAACTTATTACTATTTGTTTTTGTATAAAAAGTCAAATAAAATAAGCGAAACGAATAAAAAGCAGTACAAGCAGCAGTAATAATATTTAAACAATAACATAACTTGCCAGTGAAAATAAAAGAAACGCTCCCCACTTCTAATAAAATATCTTTAGAATAAAATCCTGTCAGAAATGGAAAACCCATTAATGCAAAAGATCCTATAAAAAACATAACATAAGTGAATGGTAATGTTTTAACAAGACCTCCCATTTTACGCATATCTTGTTCATCTAAAAGCGCATGAATTATAACCCCTGAACTTAAAAATAATAACGCTTTAAAAAAAGCATGATTCATTAAATGAAATAAACTAATAGAATAGTTACTCAAACCACAAGCAAACAACATATAACCCAGTTGACTACATGTACTATAAGCGATAACTCTTTTCAAATCATTTTGAAAAATAGCAGTTCAAGATGCAAAAAAAGCGGTTAAAGCCCCTAAACATAAAACTAAAACCAAAAAAGAACGATTAAGTTCAATAATAGGCCCAATACGGATAATTACAAAAATACCTGCAGTAACCATTGTAGCTGCATGAATTAACGCAGATACTGGTGTTGGACCTTCCATAGCGTCGGGTAATCAAGTATGTAATCCTAATTGAGCCGATTTACTAACAGCACCAATTAAAACTAAACCACCAAAAAAAAAAACTAAATTTAAATCATAAAATCCTAAGAATTTAAAACCAAAAGGTGAAAACCACTCATTTGATAAATCTTCAACTAAACTATAAATAGCTAAATAATCTAAAGTTCTAAATTCACGAACTAAAAGAATTATAGCAATAAATAACATAAAATCGCCAATACGATTAACAATCATTGCTTTAAAACCTGCAAAATTTGCTTTATACCTAGTTGTTCAGAAATTGATCAGTAAAAAAGAACATAAACCAACCCCCTCTCATCCAACAAACATTTGCAAAAAATTATCTGCTGTTATAAGAATTAACATAAATCCTGTGAACATTGATAAATAAGCCATAAAAAGACTAATAAAAAAATCTTCTTTCATATAATCTAAAGAATATAAATGCACAAGAAAAGAAATTAAACACACAATTAAACACATAGAAACTGTTAAATTATCAAATAAAAACCCTCAATCTAACCGGAAATCTAAAATACTAAACCAGCTAAATAATTTAATTGTACAAACACTATTACATAACAAAGTTTCATAATAAATAAAAAACGAAATACATGCCGTTAAAAACATATTTAAACAAGCCAAGAATTTATTAAAAGAATCTCCTAAAAAACGACCAAAAAGACCAATAATAAAGGCACTCAAAAAAGGCAGAAATAAAATTAATAAATACATATATTTATGCTTTTATATAACTGATAAGATCAATAGAAATAACACCGCTTAATCTATAAAAAACAACTACTATTGCTAACCCTAACGCCGATTCTGCAGCAGCTACAGCTAAAATAAATAAAGTAAAAAATTGTCCAACCATATCATCTAAATGAACGGAAAAAAAAACAAAACTAAAATTAATACTCATCAACATTAATTCAATACACATTAAAATTGTAATAAAATTTTTTCGTGTAAGAAAAACGCCAGACAAACTAAGTAAAAATGAAAAAAAAATTAAATGTAAAATAACCCAAAAACTAAACATTATTTTCACTTTTTTTAATAAAAATTTATTTAAATAAATTAAAAGAAACAAAAGGCAGGCTTGGAAAGATTCGAACCTTCACCTATAAATTCGCAATTTACCGCTCTATCCATTAAGCTACAAGCCTTATCTCTTTAAAAGACCCAAGCCGGATTCGAACCGGCAACCTAATGGTTAACAGCCATCCGCTCTACCGTTAAGCTATTGGATTTTTAAAAGATATATATTTGGGAGGGAAGGATTTGAACCTCCAACTTCAGGTCATGAGCCTGCTGAGATACCTGCTTTCTCTACCTCCGGGTAGATAATGGGATTTGAACCCATGACTTTCAGAACCACAATCTGACACTCTAACCACTGAGTTATACCTTATATAACATTAAAGTAAGCTACTTATAGTTATTATTATAATAACTATAAATTATAAAAACAAAATTAAAAAAGCCATCATTAAAGCAAATAAAGCAATAGCTTCAGTCAAAGCAAAACCTAAAAGAGCATATATAAATAATTCTTTTTTCAAAGATGGATTTCTTGCCAATCCATTAATTAAAGAACCGAAAACTAAACCGATACCAACTCCAGAACCAGCAACCCCAATAGTGGCCAAACCAGCACCAATCATTTTAGCACTTTGTAAAAAATCTTGTAACATGATAAATAAATTTAGTTATAAAAAGTTTTTCTATTTTCTTAACATCTTATGTTAAAACATCAAAAAGTTATCAAACACTTGAGAAAACCTCTCTTTTTTAAAAAGTGAAGGATGGGATTCGAACCCATGGTATTTTTCAATACTCTAGTTTAGCAAACTAGCGCCTTAAGCCACTCAGCCACCTTTAATCCCATATTAATTCATTACTTTGATTTATAATTATGATAAACAAAACCATCTGCAGCTTGAACAGAAGAAAAAAATGGAATATTTGCTTCGTTAAAAGCAACATTATAACCTAGAAAAGTAGCAGCTAATATTCTATAATTTACCTCATAGTAGGGAGGATAATAATACAAAATTTCTTTATATTTAAATGGCAATAATTTATAAATTATTTTTTTCAAAAAAAAAAAACGTTTTTCAAACACACTGGAAACAACATCTAAACTTTTCAATTGATAATTTCTTTGATTAATAATACGACCGTTAACTGTAAAATTACCATGACTTATTAATTGTCTTGCATCGCCTATACTATCAACAAAATGTAATCTATAAATCATAATATCTAACCTTGTTTCTAACGCTAATAAAAATATTTTATATTTATTTAAATTTTCTTTTTTAAATTCACGAATAATACGCTTAACTTGATTAGCCCGAATATCATGATAAAAAGCTTTAAATTTTTTTGCACTAATTGTAGCCAAAGTAGATTGAGTAAGCCTTCTTTTTTGTTTACGAGGATTAATTATATCTAATCTTAAAATACTTTCATCTGTTTTATCTTTAAAATCCTTTTTAATACAAGAATAAAAACGTTCTTTTCTTATCAAATCCCACATTTTCGACATGTTTGTATATAAATTTTTACTTGATAACCCATTATAAAGTAAAAATTTATATCTGGTATTAAAATTTATATTTTTATAAATAAAACGACCTCAAATATCATCTTCGAACATACGATATAATTTACCTAAAGGCCTAGATCTTCTATTTATATTTGTTGGTTTCTTTTTTACAGTCATAACAAAGCAAAATGAACAAAAATTTTTATTTATTTTTAGCTGCTATCGGACTTGAACCGATACTCCTTACGGAAAAAGATTTTAAGTCTTCCGTGTCTACCATTTCACCAAGCAGAAACATAAAACAGCATATATCAAGATGGTGGGATTTGAACCCACAATTTTCTGTTCCCAAAACAGACGTGTTAACCGTTACACTACATCGTACGTTTTTTTCATCACAAATTTACCTTTAACCCTTTTATTTTTTATTAATTTAAAACTTTTAATTAAAGAAAAATTCTGTTTGATAAAATTCCTATAAAACGAAAATAAACGTTTAAATAAAAACTTAGAAATAAAATAAGCTTTATAATCAAAAAAATATGAGTAATACTTTCAAAAAAAAGTATTTAGATGATCAAATAAAACAAATCTTGAACAGAAAATTGAAAAAACGGATTTTTTTAAATCCGACAATTGATTTATCTTTTTTATCATTCTTCTATGTTTAAACAATTCAAAAAATAATTTAAAACGAAATTTAATGACATTAAAAAACTTTAAAACAAATTCATATATAAAAGAATGAGTAAGCGACATACATTTAGAACGTAAACGTATAACTTCTTTGGTCAAATTACGACGGACCGCTTTCCAAAAAACATCACAATATAAACTAACAGAACTTAAAGCATCATCATTACCTGGTATTGGATACATAATTAAACTTGGGTCTATATTACTATCAACAATAGAAATAATAGGTATACGTGCTTTTATACACTCATTTAATAAATTAGCTTTTCTATCAATATTAAGACAGAAAACAGCGGTCGGAGCTCTTGTAGCATTTGTTATATCTAATGAAAACTGTCGATTAAACCTTAATTCTATAAAATTAGACAAAAAACCATTTACTCATTTATTAATAAAATAAAACTGCCCGCTTTTCAATGCAGCAAACTTAACATAATTAGCAAAAAATGGATTAACCCCAATAAAAGCAAGTTTTTGCCTTTTGAAAAAATTTAAAGATAATACAAATAATAAAGCTAATCTTAAATAAATTAACGTATATTCAAGATTTATAATATAAAGCCCTCCACGATAACCTAATAGATAAACAAAATTTGAAGGTACCTTATGTTTAATACTATGACCAATATAAATATTTGCATTAATAAAACGTTTTAAAGTGAAAGAAATTAAAAACATAAAATAATTTAGTTAATTAATAAAGATTGTGTAAATATAAAATTAATAATTGTAATGCTAGGTAACCCGAAAAAAAAGAAAAATATATTAAACAAAAAAAAACATATTATTAAAAAAGCGGCACTTTGTCTTAAAGGTAAAAAAAGAGATCAATTATATGTAATAGCAATATTGTCCAAAACAATAGTTCTAATAAATCTAACGTAATAAACATAACTTGCAATATTTAAAAAAATTAAAGCAAATGCAAAAAAAACAAAATTACTCTTAATAAGGTTATAAAACACAAATAATTTTGTAAAAAATCCGGCCAAAGGCGGAATACCTGATAATGAAAAAATAGATATTGATAATATAAAAGCTAACAATGGATTAGCATAAAAAATGCTTATAAAATCTTCAATATATTTTAATTTTATAAAAGTATTTTCCTTTGAATACCGTAAAACAACGAAATAAATTATAAAAAAAGAAGCTTGAACAATAAGATAAACAATTAAATAAAAAACTAAGGTTTGAACCCCATAAAAAGCATAAAGATAATAATTTATAATTAAAAACCCTACATTTGAAATACCACTATAAACCAATAACCGTTTAACTTTAAATTCATAAAGAGCGCCAAAGGCACCTACAATTACAGAACATAAAATAACAATATATAATAAATACAAAATAATTTCAGAAAAAGGAAAAAAAATATTAAAAATAAATTTCAATAAAACTTGTAAAATTGCTATTTTAGGCACTGAAAGAAAAAAAAACATAGTTATACTAGGACTCCCTTCATAGACATCAACAGCTCAAAAATGAAACGGTGCTAATGTTAACTTAAAAAACAATGCGATTAAAATTAACAAAATAGCAATACAAACAATATAAAAAAAAGCTGGATCAAAGACATATATAGAAAAATATTCATATAAATCTGAAAAATTAGTGCTACCAGTTATGCCGTATAATAAAGAAATACCAAATAAAGCTAATCCTGTAGCATAAGAATTTAAAGTAAAATATTTAATACCTGCTTCTGTTGAATAATTACTTTTTATTTTGGCTGTAGTTAATACATAGGCACTTAATCCTTGTAATTCCATTGCCAAAAAAAATAACATAAAATCATTTGAAGAAAGTAAAATCAATAATGAAAAAACAGAAAATCAAAGAACTATTAAATATTCAAAAACTATACTGTTCTCATTTATAAAATAAAATCAGCTTACAATAAAAAACAAACCAAGAGCAAATAAAGTTAAAAATTTAAATAAAGAAGTTAACGAATTGACAAGCACATGATTATTTAATATTAAAAATTCAATATTAAGAGAGTTTGCTAGCATAATAATTGCTAAAACTGTAACGAAAAAAGACAAACACAAATAAGACTTTAATAACAAAGGATAAAAAAAAGTCTTAGTAGTATAAATATAAAAATAAAAAAAAAAACTACTAAAAAGGAAAAATAAAATAAACAATTCAACAGATAATAAAGAATACAGATTTTCAGTGAAATTACTTAACATATTTTAAAATTTTAAAGTCAACTAATCGTTAAAAATTCATATTGTTCTAAAAAAAAATTAGGATATACACCTGAAAAGAAAACAAAAAAAATATAAGGTAAAAATAAACAAATCTCTTTTGAAGTTAAATCAAACAACCAAAAATCATTATTTTTTCTAACAGGACCATACAAAACACGATTCATTAGCCACAACATATAACATGTTGACGATAACATACTAAAACTAGTAATGTAAGCTAATATACTACTAATATCAAAAACACCTAAAATTATAAGGAATTCACCAATAAAACTACTTGTACCAGGAAATCCAAAATTCGCCAATGTAAAAATAAACAACACTAAACTAAAAATAGGCATCATTAAATTTAAACCACTGTAATATGTTATTATTCGTGTATGATACCTATCATACAAACATCCTACACAAAAAAACAAAGCACTTGAAACAATACCGTGATTTATCATTAGGTAGACCCCTCCTAATATACCATAAACGTCACAACTAAATAAACCTACAAGAGCAAAATTCATATGAATAACAGAGGAATATGCTATTATTTTTTTCAAATCAATTTGACGCATAATAGAAAAAGAACAGTAAATTACACTTATATTAGCAAATAAAAAAACAAAAGGTGAAATAATTGCAAACTCATCAGGAAAAATTGGGATTAATATTCTAAAAATTCCATAAACCCCCAATTTTAATAAAACTCCCGCCAGAAGAACAGAACCTACCGTAGGAGCTTCTACATGAGCTTCTGGCAATCATATATGAAAAGGCAACATAGGTACTTTAACTGCAAAACAAAATAATAATAAACCGAAAATTCATAATGATACAGTAGGATCAAATTTTATTGTTTTTAATACTTCAAAATCCCCCGTTCCTGCATAAGAATAAACTAGAAGCATTGCAAAAAACATAAAAAAAGAACCCACTAATGTATAAAAATAAAAATAATAAGTAGCGTGTATTTTACGTGTTCGTGATCCTCATAAACCTATAAGAAAAAACATAGGTATTAAAACACACTCGAAACAAATAAAAAACCAAAACAAATTAGTGCTTGTGAAAAATAAATTTAAAAAAAACTGCATAGAAAATAATAAAATACAATTTTCTCTCAAGCCAAACACAATATTATTATGATTATACAAAATACAAGAAAAAACTAATAAATTTGTTAAACAAATAAATAAAATAGATAAATTATCATATCCAAAAATTAAAGGTCATTCGAAAAACTCAGAAAAATAAATAAACTTCAAATTTTTAAATGAAACATCATAACTATCAATTGTATAAAGCAATAATAAGCTATAAATATAAAGACCAGAGGCACCATATAAGCTAACTTTACTTATAAATCTATAATTCGCCGCTTTTATAAATAAAAGTATGAAAATTAAAATTACTGGCAAACAAAGCAGCAACGACCAATATTCTATAAAAAACCCACAACATAACTCAAATAACGGAAAAATAAAAACCATATTATCTATTTTTTTGTTAAATTTTAACCAACGGTTAGGACGAAGGGACTTGAACCCTTAAGGATTACTCCGTTGGTTTTTGAGACCAATGTGTTTACCATTTCACCACGCCTTAAATCATATAACCAACGGTTAGGACGAAGGGACTTGAACCCTTAAGGATTACTCCGTTGGTTTCTAAGACCAATGTGTTTACCATTTCACCACGCCCCTGCACGTTTATATCCTCTTCCTATTTATATTAGTCTATAAACAGAACATTTTTTTCAAAAAAAAAAATAACTAGTGTCCGCAATGGGATTTGAACCCATGACCAACGGTTTAAAAGACCGCTGCTCTAACCAAACTGAGCTATGCGAACAATAAGTATTTTAACTTAAATTACCAGTCCCTCATCAATAAATTGAAATAAATAAAAATAATCAAACAACATCAACAAAATGTCAATATCAAGCAGCAGCCTCAAACCCAAAATGATGACGTGGTGTTAATTGATCTTGCAAAATTCTACAAGCGGTGACCGTAATAAAAAGACTACCAATAAACACATGAAAACCATGAAAACCAGTAGCCATATAAAAAATAGAACCTCAAACGCCATCAGAAATATTAAAAGAAAAATGGCTATATTCATAAATTTGTAACAAAGTAAATGCAACAGCTAAGACTAATGTAAAATCTAAAGCTAATAAAACTTCATTCTTGTGACGAACACATTTAGAACGTCGAATGTCATCTCATAAATCAATAGGACTTGTCAATAACTCTACTTGTTCTTCATATGTTGTTTCTTTATGTTCATCCAACAATGCATAATGAGCTCAAGTAATACTAGCACCTGATAAAACTAAAATTGCTGTATTTAATAAAGGTATGCCTCAAGGTGTAAAATTTTCAGGTAACATATCTTTAATATATTTTGGCGGTCAACAACATCCTAATTCAACAGATTGTCCTAAGCCAAAATGAAAAAAAGCTCAAAAAAAAGCGAAAAAAAACATAACTTCAGATAAAATAAATAAAACCATACCATAACGTAATCCTTTTTGCACAACAGTAGTATGATCACCCAAAAAAGTACCTTCTCTAATTACATCACGTCATCATAAAATAGCAAAATAGATTAAACTAAATAAACCAAACGCTAAAAAAAACAATCCATATTTAAAATGATGGAAATACATAACAGCTCCTACAGGTGCTAATAAAGCAGCTGAAGATACAAATAAAGGTCATGGACTTTCCGTAACTAAATGAAAATTATGCTTTTGTTTCATTTTAATGTATTATATATAAAAAAATTTTGTAAAGAAAAACATAAATAGCATTTTTTCATTACTCCTCGAGCCAAATATAGAGATACCTAGAATTATAAAACATATAAAACCCCTGCTAAAAATACCAAATATCCAAGGGACAATGGTAAGAAAATTTTTCACCCTAAAAACATTAACTGATCATATCTAAGACGAGGAAATGCGGCTCTAACTCAAATAAATAAAAACACAACAAAACACAACTTCAATGAAAATCAGAAAACATTTGGCAAAAAAGGTAAAAAACTCAACAAAGGTAGTCATCCCCCTAAAAATAAAATTGTTGTTAAGGCACTCATTAACAACATATTCAAATATTCAGCTAAAAAAAACAAAGCGAAAATTAAAGACGAATATTCTACATTATATCCGGAAACTAATTCTGCTTCAGCTTCAGGAAGATCAAAAGGCGGTCTATTAGTTTCTGCTAAGGCAGAAATAAAAAACATCAAAAAAGCCGGAAATAAAGGGATAATATATCAGACTTTATCTTGCGATAGTACAATTTCTGTGAAATTCAAACTCCCTGAGCAAAACAATACGGTTATTAAAATTAATCCAAAAGAAACTTCATATGAAATCATTTGTGCTGCTGAACGTAATGCTCCTAAAAAAGCATACTTTGAATTACTAGATCAACCAGCACATATAATACCATAAACCCCTAAAGACGAAATTGCATATAAACATAAAACACTTAGCTTAATATCAGCATAAACTCATCCTTCACTAAAAGGAATATTAACTCAATTAGTAAGACTTAACGTAAACGTTAAAATAGGAGACCAAAAAAAAATAATTTTATTAGCATGTGTAGGGACAATTGTTTCTTTAAATATTAATTTTACCCCGTCAGCGATAGGTTGTAAAAGCCCAAAAAAACCAACAACATTTGGTCCTCGGCGTCTTTGCATAAATCCCAATACTTTTCGTTCAACTAAAGTAAAATATGCAATTGAAATTAATAGCGGCAATATTATTAATAATATTTTTATTATTAAAAACACGAAATCGGCTATATTTAAACTAAAAAAAAAGTACATTATACTTGATAAAAATACAAAAAAAAAATAAAAAACAGAAAGATCATTACTATAAAAACGAGTGCTAAAACAAAAAAATAAAACTAAAAAAAAATAAACTAAAAATAACAATAAATTAAAATTAGTCATAAAAAACATCAAAAATATAAAAACGCCAAATAAAAAACTAGCCAACCCAAAGGATCCTATTTTTACATTAAATAATTTTCCCATTTTTACTTTCAAAATTACAAAAACTTGTTTCTTCTATTTGCGTTCTAACAGTTAAATTTACAGAAGCATTTGTTAAAACATTTGTGTTATAATACAAATTAATTATATTTGATATAGCTGTTGTTAAAAAAAACTCTTTTTTAAATGGTTCATTTAATAATAAAGAAAAAGTCCCATATGAAAATAAAGTCCGCTTATAAAGTCTTAACTTTAACTGATTTTTTAATTTACTTAAATTTTCCGTTATAAATAATTTAATTAAAAATGTTTCTTCAATAAGCGATAATTTATATGAAAAAAACAATAAACATTGTAAAAAATCCCAACCCTCCATGACTTGTTTAGGAGGATTATAAATTTTAGTAGTGCTTTTAACTAAGTTATTAAAAGTTAAATACATCGTTTCTTTCTCAATAAAAACAGCCTCCGGAATTATCAAATCAGCGGCTAAAGCTAAATCGCTAAAATTCGAGCTTTGATAAATTAATATATCAGTTGAATTTAAAAAGAAATTATTATTAAAAGTTAATATATTATATTTTAAACAAAAATCATTATTGCTGTTTTTATTTTTACGCAAATAATTAAGATAATCAAAACTAAAACTCCCTAATTCAAGTCCGCCTAAAAGCCCCACATTCGAAACAAAACGCATGACCTGCAATTTTTTATTTCGTAATTGCAACGCTAAATTAAAAAAATAGTCAGCATCAGATCTTAAAAAAAACTCACTGCCAAATAATAATAAAATATCATTACATTGTTCCATCAAAACACTCAACTTATGTTTACCTTTTAAAATTTCATTCAAAAGTTTACCGGAAACCCCTAGTTGTTTAACATAATAGTTATAAGTAACTATAGATCCCAAAACAAAAATTTTTAAATTTGGGCGCAATAATATCTGTTTTCTTAATATTGCATTTAAAATAGGGTTTTCAAGTCTTAAATTAACCCCTATTAAAAGTATAGTTTCAACCTTTTTTAAAAGATCAACTCTATAAAAAAAATCACGGATATTAGAGGTATGAACATTTTGGCCGAAAGTTATAAAACTTGGCTTCCCTTTTAATAAAAATGAAAATGTTAAAGCTTTGGTTAAAAACACAGTTTCTAAATCTACCAAATTACCTAAATTAAAACAAAACTGGTTTATATAATTAAAAATTAACTTTATAAAAAAAAAAGTTTTTAATATAGTTGTTTTGACTAAAATACCTTTTTTACGTAAATAAAAATAATGAAACCTTTTATACTTAAATCCATCATAAAAAAAACGTATCTTATCAGAAATTCATTCTGCATTTCTAGGCAAAACACGTAAAATTTCTTTGTCTCTATAATCTAAACGTATACTGCTACCAAAAGTATCAAAAATATCAATGCTATTGACTGTTTTTAATTCTCAAGGCCTTGCATTAAATGCATATGGCTTTGATGTCAACGCACCTATTTTTAATAAAAAAAACATTAAAATCTTAAAAATATTAACATTCTAATTTAAAGCTGGTGAGAGCAGGATTCGAACCTACGACGTTACTAACAATAGATTTACAGTCTACCGCCTTAAACCACTCAGCCATCTCACATATATTTCCGGTAGAAGGATTCGAACCTCCGACTGCTGGTATCAAAAACCAACGCCTTTCCTCTTGGCTATACCGGAATATATATATATTATCTATCTATTTCTCCGAAAACAATATCCAAAGTACCTATAATAGTAACAACATCAGCAACCAAATGTTTCTTGGACATAAAATCTAAGGCTTGTAAATGTGCAAAACCTGGAGCTCTTATACGACATCTATAAGGTTTATTTGTACCATCAGCAACTAAATAAACTCCAAACTCACCTTTTGGAGCTTCAACAGCAGCATAACTTTCCCCTTCAGGCACTATAAAACCTTCTGTATATAATTTAAAATGATGTATTAAAGATTCCATAACTGTTTTCATCATAGCACGAGAAGGTGGTACTATTTTCTTATTATTAAGTTTAATATCTCCTTTAATTTTAGTTAAAGCTATTATTGTTTGATTAATGATCCTCAAACTTTGCCGCATTTCCTCAATTCTAATTAAATAGCGATCATAACAATCTCCATTTTTTCCTACTGGAACATCAAAATCTATAGTATTATAAAAATCATAACCCTCTACTTTCCTTAAATCTCAAACTGCTCCTGATCCCCTTAATAACACACCACTAAACCCTAAATTTAAAGCGTCTTTTAACGTCACAACACCGACATCAACCAAACGTTCTTTTCAAATTCTATTATTAGTTAATAATTCTTCAATTTCATCAATTCGTGAACTAAATTGCTTTGAGAAAATAGAAACATCATTTAAAAAATTAATAGGGACATCACTAGTAACACCACCTGGTCTTATATAGGCAGCATGCATTCGAGCACCAGATAAACGCTCATAAAATTCCATTAATTTTTCACGCTCTTCAAAACCTCACAAGAACGGAGTTATAGCACCAACATCAAGAGCATGCGTTGTAACAGCAAGTAAATGATTCAATATTCTTGTTATTTCACTACACAAAATACGTATATAAGCAGCCCTTAATGGAACATTTACATTAAGTAATTTCTCAACAGCTAAAGAATATGCATGCTCTTGTGCCATCATAGAAACATAATCTAATCTATCAAAATAAGGCAAAGCTTGCATATAATTTTTGTATTCTATTAATTTTTCAGTGCCTCTATGTAATAATCCAATATGAGGGTCGGCACGTTCAACAACTTCACCATTAAGCTCTAAAATTAAACGTAAAACCCCATGTGCCGCCGGATGTTGTGGACCGAAATTTAATGTAAAATCTTTTAATTGTTTAATAATATTATTATTCCTCACTGACATTTTCTTATTATGTATAATAGATTAGAGTGGATGGGACTCGAACCCACAGCTTTATGTATGCAAAACATATGTTCTACCATTAAACTACCACCATATTTTAAATTATTTTAATTCATCAAAATCAAAGCTTTCTGCTTCTGAAGCATTTTCCAAAATAGATGTACGATCTTCTAAAATATAATTACCATAATAATTCAATTGTGTTAAAATATAAATAACATCTATGGTTTTTTCAATTTTCTCAATAAACTCATTATTTAATTCACTTAATAAATTATTTAAATATAAAGTATTCAAATAATCCAAATATAAATTATTATAAACACATAATGAATTTAATTCCTCTATAAAATACAATAATCAATTAGATGACAATTCTTTTACAGAAGTTAATACCAATTTATTTTTTAATAACTGTCCATAAATTGTTAAAATTATTTTTTCTTGTAAATATATATTTACATAAAATAATGCTATTAAAAATAATTTATTATTATAAACTGCTTTTGTAACTATATTTTTTAACAGAGAAAATACAATTACGAAAATTAAAAATATATTTAAAATAATAACATCTTCAGCATCAACCAACATTAATAATTTTGAAACATAAACAATTGCTAAAACAAACAGACTTGTTGAAACAAAGTCTCGTACAACGAAAAGGTTTTTTCAAACTGAATTTATAAAATGAAATTTTTTATCTAACATATCTAATATTTTTTTCTAAAATACGTTTTATTAATTATTGAATATTGTGTTTTTATATTTTTATTTAAGCATAATAAATATAAACAATACTTTAAAATACGAGCATTACTTCTTCTTATATTTATACCCTTTGAATACCAATAAATAAATTTTTCTATGTTTATACAATAAACAATGGTTAAATTATATTTTGAATATTTTATATAACCCAAATAATCTATTAACCGATCGGTTTTTCCTTTAATAATAATAGTGTCAACATGGCCCTTTTTACGTAAAACCACACGTGCTAACATTTTTAATCTTTTATTTTCTTATTTATATTAATTATTTGTAAACTGTTTTTTAAATTTTGCGATACTTTTTTATAAACATCATCTTTATATGCGCGATGAATATTCGTCAGAGTTAACATAATAGAACCAATCATGGCTAGTAACAATAACAATCCAGCTAATATTAATAAATGAAAATAATATGTATAAAGCACAAATGCTATTATAAACAAAGGATTAAAATCCTCATAAATACGCACTCATAAATTATAGCTATCATATATATTTATATTTGCTAATAAATTTACATCAAAAATATAACTTAATTCTAAAAATGAAACTATAAATAATAAACCACTTATTGGTAAATATTTCAAAAAAGTTTCATTATATTCTATCATTTTTATATTAAGCATCATTACAATAAATAAAAATAAAACAGCTATGGCACCTATATATATAATTAAAAAAACAAATGACAAATACTCTACACCTAACAAAAAAAAAAAACAAATTGTAATTATAAAAATTAAAATCAAATACAAAACTGAATGAACAGGATTTTTAGAAAATACAACCATTAAACTACATAAAACATAAAGAATACTTAATACAGTAAAAAAAATGTCTAATAAAAACATTTTTGTTTTCTATAACATAAAAAATCGCTCAATTTTGTTCAAAAATGGAATTATTATTATAAAATAAAAAAAATAAAAAATTGTTGCGATTTGACCTATTTCATAGAAAGGCGTTTCAATACTTTTACCTCCTATTCATCCTAACAAAACACAATTAAAAACAAAAAATCAATATACAAATTTATGTAGTGGTCTGAATCTGTTACTACAAACTGCTTGTTTTGTTAAAAACGGAAAGAAAAATAAAACTAAAATTGCTAACAACATCAAAACAACACCTCCTAATTTGTTAGGTACTGAACGTAATATAGCATAAAAGGGTAAAAAATATCATTCTGGAACAATATGTGTTGGCGTCACTAATGGATTAGCTGGTATATAATTATCAGAATGGCCCGCTAAATTTGGTGCAAAATAAACAAATAGGAAAAAAATTTGAAAAAATATTATAGCCCCTACTAAGTCTTTTAACGTAAAATAAGGTGCAAAAAAAATATTATCTATAGTATTTATTCCTAAAGGATTGTTCGATTTAAACTGATGTAATAAAACTAAATGAATTACTACTAAAAAAGCAATAACAAATGGTAAAAAATAATGTAAACTGAAAAAACGATTTAAAGTAGCATTATCTACTGAAAAACCACCTCATAATCATTTAACTATCAAGTCACCGCAGAAAGGTACTGCTGATGCTAAATTTGTAATAACAGTAGCTGCTCAGAAACTCATTTGCCCTCATGGTAAAACATACCCCATAAATGCTGTTAAAATCATTAACAAAAAAATTATTACTCCTATACCTCATAATCATTCACGTGGATGTACATAAGATCCATAATATAGACCTCTAAACATATGTATATATACAACAAAAAAAAAAGCAGATGCTCCATTGGCATGTATATAACGGAAAAGTCATCCATAATTAACGTCACGCATAATATGCTCTATACTTAAAAATGCCAAATCCACATGGGCTGTATAGTGCATAGCTAAGAAAATACCTGTTACAATTTGAATTGCTAAACACAAAAGTGCCAATACTCCGAAATTCCACAAATATGTTAAATTAATAGGCACTGGATAAAGATATAACGAATGATATAAAATTTCTAATAGTGGATATTTTTTTATCCAATACATTTTATTTATATGAACAAATATATTTATAATATAAATTATACAAACATGTAAATATCAATAACATCACATAGCCTTTTAAAGTCTTTAGTTTTGCTAAACGCTTACGTAACCTTCACAAAACTCTAGTATATTATACTTTCTTTTTATTTTAAAAGAACATAGTATAAAAACACAATATGTTTGTACAATTGTTCCTGAATACCTACATTTAAAAAATAAATTTACCTAGGTAAATATTTAGGTACTACATTGATTAACAACATTTGATAATTAAAAAACATAAAGTTTCTTTTAAAATAATACACTAAAATATTCAAGTATATCACAAATGATCTCAATATAAATTTAATTTATGTTGGTTAATAAATAATATAATAAGTATCTATCTTTAACATTTATGTTAGGGAACCCCCCTCCTAACTCCTTAAACAGAACAAAATTTTAATGAAAAAATGTCTTTTATAGTCAATTATATTTTTTCATTTTTATAATATATCTATAACTTTTATGTTGGTTAATTATTATCATTATAATCTTTAGTTTGTATAGCAGGTTCAATAATAGTTGTACTTTTGGTGTCAACCATATTAGTTATACTATCTATCTGTTTATTAATTTTAAAAAAATTTTTATATTTTTCAGAAAAAATTTTTTTAAAGAGCCACTCACGTTTTTTCTTTAAACGTTTTTGTCAAGGCAATAAATTATAATAATACTTGAATTTATTATTATTTATTGTCAAATTAAAATTGACTCTACGATTTATAGAATTTTTCAAAGATTGATTTAAAAACACATAATCAAAAATCTTTGAATTTAAAAATTTTTTATCAAAAAGTCTACTTCTAACTTTCTTAGTTTTTTTTAACAATGAAAATCGTCTGCTAAGTAAAAATTTTTGCTTAGCTGTCATATTAAAAATTCTTTCGGTTTTTTTATCAAAATTACCAAAAAAAAACCGGTTAACACCCCGTCTGCCCTTATA
>WBZV01000174.1_pt1 | contig 44195 bp, 47 predicted proteins | sample 5204221 | NCBI WGS metagenome assembly WBZV01 (sample SAMN12344360, study PRJNA552823) | activated sludge metagenome | biome: Activated sludge suspended growth; feature: Nitrification reactor; material: Wastewater; isolation source: activated sludge from nitrification reactor of wastewater...
CCAGACCCGGAGTCGTCTGGCTCAATCCCGCGCCTGACAGGCCGAAAGAGACCGAGACCGCTGTTTGAAGACCGTGACATCTTCCTTGACAAATAACGTACTTGGCTGTTAGTAGTTCAGCTGTCGTAAATGTTTTTACGAGAAGGCCGACATCTTTGCTCATTTGGTCAATTGTTTTTTGTTTTAGACCTTTTTCTGTTTGAGCTATTTCCCATTCTGGGATGATGCTTGCTAATGATTTTCTTTTTCCCGATGCAATGGCGTTGAACTCGTTTGAAATTAGAGGTTCGCCAGTTTCCTCCAAGATTTCTCTGGTCCTTTCTTGAATAATTTCAACTACGCTGTGCCGGCTTGAAGAATGTCTTAGATTCTCCAATAGGCTTTCTGCCTCTGCTATTAGGGGATTTTCGTAGTTTAAGCGTGCGCGCTCTATTTCTGCTTTCCAGCTAATAGTAAATGCTGCAGCAATTCTTTCTGCTTTGTTTCTGTCCCCAGTCTTGGTGCTCTTTGAAAACTTTGTCTTCCCTATAATTGCTCTGACATCCTTCGGGATATAGAGAACAGCGTAGTAAGTCTTGTAGCGAAGCTCGACGTGAGCAGCTTGGAAGGTTTGTCGTGGCATTGGGTTATGCTTTAAGAATATTTTTGGGGGTGGCTCTTTCTTATTTCACCTCATGTTTTCACCTCATGCTATCACTGCAAGTGATTAATTTGTATGTAAATCAGTGCCTTGACTCGTTGCGGGGGAGTGTCCCTCCTTCTCCGCCAGAATGTAAAAAAGCCCGTGAAATTCACGGGCTTTTTTACATTCTGGCGGGGCATATGCAGAAAACATTGTCACTCCCATCGTTTGCGCTACTTCACAGCCGTGTGCACGAAGCTCGGCTAGCCTGATTGCCTTGGCTGGGTGTCTGGGCGTGAGTCATTAGACGGGTCTCTTGTGGGTGCTTCCGCGATTCGCGTGTGGCGCCCGAACGTCTCGGGACCCCACTTAAAGTCCATGTAGTCATCTTGGCGTTGTGGAGGGTGCGGCAAAGAGCGTAGTTCCTTGCCGGCTTTTTGCGTGCTCGTCTTGTCCGTCCTGCCGCCGATGATCCCCCGAAGCGCCAGGATCGGATGGCAATTCACTTTGTCTATCGATATTCGTATTGACTTTCGTATTCATATGAATGCAATTGAAGTCATTCGAACTCGGGTGCGAGGAGATGCAGATGAGTCAAGCAACGACCATGGAGCCGCTTTCGGCGCGCATCCCGGGGGATCTCTATTTTTGGCTGGCGCAGCTACGCGTTGAGGGCGCCACGACCAACAGTGACAAGCTGCGTGTGTTGCTTGGGCAACTCAAGCGTCAGCACGATGGCGCGCTCGATTACGCCGCTGCCCATGCTTGGGCGCGCGATCTCACAGGGCAGTTGCGGGAGTCTCTTGTTGTTCTGGAGGGGCGGGGTGCTGCGCACTCCGAGGTGCTTGGCGCGATCCTCGATCACACAACCGCCGCGCTGGCCTTGATCGTCAGCCACGCGCCGAAGGATGCCAGCCAGGCCGCCAAACTCGAGGATGCGCTGGTGCGACGGAGCTTTGCCCTGTGCGAGACCTTGCTGCGACAGGCCGTCACAGCCTCGGCTGCTGCGCACGATCCCGAGGTCATCCGGCGCCATGTGGCCACTACGGTCGAAATTGCGATGAGTCTTCCCCTCAAGAAAGGAGCCTGAGATGGCTGATTCCCTGAAAACCCGCGTTGGTCGTGTGATTGCCGGGGGTGTGCATGCCCTGCTTGATCGCCTGGAGGACCAAGCCCCCGAGGCCGTGATGGAGCAGGCCGTGCGTGACGCGGACAGTGTTATCGACGATGTGCGCCACGAACTTGGGATCGTCGCCGCAAACCGTCATCTCTCCCAGCAGCAACATGCCAGCCTGAATGGGCAGCATGCCCGCCTGGCCGAGCAGATCGATCAGGCCATGGCGCATGGCCGAGACGAGCTCGTGCGTGCTGCGGTGGCGCGGCAACTCGATATCGAGGCGCAACTGCCAGTGCTTGAGAACACCTTGTCGGAGCATGCTCTCCAGGAGCGCGAGTTGCAGGGCTTCATAGCTGCCCTGTTGGCCAAGAAGCGCGAGATGGAGGAGGCGCTCTTGGCGTTTCGCAAGAGCCGCGCTGCCGCGATGAATACAACTGGCGGGGCGACAGGCGCTGGCGCAGCGCAGCGCATTGGTTTGGTGACGGACGCCTTCGACCGACTCTACGAGCGTCAGACCGCACTGACCGCCACCACCCGAAGCAGCAATCTGCAACAGGCTGTGCAGCTCAAGGAGCTAGACGAGCTCGTGCGTGACAACAAGATCGCCGAGCGTATCGCCCAGCTCAAGGCAGGGCGGGCGTGAATCTCTTCGCTGCAGAGCAAAACCTGCCCTTCGGTATCGCCTTTGCCTTGATCATCGGCATTGGCCTGCTTGAGGGGATCGGCATGCTGATCTCTCTCAGCCCGAGCAACCTGCTGGACAACCTCATCCCCGACTTCGACGGCGACAGCGGGCTCGATCGCGTGCTGGGCTGGTTGCACCTGGGCAAGGTGCCTGCGTTGGTCCTGCTATTGCTCTTCCTGCTGGGATACACGTTGTTTGGTTGTGGCCTGCAGATGGTGGCCCGTGGGCTGTTCGGCAGTTACCTGCCGGCCTGGATAGCAGGTGTGCTGGCCGTGCCATCCGGCCTGGCAACCGTGCGCGGCTTGGGCTCGCTGGTGGCGTACATCATTCCCCGGGATGAGACCAGCAGTGTCAGTGAGCAGACCCTGATCGGACGTGTCGGCGTGATCGTGGGCGGCACTGCCCGGCGAGGGCTGGCAGCCCAGGCCCGTGTCAGGGACAGCCACGGCCGATCCCATTACCTGATGGTGGAGCCTGATCTGGACGACGACGTGCTGGAAGATGGGACACAGGTGCTGATTGTGAGCAAGGCGGGTGCGTTCTACCGCTGCATTGCCAATCCCCATCCCACCCTGATGTAGCCGGCGCCGGTGGGCGCTGCAACCAACTCAAACCTCCAAGGAACACTCTCAAATGACCAACTTGATTGAAATGCTGGGTTTGGCGGGCATTGTGCTGATCGCCTTGCTGGCAATCGGCATTGTCTTTGCGCGCCTGTACAAACGCTCGACCAAGGAAACCGCGTTCGTGCGGACCGGCCTGGGTGGGCAGAAAGTCATCATGGACGGCGGCGCCATCGTGCTGCCGGTGTTTCATGAGCGGGTGCTCGTCAATATGAACACCTTGAAGCTGGAGGTGCTGCGACGGGAACGGGAGAGCCTGATCACCAAGGATCGGATGCGGGTGGACGTGACGGCCGCGTTCTTCGTGCGGGTCAAGCAGACCGAGGAGTCGATCAGCATTGCCGCGCAGACACTGGGTGCACGCACGATGAGCCCTGACGAGCTGAAGACCCTGGTCGAAGACAAATTCGTGGATTCGCTACGCGCCACGGCCGCCACCATGACCATCCAGGAACTGCAGGACAAGCGCAGGGATTTTGTGCAGGCCGTCCAGAACGCGGTGGCGGAAGACCTGGAGAAGAACGGCCTTGAGCTGGAGTCCGTGTCCCTGACCAGTCTGGATCAGACCGACAAGCAGTTCTTCAACCCCAACAACGCCTTCGATGCCGAGGGCCTGACGCGCCTCACCGAGCAGACCGAGGCACGGCGCAAACAGCGCAACGACGTGGAGCAGGACACGGAAGTCCTGGTCCGCACCAAGAACCTGGAAGCGACGCGTCTGAAGCTCACCATCGAGAAGGATGAGGAGTTCGCCTCCCTGTCGCAAAAGCGCGAGATCGAGAACAGCCGTGCCGAGCAGGCGGCCTTGATCGCCACCCAGCAGGCCGAGCGCAACCGGGAGGCCGAGGCGGCCAAGATCAATGCGGAGCTGCAGGTCAGCCAGAAGCGCATCGAGTCGGAACGGGAGATCAAGGCCGCCGAGATCGACAAGAACCTGGCCATCCAGACGCGGGAGATCGACAAGAATCTGGCGGTGCAGACCAGGGAGATCGAGCTCGAACGCAAGACCGAGATGCAGAGGGCCGAGCAGCGCAAGCAGGTGGAGATTGCCCGGCAGGACACCCAGATCGCCATCGCCACCAAGTCCCGCGAGCAGTCCGATGCCGACGCGGCGGCCAACCTGGCGCGGGCGGAGGCAGTGAAGGCGGAGGAACTGGTCAATACCGCCCGGCAGGTGGCCGTGGCCGAGCGGGAGAAGAGCATCCAGTTGATCGAAGCATCGAAGGAAGCTGAACAGAGCGCCATTGCCATCAAGGTGTCGGCCTCCGCTGAAAAGGAAGCCGCCCTCGACCGGGCCGATGCGATCACCATCGAAGCCACGGCCCGCCAGGCTGCAGCCCTGGCGGAAGCTGCCGGCAAGCGAGCCATCAACGAGGCGCTCAACACCCTGTCGGCAGCGCAGGTGGACCTGCAGGTGCGCACCCTGCTGCTTCAGCAACTGCCCAACATCCTTGAGCAGGCCGTGCGGCCAATGGAGAAGATCGACTCGATCCGTATCTTCCAGGTCAGCGGGGTGCCCGGCACACAGGGGGGCACGTCGGGCACCCCGGGTGCTGGTGGCGCGGGTGGGGCCACGTTTCCGGAGCAGGTGATGAACTCGGCGCTCCAGTACCAGTTAGCCAAGCCCATCGTCGATGCGGTCATGAAGGATGCGGGGCTTTCCAATGAGGGCATCACCGGGATTACCCAGGCCCTGCGCGGGATGCTGGTAAAGCCAGAAGAGGTCGATGGAGCAACGCGAGCTAACGTCTGACGGAAGTTCAGGCCTACATCCGCGACGGAATGCTCGAGTTTGAGGGCACTCCTATGGGTGACACTCCCGCCGCAAGGTGATCGTAGCGAACGAGACGAAGCACAACTGAAAGGGTGCGATCGTTGTCGCATTGGCGGCGCGTTTAGATGCGGGCTGGAGGGGAAGAGGCGGATGGGCGGAGACGTTCATGTCCAGCTCAGTAAACACCCAAGGGATTGCTTCCCACTGCTGACTCGATCTGTCGGTCAATGAAGCGACGATGGCTGTAGCACCGAACTCTCGCCGCAAATTTCCAGGCCATGCCTTATGGTACGGCTCGGTGTGCCTCGGCCCTCATGACCTCAGCGTCTCAGCGTGCTGAGGTCGTGGGCCTGCATGCCGGGTGGTATGAGAGGGGCCGGTCAGGAAATCTTGCCGCCCCTATCCCGATCCCGCGGCATGGGCGCAAGTCAGCAGGTGACTTGAGTCGCATGGTGTCCGGCCCGATGGTCTTCACTCAGCTTTACATTGGGCTAACTGCAGCTAACCCTTGAAAAGTGAATGATCTGCCTGTCGCTGCGCTGCGCGCGCAGAGCTTCAAGGTTGCATTCATGTTTCCCTCCTTTCCCATTGCCCCATCGACCCCGGTCCGCCGCCTGCTGCCGGTGCTGCTGGTCAGTTTGCTTGGCGCGTGTGCCACCGTCGGCCCGGATTACCGGGTACCTGAAACGCCCGTTCCAGCCGCCTGGCAAGCGGTGTCGACCGTCGGCACGATCCCGGAGACGGGGGGTGGCCTGGCGCGTTGGTGGGAACAGTTGTCCGACCCGCAACTCACCAGCCTGATCGAGGATGCCCTTGGGGCCAACCCGGATCTGCGCAGCGCCAGTGCAGCCTTGCGGGCGGCCCGTGCCAATCGGGATCTGGCATCGGCCAACCGGTTTCCGACGGTCGGCGCATCCACGGGCGTGACGCGAAGCACCGCCCTTGGAGCGGACAAGACCCTCTACGCGGCGGGTTTCGATGCAAGCTGGGAGCCCGATGTCTTCGGGGGGGCGCGCAGGGCATTGGAGGCGGCCGAGGCTGATCTGGACGCCAGCGTCGCGGACATGAGGGCTACCCGGGTCAGTCTGGTGGCAGAAGTGGCGCTCAATTACGTGGAGCTGCGGGCCTATCAGGCGCGCCTGGCGATTGCCCGGGACAATCTGGGCAGCCAGTCTGAAACCCTGCAGATCACCGATTGGCGAGCCCAGGCCGGGCTGGTCGGCAGTCTTGAGGTGGAGCAGGCACGCAGCAATCGGGACACGACCCGGGCTGCCATTCCCACGCTCGATAGTGGTCGAGCCGCTGCCGAGCATCGCCTGGCCATTCTTACCGGCCGTACCCCGGGCAGCCTGCACGAGCAGCTCAGCAAGGCGGGCACGGAGACGCTGCCGACCCTGCCACGGGATATCGCCCTCCGCATTCCAGCCGAAACCCTGCGTCAGCGCCCGGATGTGCAGGCCGCAGAGCGCCGCTTGGCAGCCGAGACGGCTCGGCTTGGTCAGGCTGAGGCCGCCCGTTACCCAAGTTTCAGTCTGTCAGGGTCCATTGGCCTGCAGGCCCTCGGACTGTCCACCTTCAGCGGTGGAGGACAGATTGCCCGCTCCCTTGCCGGGGCCGTGGCCGGCCCTGTGTTTGATGCCGGGCGATTGCGAGCCCAGGTCGAGATCCAGGATGCCCTCCGTGCGCAGAAGCGCGCTGCCTACGACAAGGCCGTGCTGACGGCCCTGGAGGACGTGCAGAACGCGCTGGTTGCCCTCTCGGGCGGGGGGGAACGGCAGCAGGCGCTGATCAGTGCCGTCGGTGCCGCGCGCAATGCGGCCTTGTTGGCGCGTCACCGCTACAACGCCGGCCTGATTGACTTCCAGACCGTGCTGACCACCGAACGTACCTTGCTTGCCGTTGAGGACAGTCTGGCTTCAGCCGATGCGGAACGTGTCACGGCCCTGATCCAGCTCTACAAGGCCCTTGGCGGTGGCTGGTCGCCGAGCGAGGGGATGCCTTCTCAAATCACCGACGGAAGAGACTCATGAGTACCCCCGAAACCCAATCAGCAGAAGCATTGCGCGATCTCATCCTGAAAAGCGGCCAGTCCCGTTTCGGCGGCAGGCCTCGCCTGTTACTGATCGTTGCCGGACTGGTAGTGATCGGCGCTCTGATGTTCGGTCTCCTTGGCGGAAATGGTGACGTTGGCCCCCGGTTCCGCACCCAGCCGATCCGGCAGGGCGAACTGATCATCAACGTATCCGCCACCGGCAATCTGCAACCGACCAATTCGGTGGACGTGGGCAGCGAGTTGTCCGGCATCATCGATACGGTGCTGGTGGACGTGAACGATAGGGTCCGCAAGGGGCAGGTCATTGCCCGTCTGGATACTTCGAAACTGAAGGACCAGGTGAGGCAGGGGAAGGCGGAGCTGGCCTCGGCCGAGGCCAAGGTGCGTCAGACCCAGGCCACTGTTGCCGAAACGTCGGCCAGTCTGGCACGGCTGAGGGAGGTGGCCCGCCTGTCGGGCGGCAAGGTGCCGTCGAAGGCGGAGCTGGACAGCGGCGAGGCGGCGGCCTTGCGGGCGGTGGCAGACCAGCGGGTGGCTGAGGCCGCCGTCCTGTCGGCAAAGGCTGCCCTGAGCACCTTCGAAATCAGCCTGTCCAAGGCCACCATCCATTCTCCCATCGATGGCATCGTGCTGACCCGCAAGGTTGAGCCGGGCCAGACCGTCGCCGCGGCGATGACCGCGCCGGTGCTTTTCACCCTGGCCGAAGACCTGCGCCGCATGGAATTGCAGGTGGACGTGGATGAAGCCGATGTGGGCAAAGTGAAGGAGGGCCAGGATGCCCGATTTCATGTGGATGCCTGGCCCGGCCAGTATTTCCCGGCCAGGGTCACGCGGGTTGGCTGGGGTTCCCAGACCAAGGACCAGGTGGTGTCTTACCTGACCATCCTCGAAGTGAAGAACGATGAGTTGCTGCTGCGCCCCGGCATGACGGCCACCGCCGAAATCACCACTGCCCGGCGCAAGGATGTGCTGCTGGTGCCCAACGCCGCGCTGCGCTATTCACCGCCGGTCGAAAAGGCCCAGGCCAGTCGCAGCCTGCTTTCCAGCCTGATGCCACGACCGCCGTCAGCGGGGCCCAAGGTGGCGTCGGAGGCGACTGTCAAGGACGGCACCCAAACCCTGTGGTTGCTGCAGGATGGGCAGGCGACAGCGGTCAGGGTCAGTGTCCAGGGCAGCAATGGCCAGGTTTCGGAGGTCCGGGCTGCCGACGGTGAGGCTCCGCTGCAAGCGGGGGCCGAGGTGATCATCGAGGCTCTGGCGGGCAGAAAATGAGCGAGCCGCTTATTTCCCTTACGGAGGTGACCCGTCGTTTCGGGACAGGCGCAGCGGCCTTTCAGGCCCTGCGTGGGGTCGATCTGAGAATTGACGAGGGCGACTTCGTGGCCATCATGGGGCCGAGTGGCTCCGGAAAGTCTTCCCTGATGAACATCCTCGGTTGTCTCGACACGCCTTCCGGCGGGAGCTATCGATTTCGCGGCTTGGCGGTGGAGAGCTTGAGTCGCGACCAACGGGCCTTGCTGCGCCGTCATGCCCTGGGTTTCGTCTTCCAGGGCTTCAACCTGTTGGCGCGCACCTCGGCCCAGGAGAACGTCGAGCTGCCGCTGCTGTATCGCGGTGAGTCGGCCACCCAGCGTCGTGAGCATGCCCGTGCCGCGCTGGCTTCGGTGGGGCTGGATGGTTGGGGGCACCATTCCCCGGCGGAACTCTCCGGTGGCCAGCAGCAGCGGGTGGCCATTGCCCGGGCGCTGGTCACCGGCCCGTCCCTGTTGCTCGCCGACGAGCCGACGGGCAACCTGGATACCGAGCGCAGCCGTGAAATCATGAATCTGCTGACCGACCTCAACCGGGACAAGGGCATCACCGTGGTCATGGTGACCCATGAGGCGGACATGGCCGAGTATGCCCATCGGGTCGTGCGCCTGGTGGATGGGCGCATTGCCAGTGATGTCCGCCAGGCGGAGCGGCAGGACGGGGGAGGCCGGGCATGATCTGGAACGCCCTCCTGCTCGCCCTGCGCGAGATCCGGCGCAACCTGATGCGTTCCTTCCTGACCATCCTGGGCATCGTCATCGGCGTGTCGGCGGTGATCACCATGGTGACCCTCGGCAACGGGGCAACCCGTGCCGTGTCTGACCAGATTTCCAGCCTGGGCAGCAACCTGCTGATCATCCGGCCCGGTCAGCACCTGGGCCCCGGGCGTGACTCGGCGGGCTCGGCTGCCTTCAAGGTGGCTGACGCCGACGCCTTGCGCAATCAGGTCAATGGTCTCGCGGCGGTCGTGCCGGTGAGCAGCAAGAGCGTCACCCTGGTGGCCATGTCGCGCAATTGGTCGGCGGGGGTGACGGGCACCAGTCGGGACTGGTTTTCGGCCGGCAAGTGGCAGATCGCCAGCGGACGAGTCTTCAACGAAGCGGAGGAACGGGCAGGTGCTGCGGTCTGTGTGATCGGTGAAACCGTCCGCAGGGAACTGTTCGGCGGGCTGGATCCGGTCGGCCGCAAGATCCGGGTCAAACAGTTCTCCTGTGAGGTGATCGGGCTGCTCACCTCGAAAGGTCAATCCTCCATGGGCAATGATCAGGACGATCTTGTGGCGATGCCCTTGCGCACCGTGCAGCGTCGTCTCACCGGCTCGGTGGATGTGGCGACATTGATGGTGTCGGTGCGCGACGATGCGTCAATGGACCTTGCAAAGGAGCAGATCACCTGGCTGATGCGGGAACGGCGCCATATCGGCCCGGGTGACAATGACGACTTCTCGGTCATGGATACGCGCCAGATTGCCGAAACCCTGTCCAGCACCACCAAGGTGATGACCGGTCTGCTGGGCGCCGTGGCTGCCGTGAGCTTGCTGGTGGGTGGCATCGGGATCATGAACATCATGCTGGTGTCGGTGACCGAACGCACCCGTGAGATCGGCATCCGGCTGGCCATCGGAGCGCTGGAGCGGGAAGTGCTGCTGCAGTTCCTGATCGAGGCCGTGGCGCTGGCATCGCTGGGCGGCGTTGTGGGGATCATTCTGGCGACGATGGCCTCCATCAGTGGCGCGGCGCTGATGCATGTTCCCTACCTGTTCAATCCGGTGATCAACCTGTTGTCCTTTGGCTTCTCGGCGGCCATCGGTGTGATCTTCGGTTACGTGCCGGCCCGGCGTGCTGCCCGTCTGGATCCCATCGAGGCACTGCGGCACGAGTGAGAGGGGGCAAGTCCGCGGTGCGACCCGATCTCGCGCCCCGTGATGCCGAATGCCGCGTGCGTTTGCGTCGCAGGGAGTGAACCCGGCTAGCTCGCGACGATGGCTTCAACCCTGAGGTGAGGAAGGCGCTCAGGGTCGTCCCAGGCGGTCCCTCAGTCCCTGCACCACGTCGGCGGCGCCTCGCACCTGGAAGATGGCGCCGTCCTCGTCGGCGCGTTCTTCCAGCACCTGGCAGTTGGAAAAGATTTCACCACGCAACTGCTGCGCCGACCAGGGCAGGAAGAGCTCGGCCTCGACCAGATCCCGCTGGAAGAAGCCGAGGATGACCTCCCGGAGCGCGGAGACCTCCTCCGGACGGCGCGCGCTCATGACGACGCAGTCGGGGTAGCGGGCCTGCAGTGAAGCCTTGCATTCGGCCTGGGCGGCGTCATCGCCCACGTGGTCGATCTTGTTGAAGACGCGGATGCGCGGGAGTACATCAGCCCCGATTTCGGCGAGCACCACGTCGGTCACTTCGAGCTGGCGCTCGAAGCCAGGATCACTGGCGTCGATCACGTGGAGCAGCAGCGAGGCATCCAGTGCCTCGTCGAGGGTCGACTTGAAGGATGCGACGAGGCCGTGGGGCAAATTCTTGATGAAGCCCACCGTATCGCTGACCAGCACACGGGGGATGCCTTCCGGGTGCAGTACGCGCACGGTGGTGTCTAGGGTGGCGAAGAGCTTGTTGGCGACCAGTACTTCGCTGCCGGTGAGGGCCCGCATCAGGGTGGACTTGCCGGCGTTGGTGTAGCCGACCAGGGCCACCGTGGCGAGGCCCTGGCGTTCCTGGCGGCGGGCACGTTGGGTCTTGCGCTCGACCTCCATCGCGTCGATTTCCTGCTGCAGCTCGGCGATGCGGTCGCGGATCTTGCGGCGGTCCAGCTCGGTATGGGATTCGCCGGCACCCCGGCCACCGACACCGCTGCGCTGACGCCCCTGGGGGCCGGCCAGCTTGGCCATTTCACGCAGGCGGGGTGCCATGTAGCCGAGGCGGGCAATTTCCACCTGGGCCCGGGCTGCGCGGGAGCGGGCGTTGCGGTGGAAGATCTCGAGGATGACCATGGTGCGGTCCATCACCTCGCAGCCCACTTCGACTTCCAGGTTGCGTGCCTGAGAAGGCGAAATCTCATGGTCCACCAGGATCGCATCGATCTGGCCGCCCCCGGGCAGCGCATCGTGCTCCCCATTGACGTAGGTCTGGATCTCCTGGCGCTTGCCTACGCCCAGGTAGGCGTTGGCGTCGAAGCTGGTGCGCTTCTGGATGAAGGTGTGAACCACCTGCAACCCCAGGGTCTTGGCGAGTTCCCGAAGTTCGGCCAGTGAAGCTTCAAATTCCAGGTCGGTGACGTTGGGCAGTTGCACGGCCGCCACGACGGCGTACCTGGGTTGATCTTTGACTTCCATTTGCATGCGTGGGGGACCGGATCGGGTGGGCAGGGGCGGAGTGTAGCGCTTCAGTTGCTGGCGCGTTTGCGTACTGCTTCCACATAGGCGCGGCCGTCCAGCGGGGCCTTGTCTCGCTGCGCCTTCCAGATGGTTTCGCCGAGGCAATCAAGCACGTCGTGGAGCGCCGCGTGGCGGTCACCATGGCGACCCTGGCAGGCCTCGAAGGCTTCCCGGATGCCCGGGGGCTGGTTGATGGAGAGTTGCTCCTCGATGGCCAGGTGCAGGGAGAGATGCAGGAAGGGGTTGATCTGGCCATCCTCGGGGCTGAAATCCTTCGACACCGCGTCGGGATCTTCAAGCAGCGCGTGGTACTCCGGATGATGGGCGACCAGGTCGGCGGCAATGATCTCGAGTTGGGTCAGAACCTCGCGGTTACGGTGCTTGGCCCAGGCACTGATGAAGAACTGGCGGGCCTGGTCTCTGGAGGGGTCGAACATGGTGGGGATTTCCTTGTGAAGCTCGGGCGTGGTTGCCGGGTTCCGGATTGCGCCGCGCGGGGGCGATGTGGGGCGCCCTTGGCGGCGTCTTTGCCGGACGGGCGGTTCAGTCGGTTTTGTCCCGCGACAGGCACAGGTCGCGGATGATGCACTTGCCACAATGGGGTTTGCGGGCCACGCACACATAGCGGCCGTGCAGGATCAGCCAGTGGTGGGCGTCGCGCAGGTATTCCCTGGGGATGCGGCGCAGCAGACGCTTCTCCACCTCCAGTACGTCCTTGCCGGGCGCGAGGCCCGTGCGGTTGGCGAGGCGGAAGATGTGGGTATCCACGGCCATCGTCGGTTCACCGAAGATGGTGTTGAGCACTACGTTGGCGGTCTTGCGGCCAACGCCAGGCAGGGCTTCGAGGGCGTCCCGGTCATTGGGGACTTCGCCGCCGTGACGCTCAAGAAGCTGGTGCGACAGGGCCAGGGTGTTCTTTGCCTTGTTGCGGAAGAGGCCGATGGTCTTGATGTGCTCGAGGATGCCGGCTTCACCCAGGTCCGCCATGGACTCCGGAGTGGGGGCGACGGCGAAGAGTTTGCGAGTGGCGAGATTGACGCCCTTGTCGGTGGCCTGGGCCGATAGCACCACGGCGACCAGGAGCTGGTAGGGCGAGGCGTATTCCAGCTCGGTGGTCGGGTTGGGATTGGCGTTCCGCAGGCGCAGGAAGGCTTCGGCCACCGCGGCCAGCTTCATGTCGGCCATCAGGCGGCTTCTGCCGGTGCGCTGGGTTCGACGGACGCCTGCGGGGCGCCGGAGGCGGGTGGGTTGGCGCGGGCGCGGGCCTGCTTGCGGGCTTCGATCCAGTTGCGCCCGGCAATCAGGAAACCCAGGGCGATGAAGGCGCCCGGCGGCAGGATGGCGACCAGAAAACCCGGGTAGTTGTCACCGAAGAGTGTGAGCCCCTCCGTTCCCGGAAAGATCATCTCGATGCCTGAAAACAGGGTGCCGCTACCGACGATTTCGCGCATGGCACCGAGTACGGCCAGGACGAGAGTCAGGCCGACGCCCATGGCGATGCCATCCGTCGTGGAGTGTGCGGGTTCGTTCTTGGCGGCGAAGGCTTCGACCCGGGCAAGGACGATGCAGTTGGTGACGATCAGCGGGATGAAGATGCCGAGCACCAGGTAAAGCTCATGGAGATAGGCATTGAAGGCCAGGTCCACCACGGTGACCAGGGCAGCGATGATCAGGATGAAGACCGGGATGCGGATCTCGTAGGGGATGAAGTTGCGCAGCGCCGAAATGGCCAGGTTGGCCAGGGCCATGACCAGGATGGTGGCAAGGCCGAGGCTGACGGCATTGACCACATTGGTGCTGATGGCCAGGATGGGGCACAGGCCGAGGATCTGGACGACGCCCGTGTTCTGCTTCCAGATGCCGTTCCAGGCGATTTCCTTGTGGGCTTGAAAGTCCATGGTGGGTCTCCCGTCAGAGCGGGCCGCCGCTCTTGGCGGCGAACAGGCGGTTCTGGTTGTCGGCGGCGAAGCGGGCTGCGCGGCCGACGGCGTTGGTGACGGCGCGGGCACTGATGGTGGCGCCGGTGTGGTAGGTGATCTGCCCTCCGTCCTTCTTCACCTTGCAGGCCGGTACGTCCGCGGCCTTGAGGTCGGAGAACTGGGCGATCCAGGGGGACTTCTTGTCCCTGTCCTTCCTGGGGTCGATATAGTCGCCCAGGCCCGGGGTTTCCCGGTGGCTGACGGCCCGCACGCCAGACACGCTGCCGTCGGCATTGATGGCGACGATCAGGTCGATGCGGCCGCTGTAGCCGTCGGGTGCGGTCGTCTCCAGCAGCAGGGCGGCGGGCTGGCCCGCCTTGCGCGCACGGTACACACGGCCGCCTTCGTCGAGGCCCAGTTCGCGCGTGGGGCCGAGCCTTACGTAGTCCTCCAGCAGGGCGTTGTCGTAGGCTGTGCCGGGCAGCACCTCCGAGATGAGCTTCATCTTCTCTTCGGCGGCGGAGGCCTGGATCTGGTCGCGGGTGGCGTCATAGGTGAAGGCCATCACCGCCGTGAATACCACGGTGAAGGCCACCATCACTCCGCCGGTGCGGGCGGAAAGGCCGAGGGCAGTGGTTTCGCTCATGGACCGTCAGTCCTTCTTGTGGCCGAACACAGGTGCCTGGGTCTTCATGTCGATGATGGGCACGAGAATGTTCATCAGCAGGGTCGCAAAGGCGATGCCGTCCGGGTAGGCGCCGAAGGCGCGGATAACATAGGTGAGCACGGCTGCGCCTGCCGCAAACAGCAGTTTGCCGCGAGCCGTGGTTGCCCCTGAGACTGGATCGGTCAGGATGAAGAAGGCCCCGAGCATGGCGCCGCCGGAGGCAAGATGGAAGATCGGCGAGGCAAAGCTGTCGGGGCGGACGCTCCACAGCAGGCCGGCGGTGAGAAAGAGCGCACCGCAGAAGGCGGCAGGGATGTGCCAGGTGATGATGCGGCGCTGGATCAGCCACAGCCCGCCCAGCAGGTAGGCGAGGGCGACCCACTCGCCACCCTTTCCGCCCAGGGCGCCGAAGGCGGGGCCGTCCATGAGCTGCGAGGCTCGCAGGCCATGAAGTTCGGAATCGGCGCTGGCTGCACTGCGCAAGGCCGTGCGCAAGGCGTCGAGGGGGGTGGCGCCGGTAATGGCATCCACCTGGCGGGCGCCGCCGAAAATCAGGTCAAGCTGGGTCTTGAAGTCGAGCTGGCCGGCGGCAGGCCACTGGGACATCAGCGCAGGATAGGCCACGATCATCAGGCAGAACGCGGCCATGGCCGGGTTGAAGGGGTTCTGCCCGAGGCCGCCATAGAGCTGCTTGACGATGACCACGGCGAGCAGCGTGCCGGTGACGGTCAGCCACCAGGGGACGATGGGCGGGAAAGTGAGGGCGATCAGCCAGGCCGTGACGATGGCTGAAAGATCGGTGAGGAAGAGCGCCTTCGGCTTGCCGCGGATGGCCAGCATGGCGGCCTCTCCGGCCAGGGCGGCGGCACTGGCGATGGCGAGCTGGACGAGGATGCCGGCGCCGAAGAACCACACGTAAGCGGCGATTCCGGGCACGAGGGCGAGCAGGACCTGGAGCATGACGCTCTGGACGCTGGCCGGCTTGCGGATATAGGGCGAGTTGATCATGGGCGGGTTCCGGGCGGCGCGCTCAGGCCTGGCCGGCCGGGGGTGGAGGTTCGGTGGGGGGTTCGGCTGCCCGGCGACGGGCATCGATGGCGGCCATCTCGGCCTGCACGTCCGGGCTGGTAACGTCCACGTTCTTGGGGGCAGCCTGTGCCTTCTGCTGGCGGGCCTTCTCCATGGCGGCCTCGATCAGGGCGCGCTTGGCGTCGTCGCCGGAAGGCTTGGCTGCAGTGGCTGCTGCCGGTGTCGCTGTCTCGCCCGCAACCTTCTCGCGGGTTGCAGCCGCCTTGGCGGCAAGCTTTTCGGCTTTTTCCTGCTTTTCCCGCTCCTGCCGGAGGTTCTTGAACTCGAAGCGCTCGCGGGCGGTGTCGGCCGCTTCCTTTTCCCGTTCGCGGGCCCAGATCTCACTCTTGGAGAAGCGGAAGTAGTCCACCAGCGGAATGTGGGAGGGGCACACGAAGCTGCAGCAGCCGCACTCGATGCAATCGAAGAGATGGTATTCCTGGGTCTTGCCGAAGTTCCTGGCGCGGGAGAACCAGTACATCTCGAAAGGGGCAAGATCCGCCGGGCAGGCCTTGGCACATTCGCCACAGCGGATGCAGGGCATCTCGGGTGGCGGGGGCGGAAAGAGGGCCGGGCTGCCGACCAGGATGCAGTTGGTGGCCTTGACCACCGGTACGTCGAAGGCCGGCATGCGCACACCCATCATCGGGCCGCCCATGATGTAGCGGTCGGTGTCGGGGCGGGCACCGGCCAGGCGTACCACGTGGTCCATCGGGGTGCCGATGAGCACTTCGTAGTTGCGCGGGGCATTCACGTTGCCGGCCACGGTGACGAGCCGCGAGACCAGTGGCCGGCCGTGTTCGAGGGCCTCGTGGATGCTGTAGGCCGTGCCGACGTTGAAACATTGCACGCCGAAATCGGTGGAGCGACGCCCATGGGGGACTTCGATGCCGGTGAGCACGCGGATGAGCTGCTTGGCGCCGCCGGCCGGGTAGCGGGTGGGGATGGCGGTGGCTTCGATGCCCTTCTCGCCGCTGGCCGTGATGGCGGCCTGGACGGCGGCGAGGGCCTCGGGCTTGTTGTCCTCGATGCCGATCAGCACGTCCCGGGCCTGGAGCATGTGGCGCATGGCGCTGATGCCCTTGAGCATGTCGGTGGCCCTCTCCCGCATCAGCATGTCGTCGCAGGTGATGAAGGGTTCGCACTCGGCACCATTGATCACCAGGGTATCGAGGCTGCCTTCCTTGCCGGGCTTGAGCTTGAGGTGGCTGGGAAACACGGCGCCGCCCAGGCCCACCACGCCGGCGTCGCGCAGGTAGTCACGGAGTTCGTCGGGGGTGGCGGCCCGGACGTTGATCCGGTCGAGTTCGCCCCAGCGATCCTCGCCGTCCGGCTCAATGACCACCGACAGGGTGGTGAGGCCCGACGTGTGGGGCATGACCGCTGGCACCACATCGCGGACGATGCCGGAGGTTGAGGCATGGACGGCGGAGGACAGGTTGCCGTCGGCGGCCCCAATGCGCTGCCCCTTGAAGACCCGATCACCGGGCTGTACCTGCGGCCGAGGGGGGCCACCGACAGACTGGTGCAGGGGGATCACCAGCCTGTCCGGTAGGGGCACGGGGGCGATGGGGGCGGTGGTGGACTGTTCCTTGTTGGTCTGGGGCTTCACGCCACCATGGAACTTGAAGAGTTTGCGCAGCATGTCAGAGCTGTCCGGCCGTCCGGAGTGGGTGGCTTTCTCCGCGGGGGGCACCAACGAAGTGGGCTTGGCTTTGTTTCATCCTAGGCGGCCTGCTTGATCTGGAAGACCGGATAGCGCCATTTCCAGGTGTCCACGGTCTCGGCGATGGGTTCCATGGCGATGCAGTCCACCGGGCAGGGGGCCAGGCACAACTCGCAGCCGGTGCAGTCGGCGGCGATGATGGTGTGCATCTGCTTGGCTGCGCCGACGATGGCGTCCACCGGGCAGGCCTGGATGCACAGGGTGCAGCCGATGCAGGTGACTTCGTCGATCACCGCTACGGACTTGGGCTTTTCAACCCCGTGTTCTTCGGAGAGGGGTTTGAACTCGCGCCCGAGCAGATCGGCCAGCTTGCGGATGCCTTCCTCGCCGCCGGGGGGGCACTGGTTGATCTCGGCCTCTCCACCGGCGATCGCATTGGCGTAGGGGCGGCAACCCGGAAAGCCGCACTGGCCGCATTGGGTCTGCGGAAGGATGGCGTCGATCTTGTCCACCAGGGGGTCGCCTTCGACCTTGAACTTGATGGAGGCGAAACCCAGCCCCGCTCCAAGGAGCAGGGCGATGCCGGTCATGACGAGGAGTGCGGTGAGCATGGTTCGGTGCGAAAGCTCAGTGATACTTGTCGAGGCCGGCGAAGCCCATGAAGGCCAGGCTCATCAGGCCGGCCGTGACCATGGCGATGGCGGTGCCCTTGAACGGGGCGGGCACGTCGGCGCCATCCAGGCGCTCGCGGATGCCGGCGAAAAGGACCAGGACGAGGGAAAAGCCGACCGAACTGCCGAAGCCGAAAAGCAGGGATTCGAGCAGGTCGTGGTGCAGGGCCACGTTGAGCAGGGGGACGCCGAGCACCGCACAGTTGGTGGTGATCAGGGGCAGGTAGATGCCGAGCACCTGGTGCAGTACCGGGCTGGTCTTCTGGATGACCAGTTCGGTGACCTGCACGATGGCGGCGATGATCACGATGAAGGCCAGGGTACGCAGGTAGTCCACACCCGCGGGGATGAGGACGTAGTGGTCCACCAGATAGCTGGTGCCGCAGCCCAGGGTCAGCACGAAGGTGGTTGCCGCACCCATGCCGACGGCCGTGTCGAGCTTCTTGGAGACGCCCATGAATGGACACAGGCCGAGGATGCGGACCAGAACGACGTTGTTCACCAGAACGGCGCCGAGGATCACGAAAAGGTAGCTGGTCATGTCAGCTGCACAGGGAGGGCAGGGGCCGGATTATCCCGCGCGGGGAGGGCGGGGCTCAAGCCTGCTGCGAGTGGGGGTATTCCGGTGGCGAACATCATGCGTAGTCACTGGTTTCGGCCACGGCTTCACGGACGAGGGCCGGGCCACGGTAGATCAGGCCGCTGTAGATCTGGACCAGCTTCGCGCCGGCGTCGAGTTTGGCCCGTGCCTGGCGGCCGTCGAAGACACCACCGGCAGCAATGATGGGCAGTTCGTTCTGGAGTGCCTTGGCAAGGGCTGCGACGACCGCGGTGGAGGCTTCGAACAGCGGGGCGCCGGACAGGCCACCCTGCTGATCGCCAAAGGGGATGCCCTGGACCTTGTCCCGGGCCAGGGTGGTGTTGGTGGCAATCACGGCATCGATGCGGTGGCGCCGCAGGGCATCCGCGATGTTGGTGATCTGGGCGTCGTCCAGGTCGGGGGCGATCTTGAGGGTGATGGGCACATAGCGGCCGTGCCTGTCAGCCAGCTGGGCCTGGCGTGCCTTGAGCTGGCCAAGGAGGGCGTCCAGCTCGGACTCGCCCTGCAGCTGGCGCAGATTCTTGGTGTTGGGCGACGAGATGTTGACCGTGATGTAGCTGGCCAATGGGTAGGCCTTGTCGAGGCAGATCAGGTAGTCGTCGGCGGCACGTTCGATGGGGGTGTCGGCGTTCTTGCCAATGTTGATGCCGAGGATGCCCTTGAACTTCATGGCTTCGACGTTGGCGATGAGGGCATCAATGCCGTGGTTGTTGAAACCCATGCGGTTGATGATGCCTTTGACTTCCGGCAGCCGGAACATGCGTGGCTTGGGGTTGCCAAGCTGGGCACGTGGGGTGATGGTGCCGATTTCGATGAAGCCGAAACCCATGCGGGCCAGGCCGTCGATGATCTCGCCGTTCTTGTCGAGGCCGGCAGCCATACCGATGCGGTTGGGGAAGCCGAGGCCCATCACATTCACCGGGCGGGCGGGAAGCGGTTTGCCGGCGGGCAGCAGGCGCCCCGCGACATTCAGGCCGGCCAGTGCGGTTTCGTGGGCGGTCTCCGCATCAAGGGAGAAGAGGAGGGGGCGGGCGATTTCGTAGAGCATCCGCCATTCTACCGCAGTGCGGAAAAGCTATGTTTCGACGCTCAATCGACGGCGAAGCGGAGCTGTAGCCCCAGATAGCCGCTGTAGCCGGGAAGGTTGGGGATGGCGACCAGGTTGACGCCGACCCGCCCGGCCTGGACTGAAGCGGCCGGCAGGACGAGAACCGGCGACGGATAGCCACTGGCAATCAGGCCAAAGGCGCCCAGGCGCACGGGCCCCAGGGCCAGGGGCATCCAGCGTGCACCGGCGTAGAAGGTGTTGCGGTCATAGCTGTTGCGGAAGTAGCCGGCCGTTGCTACCCAGGGGGTGCCGGTGAACGCCTTCTCGATACCGACGCCGGGATTGGTTTCCCGCCAGTCGCGACGCTCGGGCTGGAAGTGGTGCGATGCGCCGGAGAGCACGAGCCAGTGACGTCCGGGCGCCTCGATGAGCTCATCGACCCAGGCAGCGGCCGGGCCGGGAAAGGTGATGGCTGCGATGAGGGCGAGGGAGCGTCGGTGCATGCGGGAAAGCCTGGGGTGGGTCATGCGAGTTGGGCGATGTCGGCGTCGGTAAGGGTTTGCCACTGGCCGCCAATCCTCCCCTGGAGCGGCCTGAAGCGGGCCTTGTAAGCCATCTTGCGGCTCTCCCGTATCCAGTATCCGAGGTACAGGTAGGGGAGCTTTAGTTCGCGGCAGACTTCGATCTGCCACAGTACGCCAAAGGTGCCCAGCCCCGGCCCGGCGACCCCGGGCTCGTAAAAGGTGTAGACGCTGGATAGACCGTCGGTGAGGCAGTCGATGACGCTGACCATGCGCAGGATGCCGTCTTCGCGAAACTCGATGAGGCGGCTGTCCACGTGACTTTGCAGCAGGAAGTGGGCGTACTGCTCCCGGTTGTCCTGATCCATGCCACCGCCCGCATGGCGGGAGGCCTGGTAGCGCTGATACAGGAGGTAGTGTTCCTCGATGAACTCAAGCGGCATCTCCCGGGGCAAGAAATGGCCACAGGCGTTCAAGGCTCGGCGCTGGCTGCGACTGGGACGAAATGTGGCAACGGGAATGCGTACGGGGATGCAGGCTCGGCAGGCGTCGCAGTATGGTCGATAGGTGAAGATGCCGCTACGCCGGAAGCCACTGTGTACCAGCTCACTATAAAGCGGCGTGTCGATCAGGTGGCTCGGGGTGGCCACCTGGGAGCGGGCCTGTCTGTCAGGCAGGTAGGAGCACGCGTAGGGAGCGGTTGCGTAGAACTGCAGCAGGGAGTAGGGATAGTCCTTCAGCATCGAGCACTACGTCCAGGGGTGAGTCGCGCCATCCTCGGGCCAGCGTGCCGGTGACGGATCGACGCTGGCAAAGTCGTTGAGCAGTTTCGCAAAGTCTTCCCGGGCAATCTCGCGACCGCCCAGTGAGGCCAGGTGCTGCGTGGTCATCTGACAATCTAGCACGCGGAAATCGTGTTGCTCAAGAAAGCGCGCGAGGTGGGCGAAGGCAATCTTGGAGGCGTCGGTGCGCCGGCTGAACATGGATTCCCCAAAGAACGCCTGTCCCAGGGCCATGCCATACAGACCGCCGGCAAGCTCGCCATCCATGTAGGTTTCGACGCTGTGGGCGTAGCCGAGCTGATGCATCCGGATGTAGGCGGACTGGATGTCCGGGGTGATCCAGGTGCGCCCTCCGGGCTCCCGGGGCGCAGCGCAAGCTCGGATGACGGCGGGAAAGTCGTGATCGAGGCGGACCTCGTAGTCGCCTCTGCGGAGCGTCTTGTGCAGGGAGCGACTTATCCGTGCCTCGTCGGGAAACACCACCATGCGGGGGCTGGGGCTCCACCAGAGGATCGGCTCACCATCGTTGAACCATGGAAAGATGCCGCGCCGATAGGCCGCCAGCAGCCATTCGGGTGTGAGAGCGCCGCCCGCAGCCAGAAGGCCGTTGGGCTCGCGCAGTGCGCGGGAGACGGGCGGGAATGCAGGGCGATCACCCAGCCACGGGATCATGCTGGCTCTTGGAGATCGACCTTTCCAGGGCCGGGCGCCGCATGGTGCGTCTGGAAGTCGGCCCGGAAACGGGGGTCAATTCGTCCGCGACTGCCGCGACTGGGCGCTGGGCAGGACGCGGCGGGCGCCGTCGTAGCGGGCTGCCCAGTAACTGATGCGCATGTCCTCAACACGGACTACGCCGCCCGCGGACGGGGCGTGCACAAACTGGTTGTTGCCAAGGTAGATGCCCACGTGGGAAAACGTGCGCCGCATGGTGTTGAAGAATACGAGATCGCCCGGTTTGAGTTCAGTCAGGCTGACCTGCTCGCCCATCTGCGCCATTTCGGCGGCCGTTCGGGGCATGCCAAAACCGAGTGCATCGGCAAAGACCTTGCCCACAAAGCCGCTGCAGTCAAAGCCGGTAAGGGGGCTGGTGCCCCCCATGCGGTAAGGAACGCCAAGGAAGTTGAGGCTGCGGTCTACGAGGGACCGCACCGAATCGGTGTATCGCTCGAATACCGAGGTCGCAGGGGCTTCGTCGTTGCTCCGGTAGGGAAGCTCTGACGCGAGGACCGCACCGGATGAGGCGATCGCTACAAAAAAGCCGATTATCGTCTTCTTGATAGGCATCGAACGAATATACCTTCACCCGATGCGAGTGTAAATAATTTCGACAAATCTATTTATGCTGTCATGCAGCATGTGCATTGCTCCACGGCAGGTCGTGGTCGGCATCGCTAGGATGTGCCTGCACTGGTCGCGAGCAGCAAGGTTGGAGAGACTGCGCGGGAGGCAGGCTGAACCGGTCAGCATGTTTCCACGAAAGGGCCCTTCGGTTTTTCCAGGCTGAGCGCCCGCGCCAGTCGCACCAGTTCGGTGCTTAGGCAAACAGTCTGAGAATGCCGTCCAGACCGGCATGGTTGATGGCGTGGGTGGCCTGCATCCTCACGACCGGTTTGGCATGATAGGCGATACCGATCCCCGCCTCGGTGAGCATGGGCAGATCGTTGGCTCCATCTCCCGCTGCGATGACGCTCTCCGGCGCGAAACCATGGTGCTTGCGTACGAGCTGGAGGGTATGTCGCTTGGCTTCACCGTCGATCACCTCACCCTTGACCTTACCAGTGAGCTTTCCATTGCGTATTTCCAGTTGGTTGGCCACGGCGTAATCGAAGCCGAGCTGCTTTTGCAGGCGGTCGGTGAAATACGTGAACCCGCCGGAAACCAGCACGGTGACAATGCCGGCTTTCTTTAGACCGGCCATCAAGGCTTCCGCGCCTGGATTGAGGTGTAGGCGTTCCTTGAAAACCTGCGCCAGGGCTTGTTCGGGCAAACCCTCGAGCAAGGCCACGCGGCGGGTCAGGGATTCACGAAAATCAAGCTCCCCGCGCATTGCAGCTTCGGTAATGGCTGCGACTTCCGTCTTGAGCCCTTGCATGTCCGCAATCTCGTCGATGCACTCGATGCTGATCAGCGTCGAATCCATGTCGGTGACGAACAGCCGGAAGTTGTTCAGATGGCGGTCTTCGGGAACAAAGGCAAAGTCCAGCTGATGGGTATCGCAGTAGGCGGCAAGGTCAGGATGAGGTTTGGCATCAATGAGACGGAAGGCGTTGTTGCCGAGGCGTCCGATGCCTTCCGAACCTGTCAGCGTGGCCAGATCCTTCAGGGCGCGGGTTTCGACCTTCTGGCCCTGTACGACCAGATTCATCAGGCCACGCTCCGCTTCGGCAGGATCTCCCGCAGGATGTCACGGGTGTTGCGGATCATCTCTTCGGTGGTGCTCCAGTCAACGCAGGCATCGGTTACGGAACAACCATAGCGCAACTGGGAGAGATCCGCCGGGATGGGCTGATTGCCTGCTTCGATGTGGCTTTCGATCATCAGACCGACGATGGAGCGGTTGCCTTCGCGGATCTGGTGGGCCACATCGCGCATGACCAGGGGCTGATACTCCGGGTTTTTCCAGGAATTGGCATGGGAGCAGTCGATGACGATGTTGGCCGGCAGCTTGGCCTTGCCAAGGGCCTTCTCCGCAAGAGACACGGAGACGGTGTCGTAGTTGGGGCGGCCGCCACCGCCGCGAAGCACCACATGGCCGTGGGCATTGCCGCGGGTGCGGATGATCGAGGACTGGCCCTGGCCGTTGATGCCCAGGAAACTGTGGGGGTGGGAGGCGGAGAGGATGCCGTTGACGGCGGCATCGAGGGATCCGTCGGTGCCGTTCTTGAAGCCGACCGGGGTGGACAGACCGGAGGCCATCTCACGGTGGGTCTGGGACTCGGAGGTGCGGGCGCCAATGGCTGTCCACGCGATCAGGTCTCCGTAGTACTGGGGGGCGATGGGGTCGAGGGCTTCGGTGCCCGTGGGCAGGCCGACCTCATTCACCTCGAGCAGGAACCGCCGCGCCTTCTCCATGCCTTCGTCGATGCGGAAGGAGTCGTCCATGTACGGGTCGTTGATGTAGCCCTTCCAACCGGTGGAGGTGCGGGGCTTCTCGAAATACACGCGCATCACCAGCACCAGGGTGTCGGAGACTTCGTCCGCCAGCTTCTTGAGGCGGCGTGCGTAATCGATGCCGGCAACCGGATCGTGGATGGAACAGGGGCCCACCACGACGAAAACACGCGGGTCCTTGTGGTCGAGAATGGCCTGCAGGGTTTGGCGGCCCTCGGTCACGACCTTGGTCGCCGTCTCGCTGAGGGGTAGGCGGGCGGTGATCTCGTCCGGCGAGGGCATGCGGTCGAAGGCCGCGATGTTCAGGTTTTCAGTCTTGGAGTTGGGCATGGCGGTTCCGCTGCATGGATAGCGTAATCTGCTATTTTACCCCGAAGTCAGAGTCCTGATCCTATGCCGGCTCAGGCCCAGCACGGAGGGAAGCTGGCAATCAACGAAGTCGGGTTGGCGAAGGCTGCGACTGATCCAGACCGTCTTCATGCCAAGGCGTTTGGCAGTGCGCAGATTTTCAGCGCTGTCTTCGACGAGAATGCAGCGCCGGGGGTTGAGCTGATGGTCCTTGATGAGGTGGTGAAAGCCGGCGAGTTTGGGTTTGGGGTGGAAGCGCATCTGTTCGACCGAATAGACGTCGGCAAACAGTTTGCGGATGCCCATCACGTCCAGCACGGCCTCGGCGTAACGCAGCGGGCCGTTGGAAAAGACGATCTTCTTCCCGGGGAGGCGGCGCAACAGGTGACGGACTGCCCGGTCGAACACCACCATTTGCGCCAGATCGGGAAACTGGTGGGTGTCGTGGAGGAAGTGCTCGGGCCGGGTGCCATGATGTCGCATCAGGCCGGTGAGGGTGGCTCCGTAGCGCTTCCAGTAGTCCATGCGCAGCCGGTTGGCATCCCGCTCGTCGAGATCCAGGTGGCGCATGAGGTAGGCCGTCATGCTGCGGTTGATGTGCGGAAAGATGTGCGGGCTGGCGTTGTGCAGCGTGTTGTCCAGGTCGAAGAGCCAGATCGGGTGCATGAACTAGCCCGGCTTGCGTTCGAAGCGGACGATGGCGCGACCGTCTTCCATGACCTTGGGCGCAGCCTTCCAGGCGTGGCCATAGACCACCTCCACGGTGGCGGGCAGGCGGCCATCGCGGCGCAGTTGGTCGTAGTTGGCTCGAAGGGCTGCCCAGTGGTTCTTGCCGACGAGGCCATGGGGGCGGTTCAGGGCGGCATTGGTGGAGCCACTTGCCCGCAGATCGTGGAACAGATCGTCCAGGCGGGTGTAGGTGACGGTGAGCATATCCATGTCCATCACCGGGTCGGAAAAACCTGCACCCACCAGGGCATCGCCCAGGTCGTGCATGTCGATGAAGCGGTGCAGGTGCTCTGCATTTGAGGGGGGCAGGGCAGCGCGGAGTTCCTTGAGGGTGTCGGGGCCGAAGGTTGAGAACATGAGCACGCCGCCGACTTCCAGGACCCGGTGGATCTCCTTCAGGGCAGGCAGCGGATCGTACAGCCACTGGAGCATCAGGTTGGACCAGGCCAGGGATACCGATGCCCGGGCCAGGGGCAAGGCGTTGGCGTCCGCACAGATGAAGTCCGGGTCGGCGGGTTTGCCGAAGCGCATCAAGCGTTTGAGCAGCCCCTTTTCTTCACCGCGCGCCTGGGCGAGCATGGTAGCTGCGCTGTCGACGGCGATTCGAGGCACGCCCGGGTAACGTTCGGCGAAGGCCACCAGGTCGGCGCCGGGGCCGCAGCCCAGGTCGAGAATGCGCCTGGGCTCGATGCGGATATAGTCGAGGCGCTCGCCCATGCGCCGGGAGATTTCCCGGGCAAGGGTGTCGACGGAGGCGTAACCGGCAGCGGCCCGCTCGGCCCGACGCCGCACGAGGCGTGGGTCGAGCTGGAAGTCCGGCAGGGTCATCGGGGTAAGGCGCGCCTTAAACGGACTTGAGTCCGAGACGGGCAAACAGCGCGTCGTCGGAGTCGGCATCCGGGTTGTCGGTGGTCAGCAGGCGCTCGCCGTAAAAGATCGAGTTGGCGCCGGCCATGAAGCACAGGGCCTGGATGCCTTCGCCGAGTTCCTGGCGGCCGGCGGACAGACGCACGTAGCTTTCGGGCATGGTGATCCGGGCGGCGGCGATCATGCGCACGAAGTCGAAGGGGTCGATGGGCTCGGCCTTGTCGAGGGGCGTGCCTTCAACCTGCACCAGGTTGTTGATGGGCACGGAGTCCGGCGGCGGGTTCATGTTGGCCAGTTCGGCGAGCAGGGCGGCGCGGCTCTTCTTGGTCTCGCCCAGCCCCACGATGCCACCGCAGCACACGTTGATACCCGCATCGCGCACTTTTTCGAGGGTGTCGAGACGATCCTTCAGGGTATGGGTGGTGATGATCTGGCCGTAGAACTCGGGCGAGGTATCAATGTTGTGGTTGTAGTAATCGAGGCCGGCCTCCTTGAGCTGTTCGGCCTGGCCTTCCTTGAGCATCCCGAGGGTGACGCAGGTTTCGAGGCCGAGGGCCTTCACTTCACGCACCATGTCCAGAACCGGGGCGAGATCCTTTTCCTTGGGGCCACGCCAGGCTGCGCCCATGCAGAAGCGGGATGCACCCTTGGCCTTGGCCGCGCGGGCGTTCTCGAGCACTTCACCGAGGGGCAGCAAGGCTTCCTTTTCGAGGCCGGTGTCATAGCGGGCGGACTGGGAGCAGTAACCGCAGTCTTCCGAGCAACCGCCGGTTTTGATGGACAATAGGGTGGAGCGCTGGATGGCATTGGGATCAAAATGCGCCCGGTGAACTTGCTGGGCGCGGAACAACAGATCGTTGAATGGCAGGGCGAACAGGGCTTCGATCTCCGCTACGCTCCAGCGCTTGCGGGCGGGGGGCGTGGCGACGGTGGGCGTGTTCTCTACGTGGGCGGTGGTGGCGGTCATTGTGATGCACCTTTTTTAGGCTGTAATTTTGAATTACCAAGCTCTCAAGTTTCCCTGAAGGGGTCCGGACTTGTCAAATCAAGCGCTTGCATATCGGTCTCGGTTGGGAGGGCTCGCACAGATCCTCTTTCCCCAGCAGTGCTTTGCCTGTGGAGCGCCGAGCGGCAGTGCCGTGCTTTGCTCCGACTGCTGGCAGGTGCTGCCGGGGCGTGAGCAGTTACGCTGCCCCGTTTGCGGCATATCCCACCCTGCCGGTGGGGTATGCGGTGCCTGTCTCAGTCATCCACCTTCGTTTGACCGGACATGGGCGGTGCTGGACTACGATTTTCCACTGGATCGCCTCGTGCAGGCCCTGAAGTATGGGCATCGTCTGTCTGTGAGCCGGTTTTTCGTGGAGCTGCTGGCGGCGCACGTGACGCCCGAGGCGGATCTCGTCGTTCCGATGCCCTTGCATGTCTCGCGCTTGCGCACACGGGGCTTCAATCAGGCGGCGGAGCTCGCACGGCCATTGGCGCGGCATTGGGGTCTGCCCTTGATGCTTGACGGCGTTGTGCGTGACGTGGATACGTTGCCCCAGGCCGGCCTGCCGTGGAAGGCACGGGCGGCCAACGTGCGTGGCGCCTTTCGGGTGACGGGGAGTATGAAGGGGCTGCGGGTGGTGGTGGTGGATGATGTGATGACAACCGGCGCGACGCTGGCTGAACTGGCCCGCAGCCTGAAGGGGGCGGGTGCGGTAAGCGTGGAGAACCGGGTGCTGGCACGTACACCACGGCCGGGTTGATCCCGGGGGGCGTGGCGTGCACAATCCGCGCCCATGTTCCACGTCGTCCTCCATCAGCCGGAAATTCCCCCGAATACCGGCAACATCATGCGCATGTGTGCCAATTCGGGCGCGCGGCTGCACCTCGTCAAACCCCTTGGCTTCACGCTGGAAGAAAAGCAGCTCGTCCGCGCCGGCCTGGACTACAGGGACATGGCGGTGGTCACTGTGCACGACGATTGGGCGAGCTGCCGGGCTGGTTTTGCTGGCCAGCGGATCTTTGCGCTGACTTCCCACGGGGGGCGCAGCTATGCCGAAGTGGCTTTCTTGCGGGGCGATGTGTTTGTCTTTGGTTCGGAGTCCCGTGGCCTGCCGCCCGAGCTGCATGCCGAGTTTGACGGGGACCGGCGGCTGCGCATTCCGATGCGCCCCGACAACCGCAGTCTCAATCTGTCGAACGCGGCGGCTGTCGTGGTCTATGAGGCGTGGCGGCAGAACGGTTTTGCTGGCGGGGGGTGAGCGCTACCTGCTACGCGGCCCGGTTGATCATTCCTGCTTGGGGTCGCGGGCGAGCAGTTGTTCAACCGCATCACGGGCCGACAGGCTGCCGGCCAGCACGCCATCAACGGCCCGGGTGATGGGCATGTCCACGCCCAGTTGCGCGGAAAGAGCCGCCACTTCACGGGTCGTGCTGACGCCTTCGGCCACATGGCCCAGTGCCTGAAGGATGTCCGGCAGTGTCTTGCCCTCGGCCAGCAGCAGGCCGACTCGCCGGTTGCGGGAGAGGTCGCCGGTGCAGGTCAGCACCAGGTCGCCCAGCCCGGCCAGACCCATGAAGGTGTCCCGCCGACCGCCCAGGGCCATGCCCAGGCGTGTGATCTCGGCCAGGCCGCGGGTGATCAGGGCAGCTCGGGCATTGAGCCCGAAGCCCATGCCGTCGGCGACACCGGCGGCGATGGCCATGACGTTCTTGACGGCACCACCCACCTCGGCCCCGATCAGGTCATCGTTGGCGTAGAGGCGCAGCCGGTTGTTATGCAGTGCCTGAACCCAGTGGCGGGCGAACTCGATGTCTCTGGCCGCGATGGTGACGGCGGCGGGCAGGCCTTGTGCCACTTCCGCGGCAAAGCTCGGCCCGGTGAGCACGCCACAGGGCGCGTCGGCGCCGAGTTCTTCTTCAACGATCTGGTGGGGCAGTTTGGCCGTGCCGGCTTCAAGGCCCTTGCAGGCCCACAAAAGTGGCGTTGCCGGTGCGGCCATGCGGAGGGCGCGGGCGGTGCTGCGCAGGCCTGCCAGGGGCGTGACGACGAGGTGCATGTCGGCCTGGGCTGCCTGCTGCAGGTCGTCGCTGAAGTGCAGATTCGCAGGCAGGGGAACCCCCGGCAGGTAGCGGCGATTCTCGCCATCCTGACGCAGGGCGACAATCTCGGAAGACTCCCGGCTCCACAGGACCACGTCGTGGCCGCGGCTGAAGGCCATGGCCAAAGCGGTGCCCCAGGCTCCGGCACCGAAAACGGCGATGCGCATGGTGCTTAAAGCCCCCAGACCTGATTGACGCGAATGAAGCCGCCGGTGCCGTCCCGGTGCTTGACCTTGACCCAGCCATCGGCGGGCTTGTCCGAGAGTTCGAGTACCACGTCCTTGCTCGCCTCAAAGGCGAGGGGGGCTGCGGCATCAGGTTTCTGGCGGATGTCGGCGCGTGCAGCCGTGATGATGACCGTGCGCTTGTCGGATAGCTGACGGCGCTCCAGCCATAGCAGGCTGCCGGCCGGTTCGCGGACCTTGACCCAGCGGTCGATGTTCACCACCGTTTCAACGGGTGTGTAGCGCTGGATCACGAAAAGAGGCTTGCCCTGCTTGGAGGGGGCATCGTAGAGGATGGCGGGCTCGGCGAGGGACCGGTAGTCCGAAGCCGCTGCGCCTGCCGCTGCGAAGGCGAGCGGCAGGCCGAGCAGCGCCGCGAAGGAAAGGCGGCGCAGGGTCATTACTGAATCGGCGTGTCGGCAGCCGGCTCCTGGGCAGCCTGCTGGCGGTTCTGCTGGAACAGGGCCTCGAAGTTGACCGGGGCCAGGATCACCGGCTGGAAACCGGCACGGGCCACGGCGTCGGAGACGGCTTCGCGGGCATAGGGGAAGAGGATGTTGGCGCAACCGATCATCATGATCGGCTCCAGGTCTTCCTGGGGCACGTTGCGGATCTGGAAGATGCCGGCCTGGGCCACTTCGACGAGGAAAACAGTCTTCTCTTCACCCATCTTGGCGGTCACGGTGACCGTCAGCTTGACTTCAAAGACGCCGTTGTCGACGGCATTGCCTTCGGTGCGGAGCTGGACGCTGATCTGCGGGGTTTCGCGCTCGAGGTAGATCTGGGGTGCGTTCGGCACCTCAAGGGACAGATCCTTGACGTAGAGCTTTTCGATGGAGAAGACGGGCTGTTCTGCGGTTTCGGACATGATGGTTTTTCCGTGAATAAAAGAGAGGGCGGGTTTCAGGCGGCTTGGCCATTCAGCAAGGGGTCGAGTCTGCCGTCGTGGTCGAGGGCGAAAAGGTCATCGCAGCCCCCCACGTGGAAATCGCCAATGTAGATCTGCGGTACGGTACGCTGGCCCGTACGCTCCATCATCTCGTCCCGGCGGGCCGGGTCGAGATCGACGCGCACCTTGTCGATTTCCGTGACGCCCTTGCGGCGCAGCAGGCCTTCGGCCCGGACGCAGTAGGGGCATACGGCGGTGGTATACATAAGGACTTTGGGTTGCATGGTCATTTCTTCTTGCGGCTGATGGGCATGCCGGCCTGCTCCCAGGCGGCGATGCCGCCTTCGAGATTATGTACGCGGGTGAAGCCTGCCTTCTGCAGCGTTCCGCACGCCGAAGCGGAGCGACTGCCGCTCTGGCAATTGAGGATGATGGGCTTGTCCTTGAATTTCTCGAGTTCTCCGAGCCGCTTGTCAAGCTCGCCCAGCGGGATGTGGCGTGCATTGAGCAGGTGACCGGCGGCGTATTCTCCGGTCTCCCGGACATCTACCACCAGGGCATCCTCCCGGTTGATGAGCATGGTTGCCTGGGCGGGGGATACGCCACGACCGCCCTTGAGGGACGTAAATACGAGCAGCGAGCCGCTTACGGCGGCGAGCGCTGCCCAGTACCAGTTTTGCTGGATGAATTCCACTGAACGAACTCCGGGTAAGAAAGGTCAGCTATCGTCTTTGCAGAAGACTTCCCGCATCATGACGATCAGTTGAAGTGTGCGGGGGTCGCCCACCCGGTAATAGACCCGGTTGGCGTCCTTGCGGGTGAGCAGTACACCCTTGTCGCGCAGGATGGCGAGATGTTGGGAGATGTTGCTTTGCGAGGTGCCTACGGCTTCAACAATATCCTGCACACAGACTTCCTCACTTCCGACCACGCAAAGGATCTTGAGGCGCAGGGGGTGGGAAATCGCCTTGAGGGCCCGAGCCGCAGTCTCGATATGCTCCTGTTTGGCGATGAGATCAACGATGTCTGTTTTCACGAAATCCGCTGGGGCTAAAGCTGACTGACCCAGTAAAATACCACTTTTTCGGGGGGGCGGTGTAGCGGCCCGGTGCGTGGCGGGTCGGGAACCTTTCGGGTTTATACTTCTCTCCCTAATCAGGATAGCTCCATGGCGGGCATGTAGTGGCGCGAGCGGCCTGGTGGCCGGCGTCCAAACGGAGACTTTATGCGCAGCAGATTGCAACAAGCCGGCCTGGTGTTCACCGGGCTTTGTGCCGGGGTTCTGATCAGCCTCAATTTCTCGGCCAACGCGGACAAGGCGGCTGCTCTGGCCCCTCTGCCGGTGGAAGAACTGCGCAACCTCGCCGATGTCTTCAATGCCATCAAGCAAGGCTATGTCGAGCCGGTGGACGACAAGAAGCTGATCACCCACGCCATCAGCGGCATGCTGTCCAACCTTGACCCCCACTCCGCCTATCTGGATGCCGAAGCGTTCAAGGAACTGCAGGTGGGTACTCAGGGAGAGTTTGGTGGTCTGGGTATTGAGGTTGGCTCTGAGGATGGTTTCGTCAAGGTCATCTCCCCCATTGAGGACACCCCGGCCTTTCGTGCCGGCATCAAGTCCGGCGACCTGATCATCAAGCTGGATGACACGCCCGTGAAGGGCATGCCCCTCAACGATGCGGTCAAACGCATGCGTGGCAAGCCGAAGACCTCGATTGTGCTGACCATCTCCCGCAAGGGTGAGGCGAAGCCCATTGTGATCACGCTGGTCCGGGAAGTCATCAAGGTGCAGAGCGTCAAGTCCAAGCTCGTGGAGCCGGGATATGGTTACGTTCGTGTGGTGCAGTTCCAGGAGCAGACGGCGGCATCCTTGGTGCAACATCTCGAAAAGCTGGTCAAGCAGGGTGACTTGAAGGGTTTGGTGCTTGATCTGCGTAACGACCCGGGTGGTTTGCTGCATGGCGCGGTCGGTGTCTCGGCTGCCTTCCTGCCGCCGAAGGCGCTGGTGGTGTCCACCGATGGTCGGGCCGATGACGCGAAGCGCAAGTATCTGGCTGTGCCGGACGACTACCTGCGTGGGGCCCGGGAGGATTTCATCCGCAATGTGCCGGCTTCCATCAAGAGCGTTCCGATGGTGGTACTGGTCAATGGCGGCTCCGCTTCTGCCTCGGAGATCGTTGCCGGTGCCCTTCAGGATCACAAGCGTGCCGTGGTGATGGGCACGCAGAGCTTTGGCAAGGGGTCGGTGCAGACCATCCTTCCCCTCAACAGCAACGCGGCCATCAAGCTCACCACCGCCCGTTACTTCACGCCCAGCGGGCGTTCGATCCAGGCCAAGGGCATCGTCCCGGACATCATTGTTGAGGAAACGCCAGGTGGCGCTTCACGGGAGCGTGTGCGTGAGGCCGATCTGGATCGCCATCTTGGCAATGGCCGGGAGACCGAACCCCCGAAGGTGGAGGCGGCGCCGTTGCCGAAGAAGGAGTCTGCGCCCAAGTCAAAGGACAAGCCGAAGGGCGAGCCGGACGACGAAACCAAGCCGCCGTTCGAGATTGCCGGCAAGGATGATTATCAGCTTGCCCAAGCCGTGAATTTGCTCAAGGGCCTGCAGATCCTCCAGAATAGCGGAAAGTGACTCGGATGCCGGAGGGGTGACGATGCGACGTGAGACTGCTTACAAGCTGGCTGGACGCAAGCACGGAAGTCATCATCATCCGGGCTCCGGTATCGCCAAGACCCGTGAGATCCGTTTCAAATCCTTTCCGGCGGGGCAGGTTCGTCAGGCGCAGCGTTCCTTGGCGGCGCTGAGGGGGGTTCAGGTTGAACCGGGGCATCACGAGCTCTCGCTCGTTGTGCATTACAACGTTCTCGACTACACCCTTGAGCTTCTTGAAGACGCGCTGATCAGTGGGGGGTTTCAGCTTGATCGACCGCTTTTCGTGCGGCTGCACCGTGCCTTGATCTATTACGTTGAAGAAACGCAGGTGCACAATCTTCGTTCCCCCGAGCGCCTCATCAAGCAGTCGCACGAGGTGTATATCAGCGCTTACGCTGCCCATCCCCACGGGGATCACGACGATACGCCGCCGGACCTGCGGGAGTTCAAGTAGGTATCTGGCTCATCGCATCTTCGGCGCCTGCCGGGCGCCGCATCGCTGTTTTCACTCTCCATGAACGACGATCAGCTCCTGCGCTATTCCCGCCATATTCTCCTGCCCCAGATCGGTATCGAGGGTCAGGAGGCCATTGTCGCGTCCCGGGTGCTGGTGGTGGGGGCCGGCGGACTGGGGTCGCCTGCGGCCATGTATCTGGCGGCAGCCGGGGTCGGGACATTGGTTCTGGCGGATGGCGATACGGTGGATCTCACCAATCTGCAGCGGCAGATCCTGCACAGCCAGGATGGTGTGGGGCGTTTGAAGGTTGAGTCGGGACGCGACAGCCTGATGCGTCTCAACCCCGAGGTGAAGGTTGTTCCGTTGGCGTGCAGGCTTGAGGGCGCCGCGCTGGACGAGGAGGTTGCCCGCGCCGACGTGGTGCTGGATTGCTCCGACAACTTTGCGACGCGCCACGCCATCAATCGTGCATGCGTGGCTGCGGGCAAGCCCCTGGTTTCCGGAGCGGCGGTGCGTTTTGATGGTCAGGTCTCGGTCTTTGATCTGCGCAATGACGACAGCCCGTGCTATCACTGCCTGTTTCCCGAGGGCGAGGATGTGGAAGAGGTGCGTTGCGCGGTCATGGGCGTGTTTGCTCCGATCACGGGCATCGTCGGCGCCGTTCAGGCGGCCGAGGCGCTCAAGTTGCTGGCGGGCTGCGGTGAAGCGCTCACCGGGCGCCTGCTTCTGCTGGATGCGTTGGGAATGGACTGGCGGACGATCCGCCTTGGGCGCGATCCGGCCTGTCCGGTGTGCGTCTCACGTCGCTCCTGATCTGCGGCGGCGGGGGGCAAGAGCCCGCCACATCAGTATGAGCCCCAGCTTCTGTTGGCCCCAGAAATCATCGCGGGCCGCCATTGCATCCGGGCTGTCTTCGTGTATGCCGGTCGCCGGGAGTTTCGCGCCCAGGTGAAGGGTGCCGAAAAGCACATCCCAGACCGGTAGCAGGATCGCGAAATTGCAGCCATGGCGATAGGCTTCCCCTTCCGGCAGATCGATGGCGTGGTGCCAGCGATGATAGCGGGGCCCCACGATAAGGTAGTCGCCAAAGCGCCCGAATCCGAGCCGTGTATTTGTGTGCGATAGATTTTCCACGAGGCGAAGGGTGACCAGCAGGCCAATGAAGTGACCTGGCGGTACGCCGATCAGCAAGGACAGGCCCGCGAACCAGATACCCGCGATCAGGTCGTCCAGCAGATGATTGCGGGAGTCGGTCCAGAACGACATCTGCCGTTGGGAATGATGGATCCCATGCAAAGCCCACCACCCTCCCAGGGTGTGGGAGAGGCGGTGGCGCCAGTATTCGGCGAAATCCAGGATCAACAGATAGATCAGGAAGCTTGCCAGAGGATGGGTGTCAAGCCCCGGCAGCCAGTCTTCAAGTTGCCTTGGAATCACATCGTGGAAACGTAGCCAGCCATCCAGCGCCATGAAGGCGGGCGCCAGCAGGGTGAAAACCGCAAGCGGAATGATGCCCAGGCGGTTGAGGAGGGTGTACATCACGTCCACCCGAACGGCCCGGCGGTTGCGCCAGCGCTCTGCCGGCCAGAAGGCTTCCAGGGGGCGCAGGACCGTATAGGCAATACCGAGTTCGAGAATCCCCATGAGGACGAACTCGATGCCCTCAAAGCCCATTTCCACGTATCCGGCCAGGCCCAGGGCAAATAGGACCGGCTGGACCAGACGGTCGAAGAGCCAGCCTTGGGTGCTGATGAACAGGTCGGTGAGAAAGGCATTCATGGGGTAGGCAGGCGGGCGAAGCAGAATCCGCGGGACTTGAGGCCCGCGATCAGGGGGTCGAGCATGGGGGCGAAGGGATCCTTGCGGGACCAGATGCCCAAGTGGGCCATCAGGATGTCCCCATCCCGAACTTGCTTCAGCGCCCTTTCCAGCAGCATCGAATTGGGATGGGTTTGGGAGGGGAGTTCGTCCCCCAGGAAACCGGCGGTCGACCAATGGACATGGTGATAGCCGCACGCCCTGGCGGCTTGGAGGGTGAGCGGAGTTGTCCGTCCGCCGGGTGCCCGCCAGAGCGGGTCAAGGGGGCGTCCGGTGAGGGCCTCAAAGCGTGCATCAGGCGCCTTCAGTTCCGTACAGACCTCTGCAGCATCCAGCCTTACGATCCTGCCGTCCATGAGTCGGTAGGCGACGCGGCCATCGGGACCATCCTGGCGAAAACTGCCGTGGTGCCAGGTGTGGCTGCCAAAGGCGTGGCCCTCGGCCACCCGTGCTCGCCAGTAGTCGCCCCAGGCGGGGTCCAGGGCCTGATCACCTCGCACGGTGCGTTCCTGGGCGACGAAGAACGTTGCCTTGATCTGGTGTTTGCCAAGTATCTCGGCAATGGCTTCGGCATGTCGCATGTTGCCGGTGTCCAGCGTCAGGAAGAGCGTGCCCTTGCAGGTCGCCGGTGCGGCGCCATGGGTAAGACTGGCGGCGCACATGAACATTGCCGCTACGATGGGGCTGATCTTCGTCATTGCCTTGGGGCGTGGTTGATGAAGGACACGCCGTGGGGCGAGCGACCCACCCGGATCGAGTGCGAGAGCTGCTTTTGCTCCAGGTTTACAACCTGCACTTTTCGGGCAAAGCGGGCGGTGGCCCACAATTCCTTGCCATCCGCACGGATTTCCATGTCATCCGGACCGCCGGGAACGTCGTAGCGCTCGACGACGCGCAGATCCTGCATGTCCACGAGGGAGATGCTGCCATTGATGGTGCGGTTGGAAACAAAGACGTGGCGACCGTCTCCCCGGGGCAGGAAGTTGTGGGCGCCACGGGCCGTGACGATGCGCGTGACGGTCTTGCGGGCGCGCCAGTCGATCACTTCCACATAGTCGGCCCCCATGATCCCGACCAGCAGGTAGCGGTCGTCCGGTGTCATGTGGATGCCAGCCGGTGTCAGGCCCACCGGGTGCCGCCAGGCGGGTTGGCGCGTCTTCAGGTCGATGGCGAGGACTTCATTGCTGTCCTGCAGGGTGATGAAGACGAACTGGCTGGCCTTGTCGAATGCCATGTGGGAGGGTGTCTTCGCCGCGGGTATCCGTGCGGCCAGACTGAAATCGGCTGCCCGGTAAAGATCCACGCGGTCGAGGCGCAGGGAGTTGGTCACGAACCAGGTCTTGTCGGGCGAAAAGCCGATCTGATAGGGGTCTGAGATGTTCTTGATGCGCTTCAGCTCCTTGCCGGTACGGGGGTCAAGAAACACAAGCTCATTGGAGACGGCGCAGGCGATGATGACCGCACTGTCGTCGGGCATCGCCATGAGGTGATGGGGCTCCTTGCACACCGGTGCGCGGCCGGTTTCCTGGTAACTGCGGGTGTCGACGAAGCTGACGCTCTCGTCCACCGAGTTCAGGATGATGGCGGTTTCGGCGTGAAGCCCATGGGAAACAAGGCTGAGGGTAAGGGCAAGGGAGGCGGTCAGGCGGAGAGGCGTCATCAAACAATGGGCGGTTTTCGGTAGCGGGCCTACCTTAACGCCATCCCGCCCGCTTCGATGACGCAAACTTCATGCGTCTGTCAAAGGTTTGCAGATTTGGCCCCGGATGAGGCGGGCCGTGCCCGGGGCGGTCAATCAGGTCGGGCGATGATGCGCAGATCACGGCCCACGAGGCGCACATCGTGGAAGGCGAGCGGGCGCTTGCCCGCCAGGCTGCTCAGTGCGGGCAGGTTGAACAGCCCCCGTGCTGCGTCGCCCACAAGGGCCGGCGCGAGATACAGGACCAGCTCGTCAACGCAGCCTTCCTTGAGTAGCGAGCCATTGAGCTTGAAGCCACTTTCCGCAAGGACCTCGTTGAGACCGCGACGGCCCAGCTCGAACAGCAAGGCCTGGAGATCAACCTTGCCGCCGTCGTTGGGAAGGACCACTACTTCGGCCCCTCGTCGCTCAAGGGCCGCGATGCGTTCGGTGTCGTGGATGGCGGCCGCCACAAGGACCGGCCCCCCATCCAGCAGACGTGCATTGAGAGGGGTTTCCAGGCGGGCATCAACAACCACGCGCAAAGGCTGGCGCTCGGTTGGCACAGCCCTGACGGTGAGTTGCGGGTCATCGTCACGCACGGTGCCGATACCGGTGAGCACCGCGCAGGAGCGCGCGCGCCAGCGGTGGGCATCACGACGGGCGTCGTCGCCGGTGATCCATTGGGAAACGCCATTCTCAAGGGCGGTCTTGCCGTCCAGGGTGGCAGCTGCCTTGAGGCGAAGCCAGGGGCGTCCCCGGGTCATGCGTGAAATGAAACCAATATTGAGCTCCCGTGCCTCGATCTCCTGAACGCCGGAGATGACAACAATGCCTGCGTCCCGCAGGCGGGCGAGGCCACGCCCCGCTACCAGAGGGTTGGGATCTTCCATTGCAACCACGACCCGCGCCACACCCGCGCTGACGAGTGCTTCGGCACAAGGGGGCGTGCGCCCGAAATGGGAACAGGGTTCCAGGGTCACGTAGGCCGTTGCGTTGCGGGCCTGCTCGCCCGCCATGGCAAGGGCATGGACTTCCGCGTGGGGCTCGCCGGCCCGCACGTGCCAGCCTTCGCCAACGATGCGGTCCTCGCGGACGATGACGCAGCCGACGCGAGGGTTGGGGGTCGTGGTGAGGAGCCCGCGTTTCGCCAGTTCGAGGGCGCGGGCCATCCACCGGTAGTCATCGGCGGTGGCAGTCATCGGAAAACCCTAGGATGTCTTGGGGGGGCGACCACGGGGGCGGGTGCTGACTTCCCGGATCACTTCCGAGAACTCGTCCACATCCTCGAAGGCCCGATAGACCGACGCAAAACGGATATAGGCAACCTTGTCGAGCTTCTTCAGCTCCCGCATCACCAGTTCCCCGATGCGTTCGGAGGGAATCTCGCGCTCGCCGGAAGAGAGCAGCTTGGCCTCGATGCGGTCAACGGCGGCTTCCACGCTTTCGGCGGTGACCGGCCGCTTGCGCAGCGCCAGGCTCAGGCTTCCAAGCAGCTTGTCACGGCTGTAGTCCGCACGGCTGCCATTTTTCTTGACCACCTGGGGCATCTTGAGGTCGATGCGTTCATAGGTGGTGAACCGCTTGTCGCAGGACAGGCAGCGACGGCGGCGCCGGACAATGTCACCGTCCTCGTTTTCACGGGTGTCGGTGACCTGAGTGTTGTCGGCGCCGCAGAAGGGACAGTGCATGGTCTGGCCTGCCTGCCGGTACGCGTGTTACGCCCCGTAAACCGGGAACTTGCGGCACAGCTCGGCAACCTTGGCCCGCACGTTCTCGGTGGTGGCCTCATCATTGGGCTTGTCGAGCACATCGGCGATAAGGTGCGCAATGCGTTCGGACTCGATCTCGGTGAAGCCACGGGTGGTCATCGCCGGGGAGCCGATACGGATGCCGGAAGTCACGAAGGGCTTCTGGGGGTCGTTCGGGATCGAGTTCTTGTTGACGGTGATGTGGGCGCGGCCCAGTGCAGCTTCGGCTTCCTTGCCGGTGATGTTTTTGGACTGGAGGTCCACCAGGAACACATGGCTCTCGGTACGGCCGGAAACGATGCGCAGGCCGCGTTCCTCACCCAGCACGCGGGCCATCACACGGGCGTTGGCGATGACCTGTTCCTGGTAGCGCTTGAAGGAGGGCTCGGCGGCTTCCTTGAAGGCCACGGCCTTGGCGGCGATGACGTGCATCAGCGGACCGCCCTGGAGACCCGGGAAGATGGCCGAGTTGAGGGCCTTCTCGTGCTCGGCCTTCATCAGGATGATGCCGCCGCGGGGGCCGCGAAGCGTCTTGTGGGTGGTGGAGGTGACCACGTCGGCGTGGGGCACCGGGTTGGGGTAGTAACCAGCGGCGATGAGGCCGGCGTAGTGGGCCATGTCCACCCAGAAGATGGCGCCGATCTCTTTGGCAATCTTCGCGAAGCGCTCGAAGTCGATGCGCAGGGAGTAAGCGGATGCGCCAGCGATGATGATGCGCGGCTTGTGCTCACGGGCCAGCGCTTCCATCTTGTCGTAGTCGATCTCTTCGTTCTTGTCGAGACCGTAGGCAACAACGTTGAACCACTTGCCGGACATGTTGAGCGGCATGCCGTGGGTCAGGTGACCGCCTTCGGCGAGGCTCATGCCCATGATGGTGTCGCCGGGCTTGGCGAAGGCCATCAGCACGGCCTGGTTGGCTTGGGAGCCGGAGTTCGGCTGCACGTTGGCGGCTTCTGCGCCGAAGAGGGTCTTGAGGCGCTCGATGGCGAGTTGCTCGGCCATGTCGACGAACTCGCAACCACCGTAATACCGCTTGCCCGGATAACCTTCCGCATACTTGTTGGTGAGCTGGGAGCCCTGGGCTTCCATGACGGCTGCACTAACGTAGTTCTCGGACGCGATCAGTTCGATGTGATCTTCCTGACGGCGGTTTTCGGCCTCAATGGCTTGCCAGAGTTCGGGGTCGACCTTGGCGAGGGTATTTTGCTTGGAAAACATGGCGATCCGGGTGGGTTTGAGTCAAAAGAAGAGTTTAACACGGCCCTCCATGCTTGCCGAAAGCCGGTGATCCAAAACAGTGCGGGCCCTGCCCCTATCGAGGGGTGGGCCCGCCGGGATGAGCCGTCTCAGACCCGGAAGTGGCTGACCTTGGATTCCAGGTCGGCGGCCAGCTGTTCCAGTACGGCGGTCTGTCCGTGGGTGTGCCGGGTGATCTGGTTGTTCTGTTCCGCCATCTGGGCAATCCGCTCGACCCCGCGGGCGACGTCCTGGCTGGCTGCGCTTTGTTCCCGCATGGCGTCGGCGATGTCGTTGACTGCGCTGGTGGTACGGTTGCTCTCGTTGCGAATGGAGTCGAGCACGGCACCTGAATCGGTGGCGAACTGGACGCCTTCGCGCACTTCGCTCGTGACGCCCTTGATCATGGCGACGACCCGGTCAGCCTCACCCTGTACCTCGGAAACGGTGACCGAGATTTCCCGGGTGGAGCTGGCGGTGCGTTCGGCCAGTTTGCGCACCTCGTCGGCCACCACCGCGAATCCCCGACCACTTTCACCCGCCCGGGCAGCCTCGATGGCGGCGTTGAGGGCGAGCAGGTTTGTCTGGTCGGCGATTTCGTTGATGATCTTGCCGATGTTGGAAATGCGGGCCGAACGTTCGGAAAGCAAGTTGACGGCTTCGCCGGCCTTGCCGATCTCCTCCGAGATACGGTCCATGCCGCTGATCATGTTCCGGACCTTGATGCCGCCGTCGTCGGCATGGGCCTTGGCTTGCTGGGTGATGTCGCGGGCCAGTGCCGCACTGTCGGACACGTGACTGATGCTGACCGACAGTTCCTCGATGGCGGAGGCGAGGCCGGCAGCGGCCTCGCTCTGGGAGGATGTGCTGGTGACCACTTCATCCGAGCCCAGCCTCAAGGTGCGTGCCGACTCCTTGACCGTGTTGGCGGTGCGGATCACGTCTCTGATCAGCGTTCCGATCTTGCGGGTGGTGCCGTCGAGGGATCGGGTGATCTGGTCGAGTTCGTTGGCACTGTCGGCCGCAGTTTCGGGGAAGCGGACACTCAGATCGCCGTCTCCGATGTGGTGGGTGGCGTCAAGCAGGCCCTTGATGGGTGACAGGCGATTGCGGGTGATGAAGAACAGCACGATGGCGAGCAGGAGCGCCCCCCCGACGCACAGGGCAATCAGGTTGTTGCGAAGCTGGCGGGCTTCCACGGTGAATTCATCAATGAAGCTGCCTGTTGCGACGATCCAGCCCCAGGCGGGCGCGCTGTCGAACACGACCATCTTCTGTGCCATGTCGGTGCTCTCCGGGCCACTCCAGGCGTAGGTCATTGCCCCTTGTTTGCGCCGAATCTGCTCGGCAACGATGGCACTGAGCGCAGGGTTGCCAATCTCGCCCAGGGTCTTCCCGGCATGACCGGGGTAGTGGATGAGTTCCGTCTTGGCGGTGTCTTCCTGGGGTGCAAAGATGTAGGCATAGCCGGTGGCACCCGACTTGATCTCGCCGAGGGCCTTGAACAGACGATCCATGTCCGCCTGGATATCCACCCGGGCTGCCAATGCGCCGACCACTTTGCCTCCGTCGTCGACAATGGGCTCGAGGGCCGAGATGTAGTACTTTCCAGCGCGTTTCACGACGCCCGTATAGCTCTTACCCGCCAGCAATGCTCTTACTTCGGGGCTGTTTCCCGGAATGGGGGTGCCTTCGGTGCTCTTGCCATCCTTTGTCTTGAGCAAGGTGGCGCCACGCACGAATTCGTCTCCGACGCGGATCAGCAGGGCAGGGTCCGCGTCGATCTGGCGCCTGATGCTGTCGAGCAGGGCCGTATTGCCGTTGATGATGCGATCGCCACCGCGTACCACTGGTACCTGGTAGTTGCCCGAGGCCATGGTGTCGGGGCCGAAACGGAGGGTGCCCGTACTTTCCTTCAGGCGGGCCAGGCTCTTGTTGGCCTGGGATGTTGCGTTGCCATGGCTGAGGTCCAGCATCCGCACGATGCCCCGGATCTGATTGTTGAGCTCCTCTTCCGTCTTGGCGAGTGCCGCACGTTCGGTAAAGTAGGTTGTGAAAGCGATCAGCCCACTGAAGATCAGGATACTGACGATGCTTGCAGCGAGGGCAATCTGGTGGACAAGGGACAGGCGATTCAGTTTGAACATGGAGACTCCGGCAGGGTTTGCCAGCTTGGCAACGTTATGCACGCTGCAAACGGCCGGAGTCGGGATTACTTTAGCGTCTCAGTCGCCATCAAGGCCCGGATCAGGCGTTGGGCAACTCGTCCAGTGCGTTGTTCAGGTGCTGCTGGTCGGCCCAGGCGATCAGCCGCCAGTCCGCTCCATCCAGGGCGATCCAGTTCAGTGCGGCGTTGGGAATGGTGAAATCCCGGGGCGACTCGAGGGGCTTGCCGGTGGCGAGACGGTGGGCGATGTCAAGGACGCCGCCATGGGTGACCACCAGCACGGTGCCGCCCCGATGGCGAGTCGCAATCTCATGGAGCGTCTCGTGGATACGCGCGGCAAACTGCTGCAGGCTTTCACCGCCGCCGGGAAACACGAAGTCGGGATCCCGGCTTTCGAAGCGGTGGTAGTCCTCGGGAAAACGCGTTCGGGCTTCGTCATACGTGAGCGCCTGGAAGACCCCATAGTGTCGCTCACGCAGGCGGGCATCAAGGACGGCCTGCAAGGCGCATCGAGCGGATATGGTGTCAGCGGTCTGGCGGGCACGGCGCAGATCGGACGCATAGGCGGCATCGAAGCGTTCACCGGACAGGCTGAGGGCGGTGGCACGAGCCTGGGCGAGGCCGGTGTCATTGAGAGGGATGTCAATATGGCCCTGGAGGCGCCGTTCGGCGTTCCAGGCTGTTTCTCCGTGGCGAACCAGACAGATGCGGGTGGTCATGATTGACGGCGGGCGGCAGTAGCGGGGTAGAGGATGTGCAAGTATCGCATGGCCCGTCTGCACCGCGAATGACCCCCGTCGCCTGGGGAGAACCGGGTCCGGATCAGGCTCAAGCGCCTGTTGACGCAACGGTAGGCGTAATCCCTGATTGTTGCAGAATCCATCTCGCCGATAATCCCAGCCCAGCAAACACGGGCTTTCGCGGGCCCTTCAGCCGAATTTCACACTAAAGGAGGTGCGGGACGTGCAAGCCCTGCTCAAGTTATCACGCGCTATCGATGCGCTTTCGGAGGGGGTAGGCAAGGCGACGATCTGGCTCGTCCTGGTCGTCACCCTCATCAGCGCTGCCAACGCCTTCGTGCGTTACACCTTCAATTACAGCTCTAACGGTTTGCTCGAGATCCAGTGGTATCTTTTCTCGGCGATCTTCCTGCTATGCGCTGGTTACACGCTGATGCGCAACGAGCACGTGCGCATCGACGTGATCTCCGGCCGCTTCTCGCCCCGCACCCATGCCTGGATTGACATCATCGGCACGCTTTTCTTCCTCGCGCCGATGGCTGTGGCTGTCTTGTACCTGTCCTGGCCGATCTTCATCAACGCCTACCTCAACAACGAATACTCCTCCAATGCGGGTGGCCTGATCGTGTGGCCAGTCCGCGCCCTTGTCCCCATCGGGTTTTCCCTGTTGATCCTTCAGGGGGTATCGGAGCTGATCAAGCGGTTTGCCTTCCTGAAGGGCCTCATTTCCGATCCCAACGCCAAGCCGAAAGCGCCTTCCGCCGAAGAGGAACTGGCGAGGGCCATCAAACAGCAACGTGGGGAGGCCGCGTAAATGGAATTCATCGCTGCCAACATGGCACCCCTGATGTTCGGGTCGCTGGTGCTGTTCATGCTTTTCGGCTACCCGGTGGCCTTCGCCCTGGCCGCCAATGGCATCGTCTTCGGCCTGATCGGGATTGAGCTGGGCATGCTCACTCCGGCCCTGTTCCAGGCCTTGCCTGACCGCATCTTCGGTGTCATGTCCAATGACACACTGCTGGCCATCCCTTTCTTCACCTTCATGGGCCTGATTCTCGAACGATCGGGCATGGCGGAGGATCTCCTCGACACCATCGGCCAGCTCTTCGGCCCGGTGCGCGGCGGTCTGGCCTTTGCTGTGATCTTCGTCGGCGCGATCCTGGCGGCGACCACCGGCGTGGTGGCTGCCTCGGTGATCTCCATGGGCCTCATCTCCCTGCCGATCATGATGCGCTACGGCTACGACCAGCGTCTCGCCACGGGTGTCATCGCAGCTTCCGGCACCCTGGCGCAGATCATCCCCCCGTCGCTGGTACTGATCATCATGGCCGACCAACTGGGTCGTTCCGTCGGTGACATGTACCAGGGGGCGCTGATCCCCGGTCTGGTGCTGACGGGCTTCTATGTCGGTTATGTGGCCCTCGTTGCAGTGTTCAGGCCCAGTGCCGCACCGGCTCTCCCTCCCGAGGCGCGAACCCTGCGCGGCGGAAAGCTGCTGCTGCGGGTGCTGACTTCCCTGGTGCCGCCGCTGCTGCTGATCTTCCTGGTGCTGGGCACCATCTTTCTGGGGATCGCAACCCCCACCGAAGGGGGGGCGATGGGGGCCGCCGGCGCTCTGATCATGGCCGTGATGCGCAAGCGCCTGAGTGTTGTCCTGCTCAAGCAGGCCATGGAAAGCACCGCCAAGTTGACCACCTTCGTGATCTTCATCCTGATCGGCGCCCGGGTCTTTTCCTTGACCTTCTACGGTGTCGAAGGTCACCTGTGGGTCGAGCACCTGCTGGATGACCTGCCCGGTGGTCAGGTGGGCTTCCTGATCGTCGTCAATATCCTGATCTTCCTGCTGGCCTTCTTCCTCGACTTCTTCGAGCTGGCCTTCATCGTGGTGCCCCTGCTGGCGCCGGTCGCTGAGAAACTCGGGATTGATCTGATCTGGTTT
>WBZV01000057.1_pt1 | contig 43559 bp, 38 predicted proteins | sample 5204221 | NCBI WGS metagenome assembly WBZV01 (sample SAMN12344360, study PRJNA552823) | activated sludge metagenome | biome: Activated sludge suspended growth; feature: Nitrification reactor; material: Wastewater; isolation source: activated sludge from nitrification reactor of wastewater...
GGGCCACCATCCGCCAGCCCGGCAGGTCGCCCAGGGCCGCGCGGTAGCGGGCCGCCGCCGCCCGGCGGGAGGCCAGGCGGGCGGGGAGATGGTCCAGGCAGAGGTCCAGCCAGGCCGCCTCCAGGCCGCCCAGGCGGCTGTTGAAGCCCAGGACCTCGTGGTTGTCGTGGCCCGCGCGCCCGTGGTTGCCCAGGCGGCGCACCGCCTCGGCCAGGGCCGCGTCGTTCGTCAGCACCGCGCCCGCATCGCCGCAGGCGCCCAGCACCTTGGAGGGGTAGAAGGAGACCGTGCTGATCTGGCCCCGCGCCGGCAGGGTCTTCTCCAGGTGCTGCACCCCCCAGGCCTGGGCCCCGTCCTCCAGCAGGGGGATGCCCCGGGCCCCGCACCAGAGCCGGAGCGGCGCCAGGTCGGCCGTGGCCCAGCCGTAGAGGTGGACCAGGATGGCCGCCTTCGGTTTGTGCTCCAGGGCCGCCGTCTTGAAGGCTTCCAGGTCCAGCTGCAGGTCGGTGGCCGAGACCTCCACCGCCACCGCCTTGGCCCCCACGTTGGCCACCGCCTCCAGGGTGGCCCAGAAGGTCAGGTCCGGCAGCAGGACCGTGTCGCCCGGCCCCACGCCCAGGGCCCTGAGGGCCAGCTGCAGGGCGTCGGTCCCGTTGGCGCAGCCGACGGCGTGGGCCACGCCCGCCTCGCGCGCCAGGCGCTCCTCCAGGCGCTCCGTCCAGTCGCCGCCCACGAAGGCCGCGCGGCGCCCGATGTCGGCCACCCGCTCCTGCCAGGCCTCCAGGAAGCCCGGCTCCAAGCGGGTCAGGTCGACGAAGGGGAGGGGGCCCGCGTCTGCGGCCTGGGCCTTGGTCTTGGCCGAGGCCCGCGGTGCCCGCTTGGTCGGTGTGGTCGTCATGCCTCGCGCTCCAGAAGTCGTGTCAATCCCTCGTCCAGGTCGATCGTCGCCTCCCAGCCCAGGGCCCTGCGGATGGCCGACAGCTCCGGCACCCGGCGGCGGGTGTCCGCGAAGCGCTCGCCGAAGGCCGCCTCGTAGGGCAGGTGGGCGATGGGGGATGCCGAGCCGGTGGCCGCCACGATGCGCTCCGCCAGGTCCATGATGCTGTGCTCGAAGCGGCTGCCCACGTTGAAGACCCGGCCCAGGGCCTCGGGCCGGCTGCCGGCCAGGAAGGTGGCCTCCACCGCCTCGGTCACGTAGCCGAAGCAGCGCGTCTGCCGCCCGTCGCCGTGCACCGTCAGGGGATCGCCCGCCCGCGCCTGGGCGATGAAGCGGGCGATCACCGAGCCGTAGCCGGCCGGGTCCATGCGCGGGCCGTAGACGTTGAAGTAGCGGACGATGCTCATCGCCAGGCCCCGGTCGGCGTAGGCGAAGGCCAGGTGCTCGTCCAGGGCCTTGGCCGTGGCGTAGCCCCAGCGGTGGATCCAGGTGGGCCCCAGCTCCCGCGGACCCTCCTCGCGGAAGGGCAGGGCCGCGGACTGGCCGTAGACCTCCGAGGTGGAGGCCAACAGCAGGCGGGCGCCAGCGGCATGGGCCGCCTCCAGCACCCGCTGGCTGCCTTCGGCGTTGGTGATCAGCATCCGCAGCGGATCGTCCACCACGTGCCGCACGCCCACCACCGCCGCCAGGTGGAAGACCGCGTCCACCCCGCGCATCGCCTCCGCCAGCCGGGCCCCGTCCAGGATGCTGCCGCGGATGACATCCAGCCGCGCCTCGCCCGCCAGGTGGGCCAGGTTGACCTCGCGGCCGGTGCTGAAGTCGTCCAGCACCCGCACCCGGCGCCCATCGGCCAGCAGCCGATCCACCAGGTGCGAGCCGATGAAGCCGGCGCCGCCGGTGACCAGGGTCCAGGGCGTATCGATGGAGGATGAGGCTGCGGACGGGTGCAGGGGGATGGGGTCCTTCAGGGATGGGTGCAAGGGTGGGGAAGGCCCAGCGCGATGCCCTCGACGATGCCGTCGAACGCGACGAAGAGCCGGCCGCTCCCGCGTTCGTACCAGATGCGGGTAGCGGAGGTGCAGGCGAGCTTGTCAGGTGCCACGTGCAGGCGGTTCATGGATGGATTCTAGAGGAGATTGCGGGTGGGTGGGGTGGTCGGAGCGGTTCAATCGCAACATGCGGGATCATCCGCTGGTCTTCGATCCTGCGCCACCCGGCGACTGAAGTCGCGGGCTAGTTAAGGCTAAGTCCGCTGCGCGGACTGGTCTTCGAGCTACCGATCATGGCGTTCGCACTTTTCCAGGAATGCAGGCATTCACGGCAGCCACGGACGGTCCCAAACGCCAGTCCGCAACGCGGACTTCGTCTTAACTAGCCCGCGACTTCAGTCGCCGGGTGGCGGGTGTAGCCACACCCCCGGGTAGCGAAGGTATCGAAGACCTTTCGGCCCCTCACCCCCCCAGCAGCCCCGCCTGCTCCCGCCAGCGCGCCATGAGCGGGCTGTCCGGCAGCTCCAGGTCCTCCCAGGTCAGCGGCTGGTCCTTGGGCACGGCGCGCTTGAGGCGGGGCAGGGCGCCGTCGTGGCCCTCCAGGAGGAGGAGGGGGACGCGGCCCAGGGGGTCGGCGGCGGAGGAGCGCTCCACCAGGCCGTAGCAGGTGTCGTCGCCGATGGCGTGGCCGATGGGCTCGCCCGCGGCCAGGTCCTTCTTGGCGTAGGCGTAGACGTCGGCCACCCGGCCCGCGCGGGGCGCCAGGACCGCCTCGCCGTAGAGGGCGGCCTTGGCGATGGCCCGGGTGGTCTCCAGGTGGCAGAGGTGGTAGGGGCGGTAGAAGAGGTAGTAGGGCCCGTCGCCCAGCTTGTAGTACTTGAGCAGGGGCATCTGGTGGGGGTCGTCGCAGTGGCCCACCACGTAGACGCCGCCGCCCGGCTCGGCGCCCAGGATGTAGTCCACCACGCCCGTCGCCCCGTCCGGCAGGCTGTCGTAGCGCCCCCAGTCGAAGAGGCCCAGCACCTCGCGGACGTCCGCGGCCGGGGGGCCCTCCATGCCGGGGCAGAAGGGCACCAGGCCCGTGCCGTTGGCCACCAGGGCCATCTCCACGTTCAGCTTGCTGCCGTCGGTGTAGGCGCAGCACATCACCGGGTCCAGGTTGCGGATGGCCGCCTCGTGGGCCAGGCTGGCGGCGGTGGCGTCGCGGCGCAGGTAGCCCTTGATGTTGCCCGCCATCACGATGCGGAAGGCCCAGAGCCGGATCTCGTCGATCATCGTCTTGAGCACGCCGTGCTGGTCCCCGGCATCCGAGGTGACCACCACCCCCGCCTCCTGCCCGCGGCGGTGGAGCAGGTGGCCCAGGGCCAGGTCCACCTCAGCGTTCATCAGCACCACGTGCGCCCCGCGCCCGATGGCCGCCAGGCAGAGCTCGGCGGCGAAGCCCACCGTGTTCGTGGCCTCCACCAGCACGTCGAAGTCCAGGCCGGCGGCGGGGTCGAAGGCGTAGAAGGGGGATTCGGTGACCCAGACCGTGCCCTCGGGCGGGGCCGGGTCGCCCGGGGCCATGGTTCGCCAGGGCTGGCCGCTGGCGTCGGCGGCCTTGGCGGCGGCCTCGGCCTTGAGGTCGGTCACCGCCACCAGGCGCATGCCCGGCGTGTGCCCGATCTGCCACGCGATCCCGAAGCCCATCGCCCCCGCGCCCACCAGGGCCACGCGGATGGGCCGGCCTTCACGGTCCAGGGTTTCCAGCTTGTCGATCATCGTCTCCCTGCTCCTCCGCGGCCAAAGGGCGGCTGCCGCGGAAGTTTCGCCCCGGGCGGGGCGGAGTCAAGTTAACGCGCCCCTTCCGCGGCGGGCCGCTTCCCCGGCCGGATGGCCCACGTGAAATGCTCCCAACCCACCCGGAGCGCCCGCTTGAAGGTGTGCGGGTCCGAGAAGAGCATCTTCAGGTAGGTCAGGACCGGGCCGGGTCTGAGGGCCCATTCGCGGAAGGCGCGCTGCTGCCAGTAGAGCAGGTCCTCGGCGCTCAGGTTTTCGTACTGCAGCACGGTGCCCTTGTCCATGTCCACCTCCTCCCAGCGGGTGCCCGGCTTGAACCAGCCGTTCTGCACCACCTCGAAGAAGAAGGGCGTGCCCGGATAGGGCGCGGCCACGTGGAAGAGCGCGATGTCGAGGGGCAGCTGCTTGGCCAGGTCGATGGTCTGGCGGATGGTCGCCTCGGTCTCGCCCGGCAGGCCGATGATGAAGTAGCCCCAGTTCTTGATGCCCGCCGCCTTGGCCCAGCCCAGGGCCCGGGCCGCCTTGGCCGGATCGGCCCCCTTGGCCGCCTGGCGCAGGACGTCGACGCTCCCGCTCTCGATGCCCCAGCTGATCAGCCAGCAGCCGGCCCGGCCCATCAGGGTCAGCATCTCCTCGTCCACGTAGTCCACGCGGCTGTTGCAGGTCCAGCGGATCTTCAGCCCTTCGTCGATGATCCGCCGGCAGAGCGCCACCACCTGCTCCCGGTTGACCGTGAAGAGGTCGGCGTACATGTGGATGTTGTGGATGCCCAGCCCGTGCAGCAGCCAGAGTTCCTGCATGATCCGGTCCGTCCCGTGCAGGCGCACCGACCACTGGTAGGTCACGTGCTTGATGCAGTACTTGCAGCCCGCCGGGCAGCCGCGGCTGGTCAGGATGAAGGTGAAGGGGCCCTTCATCAGGGGCATGCGGTACTGGTCCAGGGGCAGCAGGTGGTGCAGGGGCATCGGCAGGTCGTCGAGGTCCGGGATGAAGGGGCGGTCCACGTTGATGCGCGTCTCGCCGCCCTCGCGCCAGACCAGGCCCTTGATGGCGACCATTCGCTCGGCAGGGGCCCTGCCCGACGCATCCTCCCAGCGCGGGTCGGTCTTCAGGAGGAGTTCCCGCACCCACGCTGGCCGCGCTGCCTCCAGGCCCAGCAGGTGGTCCACCAGCTCGCGGAAGGTCAGCTCCGGCTCGCCGCGGACGATGAAGTCCAGGGCCGGGAAGTCGCGCATCGTCTCCAGGGGCATGGGCGTGACGTGGGTGCCGAAGGCCACCGTGTGGGCCCCCAGGCTCTTGGCCAGCATGACCCCGCGCATGTCGTTGGTGAGGGTGGGGGCGGTGACCTGGGTCAGGTAGACCCGCGGCATCGCCTGGCGCAGCAGAGTCTCGAAGGCCCCCCAGTCCATGCGCTCGGCGATGCAGTCCACGATGCGGAAGCTGATGTCGCCCTCCAGCATGGCCGCCAATTGGGCCAGCGACACCTGGGGCCAGACCATCTCCTCGCGGCTGCGGCGACCCACCCGGTGCTGGGTGCGGATCCACACGCCCCCGTCCGGCGAGGGCGGGTTGACCAACAGGACGTCCACCGCGTCCGGCGGGCGGGTGTGGGTCTGGGCGCGCACGGCGGCGCCGGCGTCGGGGAAGCCCGGGTTGCGCACCGGCTTGATGGGCCGGGTGCCCAGGTTGTGCCTCAGGTCCAGGCTGTCGGGGCTGATCAGGTCGCTCATGGGCGGTCGCTCCTCGCGACGGTCGATGCGGCGGGGGCGGGGTTCATCCCAGCTCCGAGGCCGTCAGGGCCTCGCGCTCGCTCAGCTCCTCCAGCACCCGCACCAGGATCCAGGAGATGACCAGCTGCAGGCCCGTGAGCTGGAAGAGGGCCGAGCCCAGGAGCCAGAGCCAGAGGCGCTCGATCGCCATCCCGCCGAAGCCCAGGCCCAGGGCGGCGGCCCCCAAGGCCGCCCCCAGCCCTCCCAGGGCCAGGCCCAGCCAGCCGAAGTGGCGGTCGAAGCGGGGGATGATCGGGCGGCCGAAGAGGCCCTGCTGCACGGGCTGGCGGTGGAAGAGCGAGACCAGGTAGTTGAAGGTGATGCCCAGGTTGACCAGGGAGATCCCGGCCACGCCGCCGATCAGGGCCAGGAAGGCCGCCGCCACGCCCCAGGGCCCCAGGCGGGTGACGCCGCCAAGGCGCAAGGCCACCAGGCCCAGGCCTGCCAGGCCGCCCAGGCCGGCGATGGAGGTCCCTGCCAGGGCCAGGACGCGGCCGGGGTTGTAGCCCATGGCCGTCCAGAGGATGGTGGTCAGGAAGCGCCGCCCGTCGTGGATGACCGAGAGCTTGCTGCGGCCCACCCGCTCGTCGTAGCGGATGGGCACCTCCACCATGCGCAGGCCTTCGTGGATGGCGCGGGTGGTCATCACCGGGGTGAAGTTCAGGCCGTCGGGCAGGGGGTAGACCCGGCCCAGCACCGCCCGGCGCAGCACCCGCTGGCCGCTGGCGGAGTCCGAGATCCGCTGCCCCGTCGTCAGGCTGACCAGGCGGGCGAAGAAGCGGTTGCCCAGGCGGCGCACCCAGGGCATGCCGCTCTCCTCGCCGGACATGCGGGAGCCCACCACGATGTCGGCGTCCTGGGCCGCCAGGGCGCGGCAGAGGTCGGGGAAGGCCTCGGGCGGGTAGGTGCCGTCGGCGTCCAGGAAGGCCAGCAGGTCGCCCCCTGCGGCGCGGAAGCCGGTCTTGATGGCCGCGCCGTAGCCCCGGTTGCGCGGGTGGCGGATGACCCGCACCCCGGCGATGCCTTCGGCCACGGCCGCCGTGGCGTCGGTGGAGCCGTCGTCGACCACGATCAGCTCCAGGTCCAGGCCGGCGGCGGCCAGGGCCTGGCGGGTGCCCAGCACGCGCCCGGCGATGTCGGCGATGCCGTCGGCCTCGTTGAGGGCCGGGATGACGACGGAGAGGGCATTCATGGCAGATCTCGATGGTGGTAGACGGTGGGCGAGGGGCGGCGGGCGGCGGGGGTGGAGGCGTTGCGAGCCCGCGGCTGTTGCGGATCGTGCGGATCGTGCGGATCGCCGGGATCGCCGGGATCGCGCGGCCCGCGCGGATCGCTCGGATCGCCGGGTGCGAGCGGCCGGCGCAGGTCGCGCAGCAGGCGGGCGGGCACACCGCCCACCACCGTGTGCGGCGCCACGTCGGCCGTGACCACCGCCCCGGCCGCCACCACCGCCCCGCGGCCGATGCGCACCCCGTCGGTGACCACCGCCCCCGCGCCGATCCAGACGTCGTCCTCGATCGCGATGCCCCTGGCGGTGATGCCCTGCTCGGTGAAGGGCCGGTCCGGATCCTCGAAGACATGGTCCACGGCCAGGAGCTGCACCATCGTGGCCAGGTAGACCCGGTCGCCGATCGTGATGCCGCCCTGACCGCGCAGGATGCAGCCTTCGCCGACCAGGCTGTCCGCCCCGATGTGGATGCCGGCCCGCGGCAGGTCCCGGAAGTTGTAGACGTGCAGCACCGCGTGGTGCATGACGTAGCTGCCGGCGCCGATCTCGATGCCGCCGGGCGGGCAGGCGTGCAGGTAGACCCCCTCGTCCAGGTAGACCCCGCGGCCCAGGCGGATGCCGTCGGCGAAACGCAGGCGGACGCCGCTCTCGATGGCCGCCGGCCCGTCCATGCGCAGGATCAGCCGGTAGGCCAGGGCCCGGACGGCGATGCCCAGGACCGTGGGAACGCGCCCGAAGAGGGTGGTGATCAGGCTCTCCCAGAGGTAGCGAGCGGGGGAGGAGGCCTGGCGTCGGATGTAGAGGCGGCCGAGTTGAAGCATGGAGAGGCAACCAAACACGCAATTCGTAGGGGCGTCCGGCAGGACGCCCACACCACGGGCGGACCACCGATGCGGGCGGACCGTCGACCAGCATGGCTCCGCCCTTGGGCGCCGCGGCGGGGGCGGGTCCTGTGGCGGCACCGGCTCTGGCTCTGTCCCGCGTCCCGTCGGCGATCGCGCGGCCCGTGGCGCGGCGCGGCCGGCGGGGCGGGGGAGCAGATTGGTCGGGGCGGGCCGGACCGTGGTCGGGCTCGCCCCGTCGGTCGTCAGGCCACGCGGCTGATCTCGCGCAGCTCGAGGTGCACGGCGGTGCGCCGGCCCAGGATGTCCAGGAGGACGGCCACCCGGCCGTCCCCGTTGAGCTGGCGGTCGAAGACGGCCTCGTAGTCGCGGAAGGGGCCCTCGACCACCCGCACCCGTTCGCCCTGCTTGGGGAGGAGGAAGGCGTCGCCGTCCACGCCCTGCAGGCGCCGCTGCCAATGGGCGATCACCGCGCCGTCCAGCAGGGCCGGCCGGCCGTCGAAGCCGACGACCTGGCTGAGGCCTTCGGTCCACTGCAGGCGGGCCCAGGCCCCGGCCGACCCTTCCCCGCCCGGACGGGCGAAGAGGTAGCGGGGGAAGAAGGGCCGGCTGCGCCAGCCGCCCCGGCGGCGGTCCCGGCAGCGCAGGCGCGGCAGGAAGACCTCCAGGCCGGCCGCGGCCAAGGAGCGGGCCAGCCGCTCTTCGTGGCGCGGCTTGCTCATGAGAACGAACCAGGGCTGGGAGAGGGACATGGGCTGCGGTACCCTGATGAAGAACCCTTGCTTCCGTCGCGGTCGGCGGAGCGCAATGGCGCAGCACGAGCGGCCGGCAGGCAGGTGATCGCCGAGCATTAAGCCGCGGGTTAGTGCAAGCTTAATGCGAACGGGCCAGCGGGTCAAGCGGCCAGGCGGAAGCGGGGCCGACCCGGGCCCTCGTGCGCCCGGACGGCCGAGCGGTCTTCCGGGCTACAATCCCGGGCCATGACCCCTTCCCGGCAGGCGGCATCGCTCGCCCTGGACCAGCTTCTGGCCGCGGCCCTTGGCCCCCCGCCCCCGGCCGCGGCCCCGCCCCCGGCCGCCCTCTGGGACGCCTTGGACCGATTGGCCCTCGAGCAGGAGCTCCATGCCCTCCTCCGCCGCGCCGTCGACCGCTGCGGCCTGACCCCGCCGCCCCACCTGGCCGCTGCCTGGCAGGAGCGGGCCTGGCAGGACGAGGGGCGAGGGGCCTTGATGCGCGTCGAGGCCGAACAGGCCCTGGACCGTCTGGCCGAGGCCGGCATCGAGGCCTTGCTGCTCAAGGGGGCCGCGCTCTGCCCCCTGCTCTACGGCGACTGGTCACTGCGCTTCCTGGGGGACCTGGACCTCCTGGTGCGGGAGGAGGATGCGGTGCCGGCGCTGCGGGCCTTTCAGGCGGGTGGCTATCGCCTGGTCCTGGGCCTCGACGAACTGGTCGAGGCCCGCCGGGGGCCCGACCTGGCGGCCTTGGTGGCCTACCATGCCCAGGTCACCCTGCGCAGCCCGGCGCAGGTGGTGGTGGACCTGCACTGGCACCTCTTCGACCGCCCCGTCTATCGTCACGGGCTGGACATGGCGCCCTTCTGGTCGCGCGCCGTCGCCTTGCCGGTGGCCGGTCGGGCCGCCCTCCGGCTGGGCGACGAGGACATGCTGTTGCACCTGGCGGCCCACCCCTTCATCCATCATCCCGAATGGCGCAGGCTGGAGGGCCGCTGGCGCCATGACCTGGCCGCCTGGATCCGCGCGCATCCGGGGCTGGACGGCGCGGCCCTGGTCGCCAGGGCGGCAGATGCCTGGCTGTTGGGGCCCTTGCAGCGGGCCCTCACCGACCTGCCGGCCTGGTGCGGCCTCCCTTCCGGTCTGTCGCCGGCCCTGGCCGCCGCCCGTCCCGGCGCCGCCGAGGTCGCCGCCCAGGCCTGGGTGGCCGAGGTCCGGCCCGGCCTCTGGCGCCAGGCGGCGGACCAGCTGCGCCACCTGCCCTCCTGGCGGCTGCGGCTGCGCTACCTGTGGTGCAAGCTGCTGCCCAGCCCGGCCTACCTGCGGCGGCGCTATGGGCGGCCGGGGGCGGCCGGGCCCTCCCTGGCCCTGCTCTACCTCCGCCGCTGGCAGCGCCTCGTGGGCCTGGGGCCGTCGCCGCGTCCGCCCGCCGCCGGGGTGGACGTGGCCGCGTGGGGACCAGGAACCCTGGGTAGACTACAATAGGCGTAACTCACGGATGGAGACTGCGTTAATGAGACCGACTCCCATATCATTGCGGTCATAACAGTCGTGTGCTCCGGCGCCGGGAGCGCCGCAGGCCGGGTCCCCGCCCAGGGATCGCTGCTTGCTCCGTGGTGATGCTCATCGTGTCACCGGGCGATCATGTGAATCTGAGGACCTATAAGGGGGCCATCACGGTGAAGGAACATTTGGAGACCAAGGGGCGACAGGATTCGGCGGCAGACGCCGCTGCGGCGCAGACGCAGCGCAAGCCTTACCAGGCGCCGCGGCTGGTCCACGAGGCCGAACTGGAGGTGCGGGCGGGTTCGCCCCTGTTCGAGCCGGGCCAGCCGAATGCCGGCAACCCCTGGGATCCCGACTACGGTCAGGGAGCTCCGCGCTGACGGGCGGGCGGCCGAGTCGAAGCCATGCTCGGCGCTGCCCTTGATCCGGTCGGCCCCGGGGCGGGGGTTCAGCCGGAAGCTGTGATCACGAATCGTTCCGCCGTTGCCTGGTCCTTGAGGCTGCCGGCGGGCCTTGCGCTTCACCTGGAAGGCCCGCCAACCCTGGTGGCCCGGGTGGCGCGCCGCTTCCCTTCCTGGGCCGTCGGTCCGGGGAGCGATGCCCCGCTGCGGCTGCGCCTGCGGACGCCGGCCGGCGAGGCCGCGGGGCCGGCGCTCTCCCCAAGCCCGTCGCCGGCGGTCGCGCCCCTGCTGCCGACCATCCGTCTGGCCGGGCCGCGCCTCCGGCTGGAGGGCCCCGGCCTCAGCGGCGAGGCCGATCTGCGGCGCGGCGAGGCCTGCCTGGACCTTCGGGGCGGTGATGCCGCGGCCCAGGTGGACTACACCCTCCGTGTGCTCACCGCCCTGCTCGTCGAGGCCCGGGGCGGCCTGCTCCTCCACGGGGCAGGCCTGGTCCGCGACGGCCGAGGCCTCCTGCTGCTCGGGCCCTCCGGGACGGGCAAGACCACGGCGGCGCGCAACGCCGGCGGCGCCCAGGTGCTCAACGACGACCTGGTCCTGCTGCTGCCCGAGCCCGACGGGACCTGGCAGCTCCATGCCAGCCCCTTCACGAACCCCAGCCAGGTGCAGCCCGCCGGGCCCGCCGCGGCGCCCTTGGCGGCCATCCTCCGTCTGAGGCAGTCACCCCGGGTCCACCTGGAGCCCCTCAGCGAGGCGGCGGCCCTGGCCGAGCTCCTGGCCGCCGTGCCCGTGCTGGTGGCCGATGGCGATCGCCTGCCCGGCCTGGTCGACCGCCTGCGCGCGGTCCTGCGCCGGAGCCCTGCCATGACCCTCGGCCTCCGACCCGACGCCGGCTACTGGTCCCTGCTGGATCCCTGGCTGGCCGGCCTGGGCCTTCCCGCCGCCAGCTCCCAGGGCGGTCCGGTCTCATGAACCGCGCCGGCGCAGGATTTCCTGGGGGCGCTGCGCGATGGGCCGTCCTGGCCCTCGTCCTCGGCTCGCTCGTCGGCGGCCCGCCGCCGCGCGCGGTCCGGGCCTTGGACGGGGACCTGCGGGTGGACGACGCGGGCCTGGACCTGCGGCTGCGCTTCCCGCCGCCGGCAGCGGGCCAGGACCTGCCCGACTGGCTGGCGCAGGCGACGGAGGCGGCAGCCGCGGCGCCCTCGGGCGCGCCGGCCGGGCAGTGGTCCAGCCTGGATCAACCCGGGCAACCCGCCCTGCCGGTCCTGGGCTACCTGCTGGCCCTGCCCCCCGAGGCGCAGGTCCGTCTGACGGTGCAGGAAGCGGTCTGGCAGGCGCTCCCTCCCGGTTCGCTGCCGGAGCCGGCCGCTTCGCTGCCGGTCGACGGGTCCGGAGCGGTGGTCGCCGGACCGCGTCTGCAGCCGTCCACCCCCGCCCTCTCCCCTGCTGCCGGCCACCAGACCTTTCCGCCGCAAGGCGTCCTGGTCTCGGCGCCGGCCTGGTGGGGGGAGCAGCGCCTGCTGCGCCTGCAGGTCCTGCCCTTCCGCTGGCAGCCCCGCGCCGGACGCCTGGAACAGCTCAGGAGCCTGCGCCTCAGCCTGCGCTTCGTCGGCGCAGGAGCGCCGGTCGCCGGGGCCGACGATGCGCAGGCTTCTGCTGCGGGCGCGGCGGCTGCGCCCGAGGCACGCACCACGGCGGACCGGGCCCTGGACCGCCTGCTCCTCAACCCGGAGCAGGCGCGGCGCTGGCGCGGCCGGCCGCCTGGCCCGGCGCAGGAGCCCGTCCCGCCGCCCGCCGGCCCGCGCTGGAAGCTGATCGTCGAGCGGGACGGCTGGTACCGGGTGGGCCTGGCCGAGCTGGCGGCGGCGGGGATCGACCCGCAGCTTCTGGATCCCGGCCGGCTGCGCCTGGAGCAGGGCGGCCAGGCGGTGGCCCTCTGGCTCGAGGGCCTGGAGGACGGCCGCTGGGATGCCGGCGACAGCCTGGGCTTCTGGGGCCAGGAGCGACGGGCCCCGCCGGGCGGCACGGTCACCTTCCTGGGCCGCGCCCTGCCCGTTCGCCTGGGCGATGCCCGCTATGGCCCCGACAACGCCTACGTGCTCAGCCTCGCGCCTCAGGGGGGGCCGCGGATCCAGAGCCGGGATGCCGCCCCGACGGGCCTGCCCGGTCCGGCCAGGACCAGCCTGCGGCAGATCTGGCGCGAGGAGCCGCGCATGCGCTGGTACGCCAACCACTTCCTCGACGACGACACCTGGTTCTGGACCGAATGGTCCGAACCCGATGAAAACAAGCCCCCATACCGGAGCTTTCGCCTCTCGCCGCCGGCCGTGGACCCGGCGGGAGCGCCGGCCCAGCTCACGGTGGCTGTACGCTCGCGGGTTGCCCCGGAACAGCCGGTGACGGTGTCCGTCACGCTTGGCGGGGCTGCCCAGCCTTCGGCCGAGCAGCACTGGCAGGGCATCGCGGCCAGGGAACTCGAGGCGGACCTGGGCGGGCCGCCGCCGGCGGGGGCGCCGCTCGACGTCACCATCACCGTGCAGCCGGACCTGGGCACCAGACGCATCTACCTGGACTGGATGAGCCTGCGCTACGACCGCCTGCTCGTGGCCCAGGCTGGCAGCCTGGACCTGCAGGCTCCGGCCGAAGCCGGCCGCCTGCAGGTGACGGGCCTGGCGGCGGAGGGCCTGCTGGCCCTGGACATCAGCGATCCCGCGCGGCCGGTGCGCCTGACGGGCCTGGTCGTCGGAAGCGGGCCGGAGGGACCCACCGTGGACTTCGCCAGCCGGGCCGGCGACCGGCGCTACTGGCTGGGCGACCCGACCGGGGTCCGCCGCCCCAAGCTGCTGGCGCCGCTGCGCGACGACGATCTCTGGCAGCCAGCGCAAGGGGCCGAGCACCTCATCCTGGCCCCCGAAGCCTGGCGCGAGGCCGCTGAGGTGCTGGCGGCCCACCGACGGGCCGGGGGGCTGAGCAGCCGGGTGCTGTCCCTGGAAGCGGTCTGGGACCAGTTTGCCGACGGCCTGGCCAATCCGGCAGCGATTCAGCGCTTCCTGGCCCATGCCTTGGCCCAGTGGCCGGCGCCCCGACCGCGCTTCGCGCTGCTGGTGGGGGACGGTCATTGGAACGCGTTCGGCTCGCCCGATTACCCCAGCCCCCCGGTGGTCATGCCGCCCAACCTGGTCTTCGCCGACCCCTTCCAGGGCGAGGTGGACAGCGCCAGCCGCCTGGCGGCCATCAGCGGCGATGACCTGCTGCCGGACCTGTCCGTCGGGCGGGTGACGGCCGGATCGGCCGAGGAGCTGGCGGCGGCGGTGGCCAAGACCATCGCCTACGAGAATGCCGGCGCCCAGCCTTACCAGAGCCGGCAGCTCTTTGTCACCGACTGCGGCGGCGATGCCTCCGGCGACTTCGTGGCCAGCACCGAGCGCTTGATCCGCGGCGCCCTGCCGCCCGGGGCCACGGCCCGCCGCCTGCGGGCCGACGACTACCCGGGCGCCTGCGCCGGCGAGGCGGCGGGACTGGAGGGTCTCCGCCAGGGGGTCATCGACCTGCTCAACGACGAGGGCGGGCTCTTCCTCAACTACGTGGGGCACGGCTACCCGGAGGGCTGGTCGGGCCTGCAGCTCCTGCACACCTCGCGCCTGGGCGGCCTGGCCAACGGCGCGCGGCTGCCCATCGTCCTCTCCTGGACCTGCTTGGACGGCTACTGGCTGCATCCGGACAAGCCCAGCCTAGCGGAGGAGCTGGTCCTGGGTTCGGACCGTGGTGCGGTGGCCGCCTTCTCGCCCACCGGCCTGGGTCTGGTCGTGGGCCACGACCTGCTCTGGCGCCACCTCTACGACGCCATCTACCAGGACGGCCTGGGCCGCCTGGGTCCGGCCACCGACCTGGCCAAGCTGCGGCTCTGGGCCGGGGGGACGCACCTGGACCTGGTGGACACCTACACGGTCTTCGGGGACCCCGCCCTGCGGCTGCCCCTGTCCGAGCCCCCCCCCCGGCCGTCGCCCAGCCCCTCGGCATCGCCCGCTACGGCCACGGCCGCCACGGCCATTCCGGCCTGGCCCGGCACCCTCTACCTGCCCCTGCTCAAGCACCGGAACTGATGGGCGACCTGGCTGCACCGGCCCCCGTCCCGGGACGGCGGCCCTACAGCGCCCCCCACGTGGCCCAGTGGACCGAGGCCGGGCTCCAGGAGGCCGGGCGGCTCTGGCTCAAGGTGCAAGGCGCCAGCATGCTGCCTTTCCTGCAGGAGGGCGATCGGCTGGAGCTGCGTCCCTTGGGACCGCGCCCGCCGCGCCGGGGGGACCTCCTGGTCTTCGTCCAGGGCGAGCACCTGCTGGTGCATCGGCTGCTCCGCTGGGACGATGCCGGCTGCCGCATGGCGGGCGATGCCCTGACCCGCCCCGATCCGCCGGTGGCCCGGGCGGCGCTGCTGGGCCGGGCCGGAGCCCTTGCCTGCCGCTGGGGCGAGGCGGACCTCGATCGCCGGCCCTGGCCCGCGTTCCAGGCCCTGCTGGCCATCCTGCTGAACCGCCGGCTGGCCGGCGGCCCGGGCGCCGCCCTGGCCGGCCGCTCGATGCGTCTGCTGACCCGCTACCTGCCGCCCCTCATGGCCCGCCGCGGTTCGACGGCGGCGCCGGGAAGGCCGGGCTGACGGCATGGCTCGTGCTACACTCTTTGCCGATGCTGACCATCGAGGACCGCCTTGCCCGTGTACCGGCCGTCACCGCCTCCCGATCCGGCGAGCAGACCGTCCTGGTGCTTCCCGCCCTGGGCCAGATCAAGGTGCTCAACGAGGTGGGGATGCGGGTATGGGAGCTCCTGGACGGCAGCCGGAACACGGAACAGGTCATCGGCGTGATCTGCGCCGAGTACGACGTGGCGCCGGACAAGGCTCAGGTCGACGTCCTGGCCTTCCTGACCGAACTGCGCGCCAAGGGCCTGCTGCGCGTCGTCGACCTGGCCTGAGACCGGCGGCCGGCACGGCCCTCCTGGGCCTCGCCCTCTTCCTGGCGCTGGGGCTGGCCACCCGCCGGGTCCAGGCCAGCGTCAACCTGCTCCGCTTCAGCGCCCAGGGCGAGTCGGCGGCCATCCTGCTGGAATGGGAGACGGCCACCGAGCTCAACACCCAAGCCTTCCAGGTGCAGCGAGCCGAGGATCGCGACGGCCCCTTCCAAGCCCTGCCCGGCGCCTTGATCCCCGCCCGCGGCGGCCCGTCGGAGGGCGCCCTCTACCGTTGGCGGGACGACAGCCCGCTGCCGGCCCGCCCCAACCACTACCGCCTGGCCTCGGTGGAGGCGGACCAGCGCCTGCAGATCTACGACCGGGTGGTCTGCGCCCAGGTGGGCGGGGCGCCCTGTCCCGCGGCTCCCTCGGCGACGCCGCCGCCCTCGGCCACCGCTCGCCCCAGCGCCACCTCCAGGGCCCCGGCCTCGGCCACAGCCCGGCCCACGGCCACCAGGCGCCCGGCGGCGACGCCCCGCCCCACGGCCAGCCCGCGGCTTTCCGCCACGCCCGGTCCGGCCGGGGCCACGGCCACCCCGCGGCCTTCCGCCACCGCCGCCGGCGCGGCCGCGACCACCGCGCCCGGCTCCGCGACCCTGGCCGCCGGCCCGGGCCCGCGGACGGCCACCCGCGCAGCGGCCGCCGGCGCCACCCGCACGCCCGGCGCCGCGGGGCCGACGGGGAGCCTGTCCCCGGACGACAGGGCGAGGGGCGGCGAGCGGGCGGCGCCGGCGGCGCCGGGCGCGTCCGCCGCGGGCCCGGGCGATGCGCCCTCCGCCGGCGGCTCGCCCCTTGCCCCGGCCAGCGCCGGCACCCTGGCCGCCGCGGGCGATCCCCCGGCGACGCCCCTCCTGGCGCCGCGCGGCCGCCTGCTGGCCGCCCCCGATCCGGCGGCGGCCCCCACCCGGCACCTGGGCCGCCTGGCCGTCCCCCTCCTGGCCCTGCTCCTGGTGGGCCTGGCCTGGCGCGCGCTGCGCCTGACGGCCCGCTGAGGCGTCGCGCGATGGCGGGGCCCGGTCCGTCAGCCTCCGGCGCGCGGCGGCCCGGCCGAACGCCGCCCCTCCTGGCCCTCCTCGGCACCCTGCCGCTCTGCCTGGCGACCCTCGCCTGTCGAGCCCGCCCGCCCCAGCCCCCGGCCCTCCTGGCCCGCCTGACCCTGCGCGATCCCGGGCTCTATCGCCTGGACCCGGCCCTCTTGCGCCGCGCGGGTCTGGGCTGGGAGGGAGGGTCCCCCACGGACTTCCGGCTCTACGGCGCGGGCGGCGAGCGGCGTCTGTGGCCGGGATCCGAAGGCGGCTGGCCGCTCTACTTCCTGGCCGAGGGCGCCTCTGCGGGCGATGCCTCGGAGGGGTCCGCGGGCGGCGAGCAGGCCTTCCTGCTCTACCCGTCGGCTCCGGCGCAGCCGCCGCCCCCCCGCCCGGAGCCTGAGCCCTGGCCGGGCCTGCCGCGGGCGGATCGGTCGGGATCGGTCGACCCGGCGGGAGGGCCCGATCCGGCGCCCTCCGCCGATCCAGCGGCGTCGCCAGGGCCGGCGAGGTCGTCCGGCCCGTCCACGTCGCGCGATCCAGCGGCGTCGCCCCAGCCGTCGACCCCCTTCGCCTTTTCCCCGCCCCTGCCCCGGCCGGCGCCGGGCAGCCTCACGGCCGAGCTGCGCCTGCCCCAGCGGCAGGCCCTGGCCCCCGAGCGGGCGACCGGGGCCGGGGTGGGGCCCCGCCTGACGGCGCCGGAGGAGCAGGAGCTGGGCTTCGACCTGCCGTCCCTGGCCGAGGGCAGGGCGGCCCTGGGCCTCAGGGTCTGGTCGGCCACCGAGGCCCCGGCGGCGCCGGACCACGCCCTGGCCCTGGTCCTGAACGAGAGCGCCCTGCCGGAGCGGCGCTGGGACGGTGCCGGCGACCGCGACCTGTGGTGGGAGCTGCCGGCCGGGGCCCTCCGCGCGGGGTCCAACCGCCTGCGCCTGGCCCTGCGGCCGCTGCCGGAGGTGCTGGTCAGCTCGGTCCACCTGGCCGAGGTCTGGCTGCGCTATCCGCGGCCAGCCCTGCCGGCGGGGGGCCGCCTGGACTGGCTGGCGCCGGGGCCGGCCCTGCCCCTGGACGGTTTCAGCCCGGGCGCCCTGGCCTGGGCGGCGGCGCCAGGCCTGCCGGTCCTGGGCACGGCGGATGCGGCGGGAGGCCTGGCGCTGCCGGCCCAGACCCCGGGCCTGCCGATGGCCGCTGCCAACCTGGAGGCGGCCCGGGCCCCGCTCGGCCTGGAGCGCGCGGGCAGGGGGCCGGACCTGCGTCATCCGCGGGCGGGGGCGGACTGGCTGGCGGTGGCGCCGCCGGACCTCCTGCCCCACCTGGCCCCTCTCGTCCGCCGTCGTCATGCCGAGGGCCTGCGGGTGGCCCTGGTCAGCAGCCGGGACATCGGCGATCAGTTCGGGGTCGGTCGCCTGGACGCGGCGGCGCTGGCCGCCTTCCTGGACCATGTGCTGACCGGCTGGCAGCCGGCCCCCCGCTACGTCCTGCTGGTGGGCGACGCGCCGGATCTCCTGCCCACGGGCCGGGCCTTCGGGCAGTTCGGAGGCTGGGTGGCCAGCGACATGGCCCTGGCCCGGGACGGCGCGGGCCTGCCGCGCCCGGTGGCCCTGGGCCGCCTGCCGGCCCGCGATGGGGCGGGGCTGCGGGCGGCCTTGGACAAGCTGGCGCAGTGGGAGGGGGCGGCGGCCGCTGCCGCGCCTGGCTCGCCTGCCCCGCCCGAAACGGTCGGGATGGTCGAGACGGCCAGGACGGTCGAGTCGGCAGGCGCGCGCGATGCGGCGGACGACTGGCGCCGCCGCGGCCTCCTGGTCGCCGACCCTTCCGAGCCGAGCTTTCAGCGGGATGCGGCGGCCTTCGGCGCGGCCCTCGGCTCGAGATTCCGCCTGGAGGGGCCTGCCGCCGCCCTGGAGAGCCCCCTCACCCAGCGCCTGGACGGGGGACTGGGGCTGACGGCCTACTTCGGCCACGGCACCCGCACCCAGTGGGGCCGGGACCGCCTGCTGGACGTGGCGGGGGCTGAGGCCCTGGGCAACGCGGAGCGCCCAGGGCTGGTCCTCAACTTCAGCTGCCTCACGGGGGCCTTCGACCATCCGGAGGAGACCTCCCTGGCCGAGGCCCTGCTCCTGGCCCCGGGCGGCGGCGCGGCGGCGGTCATCGCCCCCAGCAGCCTGACCCTGGCCGCCGACCAGGCCCCCCTGGCCGCCGCCCTGGCCCGCGCCCTCGCCGACCCGGCCACCGCCCGCCTGGGCGATGCCCTCCTGCAGGCCCGCCGGGCCCTGCCCGTGGATCAGCCGGGCGCGCAGGAGGTGGCCTTCACCTTCTTCCTCTTCGGCGATCCGGCGCTGCGGTTGGGGGGGCGGTAGTCCGGCGGTCGCCAGTCGCGACGCCCGGCCTCAGGACCGCCCGTCGTCGGCCCGGGACCCTCGGATCTCAACCGCCCGCCAGGCGCCTTCCTCCGAATCATCCAACAAGTCCTCGTCCACCTGCCATTCCTGGGCTGCGAGCTGACGCCAGGTTTCCATGGCACCGCTGCCGGCACCCAAGGCCTGGAGCCGGACGGCGACGGGCCCGTCGGCCGCGCGCAGTTCGGGAAAGGCCAGGAGGAGGAGCGCCAGATCGCGCCAGTCGGTGCCGCTCTTCGGCTGGCCGCGGCGCTGATGGTAGGCCATGGCCTTGGCGGCCACGAGATCGGCAGGCGCCAGCACGAGGATGCCCGCAAGACGGCGGCTGTCGGGCAGGGTGAGTACCGGGCGGATGTCCACGAGGAGACGGTTGCCGTCCTTCCGCACTTGGTAGAGGCGCAGGCCCCTCTCTCCGCCGAGGTCGCGGATCCTGAGGGCGATGTGGAAGCGCGCGACCAGGCTGTCCCGCAGGCCGACGGCCACCTCGCCCATCCGCGTGCTGAGCAGGTCGATGTACTGGGTCATCCGCGGCTCGGGCACGTAGGCATTGACGGCGTAGGCGCCGAAGAGCACGACATCGTCCCGGTCCCGCAGAAAGTCCAAGACGGCCTCGTGCAAGGTCGCCAAGGGCAACGGTTCCGACAGGGTCAACTCCTGGAAGCTGTGGATGCCCGGGTTGAGAATGGTCTGCATGGTCAGGGTTCGCCCAGCCTGGCACAGCCGCGGTAGGGATGCGAACGCGCCTCCGGGGCAGCCCCGTACTCGATGCGTCTATCCAGGGACACCCCCAGCCACCCTTTCCCCCTTCCGGAACTGCGTCGCGAAGAGCGCCGCGTAGCGCCCTCCCAAGGCCAGCAGCTCTGCGTGCCGGCCGCGTTCGACGATGCGGCCGCCCTCCAGGACCAGGATCTGGTCGGCGGCCAGGATGGTGGACAGGCGGTGGGCGATGACCAGGCTGGTGCGGCCCTGGCGCAGGCTGTCCAGGGCCTCCTGGATCAGGGCCTCGCTCTGGGCGTCCAGGTGGCTGGTGGCCTCGTCCAGGATGAGCACCGGGGGCGCCTTGAGGATGACCCGCGCCAGGGCCAGGCGCTGCTTCTCGCCCCCCGAGAGGCGGTAGCCGCGCTCGCCCACCACCGTGTCCAGGCCATCGGGCAGGGCGGCGAGCAGGTCGCCCAGACGGGCGGCGCGGCAGGCCTCCTGGAGCTCCGCGTCCGTGGCCTGGGGCCGGGCGAAGCGCAGGTTGGCGCCGATGCTGTCGTGGAAGAGGAAGGTCTCCTGGGTCACCACCCCGATGGCGGCGGCCAGCTGTTCCAGCCGATAGTCCCGCAGGTCCACCCCGTCCAGGGTGATGCGGCCCTCCGTGGGGTCGTAGAGGCGGGCCAGGAGGTAGCCGGCGGTGGTCTTGCCGGCGCCGCTGGCGCCTACCAGGGCCACCAGTTGGCCCGGCTCGGCGCTGAAGTCCACCCCGTCCAGGGCCCAGGCGGGCTCCGGGTGGGGGTGGTCGGCGCCGGGGCCGGCGGGGGCGGGGGGCACCTCGGCGGCTGCGGAAGCCGCGGGGATCGCGGGCGCCGAGGGAGCCGCGGCGTAGGCCGGGTGGCCGGCGATGCTCGGCGGCAGGCGGCCGTAGCTGAAGCGTACCCCCTCGAAGGCCAGGCGGCCGCGAATGGGGCCCACGGCCGCCGGCCGGTCCGGCTCGGGCAGCTCCACCGGCAGGTCCAGGATCTCGAAGACCCGCTCGAAGCTGACCAGGGAGGTCAGGAAGTCCACCTGCAGGTTGGACAGGCTGGTGATCGGCCCGTAGAGGCGGCCCACGTAGGCGGCGAAGGTGACGATGAGGCCCACCTCCAGTTGGTCCTGCAGGGCCAGGTAGCCGCCCACCCAGTACATGAGCGCCGTCCCCACGGCCCCCGCCAGACCCATGCCGAAGAAGAACCAGCGCCCCACCACCGCCCGCCGCACCCCGATGTCCCGCACCGCCCCGGCCGCCGCCGCGAAGCGCTCCGTCTCCCGCGCCCCGCCGCCGAAGCTGCGCACCAGCAGGGCTCCGCTGACCCCCAGGGTCTCCTGCACCTGGCTGGCCATGCGGGCGTCGTGCCCGGCGGCCTCGCGGCGCAGGCGGCGCAGCCGCTCGCCCACCGAGCGGGTGGGGACGATGAAGAAGGGCAGGGCCACCAGGGCCACCAGGGTCAGGCGCCATTCCAGGCGCAGCATGATGGCCAGGGTGGTGACCAGGGTGAGCACCGAGGTCAGCAGGTTGGGGATGGTGCCGGTCACCGCGTTCTGCGCGCCCACCACGTCGCTGGTGAAGCGGCTGAGGATGTCGCCGGTCTTGGTCTGGGTGAAGTAGCGCAGGCCCATCCGCTCCATGTGGGCGTACATGGCCACCCGCAGGTCGTAGATCAGGCTCTCGCCGATGCCGGCCGAGAAGTAGCGCCCCGCCAGGCCCAGGAGGCTGGCGGCGATGGGAATGCCCAGGAGGCCCAGGGCGATGAGGTGCAGGCGGCCCAGGGTCAGGCTGCCGCGGGTCAGACGGTCCACCAGGTGCCCGTAGAGCAGGGGCGGCACCAGCTCGATGAGCGAGACGACGAGCAGCAGGCCCACCATGGCCGCGATGCGCCCCGTGTAAGGCCGCACCCAGCCGGCCACCCGCCGCAGGAGGCGCCGGTCCACCGGGCGGGCCGGGCCCTCGGGGGCGCGGAGGAAGGAGCGCCAGGGGTTGTTGTGTTGCATGGGGAGACCGGATTGTACAGTGGATCGTAGCTGCCGGGATGTACACTCACGAACCTCCATGACCCCTCCCCCCCGCTGGGACCCCGCCCAGTACGACCGCTTCAAGGCCCAGCGCTCCCAGCCCTTCCATGACCTGGTGGCCCTGCTCAGGCCCGTCCCCGCCCCGCGGGTGGTGGACCTGGGCTGCGGCACCGGCGAGCTGACCGCCGGACTCGCGCGGACCCTGGGCCCGGTCGAGCTGCTGGGCCTGGACCAGGACGCGGCGATGCTGGCCGCGGCCCTGCCCCGCACCCGCGGCCCCCTGCGCTTCGGCTGCGCCGACATCGGCGCCTTCGCGCAGCCGGGGCATTGGGACATCGTCCTCTCCAACGCCGCCCTGCAATGGGTGCCCGAGCATGCGGCGGTCCTGGCGCGCTGGGCGGCGTCTCTCCGGCCGGGCGGGCAGCTGGCGGTGCAGGTGCCGGCCAACGCCGACCACCTCAGCCACCGCGTCGCCGCCGACGTGGCCGCGGAGGAGCCCTTCCAGGCCGCCTTCGGCCCTGCCGGCCCCCCGCCCGACGCCGTCGCGCGCAACGTCCTGGCCCCCGAGGCCTACGCCCGCCTGCTCTGGGACCTGGGCCTGCGCGAGCAGACGGTGCGCCTGCAGGTCTACCCCCACCTGCTGGAGGGCCCGGAGGGCGTGGTCGAGTGGGTCAAGGGCACCACGCTTACCCGCTTCAAGGCCCGGCTGGCCCCGGAGGCCTATGACGCCTTCCTCGACGCCTACCGCCGGCGGCTTCTCCAGCGCCTTGCCGCCGAGGAAGACGCCCGGGCCGGGCAGCCCTACATGTACGCCTTCAAGCGCATCCTGATCTGGGGCCGGCTGGGCTAGTGCGGCGTTCATCGCCCACGCCGATGCGGGCCGGACAGGCCCGAGCGGGGGATCCGACGGACCGGGGCTCCGTCGAATTCCGTACCCCGTCCCGCCTGGGCTACAATCGCCGGCCATGAGCCAGGCCACCAGCGACCACCCCGCCAGCCCGCCCCCCAAGCTCCTCGGCGACCGCTACGCCCTGCTGGAGACCCTGGGCCAGGGGGGCATGGCCGTGGTCTGGCGGGCTGAGGACCGGCTGCTGGGCCGGCCGGTGGCGGTCAAGATCCTGCGCGAGCAGTACGCCCAGGACCCGGAGTTCCTGGCCCGCTTCCGCAGCGAGGCCCGCGCCGCGGCGGCCCTCAACCACCCCGGCGTGGTTGCGGTCTACGACGTGGGCGCCGACCATGACCGCCACTACCTGGTCATGGAGTTGGTCGACGGCCAGGACCTCAAGCAGATCATCCGCGAGCGGGCGCCCCTGCCGGTGGACGAGGCCATCCGCATCGGCATCGAGCTGGCGCGGGCCGTGGCCCAGGCGCACAAGGCCGGCCTGGTGCACCGCGACATCAAGCCCCAGAACATCCTGGTGGGGCCCGACGGGCGGATGAAGGTGGCCGACTTCGGCATCGCCCGCGCCGTGGCCGAGGCGGGGATGACCGCGCCGGGCATCGTCCTGGGCACCGTCCATTACCTGTCCCCCGAGCAGGCGGCCGGCCAGGGGGCCACGCCGGCCTCCGACGTCTACGCCCTGGGTGTGGTGCTCTACGAGATGCTGACCGGCCGGCTGCCCTACACCGCCGACAGCGGTGTGGGCGTGGCGATGAAGATCCTGCGCGAGGATCCGCCCCCCCTGAGCCAGGTCAACCCGGCGGTGCCGGACCTCTTGGCCCGCCTGGTGGCCCGCGCGATGGCCCGTCAGTCCGAAGAGCGCTTCCCCGACGCCAAGGTCCTGGCCGATGCCCTGGAAGGCTACCGCGAGACGGCCCTGGAGGGCACCCTGCGCCAGCCTGCCTTGGCGGGGGCCTCGGCCGGATCGGCTTCGGGCGGTGCGGGCGGGGCGAGGCCGCCGGCGGGCGCGGGGTCCGGCAGGGCCGGCGCTTCGCCGCCATCGCCCGGTCGGCACGGCGGTCCCCTCCTGGACCGCACCGGCCTGCTCCTGGCCCTGGTGGCCCTCCTGGCCCTCCTGGGACTCATCCCCCTCTGGCGGGGCCTGATGGACCGCCTGGGGTCGGCGTCGGCGACGGAGCAGGGCGAGCGGCAGGCCGCGGCGACGGCCCCGGCGGACGAGGATCCGGCGGCCCTGGCGACCGTGGCCCAGGTGCTGGTGCCGGCGGTCGAGGGCCTGGCCGAGCCGGACGCCCAGGCCACCCTGGAGGCGGCCGGCCTCCGCTATTCGTCGGAGTACCAGTCGGACGCCTCGGCGCCCAAGGACCAGGTCCTGCGCCAGGTGCCGGCGGCGGAGGCCATCGCCGACGCCGGTGCGGTGGTCAAGCTGGTGGTGGCCGGCGCGCGGCTCATCCAGGTGCCGGAACTCAGCGGCACCGAGGCGACGGTCTCCCAGCAGCTGGCAGCCCTGGGCTTCATCCCCCGCCCCCGCTACCAGTGGAGCGGCGCCAGCCCGACGGAAGGCCAGGTGGTGGCCATCGAGCAGGCCAGCCTGCGCATGCCGGCGGGATCGGTGGTCGACCTGGTGGTGGACGGCGGTCCCTTCCTGCCGCTCAGCATCGACTTCGCCGACAACCTCTTCCTGGCGGGGGCCCTGGTGGACCGCAAGGTCTTCCAGGCGGGCGAGACGGTCAACCTCACGCCCCGCTGGGAGGCGGCGCGGGCCATCGCGGGCGACTATGCCCTCAGGGCCGAGCTCTGGGCGCCGGACGGCTCGGTGCTGGCCCGCGCCGAGGTCCAGCCCCTGGCGGCCGACGGCCGCCCCAGCAGCGCCTGGAGCGCCGGCGAGCGGCTGATGGGTCGACCCGTCAGCCTCAGCCTCCCGCCGACGGCCCCGGCCGGAGCCTACGGCTTGTGGCTGGACGTCTACCCCGTGGGCAGCCCCGATGCCCCGGTGTTGATCCGTCAGAGTGCGGGCGAGGCCCTGGTCGAGGGCAGCCGCGCGCGCGCGCTGGTCATCCAGGTCAGCGCCGCGCCTGCTGCCGCTCCTGACGGCGCGACGGCGGACCCGGCCGCCGGTGCCGGCGAGGCGGCCACCCCGACGGGCGACGGCGGCGGCGCACCCTGAGCTGAGCGCCGCGCGACCGGCTCCCGGCCCGCGCTAGAGCGATGATCGATCAGGTGTAGCGCCTGGCCTGCGACCACCCGGCGACTGAAACGCTTGGTGGTGTCGGCCCAGGCGCTACGGCAGCTTGAGCATCGCGCTAGCGCAGATCCAGGCTCCGCCCCGCGAAGCTGAGCCCCAGGGGCGGGATGTGCACCGCCCGGGGGCCGGCGACCACCCGGCCGGCGTCCCAGGCCTGGTAGCCCCCTGCCCGGGCGATGGCGACGGCCCCCTCGGCCTGGTCGGCGGGCAGGTAGAGGGCGAAGCCGGCGCCCATGTTGAGGTTGCCGTAGGCCTCCTCCAGGCTCAGGCCGCCGGCCTGGCGCAGGAATTCCAGCACGGGGGGGACGGGAGGCAGCAGGTCCATCCGGTAGGCGAGGTCCCGCGGGGCGCGCATGAGCTTGCGCCAGCCGTGCCCGGTGACGTTGACGAGGTAGCGCAGGTCGATGCCGCCGGCGAAGAGGGCGGCCACCAGGCGGGGGTAGAGCAGGGTGGGCCGGAGCAGGGCCTCGCCCAGGCCGCTGCCGTCGGGCAGCAGGGTGGCGTAGCCCGCCGGCAGGCCCTCGGCGACGCGCCGCGCCAGGCTGAGCCCGTTGGCGTGGATGCCGCTGGAGGCCACCAGGACGATGGCGTCCCCCTCGGCCAGGCGATCGCCGAGAACGAGGCGCTCCTTGGGGAAGATCTCGCCGATGCAGGCGCCGGCCAGATCGATGGTGCCGGGGGCGATGATGCCGGACAGGGCGGGCGTCTCGCCGCCGCCCCAGGTGGCCCCGGCCTCGATGCAGGCGGCGGCCCAGCCCTCGGCGAGGTCCCGCGCCCGCTCCTGGTCGCCGAACCAGTCGGAGGAGCCGATGGCCCAGTAGGCGGTCAGCACCTGCGGCGCGGCCCCGACCACGATGAGGTCGTTGACGATCATGGCCACGGTGTCCTGGGCCAGGGCATCGTAATGGCTGCGCCCGGTCACGGCCCGGCAGGCGTCGGCCACCAGGCTCTTGGTGCCCAGGCCCTCCATCACCATGGCCCGGTAGCGATCGCCCTCCTCCCAGACGAAGGCGCTCTCGCCGCGGCTGCCGGAGAGCTCCCGGTGGCCCCAGCGCTCCAGCTGCGCCGCGGTGCCGGCGGCGGCGCGCTGGGCCAGGAGCTTGGCGGGGTCGATGGCCTGGTAGTCCACGCCGGCGGCGGCGTAGGTCAGGCCCTGGGAAGGCGTGGCGTTCTGCATGGGCAAGATGGTAGGCAGGCCGTGGCGGCTGTCAATGTGGCGGGGGCGATCGGCTCCACCCGCGCCGCGCTTGCCATCGCCCCGCGGCCCTGCTATCTCCTGGCTCCCGTCCACCCCGCAGGAGACCCCGCATGCCCGATGCCGCCCCGCCGCCGCCCTCGGAGGCCGAGACGGTTCATCCCGTCGCCCGCCGGATGTTCGACGCCGACGCCTTCAGCCAGTGGCTGGGCATCCGCATCCTCGCGGCAGGCCCCGGTCGCTGCGAGCTGGCCATGACGGTGCGGCCGGAGATGCTCAACGGCTTCGGCATCCTGCACGGCGGCATCAGCTACTGCCTGGCGGACTCGGCCCTGGCCTTCGCGGCCAACAGCCAGGGCCGCCACGCCCTCTCCATCGAATCCGGCATCAGCCACATCCGCTCGCCCCGGGCCGGCGAAGGCCTGGTGGCCCGGGCGGAGGAACTGAGCCTGGGCGGCCGCATCGCCGTCTACCAGGTGCGGGTGGCCGACGCCGCGGACCGGACGGTGGCCTGGTTCAAGGGCACGGTGTTCCGGACGGAGCGGTCCTGGGACGAAGAGGGGCAAGCGGAGCCCTGAGGGTCCTGGACCCGGCCCGGCGTCAGCTCCTGTCCCCGGCCTCTTCCCTGGCCAACGCCTCCAACCGCTCCTGCGTCCAGTCGTGCCATTCCCTCGCCATCTCCGCCAGGCGCTCCCGCGAGGCCTTGTGGTCCGGGGCGCCGGGCGCGAAGGGGTCCTGGGGAGGGTAGAAGCAGACCTGCATGCGGCCCGGCCGGGGCAGGCGCGAGCCCTTTCTCATGCAGCCGTCCACCCCCCAGAGGATGCCCGGCAGGAGCAGGGCCCCGCTCTTCTGGGCCACCCAGAGGAAGCCCGGGTCGAAGGGCAGGAGGCGGCCGTCCGTGCTGCGGGTGCCCTCGGGGGCCATGCAGAGCCAGTGGTTCCCCTGCAGGCCTGCCATCATCTGCTTGATCGCCGGCAGGTCCTGGCGGTCCCGGTTGGCCGCGATGCCCCCGATGCGGGCGAAGATGGGGCCCAGGACGGGGATGGCAAAGGTCTCGCGCTTGGTCAGGAAATGCATCGGCCGCTGCACCGCCACGCCCATCGCGAAGATGTCCAGGGCGCTGGTATGGTGCAGCATCACCACCAGCACCGGCCGGCCCGGCGGGGGGAAATGCTCGCGGCCCCGCGTGGTCACCCGCCAGTAGCTGTTGAAGAGCAGGTTGAGGACCGTCATCAGGCCGCGGTAGACCCAGGGCCGGTAGGGCGGCTCCAGGGCCATGGTCTTGGCGCGGACGAACATGGGCGCGGCTCCGGGGTCCGAGCAGGCGACAAGGGTGGAGGAAGGGGGCGGGATCGAGGCCTGGGCCGGTCCGACGCTTCGCTACCGAGCGCTCGACCTCGCGCTCAGCTCAAGGGCGACCCGGCCGCAGGCGACGGCCGATCCAGAGGGCCGCCAAGCCCTGCAAGGCCATCAGGCCCACCAGCAGGAGTGCCGTATCGTACCAGAAGCGGTCCGGGAAGAGGCGGATCAGGGCCGCGTCGCGGGCGAACTGCCAGGTGCCCTCGGCGAAGAGGAGGCGGTGCATCCAGGTGAAGCTGGCGTCCCAGGCCAGGGTGACCGCCAGCCCCAGGCCCAGGAGCCCCGCGAGCAGCAGCAGCCCCCCCGCCCGGAGCCCCCGCGCCAGGCCGGCCCGCAAGGCCCGCGGCCGCAGGGCCAGGGTGGCCAGGGCCAGGAGGCCGAGGAGCAGGGCCGACCGGTGCAGGCCGGCGACCACCCTCCGCACGTCCACCAGGTGCTCTATCTCGGCCGGGGTGTAGAGGGGCGCGTCCCGGTGTCGCAGCTCCTCCAGCGCCCGAGGCGGATCCTGGCGGACGATGAAACGGGTGGAGGGCAGGGCCAGGGCCAGGCGTTCCTCGCGGCTGAAGCCCGGGTCTGCCGGGTAGCCGGGACGGGTCAAGGCGAAGCGAAGGTAGGGGCCCGAGGCCAGGACCTGGATGGCCAGGACCAGGGCCGCCAGCGGCAGGCCCAGGGCGGCCAGGACCACGCCGGCCAGCGGGGGGGCGGGCGGGCGCGGATCGGCTGCGTGATCGCCCCGGGAGATGCGCCTCATGCGGCCCGACCGCCGAGGTCGAGGATGCAGGCAGCAGGCGTGATCTCCGCGCTCATGCGGGCAGCGGCTCGCCGCAAGGCGCCGCGCCGCCCTCCTGGGTCAGGCGGTCCGGCCAGCGGGCGACCAGGGCCGCCAGGTGATCCACCACCCCGCACGTGTCGCAGCGGTCCGTGGCCACCACCACCGCCCGGGGAGCCAGGGCCAGGGGGGCCACCGCCCGGCCCCGGTCCTTGCCGTCGCGGGCCTCGGTCTGGGCCAGCACCGTGCGGAAGTCCACCGCCTGGCCGCGGGCCAACTGCTCGCGCAGGCGGCGGCGGGCGCGGGCGGCGGCCGAGGCGTCCAGGTAGAGCTTGAGGTCGGCGTCCGGCAGGACCACCGTGCCGATGTCCCGGCCCAGCATGATCACCGCCTGCTCCCGGGCCACCCGGCGCTGCGGCTCGAGCAGGGCGGCGCGCAGGCCCTGGTGCCGCGCCACCGCCGAGACGTTGGCGTCGACGGCCGCAGCGCGCAGGGCCTCGCTCATGTCCGCGCCGCCCAGGGTCACGCCCAGTTCGGCGGAGCCCGCGGCGAGGGGGCGGATGTCCAGGGGGCGGCGCGCCAGGAGGTCCAGGAGGGCGGCCTCGTCCTCGGGGGCCAGCCCCTCGCGCAGGGCCGCCGCCGTCAGGGCCCGGTAGAGCAGGCCCGTGTCCAGCCAGAGATAGCCCAGGCGCTCGGCCAGCAGGCGGCCGACCGTGGTCTTGCCCGCTGCCGCCGGCCCGTCCAGGGCGATGCTGCGCGGCCGGCCGGGGACGGGCTCAGCCACCGGCCGCGGTGGGCGGCGCCTCGACCAGCGCGGCCGGCGCGGCCGGCTCGACCGGCTCGGCGACCGCGACCCCGTCGACCCCGTCGATCGCATCGATCGCATCGATCGCATCGGCCCCCGCGGCAGTCGCGGCAGTCGCGGCCGTCGCGGCCGTCGCGATCGCATCGGCCGCCTCGCTCAGCCCCTGCTCCAAGGGCGGCAGCTCGTCCAGGCTGCTGATCCCGAAGTACTCCAGGAACTGGAAGGTGGTGCCGTACTCCACCGGCTGGCCCACCGTCTCGCGGCGGCCCAGGGGCGCCACCAGGCCCCTCGCCAGGAGGGTGCGCACGGCGCCCTCGGCGCTCACGCCGCGGATGGCCTCGATCTCCGGCCGGGTGGCCGGCTGACGGTAGGCGATGATGGACAGGGTCTCGAGGGCGGCGCGCGACAGGCGGGCGCTGGACTCCAGGCCCAGGAAGCGCTGGATGAAGATGGCCGCCTCGGGCGCGGTCACGAGCTGCACCTGGTGGCCGGCGCGCTGCAGGCGCAGGCCCCGCTGCTCCAAGCCCTCGGCCAGGTTCCTGAGCGCCCGCTCCACGGCGGGACGCGGCAGGTCCAGCACCTTGGCCAGGTCGGCGACGGCCACCGGCTGGTCGGCCACGAAGAGCAGGCTCTCGAGGAGCCGGGGCAGGCAGGCCAGCTTGCGCTCCGTGTCCCAGAGCAGCAGCTCCGCGCTCTCCAGCTCGTCCGCAGGCCCCCGCGCCGGGGCGGCCGCGCCGTCGTCGGCGGCCGCCAGCGCCGCGGAGGGGCCTTCGGGGGCCTGGGCCGCCCGCAGGCGCTGGCGCCCGGCGGCGTTCATGATGGCCATGGCATCGGCTCCGATGGGTAGGTCGGTAGGTGGCGGGCAGGGGCGGGAGCGAATCGAATCGCCCGCAGGCTGGGCGGCGCGGAGGCGTCGGACCACAAGATGTCGTGGGTCGGCCCGGCGGGAGACCCATTATAGCCGGGAGGTGGGCCGCGGCAAAGACCCCGCCTCCCGGCCTGCGCCCCGGCACCGGCGGTTGACCGAGGCGCCGCTTCCCATACCATCGCCGCGATATGACAGAAGGCAGCGGCGAACGCGAGGCGGCCGGCGGGCGGGCTCACGGGGCGACGGAGCGCCGGGGCCGGCGCCTCTTCGGGGGCATCGCCCTGGCCTACCTCCTCCTGGGCCTGGGCTACAGCCTGGCCACGCCCCTGGGCGAGGGCATCGACGAGTCCTCGCACCTGGCCTACGTGCAGTTCCTGCAGGAGCAGGGCCGCTTGCCGCGGCCGGCGGATGCCGTGGGCCTGCTCACGGACCAGGCCAAGCACCCCCCGCTCTATTACCTCGCCGCGGCCGCCCTCACCTGGCCGGGCGGCCTGGATGCCCTCGTCTGGACGCCCAACCCCCATTGCTGCAACCTGGAGCGCCCCTCGCCGGCGGTGACCCGCCACCTGGAGGGCGACCGCTTCCCCTACGCCGAGCCCTACCGCCGCCTGCGCCTCCTGCGCCTGGCCGGTCTGCTCTGCGGGCTGTCCCTGCTCTGGGCCACCTGGCGCGCTGCCCGCCTGGTCGCGCCCGGGCGGCCGGAACTGGCCCCGGCAGCCGCGGCTCTGGCGGCCTTCCTTCCCCAGTTCCTGTTCATCCAGGGAATCGTCAACAACGATGTGCTGGCCAACGCCCTGGCGGCCCTCTGCCTCTGGGCCGGCCTGCGGGTGGCGCTCGGCGACGCCCGCCCCGCCGACCTCCTGCGCCTGGGCGTCTTCCTGGCCCTGGGCCTCCTGACCAAGCTCACCCTCCTGGCCTACCTGCCCTTCGCCGCCCTGGCCCTGCTCCTGGCCGCCGAGCGGGCGCGCTCCCTGGCGCCCCTGCGCCGGGGCCTGATCTGGTGCGCCTTGCCCTGCGCCGCCCTCTGCGGCGGGTGGTTCGCCTGGAACCTGTTCACCAAGGGAGACCTCCTGGGCTGGTCCTCCTGGATGGAGGTCTCCGGCTTCCTCCATCGCGACCGCCCGCTCGGCCAGGAGCTGCCGGACTACCTGGCGATGCAGTGGCGGACCTTCTGGGGCAGCTTCGGCTGGGCCACGGTGCGGCTGCCGGAGCCGCTCTACCGGGGCCTGGCGGCCGTGACGGCCCTGGGCATCCTGGGCCTGGCGCGGGTGGCCCGCCGCGCCTGGCGGGAGCGCGCGCGAGGGGGGGGCGGCGAGGCGGTCGGTGCCGACGGTGCCGTCCCTTCGGCCGCCGCGGCCGCCGACCCGGTCCGGGCCGCCCTGCTCCTGGCGGCGGCCTGGCTCCTGGTCTACGCCTCGGTCTTCCGCCTGGCCTTCCAGTTCGACCTGACGGTGGCCCAGGGGCGCTACCTCTTCGTGGCTCTGCCGGCGGCGGCCGTCGGCCTGGCCGGGGGGCTCCTGGGCCTGGCCCCGCGGCGCTGGGGACCCCGCCTGGCCGGCGTGATCGTCCTGGCCGCCCTGGGCCTGGGGCTCTACGGCCTCTGGGGCGTCCTGTGGCCGGCCTTTCGCCCGCCGCCGGCCCTCGCCGCCGCCGAGCTGGCGGCCCTGGACCCGCAAGGGGCCGCGGCCTTCGGAGCGGACATCCGCCTGCTCTCCTGGCGCCTGCCGCGCGCCGAGGTGGCGCCGGGCGAGGACCTGCCCATCGAGCTGGTCTGGTGGAACCGGGGGTGGATCGACCAGGGCTACCTGGTCTTCGCCCAGGCCTACGACAGCGGCGGCCGGCTGCTCGGCCAGCTGGACGCCATGCCTGCCGGCGGCCTCTACCCCACCGTGCTCTGGTACCCGGACCGGGCCTGGCGGGACCGCCTGGCCCTGCCCATCGCCCCCGATGCCCCCGCCGGCGAGGCCACGGTCATCCTGGGCCTCTACCTGGAGGGCGAGCCGGGGGCGCGCCTTCCGGTGCGGATCGGCGACCAGCCGCCGGCCGACCACCTGGCGGCGGGGAGCTTCCGGGTTCGAGGGGCGGCGGCGACGGTGCCTTAGGCCGGCCGGAAGAGATCTCTCCTTGGCAAGCACATCTCCTTGACTACAATTCCCCCATGATCACGACCGTGACAGGGAAAAACCAGATCACCATCCCCGCCAAGCTGGTCAGCCGGCTCGCCATCGGGCCGGGGACGCGCTTGGACTGGTCGCTGGGGGAAGAGGGTGTCCTGATCGTCCGCTTGCTGCCCAGCCGCGGTGAGCTGGCCCGTCGGGCGGCGGGCATGGGCCGTGGCTGGTTGCCTGAAGGCGTCGATCCTGTGGCCGACCTGATCGAGGAGCGTCGGCGCGACGAAGCCGCCGTCCGGCCGTCATGACGCATCTGCTGGACTCATCGGCCTGGTTGGCCCATCTCTTCGGTGAGCCGGGTGTCGACCAGGTGAACCAGTTGTTCGACGATGCGCGTGCGACTGTGGTGGTGTCCGCTCTGTCGCTGCCGGAAGTCCATGGTCGGCTGAGCGCGCTGGGACAGAGCGGCCGGTGGGAAGAGGTCTGGACGACCTATGGAGCGCTGTTCGACAAGGTGTTGGCGGCAGACCGGGCGGCGGCGGAAGAGGCCGTTCGCTTGCGCGCCGCGACCGTGCCGCGCCTGCCGGCCATCGACGCGCTGATCGCTGCGACCGCGGCCATGCATCGACTGGTCCTGGTACATCGCGATCCGCACATGGCGGCCATTCCCGCCGCCCGCCTGAGGCAGTTGCGCCTGCCCGAGCGGTGATCGCCGCCCTCCGCCACTCCCCGAACCCAGTGATCGACGCGATCGGCGGGGCCTGCTAAGCTGAGATCCCACACCCTGACCCGCCGCCCACGCATCGCCGCCGCCCAGGGAGGTCCACCATGCTCTTCCCCGCAACGCCCGACCGGATGGCCTCGCCCCGGCTTCTCTTGTTCCTCCTGCTCGGCCTCTTGACCTACCTTCTCGGACAGGCCCTGCTCGCCGGCGCCGCGCCGCGTTCGCGCGAGCTGCCGGTGGACCTGGAGCGGGCCACGGTGGCCGACCTGCAGGCGGCCATGGAGGCCGGCACCCTGAGCAGCGAGCGGCTCACGGGGGCCTACCTGGCCCGCATCGCGGCCATCTCCGACGGCGGGCCGGCGCTCAACGCGGTGCGCGCCCTGAATCCGGAAGCCCTGTCCGACGCCCGGGCCCTGGACCGGGAGCGGGCGGCGGGCCGGCTGCGCGGGCCTCTGCACGGCATCCCGGTCTTGATCAAGGACAACATCGACCTCTTGGGGATGCCCACGACGGCGGGCTCCCTGGCCCTGGAGAACTCCCGGCCCGCCGCCGACGCCTTCCTGGTCGGGCGTTTGCGGGCGGCCGGCGCGGTGGTCCTGGGCAAGGCCAACCTGACCGAGTTCGCCAACTTCATGACCAGCGGCATGCCCTCCGGCTACAGCAGCCTGGGCGGCCAGGTCCTCAACCCCTACGACGCCAGCGTGACCCCCAGCGGATCCAGCTCCGGCTCCGGTGTGGCCGCGGCGGCGGGGCTGGCGGCCATCACGGTGGGCACCGAGACCTCCGGCTCCATCCTCAGCCCGGCGGTGGCCAACTCCCTGGTGGGCGTCAAGCCGACCGTCGGCCTGGTCAGCCGCGGCGGCATCCTGCCCATCTCCGGCACCCAGGACACCGCCGGCCCCATGGCCCGCTCCGTGCGAGACGCCGCCCTGCTGCTCACCGCCCTGGCCGGCGTCGACCCCGCGGACCCGGTGACCCAGGAAAGCGCGGCGGTGGCGGGCACCGACTACGCCGCCGCGCTCAGCGACCAGGCCCTGACCGGCGCGCGCATCGGCCTGGTGGGCACCCCGCCGCAGGGCGGCGCCGGCACGGTCTACGAGGCGATGCTGGCGGTCTTGCGCGCCCAGGGCGCCGAGCTGGTCCCCGTCACCCTGGACCAGGGCAACCTGCCGCCCTGGGTCCTGGTGCAGGAGTTCAAGCGCGATCTCGATGCCTACCTCGCCCGCCTCCCGGCGGACGCCCCGATGCATGACCTGGCATCGATCATCGCCTTCAACCAGGCCCATGCCGCCGAAGGGGCGATCAAGTTCGGCCAGACCCTGCTGACCGAGTCCCAGGCGGTGGATCTGGCCGATCCGGCCACCCTCGCCGCCTACCAGCAGGCCCGTGCCGAGGGCCTGCGCCTCAGCCGCGAGCGCATCGACGCCGCGCTGGCCGCCGACAGGCTGGACGCCCTGCTTTTCAACAGCAGCGGCTCCGCGGGTATCGGCGCGCGGGCGGCTTACCCTTCGGTGGCCCTGCCCATCGGCTACCACCCGGACAACGGCCGGCCCTTGGGCATCACCCTCCTGGGCACGGCCTACAGCGAGGCCCGCCTGCTGGCCCTGGCCTACGACTACGAGCAGGCGGCCACGGCCTGGCGCCCGCCGTCGGCCGTCAACCCCTCGCTCTTCCGCAAGGTCAGGATCGTCCTTCCGGAGGAGGGGGCGTCCTTCCTGCCCTCGCTGGTGGGCGGGGGGTGAGCGCTCACCTTCGGCGCCGCACCCGGTAGAGCCGGCACAGCCCCGCGAAGGCCGCGTCCTTGTCCACGGGCAGGGCGGCGCAGGCGGCGAGGTACGCGGGCAGGGGCACGGCATCCTGCCCGCCCAGGCCGACGGCGCTCAGGTTGGCCAGCACCTGCCGCCGCTGCCAGGTCCACAGGCCGTCGTGCTTGCCCAGGAAGTCGATGGTCCGCTGCACGAAGTCGTCCACCCAGTCGGCGGTGGGCGCACGCCCGGCGGAGCGGGATCTCGGGCGAGCCGGGGCCTCGTCGTCGTCCGGCCGGCCGTCGCCGAAGCCATCGTTCATGAGCGAATGCCGCCCGACGGGGATGACGCAGCGCCGCAGCCGGTGGTTCAAGGCCGTCACCCGTTCCTTGCAGGCGTCGCACTGGTAAGGCGACCACGGCGACCCCGACGGCAGGGCCTCGGCCCCGCAGACATGGCAGAGCTCGACGATGGTCTGGAACTTGACCAGCGGCCAGCGCTCCTGGTCGCCGGGCACGCAGGGGCAGCCCTGCAGGTATGGCCCCGGCCAGGCCTCGTGGTCCGACCGCCAGGGCCCCCGCACCTCCCCGCAGCTGCCGCAGACCACCATCTCCGTCGCGTCCACACCGCCTACCAGCAACACGATCGACCTCCCTGCATCGGTGGACCAGGAGCGGGAGCGGCGACCGCGGCGGACCCTCGGAACGCACCGGGCGACGGACGCAGAAACGCCCGTGCCGACACGAGCACGGGCGCGCGTGGCACTTTGCTTGCCTCGCCTCCGGCGAGACCACATCCCCGCACTGTCGCGGGATGGCACCTTGGGTGTACCGCCCAGGTTGCCGAGCCTGGCACCGACCAGGCTGCTCCTGATGTCTGAGGGAGAATGGTAGGCGAAAGGATGTTCTGGGGGCAAGTGGGGAGGCGAGGATCGGGTCAGTTCAGCTGCGATCGCACGGGCGTGGTTGCGAGTCTCGCTCTCGCTTGTCCTTCAGATCACGGACCGCAACATCGTTGATCCGGCGCCAGAACGCGACGGCCATGCAGCCTGGGGCTCACCCCCGCAACCTCAGCCCCAACCGCCCCCTCGCCTCCGCCGTGTCCACCTCCGGCATCAGGCGGTCCACCAGGTCCAGGCTGTCGCGGATAAGCGCGTCCAGGGCTTCGGCGGCCGCCACCGGTTCCAGCCGCCAGAGTGAGGCGATGCGCTCCCGGGCGCCCGCCGGCAGCCGTTCCAGGCGGCCGAGGGTGTGGTCCAGGCCCTTGAGCTTGCCGGGCGGCCAGACGCGGTTCAGCCCGCAGTACAGCTTCTGCAGGCGGCCGAGGGCGTCGAGGACAAGCTCGTAGGTGAAGGCCAGATCGCCGCGCCGCGCGCCCATGTCGCGCACAAGGGCCAGGGGCGGGAAGCGGAGGTTCGCGCGGACCAGGGACAGGCAGAAGGCCTCGGGCGGCGCGGCGATGCGCGCCTGCCAGGCGGCGATGATCGCCTCGCCGATCAGCGCGCGGCCCGTGCTGATCCCCGTGGCCACGATGTGCTGGGTGGCCTCGTCGAGGCTCGGTTCCGTGGCCAGGGTCTCGACCAGGGCGGCGGTGTCGGCCAGGAGGCCATGGGCCTGGTCCACCTTGACCCCGTCGATGAAGGCGTAGAGCGACAGCCCCTTGGCCGGATCGTGGCCGTAGATGCCGCCGCCGGAGGCCAGGGCCGCTGCCTTCATGGCTTCCTGCGCCTCGGGCGCGGGCAGGTGTTCGTGGTAGACGATCAGGTCGATGTCCGAGGCCGCGTCGACATGGCCGTCGGCCAGGGATCCGGTGAGAAGGATGGCGCGGACGCTCTCGTTGCCGGCCAGGTCGGCGGCGACTGCTTCCGCCAGGCGATCGAGGCGGACCCGCTCATCGGAGGCGGGTGGGACCTTGGACGGCTCGGGCATGGCGGGCTCCAAGAGCTAGCCGGCCGGCGGCCTCGCCCGGCTGCTGCCGCGCGAGGAGACGGGTCGGCCGGCTACATGGACGCCCGGCGCCGGCCGGCCGTGACCGGTGGCCGCCGAAGGTCCGATGGCAGGATCAGCGGCCAGAGCCTGTGGTGGTGAAAGGCCGCAGCCTTGCGACGCGCCTCCGAAACGACCGCCCGATGGCTGCCCGAACCGCCGCGGGCAATGCCATCAGGCCAAAGCTGCCGAGGCAGGGCCAGTCATCACCGGGCCGGGGGTCAGCCATTCCGTCAGGGGTTGCCGGTCGATCACCGGGGCCGACATCAAGGCCCGCCGAGTTCCAGCCAGGGCAGGTAGACCGAGCCTGCCGGCTCCGCGGAGGCCAACGGGGTGGCCGGCGGCGGCGCGGTAACGGCCGGCGCAGCGGCCTCCTCGGCGCAGCCCGCGCCGGCACAGAGCCGCCAGGCGCCGGTCGCAAGGCCGGCCGCCGGCTGTCCGATGACGGCACTCAACGCCAGGCCTCCGCCGGCCGCCTTGCCGCCGGCGCCGCCCAGCCAGGGCCAGTGCAGGCCAGGGCTGCCGGCGGCACCGGCCGTACCCAGTAGAGCTAGGGCGGCCACAGAGAGCCCTGCCAGGCCGGCGACGGTTCGCCGTCCGACGCGGCCACCAGCGAGCTGTTTCAGAGGATCAGCCATCCTGCGCCCCCTAGTAGACCAGCACGTAGATCGGCCCGGCCACGCCCCGGCCATCCTTGTCCCAACGGAAGAAGCCGAGCACCGAAGCCCCGCCGGCATCCGTGGAGCGTACGGTCACGCCGACGGCCTCGCGAGCCGCGCTGGTGGTCAGCGAGGTGGCCTGGACGAAGCGCTGCGACAGGTCGAACCCGAAGTCGATGCTGCAGTCGCCCGCTTGCTTGCCGCGGATGAGGGTGACCGGCGCCACCTCGCCACCCATCCCGTGGACGTTGGAGAAGGCGCGGTAGGTCTTGGGATTGTCCATGTCGCACCAGACCATCGCAGCAGCCTTCACCAGGCCATCGTCGGCCAGGGTCTGCGCCGCCTCGCCGGCCACCATCAGGGCCACGCCGCTGCGGCTCTCGGCCATCAGGCCTACGCCCTCGGCGCTCTTGGCGTAGACGCCCCAGTGCGGCCCCTCGCCATGCACGCCGGCCCTGCCGCCCTCGCCGAAGACGCCGGTGCCGCCGGAGCTCACGCCCCAGACGCCCGTGCCGCCCAGATCGAGGTTGCTCTCGCCCTTGACGCCGTTGGCGCCGCGGCCCGAGACGCCGGGCCCGGTATCGCTGTAGCCCTCTACGCCGGGCATGTTCATGCCCTCGGTCTCGCCGTGGACCCCGGCCCCGATGCGGGTGTTGCCCCAGACGCCGACCACTCCCGTACCGCGAACGCCCGGACCGACGCTGCCCTCGCCGACCAGGCCCATCTCGCCGCGGCCGATCACGCCCGTTCCGAGCACGGCGCTGCCCTCGACACCGAAGCCACCCGTGCCGTCGCTGCGGCCGAGGATGGCGGGGGCCCGGCCCTCGACTTGGCCGAATACCGCCATGCCTTCCGTGCTCCGGGCATAGACACCGTACTGCCCGCCCTCGCCATGCAGGCCGCTGCCGTGCTCGCTCCTTCCCCAGACGCCGATCAGACCCTCGCCCAGTACGCCGGTGGCCGCCGCGCTCGTGCCGGTGGCCTTCCCGACCACGCCGGTGACCCTCCCGGCCCCGGTCACCCCGGTGACCTCGCCCGAGCCGTAGACGCCTACCGAGCCGCTGCTGCCCAACAGTCCGGACCCCTCGCCGCTGGATCCGAAGAGGCCGATGTTGCCCACCGAGTGGCCCTGTACGGCGAAGCCGTTGCCCTGATGGACCACGTCCAACACGGGCGTCCGAGGCCTATCAGACGCCATCTGGTCGCCGTCGACGTTGACGTAGCGCGCATCGTGGTCGTGCGCGGCCGCGCTGAAGGCCTCCGGTCCAAGACCCCGCAGCGCATCGGCGTCGCCGCTGCGCAAGGCGAAGGGTGAGGCTGTCAGTGGGTAGCGCGGGCTCAATTCGCTCGCGCCGTCCACCTGTATGCCCAGCCACAGCGCTCCATGGAAGGACACCGCCGGCAGGAGGTCCGTGACCTGGCCCAAGAGCACGTTGAAGGCCCCATCCTCGACTGCCAGGCGCTGGGTCTCGGTCCAGACGGCCGAGCCTCCCTCGCCACTTGGGTACAGTCGGAACACCAAGGTGTGCTCACCATCGGCGATGCCCTTTCCGCTCGCATCGGTCAATCGACCCTGGAAGTGCACCAGGGCCGGAACCTGTCCTGCCGGCGGGCGCTGATCGGGTCGCGCGCCGGACAGATCGGCCGGCGCGGCGCTGACCAGGCTGCCAGCCAGGACGAGCGTTGCCAAGCCGATCACACCGACCATGAGCATCCAGCGCCTCAGCACCACGAGGACTGCAGTTCCCGGCCACCGGTTTCGGGTCGTTTCCATGATCCATAGCCTCCTGTCAACAGAGATGGCTTCCGCAATGGGCGGATGCTGCGCCGCGACGCCCAAGCCCCCCCTGTCAGCGTACGCCACGCCCTCTGTGGGGACATCGGGCCAAGGGTGGACGGGCATAGGCCATAGGGCCCAGCCACGACAGCCAGTCATTGTCCTGGCCCGCTGAGCCCCCGTCGGCCACCTGCGCGCCGCCCCACCGGTCAGAGGTCGGAGCAGCCTCGTCCGGCCGCCCCAGTGCCTCCGCCACCTGTCCGGCCCACTCCACCCCGCGGCACGGATCCTGCTACCCCCCCCGCCGTCACCCACCCCCCCCCTGATGTACACTTGACCCTGCGGGCCTCTCTCTGTGCCGACGGCCCCCCAGCCGTTCACCGGCCCGCCCCTCTCCCGCGAGGTGTCCCCGATGCCCAGCCCCAACATTCATCCTGCGCCATCAGCACCCATGTCGTCATCCATCCCGTCTACCGGACCATCCGGATCGCCGCGGGTCTGCGGACCCGCCCAAGGCTCCCGCGCCGCCCGCGCCCTACGCCTGCTGGCCCTCCTGCTCCTGGCCGGCGCCGGCGCCCTGCTCGGCGCACCGGGGGCCGGCGGCCAGGGGCGGGTGGCGGCCCTGCAGCCCATGGGTCCGCTGCTGCCCGACGGCGACTTCGTCTACGGGCCCGCCCTCTACGGCTGGGATCTGAAGCGCTACGTGGCCGCCAAGGGGGGCCTGCTGGCCCGCTACTACGAGCCCGGCGAGGGGGGAATCCGCTCGGGTGTCGACATCGTCGGCGATGTGGCCCTGGCCTACAGCATCAGCCCCAGGCTCCTGCTGACCCTGATCGAGATGCACAGCGGCTGGGTGACCCAGGCAGACCCCGCCGAGCAGACCTACCCCCTGGGCGGCGGCCTGCCCGGCCTGGCCGCTTCCCTGGCCGCCGCCGCCGACAGCCTCAACGCCCGCTACTACGGTCACCGCCTGGGTGGGCAGCGGGACATCCCCGGCCTGGGGCGACTGGCCGAGGGCAACGCTGCCACCTACGCCCTCTTGTCCTGGCTGGGCGAGGTGCGGGCCGTGCCGCCGCCCTCCGCCACCGCCGCCGACCCTTCCGCCCCCACCGCCCTGCCCGCGGCCTCGGCCACGCCCCAGCCCGCCCCCGCCGAACTCTGGGCCGGGCTGGAGGGGCCTAGCCGCTTCTGGGCCGCGTGGATGGGTCTCTTCGGCGATCCCGTGGCCGCCGACGCCGGCCAGGTGGTGCCCGTCCCGGCCCGCCCCCTGCCCCTCCCCCTGCCCTTCGCCGCCGGCGAGATCTGGTACCTCACCCGCGGGCCGCACAGTCCCTGGGGGGCCGGTGGCCCGGCCGCCGCCCTGGATTTCGCGCCCCCGCCCGCCGACCAGGCCGACTGTTCGCCCAGCACCGCCTGGGTGCGGGCCGTGGCCGGGGGCATCGTCCTGCGCTCCGAGCCCTGGGGCCTCCTGGTGGACCTGGACGAGGACGGCTTCGCCGGCACCGGCTGGGTCCATGCCTACACCCACCTTGCCGGCCTCGAGCGCCTGCCCGCCGGCAGCCGGGTGGCGGCGGGCGAGTCCCTGGGCCATCCCTCCTGCGAGGGCGGGCCTTCGGCCTTTGCCCGGGTGGGCTTCTCCCGGCGCTTGGACGGCCAATGGATCCCCGTGGACGCCGAGCGCGATCCGCTGATCATGGGCGGCTGGGCCGCCCTGCGCGGCGACCGTGACGGCGCCGGCTGGCTGGCGCGCGAGGGCCTGCCGGCGCGGCGGGCGGCGCCCGAGAAGGAGGACGCCGTCAACGGCGTCTTCGACCTCAGCATCGCGCCACCGGAAGGCTGAGCGCGAGGGAGCGACACCATGTACTACAACCTGACCCGCCGCCTGCTCCGCTGGCGCATCTACCTGATCCTGGGGCTGAGCCTCCTGGCCATGGTCATCGGCCGGGTGGGCCTGGGGAGCCTCGGCAGCCGGGCCTGCCGCGCCCTGCCCGCCTTTCGTGCCGAGGTGCCCGCCGAGCTCCGGCAGGAGCTGGGTCTCCTGCAGGAGGCCGGTCTGCTCTACTGCAAGCCCCTCCGCGCAGGCCTGGCGGCCGTGGACCCCATGGTCTACTGGGGCTCGGACGGGCTCTCCAGCCTCCTCTTCTTCCAAGCCGCTGCGGGCGCCGATCTCAGCGCGGTGGGGCTGGGCTCCTACCGCTTCAGCGACGGCCAGAACCAGATCTTCCCCTCCCGGCCCGGCGACGGCCGCCCCGCCGGATTCCTGCAGGCCCGGGAGGGCGACCGCGTCTGGTCCAACCAGGCCTCAGGGGAGGCGCCCACCTACTACCTCCGCCGCGAGGGGGCCCCGGGCGCCGGGGTGGGTGTGGTCATGGTCGAGGTCAGCGCCCCCATGGTCGTCGACGAGAACCTGACCGACCGCGACTTCCTGCAGGACCTGGAGCATGCCCTGGACTGGCTGCGCGGCCGGGCGGGGGTGCAGGGTGGCGCCTCTGGGCGCGGAACCCGCGACCTGAACTTCCTCATCGACCGGGATCGCTGGTCACCCTACCTGCAGCGCGACACCAACCCCGCCTTCCAGACCGCCGAGGGTGCTCCCGACCTGACCCGCCTGTCACGCGAGCCCCTGTCCCGGCCCCAGATCTTCCAGCGGGTGCAGGGCTTGCTCGGCTCATCGGTCTGGGTGGCCGGGGCCATCAGCGGTACCCAGGGGGCCCTCCTGCTGCAGGAGCAGAACGCTGTGGCGGGCGAAGCGGGCATCCAGCCCCGGGACCAGCACCAGTGGCGCCCGCTGGGCCCGGGCTCGGCGATGGAGCTCTACGCCTTCCCCTCCCTGCCGGCCGGCCGCCCCTTCGAGGCCCTCTACTGGAGCGATGCGGCCGATCAGGCCGGCGGCCGACCGCCGGACCAGCGCTTCGTCGTGGCCTTCCCCCTGCCGTCGGCCCAGGCCACAGCCACGGCCGGCGCCGCCGGCGCGGCGCAGCCTTGAGCGCCATTCTGGAGCCGCCCGGCACAGGGGTTCCCGACGCCGCCGCGCTCGACGCCTGGCTGGACCTGGCCGAGACCGTGGCCCGAGCGGCCGGGGCCCTGGTCAAGGCCCGCTACGACGAGGCCCAGGCCGGTGACGCTGCGGCGGCGCGCCACAAGGGTCATGCCCACAACCTGGTCACCCAGACCGACCTGGACAGCGAGGCGCTGATCGTCTCCGCCCTGCGGCAGTCCTTCCCGGACCACCGGCTGCGCGGCGAAGAAGGCGGCGAGGCGGGCGCCGCGGCCCGTCCCGCGGCGCCGCTCTGGCTGATCGACCCCTTGGACGGCACCAACAACTTCGCCCACGGGATCGGTGTCTTCGCCGTCAACCTGGCCCTGACCTGGGGCGAGGACATCCTCCTGGGCCTGACCTACGATCCGCTCCGCGACGAGTGCTTCCGCGCCCGGCGGGGCGGCGGGGCCTTTCTGGGCCGTCGGCGCCTGGCGGTGTCGGGGCGGGCCGCCTTGGAGGAGGCGGTGGTGGCCACGGGTTTTCCCTACGACAAGGCCCTGAACCCGGACAACAACCTGGCCCAGTTCGGCGCCGTCATGCCCCGGGTGCGCGGAATCCGCCGCATGGGCAGCGCGGCCCTGGACCTGGCCTATGTGGCCGCCGGTCGCTTCGACGGCTACTGGGAGAAGGGTGTCCAGCCTTGGGACGTGGCGGCGGGCATCCTGCTGGTGCGGGAGGCGGGCGGCCTGGTGACGGATCCCCAGGGGGCGCCGATGCGCTGGGACGGCGGGCGCATCGTGGCCACGAACGGGACCCTGCATCCACCGCTCCTGGCCTGCCTGGAGGGCGCCCGCCCATGACCCCCCTGCCGCCGCCGCCCCTCCTGTCCTTCCTGGCATCTCTCCTGCGCTGCCGGGAGCTGTGGCTGCCGGGTCCTTCCACGGCCTGGGATCCGGCCTGGCGGGCGGCCCTGCCGGGGCGGCTCTGGGCGCGGCCCTGGGCGGACCTCGCCGAGCTGCCGGCGCACACGGCCCTGGCCCTGCTGCCGGCCCCGCCGCCGCCCGGGGGCCCGGCGCCCGACCTCTTCCTCCTGCCGGACCAGGCCTGGGTGCCGATGGGAGCCGTCGAACCCCTGTTGGCCCCCCTGCGCCTGCCGGGCCAGGCGACGTGGTGGCTGGGCAGCGGCCGAGCCCGGCTCCCGGCGACGGCGCGGGCCGCCATCGAGAGCCTGCTCGCCCAGGAGCGCGGCGGGGCGGAGCTGGACCTCCTGCCCCCGGAGGTCGGGCGCCTGGTGCAGGTCCTGGCAGCGGCGCGGGGCAGCCGCCGGGCCCTGGAGCTGGGGGCGGGCGCGGGGGCCTCGAGCATCTGGCTGGCCGCGGCCCTGGCGCCGGAGGGCCGGGCGGTGGCCCTGGAGCCGGACGCGGCCCGCATGGTCCAGGCCCGCCGCAGCGTGCGGGCGGCCGGCCTGGCCGATCAGGTGAAGCTCCAGCAGGGCCAGTTGGAGCGCCTGGCCTCCCGCCTGGAGCGAGGCTTCGACCTCCTCCTCATGGACGAGGGCCTGGAGGACCGGGCCGAGCGGCTGGCGGGCATCCTCGACCTGGGCCTCCTGGCGCCCGGCGCCCTCATCCTGGCCCACGGCGGCCGCGGCGACCCCGGCCGCGACGTCGCCTTCCAGGCCCTGCTCCAGCTGGACGCCCGCCTCAAGGCCCGCCTGCGCCTGCAGCTGGGCCAGGGGGTCAGCCTGGCGCTGGTGGCCTGAGGCGATCGGCACGGCAGGGGCGGCCCGTCAGCTTTCTTACAGGTTCTTTCTCCATCGGCCTGTGCGGCGTTTCCGTCGTGATGTACCGCCGGCGCAGGAGGCTGCGCCGGGTTCAAGGGCCGTCCAGGCGGCGAAGGAGTTGGGGGGGAATGTCATACCACCGTGTCCGATGGCCGAGAGGCCTCGTGTCCTTGTTGTCGCCCATCCTCGTGGTGGGTGTGGCCTACGCCCTGCTGTCCGTGGCCCAGCCGCGCCCTGCATCCGGGCGGCCGAGCGGGCCGGACGCCGGCACGGCCACCCCGGTGCCCAGTGATTGCCAGGCGGCGCT